>Ga0315282_10004429_pt1 | contig 24493 bp, 32 predicted proteins | sample YL17G07_20_MG_FD_203693 | JGI IMG/M metagenome (GOLD analysis project Ga0315282, IMG submission 203693) | Sediment microbial communities from Yellowstone Lake, YNP, Wyoming, USA - YL17G07_20 | ecosystem: Environmental > Aquatic > Freshwater > Lake > Sediment | place: USA: Wyoming | collected... | reverse complement strand
GCCACCGAGGACGGGGGGGCGATGATCGTGGTCGAGGACGACGGTCCCGGCGTCCCCGACGACATGAAGGAAGTCATATTCGAGGCATTCCAGCGCGGCCCCGAAGCAGCCGAGACGCCCGGGACCGGGATCGGGCTCTCGCTGGTGGCACGCTTCGCGGAGCTGCACGGCGGGCGCGCCTGGGTCGAGGACCGGACGGGCGGAGGTGCATCGTTCCGCATCTTCCTACCCAGCAATGATGTTGCTTCGTGACGGAGCGACTGGAACCCACCCTCCGCCTTCGACTACCATCTGTCGCCGATGCACACTCGCAAATGGCTCGGCGATCTGCTCGCGCGGAGTGCGCTGCTCGTGAAGGTTCCTCGATGGTTCCATCGCTGATCGATCGCACCGACTACCCGACACTGCGGGAGAGTGTCTATCTGAACCAGGCCTCCCTGGGCCTGATCGGCAACCCGGCCGTCGACGCTATGCACGACCTGCTCGATCGGGTCGCGCGCCACGGCAACCTCCACATGTCCGACGAGGACGAGGTGGCCTTCCTTGACGGCCTTCGTGAGCGTGCGGCCCGGCTGTTGACGGTAGAGGGCCCCCGGATCGCGATCCTGTCCAGCGCGAGCGAGCTGTTGGGCCAGGCTCCCTTCCTGCTGTCGCCGCGGCGGGGGTCGAAGGTGATCGCCGTGGCCACGGACTTCCCGGCGATCACACGCCCCTGGCTACGCCTGGCCGAGCGTGGCGAGTGCCTCGTCGAGTTCGTCGAGGATCGCCCTGAGTCCGACCTGACGGCTGATCTCGTCGCCCGGATCGACGCGCGCACGTCGGTGGTTGCGGTCGGGTGGGTCCAGTACGCGACGGGGACAGTGATCGATGTTCCCCGGCTACGAGCGGCCACCGAAGAGGCCGGCGTCAGGCTCGTTGTGGACGCCACCCAGGGGGCCGGTGCGATGCGGTGCGATGCGGGCACCTGGCGCGCCGACCTGGTGGTGTCCAGCGGTTACAAGTGGCTCGGCGGCCATGGCGGAGTGGCGATCGGGGCGCTGGCTCCCGATGTCGTCGTCCACACACCGCCGCTGCCGGGGTGGATGGGCGCTCCCTCCCCCTTCGCGTTCGACGCCACACGGATGCCGCTGGCCGAGGGTGCCCGGCGGTTCACCCAGTCAACGATGTCCTACCTCTCGGTGGTCGGCCTGACGACAGCGATGGATCAGCTCCTGGCGATGGGACCGGACAGGGTCGAGCAACACGCGACGCGACTACACGACCTGTTGCTCGATGCGGTCGAGGACCGTGGCTGGCAGCCCTTCCGCCACCGTGGGGACCCCGCAGCCGCATCGCACATCGTTTCACTGGGACGTCGAGGTGAGCCGTCGACCGGCGTCCTGACGCGGCTACGCCGCGCGAGGATCGTGTGCAGCGTCCGCGGAGACCGGCTCCGGGTGTCCCTGGCCCCCTACAACGACGAAGACGACATCGCCGCTCTCGCGACCGCGCTGGCATAGCGAGTCCGGCGATCGCCCGCGCGGGAGCGAACCAGTCTCAGGCCGGGGCGGTGATGGCGGACGTGACTTCACAAGGCACTCGCCGACTCGGGCATCCCTCACGCGGACAGAGTCGGCAGTTCTCGAATCGGGTCTCCGAGGGGAAGCGGAGCCCCGAGATGCTCTTGATCGGGACCATCAGGAAGGTCTCGGTGAGCTCGACGCCGATCCGACTGCTCGCGTCTCCCAGGATGCGGAACAGATCGACCTGCTGCTCGATAGGCCAGTCCGTGAGAGAGCCCGGATTCATGATGCTCGTCTGGCCCAAGTCATACCGCCTGACCATGTGCTCAGTGACGGCATCGAAGGCGGCGTCCAACGCCTCCTCCATGATGGTGTCGGCCCAGAATGCCTCCAGCATCTCGTCGATGGAGTCGGCCCACTCTGCGAGTTCGGTGCCACAAGTGACGACGAATGGGAAGACCCGATGGACATCCGCCAGGTTCGCGTGGAGCACGCGGCTGGTCAACGTGACGCCATCCACCACGACGGTTCCTTCCCCTTTGGCCTCGACCGAGGCGAGCCGGTACGCAGCTTTCGGGCGAGCCAGCCGGACGGCTTCCCTCGCCAAGCGAGTGCACCTCGCCTCGAACCCGGGCTTCCCTTCGATCCGCAGCTTCCTCAACAGAGTGGGGACATCCAGGTCGAAGGGGATGTGCGTCAAGATCGTGTCGCTCAGGGCTACACCCCCGGGTCACGGAAAGACACATCCTACGGCCCTGCCTGCCGCATCGGCGGCTGCCGCACCTTCCGCGGCTGGGCTCGACACCCGCCCATGGCGCGGAGGGACGAACGGCCCGCGACGGCGCCGGAACAGAGTCATCACTATCGTGCCGAACCAGAGAGAAGCCGGGAGGAGCTCGCGAGACACGCGATGCTCGAGATCCACGATCTGACGAAGCGCTACGGGCACGTGGTGGCCCTCGACGGGGCCTCCTTCAGCGTGGCGCCGGGTCGGATCGTCGGGTTCCTCGGTCCGAACAGCGCGGGCAAGACCACCACCATGCGGGCGATCTTCGGCCTGGTGCGTCCCGATCGGGGCGAGGTGCGCTGGAAGGGGAAGCCGGTAGGTCCCGAGGAGCGGGCCCGCTTCGGCTACATGCCCGAGGAACGCGGCCTCTACCCGAAGATGAAGGTCGGTGAAGAGCTCACCTACTTCGCCGAGCTGTCGGGGATGAAAGGCGCGGCGGCGAAAGAGGCGGCCGCCGGATGGCTTGGGCGCCTGGGCCTGGGCGACAGGGCGGACGCGCGTCTGGAGGAGCTCTCCCACGGCAACCAGCAACGGGTGCAGCTTGCCGCGGCGCTGGTGCACGATCCCGAGCTCGCCGTGCTCGACGAGCCGTTCAGCGGACTGGACCCCCTCGGGGTCGAGTCGCTGGCCGAGATGCTCGTGCAGACCGCCGCCACCGGTGTCGCCGTGGTGTTCTCGAGCCACCAGCTGGACCTGGTCGAGGACGTGTGCCAGGACGTCGTGATCATCGAGCACGGCACGATCGTGCTGGCCGGCGTGGTCGAGGAGCTCAAGGCCGCCTCGCCCCGCCGTTCGCTGGAGGTCACCGTGAACGGCGATCCGTGGGTGCCCGTCCTGCCGAGCGGCACCGTCACGAGCAAGAAGGATGGCCGGGTGCGGGTCCTGGTCGATGCCACGGTCGACCTGGGCGAGATCCTGGCCGGCGCGCGCCGGGTCGGCGAGGTGACGAGGTTCAGCTTCGAGCCGCCCTCGCTCACGGACCTGTTCCTCGAGGCCGTGTCGGAGGTACGGGGCGCGTGAGCGGCCGCTGGCGCCGTCCGTGGCTGGTTGCCCGTCGCGAGTGGGATCAGCGGGCGCGCTCGCGCGCGTTCGTGATCTCCACTGCCATCTCGGTCCTAGTCGTCGTGGCCCTCATCGTCGTGCCCGAGATGTACGGGGGCGGGGTGAAGCCGACCCGGATCGTGGGTCTGGTCGGTGAGAGCTCGTCGCAGCTCCCCTCGCTCCTTCGCGCCGCCGGCGACCGGCTCGGCCTCACCGTGAAGACCCGCGCGTTCGCCGACGAGGCCGCCGGCCAGGTCGCGCTCCGCTTGGGCGACGTGTCGGTGCTGCTGGTAGATCAGCGGGCGCTGGTCTGGAACGCGGAGGCCGACGATCAGCTCGGGGCCATCGTCGCCTCGGCGGTGCGGGCCGTGGACGAGGAGCAGGCGATCGCCGAGCTCGGACTCACGTCCGGACAGGCACAGCGGCTGCTCCAGCCCCCGGAGCTCTCGTCGACGAGCCTCGAGCCCGCCACGAAGGACCGTTCCGCGCGGGCCGCGCTGGGCATCATCGGCATGGTGCTGCTCTTCATGGCCATCGCTTTCTACGGCGGCTTCCTGCTGGTCGGTATCGTCGAGGAGAAGTCCAGCCGCGTCGTCGAGGTCCTCCTGTCTCGCCTCCGGCCGACGGAGCTGCTCGCCGGCAAGGTGCTCGGGATCGGCCTGGTCGGTCTGGCGCAGTTCGCCGTGGTGGCGGGGTTGGCGCTGGTCGCCCTGAGGCTGTCGGGGAACACCCTCGCCCCAGAGACGACGCCGAGCACGATCGGATGGGTCCTGTTCTGGTTCGTCCTGGGCTACGGCTTCTACTCGGTCCTGTACGCGACGGCCGGCTCGTTGGTCTCGCGCCAGGAGGAGGCCCAGAGCATCCAGTTCCCGGTCACGGCGGTCCTGCTCGCCGGGTACCTCTTCGCGTTCACGGCGGCCGACTCGCCGGACGGCGTGGCGGCGCTCGTGGGATCGCTCGTCCCGCCCACGGCCCTTATGGTGATGATCGTCCGCATCGCGCAGGGAGCCGTCCCGTGGTGGCAGATCGTCCTGTCGGTGGCGTTGATGGTGGCCACGGTCTACGGCATGGTGCAGCTGGCCGGACGGATCTACGCTGGCGCGGTTCTCCGGATCGGCCGCCGGGTGCGGTTGAAAGAGGCCTGGCGCGGCAGCGAGGTGTGAGGCGGGCCCAGGCCGGCTCCGGGGAAGCAAGTAGCGGATTGACTTCCAGCCCGCACCAGGACTACGTTCACTACAACGTCCCCATGGCCGGGGTAGAGATGCAAGCGATGTCGCCGTATCTGGCATGCGCGTCTCTTCCTGCAGTCACGACTTCGGAACGACGGCACTCCCTCTGTCCACGTCGTTGGGCGGGCGGGGCCGGCCTGGCCATCGCGATCCGAGAGCGAAGGTGACCGCCGTCCGCCACTTCCCGTGGGCAGCGAGCCGGCACATCGTGCGTGGACCCGCCACGCCCACCACGACCGACCCGGGCGCCACGAGCATGCCGAGGCCCGATTGCCCTCGGTGCGGGTCTGAGCTCGTCCTCCCAGCCCGTTCCGGGGTCCCGTCAGAGTGCGTCTTCGAGCTCCGCGACGACGCCACCGCCGGTGCCGCGCAGGACGGCTTCGAGGAATGGGTCTGTCACTTCTGTGGTCACCGTTGGCCGCATGTCGCGACGAGCGCCCGAAGCCCGTCGAAAGCGCTCCGCGATCCATCGGACCTCGAGCCCTCGCCCGCCACACTTCTCATCGCCGGCCTCCCCGATCTGCCGGCGGCTGCGGGGACGGCCGAGGACGCTTTGCCCAGCTCGGTCAGCACCCTCGCGCGTGCGAGGCAAGCGCGCACGTTGACGCTTTCGGAGGCGGCGAAGGCGACACGCATCTGGGAGTGCGATCTGCAAGCCCTGGAGAGAGACGCCCCGCTGGAGGAGTTCCCCGCGCCCGCCTACGCCAGGTTCTTCCTACGCGAGTATGCCGAGTTCCTCGGGCTCGACCCGGCGGTCGTCGTCAACGAGTTCGATGAGCGTCACCCCGTCCAAGAGGAGATCCCGTTCGAGCCCCTCCCCGATCCGAGACCGCGGCGGAGGATCGTCGCGATCACCCTCGCGGTGGTGTCGGCGGTGTCGCTCGTCGGAATCGCTCTCCTGCCTCTCGCGTCGGGTCCGAAGGCTGAGCAGACGTCCACCGCGTCACCCGGGGTGCTCGCGGGCACCTCCGGACATGCCCCGGCCACCCGGCCCCCAGCCCCCCCGACCCCGCGTGGGGTGCGAGCGGTCCTCCGGCTGAGCCAACCCTGCTGGATCCGGGCCGTCGCCGACGGCAGCGTCCTCACGAGGGCGACGGCCCAGCCCGGAGGTCCGGTCGTCTACCGAGCTCGTCATCTCCTCCGGCTCGTCCTCGGTAACGCAGGCGCGGTGGACCTCCGCGTGAACGGCCGGCCGATAGCCACCGGAAACCTCGGGCAGGTCATGCGGTTCGAGTTCCGCTGGCGCCACGATCGGCTGTTCTCGAAGATCGTGTAGTGGGGAGGTAGGGCCCGGGTGGTGCCGATTCAAGGGGCATCCGAATCGTCCGATGACTCCGATGAGGGAGGGATCCAGACGAAACACCTTCGAGGGTGACCAGGGTGGAAGACAGGTGGGTTGCAGGGTCACAGAGATCCAGGGCGGAGGAGGGCATCCCAAGCGCGCTCCGTGAGAGTCAGGTGCGCCTGCAGGCCATCCTCGACAACTCCCCCGCTGCGATCTGGATCATGGACCTCGAAGGCCGCTACGTGCTCGTCAACAACCAGTTCGAACGCTGGTGGGGATTCGCCGGCGCTGCGCCCGGGAAGACGGATCACGACTGCTTCCCGAAGGAGCGCGCCGATGAGTATCGGGCGAACGACCTCCGGGTGATCGAGACGGGGCAAGGCGTCGAGTTCGAGGAGCATGTTGTCCTGGCCGACGGATTGCACACCTACCTATCGATAAAGCTGCCGATCCGAGGAGCCGACGGGCGGGTCACCGGCGTCTGCGGGATCGCGACCGACATCACCGAGCGCAAGCGGGCGGAGGAGGCACTCCGCGAGAGCGAGGAAAAGTATCGGACGCTCGTCGAGCAGACCCCCGCGGTGACCTACATCGACGAGGTCCCCGACGACGATCCCACCGACCTGACGCCCGTCTACATCAGCCCGCAGATCGAGACCCTGCTCGGCTACCTCCCACAGGAATGGATAGCCAACCCGGACATGTGGGACGAGGTCGTCCACCCAGATGATCTCACGACCATCGATGCGGAAGCGCGCCGCGCGTTCACTGCGGGAACGCAGTTCAGCGCCGAGTACCGGATGATCGCTCGCGACGGGCGCATCGTGTGGATCCGCGAAGAGTCTTCGCTCGTGCGGGACGAGCAGGGCCGTCCCAAGTTCTGGCAGGGGGTCTACATCGACATCACCGGGCTGAAGCGCGCCGAAGAGGAATCGAACAACGCCCTTCAGCGCGAGATGGACGCTTCCGAGCGGCTGCGGGCGCTGGATGACATGAAGAACACGTTCCTGCAGGCGGTGTCGCATGACCTTCGGACGCCGCTCGCGGCGATCCTCGGGCTTGCGCTCACGCTCGAACGGGCCGACGTCGGGCTCGACATGTCGGAGATGCGCGACCTCGCAACGCGGATCGTCTCGAACTCCCGCAAGCTCGACCGGATGGTCGCCGATCTGCTCGACCTCGACCGGCTGACGCGCGGCATCATCGAGCCGAAGCTGAGCGACACCGACGTCGGCGCGCTCGTTCGCCATCTCGTGAACGAGACCGACATGCCCGACGGCCGACAGGTCATCGTGGAGGCGGAGCCGGTCGTTCTTCCCGTCGATGCGTCCAAGGTCGAGCGCATCGTCGAGAACCTGCTCGTGAACGCCGCGCGGCACACCCCCGTGGGAAGCCGGGTCTGGGTCCGGGTCGAGGCGCACGCCGGTGGCGTCCTCATCACCGTCGAGGACGAGGGGCCCGGCGTGCCCGAGGGCCTCCACGAAGCCGTGTTCGAGCCCTTCCGTCAGGGCTCCGCAGTCTCCAGCCACTCCCCTGGGGTCGGCGTGGGGCTCGCGCTCGTCGCTCGATTCGCAGAGTTGCACCACGGCCGGGCGTGGGTGGAGGACCGCCCCGGCGGCGGCGCTTCCTTCCGCGTGCTCCTGCCCGGCGTCCCTCGCCGATAGCGGCCTGCTTCCAGACGCCGCCGCCGCGACGCGGGGAAGCTAGGGCAGCGTGACGTACTGCCCCAAGAAGGCCCGGGCCGAAGGCGTGTCCATGCGGTAGTCGACGTTGGTCGCACGGCACATGGCATCACCCGTGATCGTCGTGGCGGCGACGATGTTCGTTTCCGTCGCTCCCGCGCCGAGGAAGTTCGGCCCGCCGGAGTCCCCGTAGCAGGTACCGCCGTAGCCCAGCGCAGGATTCATCGACAGTCGCAGCCAACTCGGAGTCCGGGTCGTGAGCGCGCCCGTCGCCCCGTAGCGGACGTCCGCGTAGTGGAACACCGGACCGTGATCGATCGTGACGGACTGCGCACCGTAGCCGACGGCCGTGAACCGCGTTCCGCGCCTGAGCCCGCTGAGCGACCCCGCCTCGGGCAGCCGCGCAGGCGTGATCCCCGTCACACGGTGGTCGAGAACGACTACGGCGATGTCCTGCGGGTCGCGCTGCGCCTGGTTGTAGTTCGGGTCGGCATGCCACGTGCCCCAGTAGACGGTCCCGGTCTGTTCGTCGTACGACGGATCGAACGTGACCGCGACGCGACTCAGGCCCTCATCGCAGTGGGCGGCCGTCAGGAAGACCGTCGGCGAGATCAGGGTGCCCGAGCAGTCCTCCCAGGTGCCGTCGGGATACGCGGCCGGCGCGAGCAGCGCGCCGACATAGCGATGGGCGTTGCCGTCGGGCACACCGTTCGTGACGGCACCCGCAGTGGTCGCCACTGTGGTCGCGAAGGTCAGGGCGGCGAAGACGGCGACGCAGATGGTGATCGATCTCCGCATGGGATCTGGTTCCTCCTCAACGTTGGGCCGCGGTTCCACGACATCTTCTCACGGTGCGCGGGTAAGGGCTGAACCGCCTTCGATGCGGCCAACCCCGGGACGCAAGCAGCTCTTCCCACTAGCATCCTCAGCGCCGACACCGAAAGGGCCTTCGGCCCGAACACGGCGGCTGAGTCAAGGGGGGAACCATGAAACGCATGTCACTGCTCGTGCTGCTCGTAGGGATGCTCGTTCCGGCGTGCTCGTCGGGCGGAGGGAACGGACAGGAGACGGCGTCCGTGCCGCCGACGACGATCGTCTCACCGACGGAGACCGGCGCACCGACGACGACGTCGTCGAGCTTCGGGATCACCGGCACGCTCACCCGACGGTACGAACAAGCGGATCCAGAAGGTACTGCCGCGGCGGACACGGGAGGATGTGCCGATCTCGTGGGACTCACCGTGACGATCACAGACGGCGAGGGGCTCTCGTTGGGCTCCGCCCAGACCTCCGCGGCGACGAACGGACCGACCTCGACTCGATCGTGCGCAGTCACGTTCACCGTCGAGGTTCCCCAGGCTCTCCGATACGGGATCCAGGTAGGTGACCGCCCCGGAACCACCTACGACTTCCAGGAGCTACAGGCGAACGACTTCAGCGTGGGCCTGTCCGAGAAGGCCACGGGAGCTCCGCCCTTCGCCGCCGGCGACGTCGATAGCGTCACGGCTGCCGTGCTCCGCCAAGCCAACAAGGACCGCCCGGGCGAGGTGAACGGGGTCTCGTCGGTCGACTTCTTCCTCGACCCCCAGAACTCGTCGTGCCCATCTGGCGAGATGGGGGCCCCCGTCGTGGACTTCGCATCGGATCCCACGAGCGGTGTCTACTTCTTCTGCCTCACCGTGTCGGGAGCGGAGCGAACCTGGGGATACGAGCAGGGACCGCTCTACGGCGAGTAGGCAAGCGAGGTCTCCGCGGGCCCACAGCGGCGGCTCACTCCCCTAGGCAGACACGCCAACCGATCCGCCACCGTCGGCCATGAACGGATCTGAGCGATTCCGAGAAAGTTCGACAAGAAACAGACTCTCTGTGTGAGCAGTCTTGACGTATCTCGCGCCAGGTACCTAAGATCGCGCGCCGACTCAGGGGAGGTGCCGGGACGGGTCAAGAGGGGTACCGCGCGGTACCCACGATCCGGAAGGGCATGCGACCGGTTCCCGAGAGCGACACCGAGGCAGCAGACGCCGATCGCCTCTCGGACGGTCACACGCGCGGCCCCCCGGCCCGGGTCGGCACTTTGGGAGCAGCGATGGGCTCCCTTCCTCCGCGGGTGACCGCGCCGCGCGAGCTTCGAGCCCGGACCGATGAAAGGGGACTTCAGATGCGGGCACCTAGAGCGGTAACGAGATTCGCGACTTCCCTCCTCCTGCTGACGATGTTCTCGGCCGTGCCCCTCGCCCTGACCCACACGCCAGCGGTGGCGGCGGGGCCGGTCGCATGCGACAAGACGAAGGGCAACTGCTGGATGCCGGGAACGGCCAGCCTTCCGTGGCAGTACCAGCTCCAGGGGACGACCCCCGCCGGATGCCTGTACCCGAACACCAACTACATCAACGTGGGTATCACGGCGAAGTCCTACACGGGCGTGGCGAACGTCGCCCCGAAGGTGTTCGACATCGACATCTACCAGGACCCGGGGTGCAGCGGTGGTGTCGCCAACATCCCCGTCACGAACGCCGTCGCCGCCATCCACGCCAAGGCGGCCCATGCGATCGGCTATGTCAACGCAGGTGCTTGGGAGAATTGGCGCGCCGACGCGGGCGAGTACGTCGCCTTCGATAACACCTGCAACGGATGTCTGCTCGGCAACACGTACTTCGGGTACAAGGACGAGCGGTGGCTGAGCCTCAACGACAGCGGATCCATCAAGGGTACCAACCCGATCACGCACGTCCTTCAGACGCCGGCGGAGTTCATCCGGTACGAGCTCGCGAAGCGCATGGCCGACGCCAGGCTGGCCGGCTTCGACGCGATCGAGTTCGACAACGTCGAGAGCTACACGAACCGCAACGGCTTCAAGACGACCGCTGCGCAGCAGCTCGCCTTCAACCAGTCGATCGCGAACCTCGCACACTCGCTGGGGTTCACCGTGGGGCTGAAGAACGACCTCGGGCAGGCGAGCGATCTGCAGCCATACTTCGACTTCGCGATGAGTGAGCAGTGCTTCCAGTACTCGGAGTGCAACTACCCGGCCCCGGGACTTCAGGCGTGGCCGACCACGTACGGGAAGGCCGTCTTCAACGTGGAGTACAAGGGCAAGCTCAGCAACTTCTGCCCGCTGGCGAACAGCACCGCGTACAACTTCAACTCGATGATGAAGACCGCGGACCTGTACGACACGCCTTGGACGCCATGTCGGGCGTGAGGTCCGTGGATCGGTAGCGATAACCTCGTAGCGGGCCCGTTCCCCTCCCGGCTCGTTCGTGCGGCGGTCGCTCGAACGGATCGGGAGGGGACGCGCCGTTCAGCGGTGGGTCGTCGACCCTCCAAGCTCTAATCTCGGGCACGAGCCCACTCCACGAACCGACGTGCGTGGCGGTCGAGGTTCTCGAGAGCTCAGCGACGCTCGGCGTGCCGCAGGGGATCCGGGATCGTGACCCCGACCACGACCACGAGGACGGCCAGCACGACGACGAGCCAAACCGCCCCGCCGAAGTTGCCTGAAGCGCTCTTCATCGCCCCCATGACCGCCACGACGATGGCGCCGCCGAGGTTCCCGGCCAGGAGCATCACGCCGACGGCGGTGCTGCCCACCTGTGGGCCGAGCGAGGGAGCCTCCGACGCGATCGCGATCGCGACCGGGAGTGCCGCCAATACGAAGAAGCCCATGACGAACGCCACGGGGACGAGCGCTCCCATCGACCCCAGGTGCCCGAGCAGCCACGCTGTGGGGATCGCAACGACGCCGGCCAGGACGATGAGTGGGGTTCGGCGCCGGATGCGATCCGACATCGCTCCCAGCGAAACGGAGCCCGCCATCCCGGCGATCGTGATCATCCCCGCGACGATCCCGGCGCCGGTGGCGTCGATGCCGCGCGGCTTCAGGATCTCCTCGAGCCACGAGGTCATCCCGAGGTAGATGCCGAACCCCAGGAACAGCGCCGCCGAGAGCCTCCACTGCGTGGACGAGCGGAGCACGCGCGCGAGGGCCTGCCGCACGCTCAGCTCCTCCGAGACGACGATCCGGTCCGGCACCCTCCGCGGCGCGGCGAAGAAGAAGCCGGCCAACGCGAGGACCGACAGCACCGCATAGACCACCTGCGAACCGCGAACACCGATCGCGCCGACGATGGGAGGCGTCGCCACGAGCCCGACCGTGATGCCGAGGAAGATGGCCATCGTCCCCAACCCGGTGGCCGTCGCGGCGTCCTCGTCCGGGAAGTGTCGGTTCACGAGGTCGGCGATCGCGTTGATCAGGAACGGCTGCGGGAGCAAGAGGCCCACGGTCAGCAGGAGCAGGAGCGGGAACCCTCCGGCCAACGGTCTCAGGAACGCGAAGACGGACGTCGCGAGCCCCGCCCACAACAAAGGCGTGCGGTAGCCGAAGCGATCGGCGAGGGCGCCTCCCGGGATAGATAGCGCGGCGGAACACAGCGGCCCGACCGACACGAGCAACCCGACCGATGTGTCCGAGGTGTGGAACGCCTTGCCGGCCTCCGCGGTGACGGAGGCGAACGAGATCCACAGCACGTGGCTCGCGGCGACGAGAGCGACGTAGGCTCCGAGAACGCGCCACGAGCCAGGTCGCGGCCGCGAGCGGGCGTCGTCGCTCTCGGCCTCGTCGCGGACTCGGGCGTCGGAACTCCGGACCGCCGCGGGGTCCGCCTCACCGTTCGTTCGCATCCCGCCTCCCGTCCGACCGCCGCGCGCCGACCCGGAGCCCGGCAACCGCTCGGATCCGCGCCCCAACCTATAGGAGATGACCCACGGACGTGCCCCAGGCTGCGCGAGCTCCCCTTCGAGGCAGCAGAACGCACCGGCCGATCCGGGGGTTCATGGTCCGGGGTGATGCGTCGGCTGTCATGCGTCAGGCTATCGACGTGACGTCGGAGACGGAGCGGTTCCCCGAATTCTACCGCCGCGAGTACCCGCGGCTGGCTCGCGCGTCGCTCTTGCTCACGGGGAGCGTCGTGGACGCCGAGGACCTCACGCAGGAAGCGCTCGCACGCGTCTACGAGCGCTGGGACCAGGTGAGCGCGATGGACTCACCTGAGGGCTACCTCTACCGGACCGCGATGAACCTGCACAAGAAGGCGCTCCGCCGCCTCGCCGTGCGCGCGCGGGTGATCGTGGAGCGTAGCGAGCGGGACGACCTGCAGGTCGCCGAGGACCGGCTGGAGGTGCTCCGAGCGGTAGCCGCCCTGCCCAGAGCCCAGCGGGAAGCTCTGGTGCTCGTGGAGTGGCTCGGGTTCGACGCCGACGAGGCCGGGCGCCTGCTCGGGGTGGAGGCGGTATCGGTTCGCACGCGGCTCCATCGCGCGCGGGCGGGCCTTCGGGAACGGTTCGGAGGGAAGGATGTCTGAAGACGTGAAGGACCTGTTGGAGCGCGCGGTCGGGTGGTACGAACCCGCCGATCGAGGGCCCGAGGGACCCCGGCGCCGAGCGGAACGGCACCGCGGCCGCCAGCGCGTGACGGCAGCAGTGGTCGCGTTCGCGCTGTTCGCAGCGGCCGGGGCGTTCACCTGGGGCGCGTTCCGGCACACCCGGGCGGGGACCTCGCCCGGGCAGCAGTCCTCCCAGCCGACTGTGGCCGCGACCATCCGGGTCGACGGGTGGCCGATCGACTTCACAACGGCCGGGGCGTCGCTTTGGGTCATCAGAGGGGACGACGGTGCGCTCCTTCGGATCGACGCCCACACCGACCAACCCGTGGGGAACCCGATCCTGTGCAGCATGGGGGCTGTGGCCACCGGCGCCGACGTCCTGTGGGCCTACGGCAACAACAGCAACGCATGCCTCCCTGAGCCGACAGACGGGTACCGGTTGTGGCGGATCGACCCGGCGAGCGGGCAAGTCGTGGGGGAGATCCCGGTCTTCTCCAACCCCCTCTTCTACATGCCCAAGCTGGCTGTAGGGGAGGGCGCGGTGTGGGTGGCCACGTGGACCGAGCGCGGTACCGGCGACAACTTCCCCGGAGCTCCCGGCTTCCTCTGGAGGATCGACCCGGCCGGGAACAGAGTCACGGGGCACGTTCGCCTAGGTCTCGATGCAGGGGGGCTGGCCGTTGGCGAGGGCGCGGTGTGGGTGACGAACGCGAGCGACCGCAGGCCTGGAACACTCTTCCGTATCGACCCGAGAACCATGCGGATCGTAGCGAGGATCACGGTCGGGCAAGGTTCCAGCGATGTCACTGTGGGATTTGGCTCGATCTGGGTCGCGAACTCGGACGACGGAACCGTGATGCGGATCGACCCCAAGACGAACCGTGTCGTCGCGACGATCCCCGTCGAGGGAGGTGTCTCGTCGCTCACAGCGGGTGAAGGTGCCGTGTGGACGTCCGCGTGGGACTCGGGAACGGTTGCTCGCATCGATCCGTCGGCCAACCGCGTCACGGCCCGTCTTCAGCTGGCGCGGCCGAGGCTCGGCCTCGGGCCATTGGAGGTGGGCTTCGGCTCCGTGTGGGTCGGGAGCACGGACGGCAAGACGATCTGGCGGATCGATCCGCACCCGACGACCGGCCCTGCCCCGAGCACGAGGCTCAGCGCTTCGCCGTGAGGTGCGAGTCGGAGCTCAAGCGCCCATAGACCACGTGCTGGAGCGTGAGCCCGTGCGGCGGCGCGATCGCACCCGCCCTCGCGCGGTCGTGCGCGGCTAGGATCCCCGGAATCTCCGCGGCGTCGATCCGCCCCTCCCCGACCGCAGCGAGCGTTCCGACGAGGCTCCGCACCATCTGGTGTAGGAAGGCGTTCGCGCGCGCGCCGATCTCGACCCGGTCGCCCGCGCGGGAGATCGTCAGCCGTTCCAGCCGGCGCACCGTTGGTCCTCCGGCCTTCGGCGCCCGGCAGAACGACGCGAAGTCGTGCTCGCCCAGCAGGTGCCGCGCCGCGGCGCGCATGCGCGGGACCGACAGCTCGCCCGGCCGGTGCCACACGAACCGCGCGGTGAACGGGTCGGGAACGGGTCCGACGTCGATCCGGTAGCGGTATTCGCGCGCGATCGCCGAGCGCCGGGCATCGAAGCCCTCCGGCGCGAGGCGCGCGCCGAGCACCGCGACTTCGGGAGCGAGCATCGAGTTCAGCGCACGCTGCAGACGTGCGACGTCGACGTCGACAGATGCCGGGAACGAGACGACCTGCCCGCGAGCGTGGACGCCGGCATCGGTCCGACCGGCAACGGTGAGCTTCGGAACGTCGCCCAGGACCCGTTGCAGCGCGCCCTCCAGCACGCCCTCCACCGTGCGGAAGCCGGTCTGTCGGGCCCACCCCCGGAAGTCTGTGCCGTCGTACGCGAGCGTGAGCCTCACGACGCTCATGGGGTGGAGTATGACGCGACGGCGTGTCCGGAGAGGGCGAAGGCCCCCGACCTCAGGACGCCCCGACTACTCCTCGCCGACGAGCTCGATCCGCGCCATCGGGGCGGCATCGCCCTTGCGCGGCCCGAGCTTCAGGATGCGCGTGTAGCCGCCGCTCCGCTCGGCGTACCGCGGCCCGATGTCGCTGAACAGCTTGTGTACGACATCACGGTCTGGGATCTGCTTCAGGACCTCGCGGCGTGCGGCCACGTCGCCCCTCTTGGCGAACGTGATCAGCTTCTCGGCGATCGGCCGAACGGCTTTCGCTTTGGCCTCGGTCGTGTTCACCCGCTCGTGCACGAACAGCTGCGCCGCGAGCGAGTTCAGCATGAGCCGCTGGTGGGCCGGACCCGCCCCGAGCCGGGGACCCTTCTTCGGACGGGGCATCCGCTACTCTTCCCGCAGGGCGAGGCCCAGCTCCTCGAGCTTGGACCTCACCTCATCGATCGACTTCTGGCCGAAGTTGCGGATGTCCATCAGCTCGGCCTCGGTCCGCTCGACCAGGTCCCCGACCGTGTTGATGCCCTCGCGCTTCAGGCAGTTGTAGGAACGGACGGAGAGGTTCAGCTCCTCCACCGTTATCTGGTAGTCCGAGGGCACCGACTCGTCCTCCGCGGGGCCGACCGTGACGCTCGCGGCCTCCGCGAGCTCTGAGAAGAGCTGCACGAGTTCGAGGAGGGTGCCGCCTGCGGAGGCCACCGCCTCGCGCGGAGTGATGGAGCCGTTCGTCTCGACGTCCAGGATCAACCGGTCTCGGTCGGTCATCTGCTCGACCCGGGTGTTCTCGACCGAGTAGGAGACCTTGCGGACCGGGGAGAAGATCGAGTCGACGGGGATCACGCCGATCGGATCTCGCGGCTTCTTGTTCTTGTCGGCCATGCGGTAGCCGACGCCGCGTTCGACGGCCATCTCCATCTCGAGTGACCCGCCCCTGCCGATCGTGGCGATGTGAAGCTCGGGGTTGAGGATCTCGACGCCCGCGGGCGGCGAGATGTCGCCGGCCGTGACCTCCCCGGGCCCCTTGGCCTTCAGGTAGACCGTGACCGGCTCGTCCAACTCTGAGCGGATCACGAGCTCCTTCAGGTTCAGGATGATGTCGGTGACGTCTTCGGTGACTTTCGGGACGGTCGAGAACTCGTGGAGCACGCCCTCGATGCGGACCGACGAGATCGCGGCGCCCGGGATCGCCGACAGGAGCGTGCGGCGGAGCGAGTTGCCGATCGTGTAGCCGAAGCCCGGCTCGAGCGGCTCGATGATGAACCTGGAGCGGGTCGGATCGACCTGCTCCTCCTGGATCTGCGGCCTCGCGACGATGAACACCTGACTACCTCCTCCGGCGGGGGATCATCCATTCCTGCCCCGCCAACACGGCCCGCTCGACCACGGGCCGCCCCGGCGCGCTACACGCGCCGGCGCTTCTTCGGGCGGCACCCGTTGTGGGGCACCGGCGTCACGTCCTGGATGCCCGCGACCTCGAGACCCGTTGCCGCGAGCGAGCGGATCGCGGTCTCGCGGCCGGAGCCGGGGCCCTTCACGAAGACCTCCACCTTCTGCATGCCGTGCTCCTGCGCGCGGCGCGCGGCGGCCTCTGCAGCGAGCTGCGCCGCGAACGGGGTGGACTTGCGCGAGCCCTTGAACCCCACGTTGCCGGCGCTCGCCCAGCTGATCGTGTTGCCCTGGAGGTCGGTGATCGTGACGATCGTGTTGTTGAAGGTCGACGTGATATGAGCCTGACCGTGGACGACGTGTTTCTTCTCTTTCTTGCGGGCCTTCTTCGCCTTGGGCTTCGCCACGCTCGCTCCTCTACTTCTTCCCGCTGACCCGCTTCTTGCCGGCCACGGTCTTCTTCGGTCCCTTGCGGGTACGGGCGTTCGTGTGCGTCCGCTGACCACGGACCGGAAGGCTCCGGCGATGCCGGACCCCCTGGTAGCAGCCGATCTCGATCTTGCGCTTGATATCGCCCGCGACGTCCCGGCGCAGATCGCCTTCGACCTTGTAGGTCCGGTCGATGAACTCGCGGATGCGGGTGACCTCCTCCTCCGAGAGGTCCCGCACCTTGGTCGCGCCCTCGATCTGCGTGCCGTTCACGATCTCATAGGCGCGGGTGGGACCGATGCCGTAGATGTAGCGGAGCGCGATGTCCACCCGCTTGTCGCGGGGAAGGTCGACTCCTGCGATACGTGCCACTGCTCTCCCCTTCAGCCCTGACGCTGCTTGTGCCGCGGGTTCGAGCAGATGACCCGGACCTGGCCGCGCCGGCGGATGACCTTGCACTTGTCGCACATCTTCTTCACCGACGGCCGCACCTTCATCCTCGAACCTGCCTCACTTGTAGCGGTACACGATCCTGCCGCGCGTCAGATCGTACGGCGACAGCTCCACCAGCACCCGATCCCCGGGGAGGATCCGGATGTAGTGCATCCGCATCTTCCCAGAGATATGGGCCAACACCCCGTGCCCGTTGTCGAGCTGCACCCGGAACATGGCGTTGGGCAACGGCTCTGAGACCGTGCCCTCCACCTCGATGGCGTCCTTCTTCGGCAAGCTCCCGGGTGACCTCTCGGACGGACGACCGCGACCCGCCCGAAGACGAGCCGACGCCGCCCCCATCGGGGGGCGGCCAGTCAGTATAGGGGGCGCCTCGGGCGGTCGTCCACGTCCGGTCGTCTCCAGGCGGTGTTCAGGCCGTGTTCCTCACACCTGACGCCGGGTCGCGAAACGGCTCCGGCCTGCGGCTCGCGCGCTCAGCCGCGCGCCGTGAGCACCTCGTGGCCGTCCTCGGTCACGGCGACCGTGTGCTCGAAGTGGGCCGACAGCGACCCGTCCTCCGTGACGACGGTCCACTCGTCGGCCAGCACCCGCGTCCGCCAGCCCCCCGCGTTCACCATCGGCTCGATCGCCAGCACGAGGCCGGGACGGAGTTCGGGCCCTCGCCCGGCGTCGCCGTAGTTCGGGATCTGCGGATCCTCGTGCATGGCTCTCCCGATCCCATGACCGACGTACTCGCGGACTACCTGGAAGCCGGCCCCGAGCGCCACCTGCTCTACGGCGTGACCGATGTCGGACAGTCTCCCGCCGGGCCGCACCTGTGAGATGCCGGCCTCGAGCGACTCCTCGGTGGCGCGGATGAGCCTCACCGCCTCCTCCGAAGGCGGACGCCCGACGAACACGGTGACCGCCGAGTCGCCGTGGAACCCTTCCCAGATCGCGCCGAAGTCGAGCGACAGCACGTCGCCCTCCTTCAGCTTCCGCTTCTTCGAGGGGATGCCGTGGACGACCTCGTCGTTCAGCGACGTGCAGATCGACGCCGGGTAACCGCGGTAGCCGAGGAACGACGGCGTCGCGTCCCGTTCACGGATGTAAGCCTCCGCGACGGCGTTCAGGTCGGCGGTGGTCCTGCCCGGCGCGACGGCGGCCACCACACGGTCGATCGTGCCGGCGACGATCCGACCGGCGCGCCGCATCTTGTCGATCTCCTGCGCGGACTTGTAGGCGATCACCCGTCGGACAGGTCGGAGACGGCCTCGAGCGTTCGCTCGGCGACGACCTGCTCCGGCAACTCGGCGTCGATGTCGAGCAGCAGACCCCGCTCCCGGAAGTAGAGCTCGAGTGGTGTGGTCTCGTTCCGGTAGACCTCGAGCCGCCGACGGATCGTGGCCTCGTCGTCGTCGGAGCGGAGGGTGAGCTCGCCGCCGCACACGTCGCAGATGCCCTCGACGCGCGGAGGCTTGAACGAAAGGTTGTAGGCGCGCTTGCAGTTCGGACAGGTGAGGCGGCTCGTCAGGCGCCTCACCGCCACCTCGTCGCCGATGCGGAAGTTGAGCACGCGTTGGAGCGGCCGCCCAGACGCTGCGAGGGCGTCCTCCAACGCTCGCGCCTGCGGCACCGTGCGCGGGAAGCCGTCGAGGATGAACCCCGCGCGCGCGTCGGGCTCCTCGAGGCGTTCGAGCACCATCTTGACAGCGACCTCATCGGGCACGTACTCGCCGCGGTCCATGTATCCCTTGGCCTCGAGCCCGAGCGGCGTGCGCCGCGCCACGTGGTCGCGGAAGATGTCGCCGGTCCCGATGACGACGAGCCCGTGGCGCTCGGCTATCCGCGTCGCCTGTGTCCCTTTCCCTGCACCCGGCGGACCGAAGAGGACTATGCGCACGGTCTACCTCAGGAATCCCTCGTAGTGGCGCATCAGGAGCTGGGACTCGAGCTGCTTCATGGTCTCGAGCGCCACGCCGACGGTGATCAGGAGCGACGTGCCGCCGAACGGGAACTGCTGGATCACCCAGAACGCGAGCACGATCGACGGCAGCAGCGCGATCGAGGCCAGGAAGAGTGACCCCGGCAGCGTGATGCGCACGAGCACGTCGTTCAGGTACTTGGCGGTGGGTGGTCCCGGCCGGATGCCGGGCACGAACCCGCCGTACTTGCGCAGGTTGTCGGCCGTGTCGACCGGGTTGAACGTGATCGAGGTGTAGAAGTAGGCGAAGAACACCACCAGCAAGCCGTAGATCGTCATGTAGACGAAGCTCCGCGGGTTCGTGACGGACTTGCTGACGAAGTTCGTGAACCAGTTCGCGTGGTAGATGCTGGCGACCAGCGTCGGGAAGTACAGGATCGACGACGCGAAGATGATCGGGATCACGCCCGCCTGGTTGACCTTCAGCGGGATGTACGTGCTGCCGCCGCTCGTCATCCGGCGCCCAACGACGCGCTTCGCGTACTGGACGGGGATGCGGCGCTGGCCCTGCTCGACGAAGACGACCGCGACGATCAGCGCGAGGCCGATCAACAGGACCACGACGAACTTCGTCGTGCCGCCCTGCAGCAGGATCGCCCGTCCCTGCGTGGGGAGCCGCGAGATCACGCTCGTGAAGATCACCACCGACATGCCGTTCCCGATCCCGCGCTGGGTGATGAGCTCACCCATCCACATGATGAGCGCCGTGCCTGCGGTCATCACCATCACGATGAGCGCGATGTTCGCGGGCGTGAACTTCCCGGCCGGGAAGATGTCGACGCCTCCGAGCTGCGACGAGCGCGAGTGGAACAGGAACACGAGGCTGGTCGACTGCAGCAGGGCCAGCACGACCGTGACGTAGCGCGTCCACTGGGTGATCTTCTTCGTCCCGGTCTCGCCCTGCTTCTGCCACTGCTCGAGCTTGGGGATCACGACCGTGAGGAGCTGCATCATGATCGAGGACGTGATGTACGGCATGATGCCAAGCCCGAACACGGCCATGCGCGTGAGCGCGCCCCCGGAGAACAGGTCGATGAAGTTCAGGAACCCGGTGCCGCCCTGCGCCTGGAGGGCCTTCTGCAGCACCTTGATGGACACGACCGGTACCGGCACGTGGCAGCCCAACCGATATGTCCCGATGATGAGGAGGGTGAAAAGGATCTTCTTGCGGAGATCCGGGATCCTGAACGCGTTGACGAAGCCTCTCAGCACGTGGTCACCATCCTACCCCGTCACGCGATGATCTCGGCCCGGCCTCCGGCCCGCTCGATCTTGGTCCTCGCCGCCTCCGAGAACGCGTGGGCGCGTACGACGAGCGCGGTCTGGAGTTCGCCCCGCGCCAGCACCTTGACAGGCCGACCCTTGCGGACGAGGCCGCGGGCCAGCATGGCGGCCGGGTCGACCTCGCCGCCCGCGAAGACCTGCCCGAGTTTCTCGACGTTCACGACCGCGTACTCGACGCGGCCCGGGTTCCTGAAGCCCTTCAGCTTGGGGACCTGACGCGAGAGCGGCATCTGGCCGCCCTCGAAGCCGAGCCGCGGGTTGTGGCGGGCGCCCCAGCCCTTCGTGCCCCGGCCGGCCGTCTTCCCGCGCACGCCGGCACGGCCGCGGCCGACCCGCTTGCGCTCCTTCGTCGCGCCCTCGGCGGGCTTGAGGTGGTGCAGTTTCACTCGGTCACCTCCTCGACCTTCACGAGGTGGCGGACCTTGGCGATCATGCCGCGGATCTCGGGACGGTCGTCCTTGACAACCGAGTCGTTGATCCGGTGCAGACCGAGCCGGCGGATCGTGTCCTTCTGATCCTTCGGATGGTGGATGCCGCTTCGCACCTGCGTGACCTTCAGCTTGCTCATCGGCGCCATCCCGACGGCGAGGCGGCCTGGTCGCCGTAGACATCCTCCAGAGCGGCGGCGCGCTTGGCCTGGAGCCGCTCCTGCGCGGCCGCCATACCATCGACCATCGGCTTCGGCGCGACCTGGTGCATCTCGCGCTCGCGGAGTTCCGCCACGCGCTTGGGGCGCTTGAGCTCCTTCAGCCCGGCCACGGCAGCCTTCACGATGTTGATCGCGTTCGACGAGCCCAGGGACTTCGACAGGATGTCCTTGATCCCGGCGCACTCCACGAGCGCGCGGACCGCGCCGCCGGCGATGACGCCGGTCCCGGGAGCGGCCGGCTTGAGGAGCACGACGCCGGCGCCTTCCTCGCCGACCACCGCGTACGGGATCGTGGTGCCCATGATCGGTACCTCGAACATCTTGCGCTTGGCCTCCTCGACACCCTTGGCGATCGCGGCCGGGACCTCCTTCGCCTTGCCGTAGCCGAGGCCCACGCGGCCGGCACCGTCGCCCACGACGACGAGGGCGGTGAACGAGAAGCGGCGGCCGCCCTTCACGACCTTGGCCACGCGGTTGATCGCGATGACCCGCTCCTCGTAGATGCTCTTCTCCCCGCCGGCCTCGTAGCGTCGCATCAGATCTCGAGTCCTCCCTCCCTGGCCGCATCGGCCAGCGCGGCCACCCGACCGCGGTACAGGCGGCCGCCGCGATCGAACACCACACGCCCGATCCCCGCCGACTTCGCCCGCTCCGCGATCAGGGCGCCGACCGCCTTCGCGGCATCCTTCTTGTCACCCTTCACCGTCACGTCGCGGTCGGAGGCCGCGACCAGGGTGTGGGCCGATGCGTCGTCGATGATCTGAGCGTAGATGTGCCGGTTCGACCTGAAGACGGCCAACCGCGGCCGCTCCGGGCTGCCCGATACCTTCATGCGCACCCGTGCGTGACGGCGCATCCGCGCCGCGCGTTTCGTCTTCGCGTCCATCGCTACGCGCCGCCCTTCGCGGCCTTCCCGGCCTTCTTGCGCACGTACTCGTTCTCGTAGCGGATGCCCTTGCCCTTGTACGGCTCGGGCTTCCGGATCTTGCGGATGCTGGCGGCGACCTGGCCGACCATCTCCTTGTCGTTGCCCCGCACCACGATCTGCGTGGCGGTGGGGACCTCGAACTCGATGCCTTCCGGGCAAGCGACCACGACGGGGTGCGAGTAGCCGACCGCGATCTCGAGGTCGCTCCCCTTCATCACGACCCGGTAGCCGACGCCCACGATCTGAAGGCGCTTCTCGTAGCCCTTGGTGACGCCCTCGACCATGTTGGCGACGAGCGTGCGCGTGAGCCCGTGCAGACTACGGTGGAAGCTCTCGTCGCTCGGCCGCTCGACCCGGAGCGCGTTCTCCTCGCGCACGATCCGCATCTCGGGGTGCAGCCGGCGGGACAGGGTCCCGCGCGGGCCCTTGACCGTCACGAGCGCGTCGTCGACCTGAACGTCGACACCGCTCGGGATCTCGATGGGCTGTCTACCGATCCGACTCATATCTCACCACACGTAGGCCAGGACCTCGCCGCCGACGCCGCGCCGGACGGCCTCGCGGTCGGTCATGACTCCCCGAGATGTGGACACGATGGCGATGCCGAGGCCGCCGAGCACGCGCGGCAGCTCGTCACGCGCCGAGTAGACGCGCCGGCCGGGCTTCGACACGCGTTTCAGGCCCGTGATCGTGCGCTCGCGCTTCGTCCCGTACCTCAGTCGGACGCGGAAGGCCTGCTCCACACCCTCGCCCTCGCGCGCGTAGCCGCCGATGAATCCCTCGGCGACGAGGATCTTCAGGATCGCTTCGTTCGTCTTCGACACCGGCACGAAGAGCTCGTCCCTGTAGACGAGGTTCGCGTTGCGTATCCGCGTGAGCATGTCCCCGATCGGGTCCGTGACGTTCGTCGCGAGTCTCACCATGACGCCTTCGTCACCCCCGGAAGCTCGCCGGCGTGCGCGAGCTGACGGAAGCAGAGCCGGCACAGCATGAACTTGCGGTACACGGCATTCGGCCGCCCGCACCGGCGGCACCGCGTGTACTCGCGGACCCTGAACTTCCCTTGCCGCTGCTGTTTCTCGATCAGCGCCTTCTTCGCCATGCTCGCTTCCTCGCTCTAGGAGGCCGCCGACACCGCCGGCATCCCCTCGAAGGGGAAGCCGAGCGCGGCCAGCAGCGCCCTGCCTTGCTCGTCGTTCTCCGCCGTCGTAACGATCGTGACGTCCATCCCGCGGACCTTCGCGACCTTGTCGTAGTCGATCTCCGGGAAGATCAGCTGCTCGGTCAACCCGATCGTGTAGTTCCCGTGCCCGTCGAACGCCCCCAGCGGAAGCCCGCGGAAGTCACGGATCCTCGGGATCGCGATCGAAAGCAGCCGGTCGATGAACTCCCACATCCGGTTGCCCCGGAGCGTGACCTTCGCCCCGATCGACATGCCCTCGCGAAGCTTGAAGCCCGCGATCGACTTCCTCGCCTTCGTCACCACCGGTCTCTGACCGGTTATGACCTTGAGGTCCTCGACGGCGGCCTCCAGCATACGACCGTCCTTCAGCGAGTCGCCGAGCCCCATGTTCACGACGACCTTCTCCGGACGCGGGACCTGCATCGGGTTCTTGAACTCCAACTCGCGCTGCAGCCGCGGGAGGAGCTCCTCGCGGTAGCGCACCTTCAGCCGAGGCACGTAGTCCTCGCTCACAGCTCCGCTCCGCACTTCCTGCAGATCCGCACCTTCGAGCCCCCGGCGCTCTCCTGATGGCCGATGCGCGTGGGCTGACCGCACGACTTGCACACCAGCTGCACGTTCGAGATGTCGATGAACAGCTCGGTGTCGATGATGCCGCCCTGCTGGAGCTGCGAGCCGCTCTTCGAGCGCTTCCCGGAGGCCCGCTGGTGCCTCTTCGCGCGCGCGGCTCCGTCCACCATGACCTTGCCCTCGCGCGGCAGCACGCGGATCACACGCCCGGTGTGTCCTCGGTCCTTGCCGGCCATCACCCGCACCTCGTCGTCCTTCTTGATGTCCACACCTGGCATCTACACCACCTCCGGCGCGAGCGAGATGATCTTCATGAACCGCTTCTCCCGCAGCTCCCGCGCGACGGGTCCGAAGATCCGGGTCCCGCGCGGGTTCTTCGCGTCGGCCGTGAGCAGGACCACAGCGTTGTCGTCGAAGCGGACGTAGGAGCCGTCGGGCCGGCGGCGCTCCTTGGCGGTGCGCACGACCACGGCCTTGACCACCTCGCCCTTCTTCACCGCGCCGCCGGGCAGGGCGCCCTTCACCGAGCCGACGACCACGTCGCCGATGGCCGCGTACCGGCGGTGCGAACCGCCGAGCACGCGGATCACCAGGACCTCCTTGGCCCCCGTGTTGTCCGCCACCTTGCAGCGCGTCTCCTGCTGGATCATCCGTTTACTTGGCTCTCTCCACGATCTCCACTACCCGCCAGCGCTTCGTCTTCGACATCGGCCGGGTCTCCACCACGCGGACGGTGTCGCCCACGTGCGCGTCGTTGCTCTCGTCGTGAGC
>Ga0315282_10004428_pt1 | contig 24497 bp, 21 predicted proteins | sample YL17G07_20_MG_FD_203693 | JGI IMG/M metagenome (GOLD analysis project Ga0315282, IMG submission 203693) | Sediment microbial communities from Yellowstone Lake, YNP, Wyoming, USA - YL17G07_20 | ecosystem: Environmental > Aquatic > Freshwater > Lake > Sediment | place: USA: Wyoming | collected... | reverse complement strand
ACCTTTGTAAACCAAATATTGCATGTTGCTTCCTGAAATCGTTGATTGACAGATTTCGACAATGATGCAAGATTTCATTTGGTAATCGTTACGTGCAATACTGGCTTAAAACCTTCCTTTATATCTCGTGGTCTATATCCATTGACATACAACTCCTTTTTTTCGTATATTCAACCCAACAAAAAGCGAATTCTCATCATTCCACGGGGGGGGAAAATAGAAAGGAGGTAATTTATGAAAAAGTTATTATTGGTTTTATTGGCTATGGTGATGTTGGGTGGATGGGCTATGGCACAAGTACAGCAGCCTGAAGATTCAAACATCCAAACTCCTAAAACAGAAGAATCAACGTATGTAACGGTTTTGATGACAGGCAGATTCTATCACATACTCCCTTGTCCTAAGTTTCAAAGACAGTCGCCTCCGAATTCAAAACTAATGAAAATCGAAGATGCCAAGGAACAAGGCTATAAACCCTGTCCACAATGCGTCGGAAAAGGGAGGTAATTTATGGGAAGACGAGGAGTGCTACCACATGAAGTGACCAATGCGTTTTTCAATGAAGCAGAGAGAGCCCTAAAGCAGGGTAACTTGTCAATGGCCTCAGGGACAGCGACTTTGGAAAGAATCGAATAGACCATGAAAAAATGGATAATAGTTGCCTTAGCGCTTTTGTTGTTACTGCCTATTGCGCTTGGTGCAAAGGAACCGCCTGTCGTTGGATGCATGATTTCTCCCAGTAATGTTCAATTCCTAAAGCATCCATTGACTCAACATTAGTAGGTGTTATTCACAACCCCTTTTCTTGAGAACTCCTTTCTGAAAGATTCCCATAAATTCAGTTGGCCACTTTTCATAAAATAGGTATATTCCGATCAGGAATCCGCAGGATGGATAGAAGGCAGTTGATGAGCGGCACCTTCACCTGTTCAAGGAAGAAACACGCGGAAGGCCATCAAACTGTAGATGAATCCAAGTGCAACCCAACCCCACACCGGCAGTAAAAAGTGCGTTTTAGCTCTGTATTGTTCAAATGTCCTGCCAAAGAGAGGCAGAAGCCTTCTGGCTTCTTCGTACTTTCCGCCAATGGCCGCCATCCCTAGCACGATTGGGGTTTCGAGGAAAACCTTGAGTGCTCCACAGGCAAGAGCTGCACCACCAATCAACATGAAGTGGCTCAAATAAATGGGATGCCGGACCCAGTGATACGGACCTTCTACCACCAATCTTTCAGGTAAAGACCGCATCTGCCCGGGCACTCGAATGATAGGAAACAGGGCCGTAGCCAACAGAAAGAGTCCGACTGCGACCATGAAGAATCCAAGAACAGCCACAGGTCCGATCATTAAATGCCGTGTAGCAATGATGGCGATAGCCCAAGGGATATAAAGGAGCAAAGCGTTGACCAAGGTTAGAATTGCCGCCCAACCGGTCCAAGCAGCTTTTGGAAGCAAACGGCCCCCCAGCCACGCTATCGGAAGTACGAAGAGGGAAATGAATGGCACGAGTAAGAACTGATTTACCAATTTTGCATGAAAACCCAATTCATTACTCTCAATCTATCATTTTTGAAAAAGCCGTTCAATCAATAAAATTAGAAGGAACCAGGACTTAAGGTTAAAAAAACCCCGGAGGTAAAAAAGGTCTCTATTCTCTACCGGCTAATCTTGCAGAATTGGCAGAAGACAATTCCATTTAATTCTTCCTGTAATCAATAGACCTGCCTTTCTTGCATGGATACAAGATTTCATTGCGTAATGATCACCTCTATCGAGACCCCGATTACTCCTGGGATGAATACATCCAATCCCAATCGCATCGCCAGCCCCTGCTTTTCGATGCAAAATATCCATTGACAAACAAAAACAGCCCCCCTATACTTCCATCCATCAAAAGCAATACCTTATCAAATATCAAATAAAATCAAACAAAAGAGGATGGTCATGAAACAGAATTCTTCTTGGGCCAATAGCATTGGATGTTTCATTTTTTTTATTCTTCTTTCTTTTTTTACATTTTATTCTAACGCATATCCCGCACCATCGTCTTATTTTGACACTGTGCAGAAAACTTACATTGGCTATTATCAGCGACCGGGGGACCCGGGTGGTTTAATCTACTGGGCAGAAAGGCTTGATGCAACGGGCGGCAATCTCACAGAGATCATCGAGGCATTTGCCAATTCGGCAGAATCTCAGACGCTCTATGGCACCATCAACAGCAGCAATATCTCCACCGTTGTGAATGGCATTTATAATGCCCTGTTTGGCCGCGATGCAGAGGCGGGAGGTCTCAGTTACTATGTAAACGGTTTCAACTCGGGCCACTTCACAGCCGCCACAATCATGTTAAATGTCCTTTACGGTGCGCAGAATGAAGACCTTCAGTCAATCGACAACAAGCTCACCGTGGCCAACTTATTTACAAGGACAATCGACCCCGAGCTTGATGGAAGTAACTTTCAGGTAACATATGCAGGCAATGCCGATGCGATAGCTGGACGCGACTTTCTTACCCCTGTCACATCGAGGTCCGCGACTATCCCAACCCAGGGTCAGATAACTGCATACATCTCTAACTACATCGCTGATCCCGGGGATCCTCTCTATTCAGGGACTACAATCGTCGGTGGGACAATCTCAAGTAATACCGTTTGGTCAGGAGAGGTATTGGTCAATAGCACAGTGGTCGTAAACCCTGGGGTCACACTTACCATTCAACCCGGAACTAGAGTGAAGTTTAAACACTATCGAGGTTATCGAGAGCCGGAAAAAAGGCTATCACTTATTGTTAAAGGTAGAATTATTGCCGAGGGCACACTTGATCAGCCAATTTATTTCACGTCTGATGCTTTAGATCCACAAAATGGGGATTGGTCTCTGGTTCGTTTGCTGGCTCCCGAGGGACAGTCCAGATTTCGATATTCAGTATTTGAATTTGGCCAGCAAGGACTTAGTGTATGGCAGGGAAATGTTCTGATTTCTAATAGTGTTTTTCGTTGGAATAACTGGGAAGGAATATACTTGGAGTCATATAGCCATGCTACGATTGAGTATTGTCAAATTTATGAAAATGGTTACAATGGCTTGGCAGGCGAGCAATTTAACACGATCACTATGGACTATTGTGAAGTCTGGCGTAATGGAACTAATGGCGTACATGTTGATGCCACAACTTTAGAGATTCGCCGCTCACGCGTGCACGGAAACCAAGCTAATGGCTTGTCAATAGACGACAATGGAACTCTGCGTGCTCTTGGCGTAGCCATCTATAATAATCAGGCATGGGGGATCGGTTTTGGTGAAGGCACCAATACAATTGAGGTAAGTAACCTGAACCTAAGCGGCAATGGATTTGGAACGATAGGCGGTCCATATACTGAGGTGCCATCTTCTTATTATCCACCCGAGCAGGTAAATATCGGCTTTGAAGCAGATCAGTCGCACGCACTGGGCTACATCCCGGGTGATCCAGTATTTGATGGGTATTTGTATGTCTATCCTGATGATGAAACAAGGCGCATTGTCCGTAAGATCGGCCAAGGTTTGGGCCTCACATGGTCTGTGGCTTGGGATGGGCAGTATATCTGGACAGCGATACTCCAGGGCATAATCTACAAATTAGACCCAACGACCGGCACAGTGCTTCAACAATTCACAGCGCCAGGTCCACAACCTTGGGGCATGACATTCGACGGTGAGTACTTGTGGCTTGTAGATTTCGCAGAGAAACGAATTTCCAAGATCAACCCAGCTAACGGTCAGGAATTGGCAACCTTCCCAACCCCGGACCCAACTGGAGGTTGCAAAGGGGTTGCTTGGGATGGTATGTATTTGAACGTGGTGGGATGAACCTCACCCACAATTTACAGGATGGACCGACAGGGGAACTTGATTGGCACGATTCAACTTGAACAGGGTGGTGTGCAAGGTGGCGGAGGCATCGCTTGGGATGGAAATCACTTTTGGGTACCTACTGGTGGTGCTGGTAAGATTATTAAGTACGATACACAAGGTCATGCCGTTGGATGGATATACCCTGCCTCCGAGGGGACTTGGGATATGGCATGGGATGGCCAGTATTTATGGGCCACTCAGCGTACAAATGAAAATTGGTTGGATGCAAAAATTTACGCATTGGAGATTCTAAAGGTCTATAGTCCGTAGTGAGTATTCAAATTGGATATTGTCAACAAAATATTATGAATGAGTTCTATCCGTGATTGGGGTCACCCATTAAAGGGCACCTGTCAAGAAAAAATAATGCTCCGTCAAAAAAATGAGTTTTTTGCAGGGTGACATTCCGACGCCGGTTCGAACTCTTCTGACCCCTTTTCCGCATCCGCTACTTCTATCTTTTAGGTTTGCAGATCATTCACTGATCCGCACCAGTCACCCATCAGGATTTGGGTCCTCCGAGACCCTTGTCTCGCTTTAGCGAGACCCAGAAAACCGTCGGTTCCATACCATGTCCAAATCGTTGGATCGCAAACCTTATGGTTCTTAGCCAACCCTTTTTAGGCTCATGGCATAGGCAGATCAGGCAGACAGATATTCCGATCCAGCTATATACTTGGTGGGAAAGCCTACCAATCAAATCTGATGGTTCTTAACCAACCCCAATCCCGGTTCTGCTTCCCCACCTAATAATGAAACAGCTTGTCCGGATCATACTCCACTTGATCTCGCATGATATAATAGGAGGCCCGAGCCAGCTTGTGACTGATCGCCTTGATCGCAACGACCTTGTTGGTCCCCGCCGCCTTGCGATGATAATATCGATTGACCTCTGAGTAATCTCGGATCGCAAAATGCGCCGCCTCCACATAAGCCCAGGCTAAATACTTATTCCCATTCTTACGATTCCCTTCTCCCTTGGGCTTACCATTAGAGATTCGTGTGCTCCGGACACATCGACAATAGGAAGCATAGTTGCCCACCGCCGGAAATCGTCTGATATCCCCCGCCTCCAACATGATCGTTAATCCAAGAATCTGTCCTACTCCTGGAAGCGTGAGAAGCTTCTCAAACTCCTGGCGTAACGTTACCCGACCCTTTACGACCTTCTCTATCCCTTTAATCTTCTCCCCTAAATATCGCACCACCCCGACGCTGCTTCGGACAGCTAGAAAAAGATGCTCTTCCTTAAACAGCTCTGCCACCTGCCCTTCATCTAATCCCTTGACCTCATTGCTGGTCATCCTGATCCCTAAACTTCGACTCACAATATTCTGAATGCTGAGAATATGCGAAGTCCGGTGACGAACTAACTGTAACCGCTTCCGCAATAAATCCCGAAGGGGCCTCTCTTGCTTCGGATAAATATAACCCTCCGGTAAGATCCCCAACCTTAACAAATTGGCTAACCATATCGCATCCCGCTCATCATCAGAATGCTTTAACCCTTCATACTGCTGAATGGCTGCGGGATTGGCTAAGTGAACGCGATACTCATGATCCATTAATCCATCCACTAACCAGTACCAGTTGAAGGTCGATTCAACCACCACACCCTTCAGCTCGCTCCGAAAGGATTCTAAAACGTCCAGGGTCTTCTTGAGGTCATTGGTTATCTTGTGCTTAAAGAGAACCTTGTTCTGTCCATCGATGATCCCTAAATAATGACTGTTTGCATGCAAATCAATTCCAGCATATAATCTCATACGGCACCTCCTGTTTAAAAGTTGGGATGCTTTTAACATAGCACAATCCATTCATCGAATTGGCTATGCTCTGGAGGTGCCCTTTAGATGATTATCAAAGCTTCAATTGGAAATTTACAGCATTTAACATAAGATGAAATTCTTTTCACAACCCCTAAAAAAGGCTTGACGACTGTAGGAGGATTAGAGGTAAAATGCAGCGAGATGGAATTGGCAAGAAATCTTGGAAATGGGGGGTGGGAATAGGTCAGTATAAAGGGCCAATGGAACATACATAACCTGAATAAAGAACCTTAGTGATAAAGCCGAACCATTCGAAAGGGTGGGGCGGAAAGCTTCGGGTCTAGCCGAGTCGTTTTAGGGATTTTGCTTTTGTAAACTCCCTAGACAGCCGGGTTGCCAAAAAGGTAACTCGGCTTTTTTATTAAGATCGCACCTGAAAACCCCGTCCTGTGGACGGGGATGAAAGGTGTGTCTGCCAAAGGCAGAAAAAATGTGATATAAGACCCGCATGGCAATCAGAAGGAGTGCACATGCGGTTTACGACACGAAATACCACATGGTATGGACGCCAAAATACCGCAAATGGGTTAAGCGAGAAGATATTCGGAGAAGAGTTCGAGAGATTTTCTCGGAGATTGGGGCGCACCATGGGTTTGAAATCCAGGAGATGAGAGTAGCTCCGGATCATGTTCATATATTTTTGGGTTTTCCGCCGAGGTATTCGATAGCTCACGTGGTTGGGATGTTGAAGAGTATATCGGCGAGTGAGATTTTTGATGAGTTTCCAGAAGTGAAGAAGGAGTTGTGGGGAGGAGAATTTTGGGAGGATGGATATTTTGCGAGGACGGTTGGAGACAAGGTGACTGCAGATTTGATCAAGAGGTATATCGAGTATCATCATGATGAGGTCCATGGCAAACAATTAAAATTGTTTTAAGGTTTTAAAGCCCCGCCCTGTGGGCGGGGTTCTTTACTTTACGATTAAATTTCTGTTAAACCCAAGGGAGAAAAAAATGAGAAGAAACAAACCTTTTTTTATCTGTTCGGCCTTTGTACTCATTACGATGATCCTTTGGAGTGTTAACCTGTTCTCGTCTCCCACGACCATTTATGGTTCAAGGAAGTTTACTCGCTCTACGGGGAAACCTGTCATAGTAACAGAGGTCTTCTCTGCTCCAAGCACAACAGCTCATTATCGTCTCATCGTATTGAATGGAGAGAATGGAAAAAATAGGGTCTCCAGTGCAACTATTAAGATCAATGGAATAGAGATCTTAAGGGAGAGTGATTTTAATCAGCAGATTGATAGAATCGAACGCAGCGTCAGCCTCTTACTTTCCAACAGCATCTCGGTTCAATTAAAGAGCGCTCCAGGAAGTTTCATAACCATAGCAATAGAATGTCTAGACTGCTTGGTTATCACAAATCATCCTCCTGTAGCGCAAGAGCAGACCGTAACCGCAGATGAGGATATGGCCAAGGCCATTACCCTGTTTGCCACGGATCCGGATGGTGATCCGTTAACCTACCAAATTGTGACTCAGCCTGTCCATGGTGCGTTGAGCGGTATGCCGCCAAGTGTAACTTACACACCTACGACCCGTTTTTATGGTTCGGATAACTTTACCTTCAAAGCGAACGATGGTAAGGCAGACAGCACTATCGCAACAGTCTCGATTACAATCACCCACGTTAACCATCCACCCGTGGCGCAAGACCAGAGCGTGACCATAGATGAGGATGTGGCCAAGGCCATTACCCTGTTTGCCACGGATCCGGATGGTGATCTGCTAACCTACCAGATTGTAGCTCAGCCTGGACACGGGACCTTAAGCGGCACACCTCCAAGCGTAACCTATACACCTACAGTCCACTATTATGGTTCCGATAGCTTTACCTTCAAAGCGAACGACGGCAAGATCGATAGCAATGTGGCTGCGGTTTTAATTACTGTCAGGGTCAATCATCCTCCTGTAGCCCAGAACCAGTGTGTAACCACTGATCAAGACACTGCTAAGGCAATTATCCTTTCGGCAACGGACGCTGATGGCGACCCGCTAGCATATACGATCGTGACTCAGCCCGGACATGGCACGTTGAGTGGTACGCCGCCCATTGTAAGTTACACGCCTGCAGCTCACTACTTCGGCCGCGATAGCTTCACCTTCAAGGCGAACGACGGCAAGGCCGGCAGCAATGTGGCAACAGTTTCTATCTCTGTAGCCCCGGTAATAGGTATTAATGTCATTATTACGGTAGCCGGCAATGGCGAGATAAGCTATGGCGGCGATGGGGGATTAGCCACTAAGGCAAGACTTCTCTATCCGTCAGGTGTAACCGTAGATGCTGAAGGCAACCTTTTCATTGCCGATTGGGGCAATAACCGTATCCGAAAGGTGGATAAGAACGGCATCAGCATCACTGCGGCCGGTATTGGTGGATTCTGGGGTGGATACAGCGGAGATGGCGGCCCTGCCGTGCAAGCTGAGCTTGATCGTCCGGAGGGGGTCGCCTTGGATACTTTAGGCAACCTGTATATAGCCGAATACGAGAATAATTCTATTCGGAAGGTGGATCCGAACGGCATCATCACCACAGTAGCAGGCGGAGTGTGGGGTTTTGGGGGCGATGGTGGTCCCGCCACTGGGGCTCGACTTAACGGTCCATCAGGGGTGGCCGTGGATACTTTTGGCAACCTCTATATTGCCGACCAATGGAATCAGCGCATCCGAAAGGTGGATAAGGACGGAATCATCACCACTGCGGCAGGCAATGGAAGAGAGGGCTATAGCGGCGATGGTGGCCCGGCTACCCAAGCCCAGCTTCACCACCCATTAGGCGTGGCCGTGGATACCTTAGGCAACCTTTACATTGCCGAAGAAGGTGGTCACCGCGTCCGGAAGGTGGGTGCGAATGGCATTATCACTACCTTCGCTGGTAATGGTATAGAGGGCTATAGTGGCGACGGCGGCCCGGCCACTCAAGCCCGACTCCGCCATCCGGCGGACGTAGCGGTAGATCCTTTAGGTAACGTCTATATTGTAGATACGGGCAATGGCCGCATCCGGAAGGTGGATTTGAACGGCATTATCACCACCGTAGCAGGCAATGGGATAAGCGGCTACAGTGGCGACGGCGCTCCTGCCACTCAAGCTCAACTCAGGTCTCCAAGCCGCGTGGCCGTGGATACCTTAGGCAACCTTTACATTGCTGATTTAGGGAATGATATGATTCGGAAGGTGGATACGAATGGAATCATCACCACTGTGGCAGGCAGTAGAGAATACGGAGATGGGGGACCTGCCACTGAGGCTAACCTTTTCATGCCAACCGGCGCGGCCATGGATGCGTGTGGTAACCTCTACATTGCGGATAATTATCGTCACCGGGTTCGTAAAGTGGATGCCGATGGCATCATCACCACCGTGGCTGGCAATGGGATAGACGGTTACAGCGGCGACGGCGGCCTCGCAACGGAAGCCCAGCTTTACTATCCATCAGGAATTGCCGTTGATACTCTGGGCAACCTCTATATCGCAGATTCGAGTAATTACCGCGTCCGTAAGGTGGATGCGAATGGTATTATTAGTACTTTTGCTGGCAATGGTGATTGGGGATACAGCGGCGATGGTGGCCCTGCCGCACAGGCCCAACTCGACCATCCATTGGACGTAGCAGTGGATGCTTTAGGTAACGTCTATATTGCGGATGCGGGCAATAACCGTATTCGGAAGGTGGATACGAATGGCATTATCAGTACTTTTGCAGGCAGTGGGATAGCAGGATATAGTGGCGCGGGCAACTTTGGTGGCGACGGCGGTCCTGCCACCCAAGCGCTAATGTCCTGGCCGGCGGGCGTAGCTCTGGATAGCTCAGGCAACGTCTATATAGCGGATCACAATAACAGTCGCATCCGGAAAGTGGATACGAACGGTGTTATCGCCACAGTGGCTGGCAGCGGCGATGAAGGCTATGGTGGGGATGGCGGCCCAGCCACTGAAGCACAGCTTCAGGTCCCATTGGACGTCGCTATAGACACCTCAGGCAACCTCTACATCGCCGACTACTATAACGACCGCATCCGGAAGGTCAATACAAACGGCATCATCACCACTGTAGCGGGTGGGGGTACACCCCCAGACCCGGGATTAGAATTTTGGGGGGACGGCGGTCCTGCCACCCAGGCAGTGCTCCGCTTGGCACAAGGCATAGCAGTCGATACCTCAGGTAACCTTTATATCGCAGACACTGATAATAACCGTATCCGAAAGGTCGTGGGCCTATCCAAGGGCGCTACAATCATTGGAAAGATCACAGACTCCTCCACACATATGCCGTTATCCGAGATCACGGTCATAATAAAGGACTCTCTTAATACATTTCAAACAAAAACCGATTTAAAAGGAACATATGCTGTATCGGGCTTGTTTCCAGGTAGTTTCATAGCCATATTTGGAATGCCAGGATTTATCGAACAAACAGTAAATGGCACATCCGTTTCCGGGCAAAGCAAGACCCTTGATATCCAGTTGGCTCCTGCCCCACCGCCGCTTATCCTGACCATAACATCACCACCGAACGGTGCGATATTTAGCTCATCGCCCATATGGGTTATAGGGATTGTGAGTAATAATGCAAACGTAACAGTAAATAGCATTCAAGCATCCGTGAGCAATAACACCTTTTCTGCATCAATACCCCTAAGCGAAGGGCCAAATTCCATCTTCGTGGTAGCCACGGACCAATATGGCCAGACCGCTTCACAATCTATTTCTGTAACCTTAGACACAGGGGCCGCAGGGGGAATGATTACCGGAACGGTAACAGATTCATCGACAGGTCTTCCTCTTCCTTCTGCAGCCGTATCTGTTACTGATTCATCGATTAGTCCCCAGAGTGAAGTCCGGGTCTTCGCATTCATAATAATAGCAAAGACCGCGTTAACAGATAGTAACGGCAGATACACAATCTATAACATTTCTCCAGGAGCTTTTAGTGGAAGCATAAGAAAGGAGGGTTACGCAGCTTACAACTTCTCTGGAACAATGGCTTCGGAACAGACAGTGACCATCAACGCTGCACTGAACCCCATCCTTCCGGTAATAAGGAATATCGCTGTCAGTGGAATAACGGCTAATTCAGCCGTAATCACATGGGCAACCGACCAGTTGTCAGACAGTTTCGTTGAATACGGTACAACAACGTCTTATGGAAGTTCGGCAAGAGACTCAACGCTGACGACGAACCATACGATCAGCTTGAGCAATCTTATCCCTGATATGACCTATCATTTCAAAGTGACCTCAACGAACGGTTACGGGTTTTCATCTTCTTCAGGGGATCTCACGTTTAAGACTTCAAGCCCTCTTCTGATTAGCCTGGCGATAACCTTCCCTACTGACGGTAGTACGATGACTATTCGTGATACGATCGTCAAAGGCACAGTCATCCATTCAAGAGGCAGTGAGACAGGGGTGGTTGTCAATGGAATCCTGAGCAATATCTATGGAATTGAATTCGTGGTCAATCATGTCCCCCTGGTAGAAGGTTCAAATAGCATCACCGCCACTGCAACGGACATAGATGGCAATACAGAAACGGTTTCTATAACTGTGAATGGAGTAACCGCAGGAAATTACATAAGGATAACGTCGAACACGGAATCAGGTCTATCGCCCCTTGAAGCCATATTGACCCTCGAATCCTCTCTTGATCTCACGAGCGCTTCCCTCACCTATGCAGGCCCTGCCGAGGTTGAATTTCTCTCTACGAGTGTGAGTGAATACACCGTGAGGATGACAAACCAAGGAATCTACTACTTCACAGCGAAAGTTATGGATTCAACTGGGAATCTCTATAGTGATACGGTAGCAATCACGGTGCTACCGGAAGCATACCTCGATGGCCTCCTAAGAGGCAAATGGGAGGCGATGAAGCAGGCGATGATAAATAGGGATGTTGAAAAAGCTGGAAGTTATTTTGCTGACTGGACCAGGGAACGTTATACAGGCATTTTCTTGGCCTTAGGGGATCGCCTTCCTCAGATTGCACAGGATATGCAAAATATCAGGATGATCTATCTGATTGATGGGGTAGCTAAATACAGAATTAGAAGGATGGAGGAAGCAGGGGAGATAACTTATTACATCTATTTTGTTCAGGATGAAAATGGTCTCTGGAAAATCCAGCAGTTCTAAATTGGAGGATGGTATGAGCATAAAGAGCATCATTAGTTTAACATTCTTGGCACTTTCATTTATACCACTTTCAGAAACCTATGCTGACCTTTACTCTGGAGGCCCATGGAGAGGAAGAGTGATAGATGCCGATACAAAACAGCCCATAGAAGGTGCTGTAGTGGCAGTAGTATGGAATAGGGTATACGACACAGGGTTTGGTTCTATCCCCATTTTCCAAGAGGCGAAAGAAATGCTTACAGACAAGTCCGGATTTTTTGAGGTGCCGGCTTACATTGAAAAGAGGGGGAAAACTTACTGGAGAGGGAAGGACCTGAAGGCAGATCCGAAGGCCCACCTATTATACTCCGGGCCAGAAATCAGAGACCCCGATTTCATTATTTACAAACCTTCTTATGGGAATTTTCCGCATCAGTATGAACTTTGTATTTATGCGATAGGTCCAGGTCCTTCAATAGTTGAGTATCACAGAGCATATAAAGGATTATACAAGGGACGTGAAAGTAAATATTACAAGAAGGAAATTAAAGAATTTCAAGAAGGCCTCGTGTATTATGGTACAAGATGCCAGCCGAGAATTAAGACGTTAGAAAAAACTCTTCCCTTTGAATTTGGGTCTTTTTTTATTCCAATGAGAGGTGCAAAGCAGAATGTAGAGAGTCTTGAAATTCCTCTTGACTGTCCAGAAAATGGAGAACCCATTCCAGCCTCTATGCATGGTTTTCGGGATGATGTCCAAAATCAAAATCCAACCATAAAAGGTGGCTATATAATTATCGAACTTCCCAGACTGAAAACGAAAAAGGAAAGAAAAGAGGCAATTCCGAGTCCAAATGGAGAAGCAGGGCGGAATGAACTGCCAATCTTATACAAAGTAATAGACGAAGAAGAGAGTTACCTTCGTTCACGGTGAATCCAGGAGGTATCGCGATGAAAGCCGCGCGCAGAGCCATTTTCAGTCTCATACTTCTTTTTATTATCCCTATGCCCAATTATGCGCTCGAAGTGGATACCCACCAAGCGATAAACAAATACATTGCACTGGGAACAATAAATGGATTTTCTTTGGATTCGTATTTAAAGAATCAATTGGGATTCCGGAATGGTGTCGAGGAACAAATTAAGTTCGGGGACTCTAAGAATGTATGGTCCTGGATAGGTGGCGGTGGTGTAAGCGAAGATAAGCCCCCTCGATTTTTTCAGATCCCGTATCTTCGTTCCACAAATCATTTCCATGACCCTATGAGTAATCAAGGTTTCGGTGGCTTTATTTTCGGATTGCTGTTCAGGGGAGAATCCTCTATTCAATGGTCCCAAAAGCCGATTGGTGCACAAAACCCTGGGGGGCACTATTCGTGGTTCGATACAAGGGATTATTACTATCAGGCATTAACGTCTCCGGCGAAAACTGACAGAGACAAATATTTTGCAGAAACCTTTAGGGGACTTGGGCAACTTATGCATCTTGTTCACGATATCTCGGTGCCCGCCCATGCCAGAAATCAGTTTCACGTAGGCTATGACTATGAAAAATTCATAATGAGGTATCAAAAGGAAGTACTTCCGGAATACAAGGGGAAATTTAAATCGCTCCTGGCAAGTCCATTTCAATTTGACCAGTCCCTATTGAATGTGATAAGCCCATTGGCGCCTATCCCTTTCGCTAACCTTTTCGATTCAGAAAAATACACAGGCTCAAATCTTGGAGATACTCTTAATAACAACATTGGCCTTTCTGAATATACTAATGCTAACTTCTTTAGCGATCGGACAATCTTTAAGAATTACCCCCATCCCAAGAAAGAAAATACCAATGCAATTCTGAAAGAAGAAGGAGCTGAAGATGGAGAAATCGATAGAAAATACTATATCAGTGGGTATCAAAGCGAAAACCTTGCACTTTATTCTTATTTTGCAAATCCTGTTCCAGAGCTCCCAGGCGAATGGAAATATACTCTCGACGATACAGTGCATAAAGATTATGCCCAAAAACTTATCCCCCGGGCTGTAGGTTACTCGGCAGGGCTGTTGCAATACTTCTTCAGGGGGAACCTCTATGTCGGCTTCTTGGTTCCATCTGTAGATCAGGCAATTTATAATTTTGGGAACGAGAACGATATTGGGAGGGATATTGGCACTGTGGCCATGTTCATTCAGAATAGCAGCAAACTAAACGATGCGATAGAGCCCGTTGGGCAGGGGACGATTTCATTAACCATTAGCTACATCGATTCGAGGACAGGAGAAACGGTCTACCAGCCCGCTGGAACTGGATCGGTAACCAATATCCCTGACATGGGGAGTCAGAATTTTTTAACAGCATTATTTACTCTGGCCGAACTCATTCCAACACAATTTGCAAAGGAGTTGACCTATTATTTAACTTTTAGGGGAGAATTAGGACAAGAAAAGGATGCAGTGATAGGAAAGGTGATAAAGGCTCCTGTCCTTCAGGGTGTTTCCCCGGATCAAGGGATAGAAGGGACGCTGGTAACGATTACAGGCGATTATCTCCCTGAAATTGAGGGTCCCTTCCCAACCACTTCGAGAAACGTAAACTTTAGTCATGACCCGAGCCGGCCATATACCGCGGAGGTAATCAACCGCACAGATACAGAGATAACTACCAAAGTGCCCAATACCGCTGCTATTTTAAAACCGGGGTACGGGGGGCTTCGGGTCAGAAGGGTTGTGCCTGAGACAGAAGAGATGATTTACAGTAACCCCTTGCCTTTCTTCCCGATTGCTGAAGGCGAAATAAGGAATTTGGGAGGAGTACTAATCAACGCAACCATCGAGGCAGTTAAGCCAATATTGGGCGACTATAATCAACTGCCACAGCCTGTCATCTATTCTGTGCTCGCAGGAGATTCGGTATTGATTCAATTGATAACGGGGTTCACTTACAAGGCGACTGGTAATACAAGTTCCACTCAGGATATCTGGACCATAACTCCTGAGGCTATTGATTTTGTTTTTGATTTACAATAATTGCGGAGGTGGGTGATGAAGAATATCTTAAGAGTTGTTATGCTGGTCATAACCCTCTGTTATTTTTCCGTTTTGTGGGCGGATGATACGAAGCCCAGGGAGTTCGAGGCAGTGACAGGAGATCGGGTTGTCTACCTTTACTGGTTTCCGCCTAAAAGTCAGGTAAAGGGTTACTGGGTATATCGGGCTCTTCCAAAGGGGAACTATCAAAGAGTCAACTCCGCCCCCGTTGAAAGGCCCTTTTATGAAGATCGGAATGTCGTCAATGGTCAATTTTACTGGTATATGCTGACAGCAATAGATCCCGAAGGGAATGAAGGCACTCCGACGAAAACGATCGGTGTGGCACCAAATCCGCGAACCAAACCTTCCAGTGGGTATTGAGGACCATAAATCTTTAAGTAGGGTATAGAATGAGAACGGGGGAGAATAGGGAATCAGGTCTATCGCCCCTTGAAGCCATATTGACCCTCGAATCCTCTCTTGATCTGACGAATGCATCCCTGACCTATGCAGGGCCTGCCGAGGTTGAATTTCCCCCTATAAGCACGAATGAATACAGAGTAAGAATGACCACCGAAGGAATTTACTACTTCACGGCGAAAGTTATAGATTCAACTGGAAATCCTTATAGTGATACGGTGGCAATCACCGTCCTACCGGAAGCATACCTCGATGGCCTCCTAAGAGGCAAATGGGAGGCGATGAAAACTGCATTACGTAACAAGGATATTGCGAAAGGATTGGATGTTTTTTTAGATTCGTCTAAAGAGGAATATCAAGAAGGATTTGCCGCAATCGTTGATGAACTTCCTCAAATTGTTTCCGATATGCAGGATATAGAGATTATATACCTGAGGGAGAATGTTGCCAAATACAGAATAGATCGGGTGCTTGATATTGATGGGTCTCCCCAAACGATTACCTTTTACATTTATTTTGTGAAGGATTCCAACGGTCTCTGGAAAATTGACAGGTTTTAACTTCGACGTTAACGGGTGGGAGGTTCTATGTCTAAGAACATTTTTGCAGTGATTATGATGATCATCAGCTTTGCTTTTAGTACAGGCTCTGCCTTTGCGAGCACGGGACACATTTATTATTCTGATGGTCCATGGAAAGGAACGATAATAGACGCCGAGACCAAGCAGCCCATCGAAGGGGCTGTTGTGGTTGCCATTTGGCGAAAAGAGTACGGAGGACCTGTGGGCCCTTACTCATATTTTCTCGATGCAAGGGAAGTGCTTACAGATGCAAAGGGAAATTTTTTAATACCGAAGTTCTGGAAGCTTAACGTACTCCCCTTCATACGGTGGTTTGATGGGCCACGGTTTGAAATATTTAAGCCCGGGTATACCGCTTTCCCCGGCCGGGGACTAGATTATTTCGAGAAATATTTTCCGCAGAGTCCTTTAAGAGTTGACTTCGATACCCTCGCTGAGATGTTCAAAAAAGGAGTTGTCATAAAACTTTTGAAGTTGAAGACAAGAGAGGAGAGGGGCATCAATATTCCTGGTTGGATAGACGATGTCGATTCTGACAAGTTACCTCTCTTTTTCGGGTTAATAAACGAAGAAGGAAGAAACTTAGGAATAGGGGAGGTAGGGAGGAAAAGATGAAAAGAAAGTTGTTGCTAAACATTTTTGGATTGGTGTTTTTCGGTCTCCAACTTTATGGCCAATGTTTTAGGTTAGAAAAAGAGACGCATAAATACCTCAATCAGTACATAGCCACAACGCCGATCAATAGTTTTTCTCTTGATGAATACCTCAAAAATCAACTGGGCATTGCAACTGGGGTTCTCACACCTCTAAAAAGTGGCCAGGATTCGAAAAGGATCTGGGACTGGATTCGTATGGGCGGCCAATATGAAGATGAGCCAGGTTATAGTCGCTCGTGCAATCATTTTCATGACCCCTTGGTAGAACCGTGGGCCAATGCCGGGCTCAGTGCATTTAAATCTTCGGTAATCTGGGCACAGGACCAGGGCTGGGTTGGCTCTCTTTTAGGAGGGGATTGGTGATGGAGGAAGGCAAGAAATTCCTTTTACAATGGCTTAACGGGTCTTAACAAGGACGACAGAGATAAGAATCTTGCTGATACCTTTAGAGCATTGGGACAGGTCATGCATTTGGTTCAGGATGCCTCTGTTCCTGCCCATGTGAGGAACGATGCCAATGTATATTTCAAACTTCCATTAGTAGGATTAAAAGCAGGGAAATACCACTACAAGGTATGGGTTGACAAACATCTCGGAAGCCTCAACAAGACCCCGTCGCAAAATGACGTCTTTGATTCATCTATTTTGGGAATTTTCTATGAATCCTCTGCACCCATACCCATCGCAAACATTTTTGACACAAATAAATACGATGGCTCGAATCACAATATTGCGACTGGCAACAGAATTGGTCTGGCGGAATATACCAATGCCAATTTTTTCAGTGAGAATACGATTTTTAAAAACTATCCCCATCCAGCATTCGATGATACAAATTTCTTCACTATTGACTGGAAAAACGCTGAAGTTGTCACCGCTGAAGATGGAAAACCTGACAAAAGGGTTTACATAAGAAAGACAGCGGGGGAACCGGTTCAACACCTTGCATCATTAAGTTATCTTTCCTACAACTGGCTTAAAAGGGGCCTCTATTTCCTTTCTCCTGCTACGCTGGATGACGAAGTTTATAAAGAATATGCCTCGAAACTCATCCCCCGGGCAGTGGGTTATTCGGCTGGACTGTTGCAGTACTTCTTCCGTGGGAAGCTTCAAGTAACTTCCCTCCCTATCTTTTATAAAAACGGCATTTACATCATGAGGGTTAAGATAAAAAATCTTACTCCAACCCAGGAGACCATGAAAAACGGGTGGTTCACTCTTAGCTACCGTTACACACCGACCGGAGGTCCCGCTGACGGCTCCGAGGATAAATACGGGCAAACCAGTGTCTGCTCCTCCGAGCAGCCCTGCGAGGAACTTAAATACCAAGATGAGATGACGATTGACTTTATTCTTCCGTCACTCATCCCTAAGGAAACCTATGACTCTGTGAAATTTACCCTTGCCTTCAGGGGCACCCTCGGAAACGAAGAAGGAGCAGTGATTGGCAAATACTTTACTCCAGGGGAGATCAAGTTTAACGAAGAGTGGGATAATGGCCTTACTGGAAACCACACTTGGGCTCATCTGGATTTTGGTACCTCTCAAGCTTACCCCGGACATGGCCAAACCTCCAATACCATTGAGGGCGATACCCTGATCAAAGAAAACATAAGATCTGTAGGCTTTAAGAACCCAAGTGCCAATGAGTCCTTTGTTGGAATCGATCCTTATTACCCTGGATATCAAGATAATCTTCCTATCCTGATTACCCCTAACACCTCTCTTCAGTTTAAGATAGATAAAATGTCCATCAATGAGATCCCCCCCTCTCCGCCACGAACGACCGCTCACTATCAGGGCTTATGGTTGTTTTTCAATCATGGCCTCGTTCTGCAACTGTCACAGAATGATCAGTTTGTGTATTATAATCCCACCACCGCCATGCGGACCTTCGACCTTGGATTGATCTTCGTGGATAACATCTATAATATGTTTCAGGATGCAGGCATTGTCATACCCTCTGGCGATCTTTACCTGGAGAAAATCGAATTTATTCAACAACTGTTTGAACTGGGAGAGCCCTCTACCGTTGAACATCACCAGCATATGGAAGTGGATTTCATACGGATCATCGAAGAGAAACAGGAAGAAGAGAAACAATAACATACGGCAACGAGTCAAGACTCTTTCCTCTTGAAGCTACACTCACCCTTGAATCGTCTCTTGACCTCACGAGTGCTTCCCTCACCTATGCAGGGCCTGCCGAGGTTGAATTTCTCTCTACGAGCGCCAGTGAATACAGGGTAAGGATGGTTGCAGAAGGAATCTACTACCTCACAGCGAAAGTTACAGACTCAAGTGGAAATCTCTACACTGATACGGTAGCGATCACCGTTCTACCGGAAGCATACCTCGATGGCCTCCTAAGAGGAAAATGGGAGGCAATGAGAGCGAAACTTGCCGAGCAGATCCGGGACAGTCTTAAAGAGGCAGAGAAAAACTTAGAGGCGCTGAAAAAGGAGAGGGAGCGTTCCATCTTAGGTGAGATCGTTGAAAAGGAGAAGGCGATCAGTGTTCCGGAGGGTGAATTTACCAAAGCCAGCAGGAGGTCCCAGTTGGAGAGACTTTACAGCCCCGTCAATGGAACGGTTCATGGGCTGGCGACCCATACCATTGGAGGAGTCGTCACATCAGCTCAGCCCATTATCACCATTGTTCCGGATGGGACTCCTTTGATTGTTGAAGCCTTGGCTCTCAATCAAGACATCGGGTTTATTCAGGTAGGTCAGAAAGCAGAATTGAAATTGGACACCTTCCCGTTTCAGAAATACGGGACGATTGAAGCTGAGCTTTCCTATGTGAGCCCTGATGCTCAGGAGGACCAAAAAATCGGTTTGGTTTACAAGATTAAATTGAAACCAAAACGTTTTACTATCCGGGTTAGAAACAAGGATGTTCCACTATCACCAGGGATGGCGGTGACGGCAGAGATCAAAAGAGGGGAGAGAAGGGTAATATTAAATGATTCAGGGGGCATCATCCAAATGGCAACAATTGAAGAAGCCACGCCACCCAAAAAAACACTGCGAATATAAAAGCAATGGTAAAAATACGACCCATTATTTTCTCTCGAACGCCATCCCAGTGAAACCAGAAACGCCTCGCCTATCTCTCAAAGTCTTCATTTTTTGTTCGAGGGAAGATTTGCATTCCCCTTGCCCCTCTCAGGATTTCCCCCATGACAGAACCCATTTTTATCGATAGTGACATTTCATCTGGGAGATGACATTTAAATTAGAAGTGTTCTCACCTTTCCCTCTGCCATGACCTGTAAAATATTTTCGGTCGAACCCAATATTTCTTTTTCAAGATCCTTCTGAGATTGAATGGAAAGAAGCAAACATTTCAGTTTTGAAAATTCACTGCTTTCCGTAAATCGTCTGATCACCTTCTCCGCCTCTGAAGGGGATACTTCTCTTAAATGGGTCAGAGCTCCTCGGAGTTCATCTCTTGTAAACCGCTCTTGGATATCATATTCTCGCAATCGCATATGGGATTGGAGGTGATCAATCAATGTTGCCTCTCCTGACAAGATGAAGAGGGAGATGCTCCGCTTCCCATTTTGAATGACCACCCGTCTCTGCACGCACTCCAAGTCGGATAGAGTTTTATAATCCAACTCGTAAAGACCCCGTAGATTTTGGAGGAGAATGGTCTGATTCTCATTGGAATGAAACCATGCAAGGGGTATACGGTGAGGGTGTCCCCCCAATGGTTCTTTCTTATCTCTAAGGTTTTTCTTTGCTTCTATCTCCTGCAAGGTGCATTCGAATTTCGAGTACAAACTCTTGGCTAAAAATGCAGATTCAAAGATCTCTTTATCGCGCTGAGGGTCCTGGCGATAATACTGCCTGTATTTGCTTTCCAGGAGTTGATTAACCCCCCTGATCTTTGTGAGTTGGTCCTGAATCTCTTTATAGGTTTGGCGAACATCGGTAATGATCCCCATTGGAACAATCCTCTCCGGGGTAACCCTCACACACAAATCCTGTAATTGCTTCATCGCGTCCGTAAGGTCAAAATGGGTATCCCTCAAGATTTGTTCTAAGCTTGCTACATAGGTTTGAAATCTTTCCCTCTCCATGGTTCACCTTCAAATAGGCCTGTTCAAAATTCCTTCTTTAATACAATGCATTTTTACCATCTCTATTCCCTGCTTTTTATCTCCAAAAGGTTTTTTACACCCTTTCCAATTTTTCACTGACGACCCTTTTAAATGCTCCAACCACTTGAGGATCAAATTGTTTCTCGATGTTTGTTACAATCTCCTGAAATGCCTCCCAGGGTTGTATCCCTTTGCGGTAGGGTCGGTCAGTCGTCATTGCATCAAAGGCATCTGCTACAGCGACCACACGAGCTCCCAATGGTATCTTCATTGTGTCCCCATTATTACCCTCCATCGTGTCCACAAAATGCTTGTGGTGGGCGACAACAATGGGGACAACCTCTTTAAGCACTGACCCTACGGCGGAAAGGATATAGGCACCTTTCACAGTATGCAAATCCATTAGTTCCTTTTCCTCCGTGCTAAGTTTTGCAGCCTTGCTTAGAATCTCGCCACTGATTTCGATCTTCCCAATATCATGGAGCAACCCAACGACCCTGATGTTTTCAACCTCTGGCCTGGGCAACTCCATAGCAATTCCAATTTCCATGGCCAACTCTGAAACCCGGACGGAATGGCCTTTTGTATAACGATCTGTTGATTCGAGGTATTTCGAGAGTATTTCTAAGACGCCAATGTATGCATTTTTCAATTCTTTAATCCGTTGTTCGTTCCGCTCATACAAAGTCCCAACCGTGAAGCTTGCCAGGATGAGAAATCCACCCCATGAACAAAGCTGTGTTACTCCTTTCAGTATTTCTCCCGAGGTAAAGAACCGTTCAGGGAAGACTAAGAGACAGATCAGCACTGCAAGAATGGAGAAAACTGCGGCGAGAACCCCCATCCGACGCCCAAGGAAATACACCGCCGTAAGTACAGGGAGGTAATAAAAATTTAGGATGATAAACTTTTCTTCGACGAGATATGTCCCAACAAAGGTAACAATAAGAATGATACCGACCAAAATCTTTTCAAAATGTACCAAAATAAATTTTTTAAACTGTTCCATACTATCTCTCCCTTTCTTAGGGGCACAAATCGATGCAAGTGCAACCCTCAGCAGAAACGTTTCAATGACTAAATGCTTATGGGTTCGTAATAAATTACCTTTCTTCTTTCGATCGGAAACCTCAAGGTGATAAGGGTCCTCGGTTTCTTCAGATCGACTTCGTAGGTCATGCTCCCATGGTTCCTTTGAAGGATTTCTTTTACTAATTGTAAAATCAATTTTGCGGCTTCTTCTTTGGCGTCGGCTGACCTTACATGGATATCTTTCGATGGTTCAGTCTTTTCCTTGGCACCCATAAATCCAATGGCGGCTTCGATATAACCACTGTTCCTTCCAGGGGAGATCTTTTTATCAGGCCCGCCATTATGGAAGTCGAAGGATTTTATCAAAAAACCGATTGTTCCTTCCGAAGGAGTGGAAAGAATGGCATATTGGAGAACAGAATTTAAAATAAATCTCATCTGCTCATCGTGAATAAACGTCTCGGGAAGTTCTTCCTCACATTTTTTAAATATTTTTATATTTTTGCCCTGTATCTGTTTCTCATTGGCTTCTAAAACTTCTTCAAGGACAAGAGAGATGGTATTCGATTTTGTAATAGGGGTATTGATATGGATATAATTTAAAAGACTGTTTAGCACAGAATCGATTTGCTTTATATCTTCTGTAATGCTCTTTTGAGCATATTTTCTAAATTCCACATCGTTAAATTTATCCGCTGAAAGTTGCGACACGTTCATAATAGAGATGAGTGTATTTTTAATCGAATGGATCAATTCATGCAGAAAAGAAGACATAAAAGAGGTATCTTGCTCTCTTGGGAGATCCTTCTCTCGAGATTCAGTATTATCTGAGCCAGATTTGTTTAGAAAGGAGTCTAATGGATTAGCCTCGGCCTCTGCCTCGAAGGGACTGTTTTCCATTGATTTACGGCCAGGGTTCTCATAGATTCCCTTTAAGTAAGGCGGCCAGTTATTTTTTTCTGCGATCGATTCGTTTTTCATGTAAAGCCTCCACTTGCGTCAACCTATTCTCAAATTCTTCAATACATTTATATTTCATGCCCATCACCGAGAAGTTGCTTTAGTTTCTGATGGTCTTCCTCCAATATACGGACGAATCTTAATCCAAATTGATAGCCGTCCCGATTTTCTTGCCAATAGAGATCTTTCCAAACAATCTCGGCAAATACCTCAAGGTTGGCCAATTCGAACCCTTTAGGAAACAAAACCGCAATATTTAATTTTGTACCGATGGGAATATTTTTAATGGAATGGATGAGAAGCCCCGATTCACTGACATTGACAACCAATGCACCATGCGGATGCGGAGCATCTGAAAACCGATATTCCAGAGGTAAATCCATATAAACTCGTGGATGTTTTCTTCTCTCATTGATGTCATTTGAACTCTGCATCGAATCCTCCTCCGGATGTTTGAATATTCATCCATTAAATTTCGATTTGGCTCACGGATGGAAAAATGGCAATTTCCTCCTCCTGTTTCTGATTAGAAACGAGGGGTGATTTCAACATTCTTTCTACGCTGATACCTTTCTTTTTTTGGTAGCTTAGAATTGAGTAAAAGTTTTTGTAGCCAAATTTCTTGCTAATGGCTGCAGGTGAAAGGGAATCATTCTTGTAACATTGGAGCGCTTTAACCAACCTTTCACTTCTTATTGTTGCAAAGTTTTTGGAAACATAACTTGCTCTCTTTAACTGGTTCAGATGCCAGCGACAAACCCCTTCGCTAATGTTTAGGGTTTGAGTAAGATTTCTTTTTGTCATCAGATCGTCCTTTTGAGCTACCTGTAAAATATTACGACAAACCTCACATTGATGAATTCTGTGATAGCGAGGTGATAATTTTGGTTTTTTGGTTGAAAATCCGAATCCTTCGGCTTTTTTTAAAATTTCGAAGATTCGCTGTTTGGAAATGCGATATTTTTTTGCTAACTGTGACATCGTATCGATCGTAGAGGTGTAACCTTCCACAATCCTTTTATCTCTGTAACTTAACTCTTTTGAAGGTTTTCGTCCTCGGCTCATAGGTTTTTGTCTTTTTAAAAATGCAAAACCAAATCACCTTTTTTAATAACGCTACGGTAATCCGGTCCTTCTTATCAGGCCTCGGCAACCCCGCTGTCCCAGGTATTTACAATGGCAAATTCACTCAAGATCACCCTTAACTTTTGGCCAAAGGTAAGAAACCATTTTTTAGTTTCTTTTGGGACCCGTGGCCTTCCCCACCTGCTCCCTCTTTGGAACAGTGGGCCCTTCGGTTCATTATGTCGGAATAAGCGTCCCACGATACCTCGTGGTTTGGCTTTATCGGCCTATTTTTATAGACCTTTTTAAAGCAAGGATGATGCCAATCTATCAAAAGGTCTATAACCCATTGAAAAATATATATTTTTAAGATTATTCCTTGACTGAAAGATTTATTTGGTATACCAAAAATTGTCTCCCCTCTATGAATCTATTAAAAGTGAAGGGAGAAAATTTTTATTGACTTCTATGTAAGAAGTTTAATACATTTTTATGGAGAAGGAGGTTCTAATGGGCCCTCGGAGGAATCTTACAACGTTGAGAAAGAAAACGAGACAGACCCAAGCAAAATCAAAAAAAGGCATTTTTATAGTTGAGAGAAGAAAACAACCTAGATTTAGTCTGGAGCTTCCTTTGGATTATTGTATTGAGAGGAAGGATCGCTTTGGGGGTGTTACAGCCAATGCAAGTAAAGGAGGGCTCCTTGTCTATCTCCCTGAAGCTATTGTCGTTGGGACTTTATTGAAAATTGAGATTCTTTTTGCAAAGGGATTGGAATTGAATTCGATCAGCGCGATTGCAAAAGTGGTTTGGTCAGAT
>Ga0315282_10004427_pt1 | contig 24502 bp, 26 predicted proteins | sample YL17G07_20_MG_FD_203693 | JGI IMG/M metagenome (GOLD analysis project Ga0315282, IMG submission 203693) | Sediment microbial communities from Yellowstone Lake, YNP, Wyoming, USA - YL17G07_20 | ecosystem: Environmental > Aquatic > Freshwater > Lake > Sediment | place: USA: Wyoming | collected... | reverse complement strand
GGTTCGGGCATGGGTTTATCCTCCATGGTTTGATAGCCTTACGGTCATATACTCGGTCAGGCCAGAAGGATACACCCGGCCCGACCCTTTTTCTAGCCAAGTTACACACAGATAAGAATACTACCCGCTGGCCCGCCAAGTTGACAATTGCAGAGATAGGCCTATCCTGAGAACGAACTATGGACATCCCGAAGGAACTTGAGCCCAAGATCAACGAGCTCAAGGCAGGTCTCGCCAAGGCTGCGACGCCCCAGGAACGTCTTGCCGCTCTTCTGGCCTTGGGCGATGAGCTGAAGTTCGTCGCGCCGTTTGAGGCCGAGCCGTTGCTGGTCGAGGCGCTGGACGCGGCCCGACAGCTTGGGGAGCGGACTGCAGAAGCCAGCGCCGAGTCCCGGCTGGGTGAACTCGCCTGGCGTCGGGGCGACCACGTGGCAGGCTCAGCCCATGCCAATAGGGCGCTTGAGCTCGCCCGTGAACTCGGCGAGAAACGCGAGGAGGCGGTTGCACTATCGCTCCTCGGGATACTGCACGCTGCGAAGGCCGATTACGATGGGGCGCGCCAGTTCTACGAACAATGCCGCGAGGTCTCCGATGCGATCGGCCACACGGTCGGCGTGCAGTCGGCCCTCAACCAACTGGGCAATCTGGCGATGCTCCAGGGCAGGGCGGACGACGCCTTGTCGTTCTACCAGGAGTGCCTGGACGTCAACCAGGAACTCGGCGACGACTATGGACGGTCTGGTCTGCACATCAATATCGGGCTCGTGCTGACGCAGATGGGGCGATGGGAAGACGCGGTGGAGAATCTGTATCGGGCGATCGCGATATGCGAACGGCGAGGCTATCAGGGCTTCCGGCATGCCGCTCTGAGCATCCTCGGCGAGCTGTTCCTGAAGCGCGACAAACTGGACCGCGCGATTGACACCTTCGAGGTCGTGGCGGAAGCCGGACGGCGCAAGGCGATCAACCCGGATTTGCTGCGGGATGCCCTCTGCAATCTGGGCCACGCCTATTCCCGCAGCGGCGACCGGGTGCGCGCCAGCAAGGTCTATGCGGACACGCTGGTGCTGTGCCAGGAGGCCGGAGACCGGCGTCAGCAGGCGATTGTGCTGTGGCACATGGCCGAACTGGCACTTGCCCAGGGAGAGCCGGAGCAAGGCTTCGAGTACGCGGCGCGCGCTCTCGCGACGGCGCGTGAACTTCAGCTTCGTCCGGAAGAGGCGGAGGCGCTGAGAGTCGAGGCGCTGCTTCACGCGCAGAAGGCCGAGGCCGGGGCTGCTACTGAGGCGTTCGAGTCTGCGCTGGAAGCGATGGCGGGTGGCGAGGACAGTCACGAGCTCGCCCGGCTCAGGCTTCAGTACGGCCAGTTTCTGGTGGCGCAGGGTGACCGCGTGCGCGGCAGCGACCACCTGAAAGCCGCACTCAAGACGTTTCGTCGTTTGTCGGTCGTCGCCGAGGCCGAGGAGGCGAATCGTCTGATATTCCGGCTCGAAATGAAGTCAGACCGGGACATGGCGCTCCTGCAGGCCGCATCGGGCCTGTCAGCACTGACTCTCGACCCTGGCCAGTTTGTCGAGCAGACTCTGGCGTTGCTGTGCGAGGGGTTGAGGTTCGACCGCGCGGCCCTGCTCGTGAACGGCCGCGCCGTGGTCAGGCGCGGCCGGCCGGACGTAAGAGCCGGGCTCGCACTCGGCCTCAACCCGGAGCCGGTCGGCTCCGCGACCTCGTTTTCCTTTCCCATCCGTTCCCGCGGCAAATCCCTGGGCAGCATCTACCTCGAGCGGGATGTACCGGCCGGCATTGACTACAACACGGTTGTGGTCGACACGCTCGCCAACCTGCTTACCGTAACGGTTCAGCGTCTGGCCGACACGCTGGCCCGCGCCGGCGACGCCGGCCAACTGATTCAGGGTCTTGAGTTCCGGGGTTTCATCGGGACCGATGAGAGGATGCGAGACAACTTCGCCGCGGTCGTGGAGGCCGCGGACGCAGCCACGCCCGTGTTGATTTCGGGCGAACCGGGCACAGGTAGGAAGCTGATGGCCCAGGCGCTACACGAATCCAGCGGCCGCGGGGGGCCCTTCGTGATGGTCAACTGCGCCGGGATGCCCGAGGACCTGCTGACGCTCGACCTTTTCGGCTCTGTCGAAGCGCGGGGCATCGCGAAACAGGGGAGAGTAGAGGCTGCAAACGGCGGTACCGTGTACCTGGCCGAGGTCGGCGACCTGAGCCTGGCCCTGCAGGCGAAGCTGCTCCGCGTGCTGGACCGACGAGTGCTGGACCGGCCCGGCGAAGCAGCGGTGCCGGTCGACGTCCGTGTCGTCGCGAGTACGAGTCGAGGTCTGCCCGGGCTTGTGCAGCAGGGCTTCTTCTCTGGCGAGCTGTACCGCCGGCTGAGCGCTGTCGAGCTGTCTCTGCCACCTTTGCGCGAGCGGAAGGGGGACATCCCGGGCCTTACGCGCCATTTCATTGAACGGAGCAACCAGGAGTTCGGTCGCCACATCTCCGGCGCGAGCGAGGAGGTAATCGCGCGATTCCTGGTCTACGGCTGGCCAGGTAACGTGCGCGAACTGCAGAACTCCGTCGAGCGGGCGGTTCTGCTTGCCGGCGGGCCGAACCTGGAACTCGCCGACTTCCCGGAAGGGTTCCTGCAGCCCTAGCCCGGCAGCCGCACGCGTCGGTGCCGCTTGACGCAGGGCCGCGTCAGCCTTATCCTTAATTAGAGCATTTCACAGCATCCGAATTGAACAATCTGCTGATTGACTGAGACGCACGGGCCCGCGGCCGGCGGTCAGTCCTGATCGCCAAGTGGGACGCAGTCGTGTCGGCCGGGGTCAACTTGGGCTGAGATGCAGGGCGGCCATTGAGGCACGCCCGACTCGGAACAGGGGCGGCGCGAGCCGCCCCTGGAGTTTGGTCCGCCAACCTGCCGGGTCGTGCCGCCCCGGTGCGCTGCAATCAGGGCGAGGTTGCGGCCGGTCGGCGAGTCGCGCCGCGCAGAATAGCAGATGCCGACGTTTTCCTTCGTACAGAGGTCAAGAGATGGAGCCTCGGCAAGCCCCAAGTCCCGAAGCAACCACCGATTCGCGGCCCTCAGGTCCAAGCGTGGCTGTGACGCGCCCTTAACCGGGAAGAACGTCTCGTGTCCCGGGAAGCCGGCGGCAAACTGCCGGCGGACGTCCTCGCCGACTTCGTAGCAGGACGGGCAGATGCAGGGACCAAGAGCAAACGTCAGGTCAGGCAGGCGAACCGAGAAGCGGCGGGACATGCTGCGAGCCAGGTTCTCGGCAATGCGCGAGACTGTGCCGCGCCAGCCGCAGTGCGCGATGCCGACGCAGCGGAGGTCGCGCGCGTAGACGTAGACCGGCAGGCAGTCAGCTACGGTCACGCCCAGGCCCAGACCGGGCAGGTGCGTGTACGAAGCGTCGCCTTCGACGGTCTCCGCGGGGATACGTGCGTCGGCTGCCCGTACGACCGCGTCCGAATGCGTTTGTCTGAGTATGAAGACCGCGAGCAAGCGCAGCGCCCGTCTGACTCTCAGGCGGTTCTCCTTGACGTGTTCCTCGTCGTCGCCGACACGCGATGAAAGGTTGAGTGAATCATAGGGCTTCTTTGACACGCCGCCCCGCCGGCCGAAGAACGCAAGCACGAGTCCGGGTTCGGGCGTCAATTCGTAATACTCGACGCCGCCCGTCTCTTTGAGCTGCCAGACCGGATTGGATCCGGGCACGCGTCAAGGCTGTGCGGGCGCGTCGTCCCCGCCGGTGGCGAGGTCGCGGATGGTAAGCTGCGTTGATGTCCGGCCCGCGTACGTGCGGCGGTCCACCGTGTAGCAGATGTCCAGGTGTTCTTTGCGGCCGACCCTGATGTTCAACAGCTCGCTGCTCCGGCCCCAGGCAATCGCGTCCATGACCCTTTCGCCTGACCGCACCTTCAGTTTCAGATGGTCTTTGCCGACTCGGCGCGGATAGCCGACGACTTCGAGCCCAAGCGTGGCAAAGAGCGGCGCCGCGTTGTCCGGTCCATACGGTTCGAACCGGTCTAGTGCGGTTACGAGTGAGTCGTCGAGGTCGTCGAGCGAAGCCACTGCGTCGACATGCAGGCTCGGCTGGTAGATGTCCTGGGGCAGGCGCGCAGCGTACTCGTCCAGCGCGGCGCTGAATGCCGGCAGCCGGTCGCGTTCGATGGTAAGCCCGGCCGCATAACGGTGCCCGCCGAAGCCGAGCAGATGCCCGGCGCAGGACCGGAGTGCCTCGTGCAGGTTGAACCCGCTGATGGAGCGGCCCGAGCCCTTGCCGCGGTCATCCTTCAAGGCCACGACGATACAGGGACGGTAGAACTCCTCAGTCAGCCGCGAGGCCACGATGCCGATGACGCCCTCGTGCCAGCCTTCGCCGGCGACAACCATGGCGCGGCCTTCGGAGAGGCCTTGCGCCCGGACGAGTTCGAGCGCCTGGTTAAAGATACCTTCCTCAATGACCTGGCGCCGGCGGTTCATTGCATCGAGTTCGCCGGCGATAGCCTCAGCTTCGGAGACATCGTCGGACAGGAGCATCCGGACTGACCGGTCCGCACGGCCTACGCGACCCGCGGCGTTAATCCGTGGGGCGAGCATGAACCCAATTTCGTAGCTTGCCAGCGCGCGGTTCTTGAGGCCGGCGACTCCCAGGAGAGCCTGGATGCCGGGCCTGGGACTCCGGCGGATTGCGGCGAGGCCGAGCCGGGCGATGATACGATTCTCGTCGATAAGCGGGACCACGTCGGCAATCGTGCCCAGACCGACGAGGTCGAGCAGGGCGGTCAACTCGTCCCGGGGACGACCGAGCGCCGAGAGCAGGCTCCAGGCCAGTTTGAACGCAACTCCGACGCCGGCCAGTTCCCGGAACGGGTAGGTCGAGTCCGGCCGTTTGGGGTTGACGAGGGCCAGCGCAGGCAGCGGTTCGCCGCCGGGGGCCGTTCTGAACTCATGATGGTCGGTCACAATCACGTCAATACCTGAGTCGCGGGCAGCGGCAACCGACGCGAAGTCGCCTGAGCCGCAGTCGTTGGTGACGACGAGCTGCACGCCGTTGTCCCGGCAGAACTCGACGCCGCGCAACGAGAACCCGTACCCCTCGCCCTCGCGGGCAGGCAGGTAGTAGAGTACGTCCGCGCCCAGCTTCGAGAGTACGGACACGAGCAGCGCCGTCCCGGTCACGCCGTCAACGTCGTAATCACCGTAGACGAGAATCCGCTCGTGGCGGTCCAGAGACTCGATGATGCGACTTGTCGCCACGGCGATGTCGGGCAGTCCGTCAGGCCGGAGCAGGCTCGCCGGCGACGGTTCGAGGAACGCCCTCATAGCGCCGGTCGTCTCGACCCCGCGCCGGGCGAGAACCCGTACGGCAAGTTCCGGTACTCCCAGTTCCTGCGCGATACTCTGCGTATCGAGCGCAGGCGGTCCGGGCAGCCGCCATTGATGGGTGGGTTTCACGCCGGGCACGTTATGTTCTAGCCGGCGGCCCGGCCAAGTCAAGCAGGGTGAGGATACGCCGCCTGCGCTATCGGCCCAGCCGGACCTCGACAGCCTTCAGCGCCGATGCCGCGGCTTCATGCTCCGGGTCCAGGGTCAGAGCGCGCCGGAGCCAGTAGCGCGCCTGTTCGAGCGAATCCATGCTGACGTACACCAGCCCGAGCAGGTAGGGTGCCTCCGGGTAGGTTGAGTCCTTTTCGATTACAGTTCGATAGAGCTGCGCCGCGGCTGCGAAGTCCCTCCGTGCGATGGCCATCCTCGCACCGGCGAGGCGCAACAGCTCCGGGTTCTCATCGCCGCTGCCGGCCGAACGCGCGAGGGTGTCGAACTCCGCCTCTGCCTCCGCGGTTCTCCCGGTGCCGGCCAGCGCCATAATCAGGCTGTACCGTGCGGAGGGGTTCGCGGGTTGTGCAGCCAGGGCGCGGCGAAAAGAGTCGAGTGCCTTGTCGACCTGATGCCGGGCGAGGTACACGTTGCCGGTCTGGGTCCAAGCTTGGGCCGAGTACGCGTCACGGCGCACGGGTATCAGGGACGCGCCGGCGTAAACGAGGACCGCAGCGCTGCAGCCAAGGACGAAGCGCCTCAGATTTCGCTTGCGTAGAGCGTCGAGTAGTTTCCCCAATCCGAAGCCGGCGAACATCAAGAAAAAGGGGATGACCGGAGCGCGCAGGCGCGACAGCACATAGAAGAGCAGTGAAGAGAGCAGGTACGCCCCGATGAGAAGATAGGCCGGAAGAACGCGACGCCGCTGCGGCCAGGCCGAGACCATTCCCAGCAGGCCGAGCGCGAGGACAAGGCCGAAGTTCACGAAGCACAGCTTCAGGACAATCGAGTCAGCGCGCGCGGTCTCAGGATAATAGTCATTCGGGACCTCGTAGCTGCCGAGAAAGAACGCTAGCTTACGGCCGAGCAGCCTGAGATAGCCGAAAGGGCTGCCCGTGAGGAACCTGAAGCCCTGGCCGAACCAGTAGGCCGAGGCCTCAGACCACGACAGTTCCCTGCCGTTGACGGTCCTGCTTGCCTGCCTGAGGCGCTCGTGCGAGAAACCGATGCCCTTCTTGAGTTCGCCGGTCGGCTGCCACGTGCCGTCGGCCGAGGGGTTGTTGCCGTAGTAGAAGTTGATGCCCGAGTGAGCCGTGAACAGCACCGGGTCGCGCGCGACGACGTAGTTGCGCACCGGCACGGCCGCGATGACCGCGAGCGCCGCAACCGTCAGCGCGGCCAGAGCGCGTGCCCGGCTTCTCCCTCTCCCTTGACGGGAGAGGGTCGGGGTGAGGGGGGGCTCCGCGCGCCCCTGCCACAGCCAGACAAGCAGAAACGGCAACACGGCCAGCATCTCCGGACGGCAGATGACCAGCAGCCCGAAGCTGACCCCGGCCGGAATCCAGAGCCAGATACGGCTGCCGGCGACGAGAATCAACCAGAGAAATAGCAGGCTGAGGAAGACCGTGAGTTCGACGTAGAGCAAGGCGCCGGTGTAGAACACGAGGATGCCGGTGAGCGCATACCCGAACGCCGCGAAGACCGCGGCGCGCCGGCTGAACATCCGCCGGGTGCAGTCGTAGAGCAGGAGGCAGGATGCTCCGGAGAGCGCGGCCTGGAGCAATTGTGCGGCAAGGACGTACGGGCCGGACAGAGCGTAGACAGCGGCGAGCAGGTATGGATAGAGTGGCCGCAGAAAGAAGACGTCCGAACCCCAGAAGTTGCCGCGGGCTATCGACAAAGCCCACTGGTGATAGTAGTAAGGGTCAACCATCTGCGGCGAGACGGTCGAGAACGGATTGCCGCGCATCTCGAGGATGAACCAGAGGCGCGTGAGGAGCGTCAGACCGACCGACGCGGCCGGCACCGTCCACACGTGGCTCGTTCTCGCGGGGCTCGCCGGGCTCGATTTCCTGCGACCAGGCGTCATTTCAACGCAGTATAGGAGTCGGCTTTGCCTGAGTCAAGACGAAGGCTCGGCCCAGTTGACAGGGCCGGAAAACCGGCGATAATTAGACAACGCTAACAATGTTAGTTAAGACTAAGACGCAGGCGGCCGGCTCGGCCTTGGGGCAGAGCGGCGAGGATTATCTGGAGGCGGTCCTGCTCCTGGGCCGCGAGTCCAGGGTAGTGCGGGTGAAGGACGTTGCCGGGCAACTGGGCGTGACGCGGCCCTCGGTGGTCGCCGCGCTGGCTCAGCTCGAGGCGCGCGGTCTGGTGCGGCACGAGCGCTACGGCGCCGTCGAATTGACGCCTGCCGGTCTGGTCCGGGCCGAGGCGGTGTACCGGCGCCACACGTTGCTGTACCGGTTCCTGAGCGAGGTGCTGGGCGTCCGCGACGCGGTGGCGGCCGGAGACGCATGCCGCCTAGAGCACGCGCTGTCGGCGGAGACCGTGCGGCGGCTCGTGCAACTCGTGGAGTTCATGAGGCGGCACCGCGAGAACGACACCGAGCTGAACCGCGAACTGCGCCGGGCGCTCCCGGCGGCCCGCAGGAAGAGCGGCCAGGGTGATGAAGCGGCTGAGTGAACTCCGCGTCGGCGAGCGCGGTCTCGTCCGCCGGGTCGAGGGCGACGCGGAGGTCAGGCGGCGACTGCGGGCGATGGGGTTCGTGGCCGGGACCGAGGTGGCGGTCAAGCGGTGCGCACCGATGGGCGACCCGGTCGCGTACGGCCTGCTCGGCTACTGCCTGTCGCTGCGCCGCGAAGAGGCGGGTGCCGTGTTCGTAGAGCCGGTCCCGGTCATGTCGCTTTCGTCGGCTCCGGTCGGACCGAAGCTCAGGGTCGTGCAGACGCCGGGCGGCTGGGGAATCCGCCGACGTCTTGCCGGACTCGGTATCTCAGAAGGGACAGAGCTGACGCGGGTCTCTGCCGGGGACAGCGGGCCGGTGGCGGTGTGCGTGGACGGCAACGAGCGAGCCGTGGGCCGCGGCATGGCCGGCCGGGTGGTCGTGGTCCGGTCTGAGCCGGGAGCGCAGGGTGACGCCTAAGCGGCGCATCAAGGTCGCCCTGGCGGGCAACCCGAACTCAGGGAAGACGAGCATCTTCAACGCGCTCACCGGCGCGCATCAGTACGTCGGCAACTGGCCCGGTGTGACGGTGGAGAAAAGGGAGGGCCGCTCGAGCTACATGGGGCACGACGTGGTCGTGGTCGACCTGCCCGGTACGTACGCCCTCGATGCGTATACCATCGACGAGCGGGTCGCCCGGGACTTCCTAGTGCACGAACACCCCGACGCGGTGGTGGCGGTTGTCGACGCTTCGAACCTTGAGCGGAATCTCTACCTTGTCGCCCAACTGCTGGAACTCGGCGCGCGCGTCGTGGTCGCGCTCAACATGGTTGACGTCGCCGAGGGCCGGGGTATCGAGATTGACCAGGAACGCATGGAAAAGGTGCTGGGCGTCAGGGTAGTTTCGACGGTTGCGTCGCGCGGCACCGGCATCGATGAGCTGAAACGACTCATCCACGACATCCGCTACGACACGCAGCCCGCCGGATTCGCGATATCGTACGGTCCGGACCTGGAGGCCGCAATCGGACATCTGGTCGCGGCCATCGAGCAGCACGTTCCGGTCCCGGGCGTGTCGGCCCGGTGGCGTGCAATCAAGCTGCTCGAAGGTGACGCCGGGCAACTGGCGGAGCTGCGAGATGACGGCGGTGAGCAGGTCCGGGTCGAGCTGGAGCGGCTCAAATCCGAACTCGAACGGAAGTACGGCTATGACGTCGAGACCGCGGTTGTCGAGCGCCGGTACGGATTCCTGAACGGCCTGGTCAAGGAGTGCACCCGGCGCCATCCCGGGTTCACCGGCCGGCTGGACATGACCGAGGCCATTGACCGGGTCGTGACCAACCGCTGGGTCGGCATCCCGATTTTCCTCCTTCTCATCTGGGCCACGTTCCAACTGGTGTTCACGGTGGGCGCGCCCCTGTCCGGCGTGTTGGGGGAGTTCTTCCACTGGCTGGGCGGTGCATCGCGGTCCTGGCTGGTTTCGTCAGGCGCGCCCGGCTGGCTCGGTTCGCTTTTGTCCGACGGATTGATTGACGGCGTAGGGGCGGTTCTGGTGTTTGTGCCCAACATCATGATCCTGTTTCTCATCATAGCGCTGCTCGAGGACTCGGGATACATGGCGCGCGCCGCGTTCGTGATGGACCGGTTCATGCATCTGCTGGGACTGCACGGCAAGTCGTTCATCCCGATGATCATAGGCTTCGGCTGCAACGTGCCCGCGATAATGGCGACGCGCACGCTCGAGTCGCGCAAGGACCGGATTCTCACGGTGCTGGTCAACCCGCTGATGTCGTGCTCGGCCCGGCTGCCGGTTTACATCCTCTTCACCGGCGCCTTCTTCACGCGGCAGCGCGGCCTGGTCGTCTTCTCGCTGTACCTCCTGGGCATCGTGCTGGCCGTGCTCGTGGCCCGGCTGTTCAAGTGGCTCTTCTTCCGGGAGGAAGTCGCCCCGCTCATTATGGAGCTGCCGCCCTACCACCTGCCCACGCTGCGCAGCGTGCTCGCGCACATGTGGGAACGGTCGTGGCTGTTCGTCCGCAAGGCGGGCACGGTCATCGCGGTGGCCGTGGTCGCGGTCTGGCTTCTGGCCAGCCTGCCCTGGGGCATTCCCTATGCATCCGCGGCCAGCCTCATCGGCCGCATCGGCGGCGCACTGGCGCCCGTGCTCCGGCCGGCCGGGTTCGGCTACTGGTGGGCCGCGGCATCGCTTTTGGCCGGAGTCGTCGCCAAGGAGATAGTCGTCAGCACCATGGCCACGATTCACGGAGTCGGGCCGCAGGAACTCGTCGGCGTTGTCCGCGACCAGTTCACGCCCGCCTCGGCCTATGCCTTCATGGTCATGTCGCTCATCTACATCCCGTGCATCGCCTCGATTGCCGCCATCAGGCGCGAGACGAACTGGAAATGGACACTGCTTGTTATCGGCTATACTCTTGGGTTAGGGTGGTTGGTGGCAGTACTCATCTATCAGGTGGGGAGTCTATTCACATGATTCACGAGATTCTGGCTGAGATGCGCCGCGGCAGCACGACCGTGAAGGAGCTGAGCCGGAAGCTCGGAATTGGGAAGAGCGCACTTGAAGGGATGCTTCGGTACATGGTGCGCAAAGGCATGATTCGCGAGCTGTATCCTCAGTGCCGGCCCAAAGGTTGTCTTGGCTGTCCCTATCACGGCCGGTGCCCGGACCTGCCAATTGTCGGCTACGAGCCGGCGAAGACCCGCCATGAAGCCTAGGCGCGACGCCGCTCGACCGGCGGGAACCGCTCACACCGATGCGATTCTCGAGAGCATCTCGGACGGCGTGTTCACTGTGGACCTGAACTGGCGTATCACTTCGTTTAACCGTGCCGCCGAGAGGATTACCGGCGTCAAGCGCAAAGAGGCCATCGGACGACACTGCTCGGAGGTCTTCCGCTCCAGCATGTGCGAGGAGGACTGTGCGCTGAAGCACAGCATCAAGACCGGCAAACCGGTGGTGGGGAAATCTTGTTACATCATCACCGCGGACGGCGAGCGCATCCCGATAAGCGTTTCCACGGCAATCATGCGCGACGCGACGGGAAAGGTCGTCGGCGGAGCCGAGACCTTCCGCGACCTGAGCGAGGTGGAAGCCCTGCGTCAGGAGCTGGCCGGGCGTTTCCGCATGGGCGACCTCGTGAGTCACAGCCCGCTGATGCAGCGGGTGTTCGAGGTTCTGCCGGCCATCGCTGCCAGCCCCACCACGGTCCTCATCCTTGGCGAGACCGGAACCGGAAAGGAACTGGTGGCGAGAACAATCCACTCGCTGAGTCCGCGCAGCCAGGGTCCATTTGTCGCCGTGAACTGCGGCGCGCTGCCTGACACGCTGCTGGAGTCGGAGCTTTTCGGCTACAAGGCCGGAGCATTCACCGGCGCGACCAAGGATAAGCCCGGGCGCTTCGCGCTGGCCCGCGGCGGGACGGTCCTCCTCGACGAAATCGGCGAGACGAGCCCGACGCTTCAGGTGCGGCTCTTGCGGGTGCTGCAGGAGCGTACTTTCGAGCCGCTTGGCTCAACCCGCTCTGAGACAACCGATGCCCGGGTGATAGTCGCCACTAACAAGGACCTCAGCGCGCTGGTTCGGCAGCAGGCTTTTCGTGAAGACCTCTATTACCGTGTGAATGTCGTCCGCGTCGAACTGCCGCCGTTGCGTCGCCGTAAGGAAGACATCCCGCTGATTGTTGAGCAATTCGTCTCCCGGTTCAACCGCATACACCAGAAGTCCATCTCGGGCGTCGGCGTCGAAGCACTGTCCCTGCTCATGGCCCACGACTGGCCGGGAAACGTGCGCGAACTGGAGAACGTTATCGAGCGGGCTTTTGTCCTCTGCAGCGCCGGGGCCATCGGTATCGAACACCTGCCCGTGGAGTTGACCGCGCGTGGGGTCTCGACATCCCGCAACACCGACATACGCACGGCTCGTGAACTCCTCGAGGCCCAGACCATCCGGAAGGCTCTGGAGCGCACCGGCGGCAACCGCCTTGCCGCAGCCAGGGAACTCGGCATCCACAAGAGTACCCTGTTCCGCAAGTTGAAGCAGCTTGGAATCAGTCACGCGGCACAAGACGGCCGCTCTCGCAGTAGCAGAGCAGAGTAGCGTTTCAGCTTCGCTAGTCTGACAGAACAGTCGCACTGCAGCTACTGTACGAAACGTCGGTCTGGTGCTGCGCGCTCGCCTAACCATTTGAACCTTCAGTAGTAACGAGTTTCCTATCGTCGTTGGCCGGTCTGGCACAGCCCGTGCGCAGAACAGGCCAATGAACACCCGAGGTGCCGGGAAATGAAAGCGGCCTTTGCCTCATGGAACAACCGCATCGCGCCGGTCTTTGACGTGGCGCGGCTGGTGAGTGTCGTGGAATCCAAGGCAGGAAAACCGGTCGGCGAAATGCAGGAGGTCCAGCTTGATGGCCTCCCGGTGAGTAAGGTACTTCGCCTGGCGGAGCTGGGCATCGGCACGCTCGTCTGCGGCGCGATTTCCCGGCCTTTGCGTGACCTAGTGGCCAGTCAGGGCATACGGGTGATTCCGTTCGTGGCCGGCGAGCTAGACGAAGTGGTACAGGCATGGCTCAGTGGCGACATCAACGGCGATGCTTTCTCAATGCCGGGTTGCTGTCGCCGTCGCCAACACCGCTTCCACCGAATGCGTGGTCGCCGATAGAAGGAGTGACATGAAAGGAAGACGCGGTATAAGGATAGGACAAGGCGGCGGGCAGGGACAGGGTCAGGGGCTCGGTCGCATGGGCGGACCCAAGGCGGCAGGGCCGGCAGGCTTCTGCGTGTGCCCGCAGTGTGGCCAGCGCTTGCCGCACGAGCGCGGCGTACCCTGCTCGGGCCAGAAGTGCCCGGGCTGTGGCGCCGCGATGACCAGAGAATAGCAAGAAAGGAGAACATCATGCCAAGAGGAGATAGAACCGGACCTGCCGGAATGGGTCCGATGACCGGCCGAGCGGCCGGATACTGCGCCGGGTACGGAATGCCCGGCTACATGAATCCCGCTTTCGGACGAGGATTCGGAATGGGCTTCGGCTGGGGCAGAGGCTGGGGGCGCGGCTTCGGCGGAGGTGGCTGGGGCCGGCGCAACTGGTTCTACGCCACCGGCGTCCCTGGTTGGATGGGGTTTGGCGGGTACGCCGCGCCCTACCAAGTGCCCGACGCCGAGACCGAAAAGCAGGTGCTGAAGAACGAAGCCAAAGCAGTTCGCGCTGAGCTCGAGGCCATCGACAAGCGGCTTGCCGAGCTTGAGGCTAGCGCTGCGTCGAAGTCCAAGTAAACGACACAAAGCGACCGCAACGCCCGCCGCTGGCGGGCGCGGTCGCCTTGCGTGGAGCCGAAACATGGAAATGAGAGAAGCATGAAAATAGCCTTCACAACCTCCGGTAGAGACCTCGAATCACCACTTGATACCAGGTTCGGGCGGGCCCCGGGATTTCTCGTCTATGATGTCGAGAACGGCACCGCCGAGTTCATCAACAACCAGCAGAGCCTGAACGCGGCGCAAGGCGCTGGTATCCAAGCTGCAGAGACTGTTGTCCGATCCGGGGCACAAGCGGTCGTCACCAGTCACTGCGGGCCCAAGGCTTTCCGCGTGCTCTCAGCGGCCGGGATCAAGGTGTACAACGCCGACCAGCCTACGGTCGCGGCCGCGCTGGCAGCGTACAAGGCCGGAACACTGAAGTCGGCGGAGTCCGCCGACGTCGAAGGACACTGGGTCTAGAGTAGGTCAAGGTTGAGGTAGAGGCAGAGGTCAAGATAAACCAGTATTCGCTTCCTTCCCTTCTCCCCTCAGCTTTAATCTCAGCCTCAACCTCACTATGACCGGCGAGGACTGGGCCGATGAGCTTCAGGACAAAGTCATCCGAGACATGAAGAAGGTCTACTCACCACGGGTCATGGAACTCTGGAAGAACCCGCAGAACGCCGGGTCGCTGGACTATACGGACGGGTACGGCCAGGTCACGGGACCGTGCGGAGACACAATGCAGGTCTGGCTCAGGGTGAGGGAAGATGTAGTTACTGAGGCTACCTTCTGGACCGACGGCTGCGGCACTTCCGTCGTCTGCGCCAGCATGGTGACGGTCATGGCCAAGGGCAAGACCATCGAGCAGGCGGCTCGAATAGACCAGCAGTCGGTCCTCGACGAAGTGGGAGGACTACCTGAAGAAGACCGGCACTGCGCGCTGCTTGCGGCGAATACCCTGCGGGAGGCGATTGGCTGTGTCCGGCCGAAGCTGGCAGAGAACAAGTCGTGAGCGGTCCGTGCGACCTGAGTCATCAACATGACTGGCGCAGTACTGGCACTGCTCTGTCTCAGCCAGGTGGGCGGAAGAACAATGGGCATTGAGCCTGTCACCATCACGGTCGTGTACGACAACCGGAGCCTGCAGCAGAATCTCACTCCGGATTGGGGTTTCGCCTGCGTGGTGGACGCAGCCGGCCATCGGCTGCTATTCGACACAGGAGCAAAAGGACCGGTGCTGCTTGCGAACCTCAAGCAACTGAGCATAGACCCGGCGACATTCGAGGCCGTGGTGATTTCCCACAATCACTGGGACCATACCGGCGGGCTGGAGTCGGTACTACCGCTCTGCTCGACCCGGTGCTACGTACCCGCATCAGCCGCAACCGAGCTCCGTGCGAGGATAACCAAGGCCGGTGGGACGAGCATACCGGTAACAGGACGGGTCGCAATCTGGCCCGGAGTCTGGCTGACCGGCGAACTGGGAGACGAGATCAGGGAACAGTCGTTGGTGCTTGAGACCGGTCCGGGCCTCGTCCTCATAACCGGCTGCGCCCATCCCGGCGTCGTCAACATCGCGCGCCGGGTGAAAGAGGACTTCGGCCAGCCGCCCTGGCTGGTTCTGGGCGGGTTCCACCTTGGCCAGGCGAGCACGGAAGAAGTGAAGCGAATCATCGAGGCACTGAAGGCGCTGGGCGTCACCAAAGCCGGGCCGGGCCACTGCACCGGCGACCAGGCCATCGCGCAGTTCCAGCAGAGCTGGCCCGACGGGTTCGAGCGAATCGGCTGCGGCCGGGTACTGAAACTGGAGTCCAAGTGAAGAGCTGTGCCGAGTGTGACAGCAAGGACTGCTACCAGGGCAAGGACTGCTTCGGGCTGCGAGATGAAGTCCTGAGGAAATACCAGGACCCGACCGTCCTTGAGATGACCAGAGCGGCAACCATGCTCGAAGGCCGGCACTACATGAAGCTGACGCGGATCGAGGAGCTGATACGGTTCGCCTCGGAGCTGGGCTACGAACATCTCGGCGTCGCCTTCTGCATCGGCTTCTCCGAAGAAGCGCGGCTGCTGAACGATATCCTGAAGAGGCGCTTCAAGGTAAGCGCGGTCTGCTGCAAGGCATGCGGCATCGAGAAAGAGCAGCTCGGTCTGGACAAAATTGTACCTGAGCGGGTCGAGGCGATGTGCAACCCGGTGGCGCAGGCGCTGCTGCTGAACCGGGCAAAGACCCGGCTCAACATCATCCTCGGGCTCTGCATCGGCCACGACATCATCTTCACGAGGAACTCCGAAGCGCCGGTTACGACCCTGGTGGTTAAAGACCGCGTTCTGGCGCACAACCCGGTCGGCGCGCTTTACTCCCGGTACTGGCGTAACAAGATAACCAAGCAGATGGACGAAGGCCAGCCAGGGCAGCGCCGCGAAAGCCACAACACATGAATCCGACATTGAACTAGAGGAGGAGCATTGAACCAATGGACGAAGCACGATACGGAATACCAGTCGCTGTTGGACAAGGTCACGGAACTGGCGAGACGGAACGGCTACGCCCTCAATCCGGACCAAGAACGGGTTGAGAAGGTCGTCGGGCTGATGACCGAGAACCTTGTGGCATCCGGGAAGATGTTCTGCCCGTGCAAGCAGTCACACCCTCTCAACTCCAAGGTGGACGTCACTTGCCCCTGCCCTGAATGGAAAGCCGACATCGAGAGAGACGGCCACTGCTTCTGTCGTCTGTTCTACCGGGCCGAAAGGGTTTAGGAGGCTCGCACGAGAATCGCTATCGCGTCCGGGAAAGGCGGGACCGGTAAGACCACGGTCGCTGTCAACCTCGCCCGGGTGCTCGGCGCGCCGGTGCAGTTGTTCGACTGTGACGGCGAGGAGCCGAATGCTCACCTCTTCCTTAAGGGCACGCGGCGGGGCGAGGACGTCGTCACTATCCCGGTGCCGGTGGTGGACGAGAGCCGCTGTGACGCCTGCGGCGAATGCAGTCGGTTCTGCCAGTACCATGCCCTCGTCTCATTCAACACCAAGCCGCTCTTCTTTCCCGAGATGTGCCACGGCTGCGGCGGGTGCACCAAGGTGTGCCCGCGCAAGGCCATCAGTGAGCAGGGATACCGAATCGGTCTAGTCGAGACGATGCAGGCAGGCGACATCACGCTTTTCACCGGGCGGCTCGACGTGGGCGTGGCGATGGCCCCGCCGCTCATCCGGGCGGTCAAGGCAGGCCGGCAGGGCGGCTTGACTGCGATCCTCGACGCCCCGCCCGGAACGTCGTGCCCGGTGATTGCCACCTTGCGCGATGCGGATGCCGTCGTGCTGGTCACCGAGCCGACGCCATTCGGTCTCAATGACCTGAAGCTCGCCGTCGATATGGTGCGGGAACTCCGCATCCCATTCGGGGTCGTCGTCAACCGGGTCGGGGTCGGCGATGAACGGGTTCATGCGTTCTGCCGGGAGCAGGACATTCCGATTCTGCTCGAAATCCCGGATGACCGCCGTATCGCTGAGGCCTACTCGCGGGGAGAACTCGTCGTCGAAGCCCTGCCGGAGTATCGAGGTCATTTTCTACGGCTATGGGAGAGAGTAACGAAGATGCAGGAGACAGTGACGGAGGTAGTTCATGCCAACTTATGAATACGAATGCCGGGCCTGCGGCTTGCGTTTTGAGCAACAGCAGAGCATGACAGATGCGCCGCGTGCGAAATGCCCGAAGTGCGGCGGCGAGGTCCGGCGGCTGATAAGCGGCGGCTCGGGGTTCATCATGAAGGGCGGCCAGGGTCGGCTTGGGCGCGACGGCGGCGGGTGTTCACTTGAAACCGAAGGGCGCACCTGCTGCGGCCGCAGCGAACGCTGCGACAAACCGCCCTGCGGGGACGACAAGTAATGAGCAAGGTTGGTTCCCAATATGTGTACGGCCCGGTTCCTTCGCGGCGACTGGGGCGCTCCCTGGGAGTTGACCTTGTTCCATTCAAGACTTGCACCTATGACTGCGTGTACTGCCAGTTGGGACGGACCACGAACAAGACCACAAGGCGAGAAGAGTATGTTCGGGTGGACGATGTGGTTGATGAGTTGAAACGGAAGCTGGATACCGGATCGCCTTCTGATTACATCACGCTCGCCGGGTCAGGAAAGCCGACGCTGAATGCTCGCATCGGCGACCTGATTCGGAGAATCAAGAAACTGACTCTTGTCCCGGTAGCTGTCCTTACTAACGGTTCGCTGCTCTGGATGCCCGACGTGCGGGATTCGCTGCTGGCTGCCGACGTCGTGCTTCCGTCACTGGACGCGGGCGACGATGAATTGTTCCGCTACGTGAATCGTCCCCGCCGAGAAATCGCATTCGACCGGATGGTGGACGGTCTCATTGAATTCACTCGGCAGTTCACCGGTTCCGTGTGGCTTGAGGTTCTTCTCCTTGGCGGAGTCACGGGCATCCCTGCTGAGGCTGAGAAGATTGCCTCCATCATTAGACGAATCCGACCGGCTCGGGTTCAACTGAACACGGTTTCCCGTCCGCCCGCCGAGGAGTTCGCTGTCCCGGTTGACCAAGACTATCTGGAACGGTTGCTGCGATTCTTCCCTAAGCCGGTGGAAGTCATCAGCGAGAGCAGTCTGGGAAGAAGTCAACCCGTGCGAGCTCCGGCGATTGCAGACGCCGACATCCTGGCTATGCTGCGCAGGCGTCCTTGTACGGTCCAGGATGTCTCGTCCGGCTTGGGCGTCAATGCCAGCGAAGCGGCCAAGCGGCTGCATGCACTGAGTCTACAGGGAGCAGTGAGAACCGTACGAAAGAACGATGCCGTATTCTACCGGGCCGTGAGGGCCAATTGATCAAGGAACTCGTCGTCATCAGCGGCAAGGGCGGAACCGGCAAGACCAGCATCGCGGCATCGTTTGCCATGCTGGCCAGCCGCCCGGTCATTGCCGATTGCGACGTGGACGCGGCCGATCTGCACTTAATCCTCTCACCGAAGGTCACCGAACGTCACGAGTTCCGCAGCGGGCACGAGGCGGTAATCCGCCAGAAAGACTGCATACGCTGCGGTCTCTGCACGACTCACTGCCGGTTCGACGCCGTGAAGGTGGAGGAAAAGGTCCCGGGTGACACTACGTTCTCTATCGACCTGACTTCGTGTGAGGGATGCGGCGTTTGTGTCCGGTTCTGTCCGGTGCAGGCCATAGACTTTCCTGAACGCCTCTGCGGCGAGTGGATGGCATCGGAAACACGCTGCGGGCCGATGGTCCACGCACGACTGGGCGTGGCGGCTGAGAACTCAGGCAAGCTGGTGTCAACCGTTCGCCGCGAAGCGCGCCGCATCGCCGAGGAGCAGCACCATTCCCTTGTCATCATAGATGGTCCACCCGGCATCGGCTGCCCGGTCATCGCATCGGTGACCGGCGCGTCGCTGGTCCTGGTCGTGACAGAGCCTACCGTGTCCGGCGAACATGACCTGGAACGGGTTCTCTCCCTGGCGCGGCATTTCAGCATTCCGTCCGCGGTGTGCGTGAACAAATGGGACATCAACCCGGCGATGGCAGAACGCATTGAATACGCGGCGTCACGGGCCGGGGCTCACGTCGCCGGCCGCGTCCGCTACGACCGAGCGGTGACCTCGGCGCAACTGCAGGAACTGGCCGTAGTGGAGACTGCGGGCCCGGCGGCTTCAGACATCCGAGACATTTGGCACCAACTCGAACTACAGGAGTAGCTACATGACAGGAAAGCCCGAACCCGACAAAGAGACGACCAACGCCGCGCCCGAGTGCGCGAGTTGCAGTGACAAGGATTGCGCCGCGTCAGCACGCAGGAAGGATGAAACCGACGAGGAGCTCAAGGACCGGCGACTTCTGGCGTCCCGGCTCTGCCGGATTCGGCACAAGGTAGTCGTGCTGTCGGGCAAGGGAGGCGTGGGCAAAAGCACGGTCGCCGTCAACCTCGCCGTCGCTCTCATGATGGCGGGCAAGCGGGTCGGGCTGCTGGACGTGGACATCCACGGTCCAAGCGTACCGACGATGCTCGGGCTCGAACACGAACAACTGCAGGGCGGCGCCGACGGCCTGGTTCCCGCTGAAGTCGGCGGGCTCAAGGTCATGTCCATCGGCTTCTTCCTGAACAACCCGGACGATGCCGTGATATGGCGCGGCCCTCTGAAGATGGGCGTCATCAAGCAGTTCCTTAAGGACGTTGCCTGGGGCGACCTGGATTTCCTAATCATCGACTCGCCGCCCGGCACCGGCGACGAGCCGCTGTCGGTCTGCCAGCTCATCGGCAAGCTGGACGGCGCCATAGTCGTCACCACGCCTCAGAAGGTTGCGGCGATAGACGTGCGCAAGTCCGTCAATTTCTGCCGACAGCTCAAGGTGCCGGTGCTCGGCGTGGTCGAGAACATGAGCGGGTTCGCCTGTCCGAAGTGCGGTGAGGTCACGCAGGTGTTCCGCACCGGCGCCGGGCAGGAAATCGCGCGCGATATGCTCGTGCCCTATCTCGGCGCGATACCACTGGACCCGAAAGTCGCCGAGACCTGCGACAACGGTCGGGCATTCGTGCATCACTTCGCATCAACGCCGACCGCGAAGGCGCTGCTGGCAATAGCCCGGCCGCTCCTCGCGTTGGACGACAAGAAGACCGAAGCAGATAAAGATAGAAAGGACGAATCATGAAGGTCGCTATCCCCCTGGCCGACGGAAAGCTATGCGCCCATTTCGGCCACTGCCAGCAGTTTGCGCTGCTGGATATTGACGAGAAAACCAAGAAGGTCACGCGCAAGCAGTTGCTGACACCACCGCCTCACGAACCGGGTGTCCTCCCGCGCTGGCTGCACGAACAAGGTGCGGACACAATCATCGCCGGCGGTATGGGCAACCGCGCCCAGCAGTTGTTCTTGGAGAACGGCATCAAGGTCATAGTCGGCGCGGCAGCCGAGACCCCGGAGAAACTGGCGGCTGACCACCTGGCCGGGACCCTTCAGGCCGGCGCCAACCTCTGCGACCACTGAGGTTCGGCGGGGCAATGACAAGAATCGGCATCATCATCTGCGCCCGTTACCGGAGCTGCGGCGGCGGCAAGTGCTTCCGTGCTCTCCGAGAAAGGACCGGCGGGTTTGCCCGCTACCCGAAAGACGAGGCCGTCGAAGTCGTGGGCTACTCATCTTGCGGCGGCTGCCCGGGCGGCAACGTCGAGTCCGTGCCGGAAGAAATGAAGAAGAACGGCGCGCAGGTTATTCACCTGGCAACCGGTCTTGTCGTCGGCTACCCGCCCTGCCCGCGCCTGTCCGCGTTCAAGGAGCTGATAGAGAAGAAACATGGGCTGAAGGCCGTAGTCGGCACGCACCCGATTCCGCTTAAGTATTTCACCGCTCACGAGCGCCTTTCCTTCTGGAGGAAAACTGAGATGGAGACCATTGCCGGCGAACTGCTGCGCGAGAAGAAAGACATCATGGCGGCCTATGATTGACCGGGGCCATCCGGCAGTGCCGGTCGTGGATCCGGCCACGTGTGGCCGACCAGCAGGTAACATCCCGTTGTAGCAAAGGAGATTCGACTATGAATGAGAAGCACGGGCAGTACCGTTTCGACACCAAGCTCATCCACTCGCCGACGATTGGTGGCGCTTATGGGGCGGTCAACGTACCGATATACCAGACGTCCACCTTCGCGTTCCACAGCGCCGAGCAGGGCGCGAAGTTCTTCGCGGGCGAAGTCGAGGGTTACATGTACACGCGCATCGGCAACCCTACGGTGAAGGCCCTGGAGGACAGCGTCGCCGGGCTGGAGAATGGCTTCGGCGGCATCGCGACAAGTTCCGGTCTCGGGGCCGTGACGACGGTGTGCATGGCCCTGCTGGAGCAGCGCACACACGTGGTAAGCACGGCTTCGGTCTACGGGCCGTCGCGTGGACTGCTGGAGGGTCATTTTGCGCGGTTCGGGGTCGAGGCTTCGTTCGTGGATACATCGGATGTCAAGAACGTGGAGAAGGCGTTGCGGCCCAACACCAGGATGGTCTACGTTGAAACGCCGTCCAACCCTACAATGCAGGTTACCGACCTGCGCGCGGTCGCGGCCCTGGCGAAGGCGCGCGGCAGCGTATGTGTCGTCGACAATACGTTTGCCACTCCCTATCTTCAAAGGCCGTTGGACTTGGGCGCTGACGTAGTCCTGCACTCGGTCACCAAGTTCATCAACGGCCATGCGGACGTTGTCGGCGGGATGATTGTGACCAGGGACGAGGCGCTCTACCGGCGCGTCCGGCCGCTGATGGTGAACCTCGGCTGCTGCATGGACCCGCACCAGGCGTTTCTGGTGCTGCGCGGCTTGAAGACGCTGGCCGTCCGCCTTGAGCGCGCCCAGCAGAATGCCATGACGATCGCGCGCTGGCTGGAGCGGCACCCCAAAGTCGCCTGGGTGCGTCACCTCGGTCTCGAATCTCATCCTCAGCACGAGTTGGCGAAGAAACAGATGAGCGGGTTTGGCTCGGTCTTCAGCTTCGAACTGAAAGGCGGGGTCGAGGCGGGCCGCCGGTTGATGGACAATGTCCGGCTGGCGACGCTCGCGGTTTCGCTGGGCGGCGTCGAGACGCTGATTGAGCACCCGGCGTCAATGACCCATGCCGGCATGTCACGGGCGAGCCGCCTCGCGGCCGGAATCACCGACGGGCTGGTTCGCTACTCCACAGGCATCGAGGACGTCGAGGACCTGGTTGCCGACCTGGACCAGGCGTTGGCAACGGTATAGGACGGACCCGGGCCCGTGAGTCTGGTGTTCAGCGCGCCCCCTCCTGCACGACGAACCGCGGCTGCGCCTGACGGAGAAGCGTGGTAGTACAGCCCACGCACGTGTTCCTGACCAAGGGCGTCGGGGTCCATCGTGAGAAGCTGGCCAGTTTCGAGGGCGCGCTGCGCGACGCCGGGATAGCGGCGTTCAACCTGGTCCGCGTCTCCTCCATATTCCCGCCGCACTGCCGGGTCCTGTCCCGCACGCGCGGTCTGAAACTCCTGAAGCCGGGTCAGGTCACCTTTGTAGTCATGAGCGACAACGCCAGCAATGAGCCCCATCGGCTGATAGCGGCGTCGGTCGGCATTGCCCTCCCCAAGGACCGGTCCAGGTATGGCTACCTCTCCGAGTACCATTCCTTCGGCGAGCGCGAGGAGAAGGTCGGCGACTACGCCGAGGACCTGGCCGCGCAGATGCTCGCAACGACACTCGGGGTCCAGTTCAACGCGGATACCAGCTACGACCAGCGCAAGGAACTCTGGAAGATATCGGGCGAGATTGTCCGCACACAGAGCATCACCCAGAGTGCCGTCGGCGACAAGGCCGGCTCGTGGACGAGTGTAATCGCCGCCGCGGTGTTGATAGCCCAGGGTTGAGAGGCGTGCCGGCGCCATTCCCCTCGAGCGGGACAGACTGGAAGGAAGGGGGTTGTACATCAGCGCGAGCGCGGTTCTCCGCATAGCCCTTCAGGGCGGGTCTCAAGTGGCTTGGGTCTGGGAGGCAGCTCGGACTTCCGCAGCAGTTGATTGCTCGCGAGTCGTGGCTAGTCTTTTCAGATTGGTTCCAGCCAGCGAGATAACGTGAGAAGACTCTCAAGTGCCGGAATCGGCGTGCTGCTGTGCTGCGCACTCGCGGCTGTTGCGGTGACGCGCAAGGTCGTGCCCGAGGTCGTCGGGTAGCAGATGGAGCAGGAACAAGCCCCGAGCCCAAAGCCCAAGACCTCAAACCCCTGGCGTTGGGCAGGGGCGGGTGCCGGGCTGCTTGTCGTGCTCGCCGCCGGGTTTCTCATCGTCAGAGCCGTGACCAGGCCGAGGCCGAAATGCGGGCCGGAACTGCCTTGCCCGGACTCGTGCTATGCCGGCTGCGACAGCCTGAACGGCAGGGAACTGCTCGTTTCCGTGCTCACGCGCTGGTCGGTCCCGCGCGAGCGCATCGACCAGGTCTACTCGGCCCTCGCCCGAACCGACTTCAACTTCCGCAACATGAGACCGGGCGACCGGGTGACGATTCAGTACCGCGGCCTCGATTTGGCGGGCGTGGTCTACAGCAAGGACCTTGTGACAAGCTACGTCGTGAGCTTCGACTCGGCCGGCGCGAGCGCGACCAAGGAGATGAAGCGCGTTGACACGCTGCGGACGGTCGTGCGCGGCACGGTCAAAGGGTCGCTCTGGAACTCGCTGATTGGACAGGGCGAGCTGCCCGCGCTCGTCGTGCAATTCGCCGAGATCCTCTCCTACGAAGTGGACTTCCTGACCGAGTGCAACGAGGGCGACTCGTTCGAGATGCTTTTGGACAAGTGCTACGTGGATACGTCGTTCTTTCGCAATGGCCGGGTGTACGCCGTGCACTACCGGGGACAGGCCGGCAACTACTATGGATTCTACTATCGCAGTCCGGGCGGGCACTGGGACTTCTACAACGAGAAGGGCCAGTCGCTCCGCAAGACCGTGCTCCGGTCGCCGCTGCAATTCGCCAAGGTCACGTCCTACTTCGGTATGAGATACCATCCCATCCTGCGGACGTGGCGGCAGCATACCGGCATTGACTACGGTGCACCGACCGGCACGCCGGCGAGCGTGATTGCCGACGGCACGGTGACAATAGCGGGGTGGAGCGGCGGGTACGGCAACCTCGTCGAGGTCCGGCACTCAGGCGGACTGTTATCGCGCTACGGCCACCTGTCGCGCTACGGCCCGGGCATCAAGGTCGGCAGGCACGTCCGCCAGGGACAGACCGTCGGCTATGTCGGCATGACCGGGCTCGCGACCGGGCCGCACCTCCACTTCGAGGTGCGCCGGAACGGCACGCCGGTCAACCCGCTCAAGGTCATTCCGCCCCGAGCCGAGCCGGTGGCCAAAAAGAACTTCCCTGAGTTCGAGCACATGAAGGCCGGCTATCTGGCAGACCTTGCGCGACCGGCCGGGCCTGCGGTCCCAGAGTCCGTGGCAACTGACGTGCGGTAGCTCCGGGCCCGGGACATAGCCCGATTCCGAGGGACATGACCGAATTGCGGCGCGGGACATGACCGATTTCCGCCCGGGGAAATCGGGTCGTGTCCCAAGCCCAGTTTGGCCCTGCTGACTTGGTCCTACACCCTGGTCATTGGTGCTTGGGGCTTGGCCAGGTGCGAGCTCAGTACATTGGTAACATGTTATTATCAGGACATAGGTAACACTATTCTCACATGGAGGTGTGATTATGTCCTGGTCGGTATATGGTCTGCAACATGTAAGAGCCGAGTTCGTGATGA
>Ga0315282_10004426_pt1 | contig 24503 bp, 13 predicted proteins | sample YL17G07_20_MG_FD_203693 | JGI IMG/M metagenome (GOLD analysis project Ga0315282, IMG submission 203693) | Sediment microbial communities from Yellowstone Lake, YNP, Wyoming, USA - YL17G07_20 | ecosystem: Environmental > Aquatic > Freshwater > Lake > Sediment | place: USA: Wyoming | collected... | reverse complement strand
CGGGGGCGGGCGGGGGGACGTACCTCTGGGACACCGCGGGCGTGACGCCCGGAACCTACTGGGTCGCCGGATACCTCTATGACTGGCACGGGACGTTCACGTTCTCGCACATGACGGCGGGGCAAGAGATCACGTTTCAGCCGCCCTTTGTGGTGACCGGCCCGAGCGACGTCACCATCGCTTCCGGGGACCAGGTTTCCATCGCCTGGAACGCTTATGACGTCGTCCCGGGCAGCACGGTGAGTCTCTGCTACGACGAAGACACGACCTGGTGGAACTACAACGAGCACTGGGTCGTGGTGGATTACGGACCGATCTCGGACGGTGCGGGGAGCTACATGTGGAACACGGCCGGCGTGGCGCCCGGGACGTATTACCTGGCCGGGTACATGTACGACTGGCACGGGACCTTCACGATCTCCCAGATGACCGAGCCGGTCACGGTGAAGCGACGCTTCGAAATCCTGGCGCCTCCGCTCCCGGCGACGGCCGCGCCCGGCGACGTCGTTCCGATCCAGTGGACGACCTGCAACGTCGTCCCGGGCAGCACGGTGAGCCTGTGCTACGACGAGGACACGATCTGGTGGAACGAAAACGAGCACTGGTTCGTGGTCGACCAGGGGCCGGTCTCGGAAGGCGCCGGAAGCTACGCGTGGAACACCGCGGGCGTGCCGCAGGGAACCTATTACGTCGCCGGCTACCTCTACGACTGGAAGGGCAACTTCACCATCTTTCAGATGACCGAGCCGATCACCTTCCCGTTCAGCATCTCGGACGTCATGCCGCTGACGGAGGGCCACCACTTGACTTACAGCGGCCAGAGAGACGGAGTTCCCGTCTCCGAAGAGAGATATGTCCTGGCGCCGCAGGTGATCGACAGCGTCACCTACCAGAGACTCACGTGGACCAGGTCGTACGGCGGGACGTCCAAGGTCGAGATGGAGTACCTCACGGCGGACGGCCTGGGGTACAGTCTGAACGCGCGGCTCGGCGGGGAAGCGAGCGGGGACTACGCGGTGGTCTTCAGTGATCCTCTGGAGCGTGCTCCGGACTCGCCGGTAGTGAGCCACACCTATTCCGACGTCGGCAACTTCAGCGGACAGTGGCTGAGCGGACTTTCCACCGGGTTTGTGTGGTACGGGCAGGTGGTCCGGTCGACGACGGTCCTGGGATTCGAGTGGATCACCGCTCCGGCCGGCAGCTTCCGCTGCGTGAAGACCTACGTCACGGAGACGCAGACGGAATGGTGGACCGGGGGCTGGCGGACCGAGACGTCGGCCAGTACCATGTGGATTGCCAATGGCATCGGCCTGGTCAATCAGACGTCCGTCTACGTCGGCAGCGACTCGTCGGGTGGAAGCTGGTTGAGCTCGCGATCCAGACAGCTCACCGCCTATAGCTGAGACGCAGCGGAGAGGAAGTGCGCGGGAGGCGTGGGCGCGATCGACCCGGAGACGCGCGACTGCGGGTAACTCACCGCCTATCTTCGCTGGTCGTCGGGGTTTCCGTCTTCAGCGACGGCTCGGGCATCCGCACGCGGGAGCTTTGTCTTTCGACGGATGTCCCGACGCGCCTCGGCTTCCAGTCGCGCCTTGAACTCCTCTTTCGACATCTCCCGGACGATCTCTTGGAAGGTCTCGAAGCGGACGAAGGGGATGCCCGTCTTCTCGCAGAACCGGGCGAGGTAGCCGGTGGCGAAGACGACATCGGCGAGCTGTGCCGCACAGCGGTCGGTGGCCCCGTCGCCGACATAGACCACGGCGTCGCCCCGTTTCTTCCGCTCGATGAGGTGCTGACCCTTGCAGTTGCCGCAGTCGGCACAGTCGGGATGCCGGTGCGGGTTGAGCGTGGTCCACCGTCCGTCCCGGCCGCGCACGAGGACGTTCCCGAAATACGGCAAGTCGTCGATCCCCCGCTCATGCAGCACCGTTTCCACGCTCAAGCCGATGCCCTCGCTCACGATGACGAGTTCGTAGCCGTCTCTCCGGCAGAACTCGCGGAATTCCACGAACCCGTCGCGGATGAGAAGCGTCCTGAGGAGCTCGACGATCTCTTCCCGGGTTACGTCGAACATCCCGAGCATCTTCCGGATGATCCGTCGGCTGCGCAGGCCCTGCGAATAGAGCTCCCTCGTGATGCCCGGCCAGTCCTCCGGGCCGAACGCGTCGTACATCGCGTCGATGGTGTCCTTCGCGGTGATGGTGCCGTCGAAATCGGAAAAGACCACGTGCTTCATGGTTGGGAAGAAGACGCTGAGACATTCAGACGCTGAGACGCTCAGTGACAGCCGGAAAAGCGAAACGGGACAAGCTGGGTCCCTCTGCTACTCAGCGTCTTAGCGTCTCAGTGTCTCAGCGTCTCTCTTTCACTCCTTTAGAAGTTCCTCGGCCTTGCGGGTGAAGGTGTCGATGAGTTCGTCGACCCGTTTCTCGGTGGTTGCCTCCGCGATGATGCGCACGGCCGGTTCCGTGGCGGACGGACGGACGTGAACCCACGAGTCCTCCCAGTCGATGCGCACGCCGTCCTCGGTGTTCACGTTCTCCCCGGCGTATTCCCTCGAGGTGCGGTGGACGAGTTCCAGTGCCACGTCGCGGGTGCACTCGATCTTCGTCTTCTTCATGTGGTAGCGGGGGATTCCGGCGACGAGTTCGCTCATGCCTTTCCCGGTCTCGGCCATGTGCTGGAGCACCAGGGCCATGCCGCTCAGACTGTCGCGGCCGTAGTGGATGCGCGGGTCGATCACCCCGCCGTTCCCCTCCCCGCCGATGACCGCTTTCTCGGCCATCATCCGCTCGGCAACGTGCACCTCGCCGACCTTCGTCCGCACGAACCGGCAGTCGAGCCGTCGTGCGATGTCCTCCGACATCCGACTGGTGGACAGGTTGGCGACCACCTTGCCGGGACGCTTGGGCAGCACCGCCGCCGTCGCCAGCGCCAGGGAATACTCCTCCCCGATGAATTGACCGTTCTCGTCCACGATGGCCATGCGGTCGGCGTCGGCGTCCTGGGCGAATCCGACGTCGGCCTTCACCGTGACCACTTCGCGACACAGGTCTCCCAGGTGGATGAAGATGGGCTCGGGGTTGTGCGGGAAGGGCTCCCCGGGTTTGCAGTGAATCTTCACCACGTCGCATCCGAGTTCCGTGAGCAGTCTGGGCGTGATGAGGGAACCGGCGCCGTTGCAGCTGTCGAGCACCACGCGCGGACGTGTCTTGCGGATGGATTCGCCATCGGTGACCGCTAGCACGCGCTGGAGATGACGCTCCCCGGCCTCCGTGTCGATGCGCTCGGGCTTGAGCTTGTCGTGGGCCACGCCCCGGAAGTTCCCCTGGTAGTAGATGTCCAGGAACTCGGAGGCTTCGCTTTCGTTCAGACAGATGCCCGTGCGCTTGAAGAACTTCAGGGCGTTCCACTCGGCCGGGTTGTGTGAGCCGCTGATGACGATGCCGCCGTCCGCCCCCAACTCCACGATGCTCAACGAGCAGGAGGGCGTGGTGGCGACGCCCACGTCGATGATGGTGCAGCCCGAGGCCATGAGTCCGGCGAACACGGAATGCTTGACCATGGCGCCGCTCGTCCGCGTGTCACGTCCCACCACCACCGAGCCGCCTTTCATGTAGGTCCCGAAGGCCATGGAGAACCGTGTGACCAGCTCCGGGGTCAGGGAGCTGCCGATCACGCCTCGAACGCCCGATACGCCAATCATCAGTGAATCCATGAATCATCCCTTCGACTTGACGGAATCGTGCAGGTAAACCGTCTTCCCGCCCACGATCGTCTGGTGGATCGTGTAGTCCTCGTGGAAGACGGCGACGTCGGCGTCGAGCCCGGCTCTCAGCTCTCCCTTGCGGTCGTCGACGCGGGCCGCCTTCGCCGGCGTCGAGGTGAGCATCGGGAGGACCTTCCCCAAAGGCAGACCCGTGAACTCCATGACGTTGCGGAGCGCGCGGATCATCGTCAGGGTGCTTCCGGCAAGCGTGCCGTCCGGAAGCCTGACCGCTCCGTCTTCGACCGTGTAGGTCCGGCCTTCGCGGCCGAAGACGTAGTCGCCGTCGGGAAGTCCCGCCGCGCGCACACTGTCCGTCACCACGCTCGTCAGTCCCGTTCCCTTCAGACGCACCGCCAGGTCGACGACCGCCGGGTGAATGTGGATGCCGTCCGTGATGAGTTCGATGTCCACCCGTTCGTCCAAGAGCACGGCCGCGAGAGGTCCCGGCGTGCGGTGGTGCATCGTCCGCATCGTGTTGAAGCAGTGGGTGACGTGCGTGACGCCGGCTTCGATGGCGAGGCGTGCGGTGCTGTAGTCACAGTCGGTGTGGCCGAGCGCCGGGATGATGCCGCGCCGGGCGAGCTCCCGGATCATCTCGAGTGCGCCCTCGCGCTCCGGAGCGACGGTCATCATGTGGAGCTTGTCCCCCAGTCGCCCGTGTATCTCGTCCAGGAGCTCGATGCTGACCGGGAGCACCTGTTCCTTCGCTATTCCTCCCCGTTTTTCGATCGAACAGAACGGACTCTCCAGGTAAACACCTATCGGACGTGCCCCCGGGAAAGCCTCTTCCACGCGGTCGAGGTGCGCTAGGAGGAAGTCATATCCCTCGTCACGGTAGCCGGTGGTCACCTGGAACGCGGTCGTGCCCTCACGGGCCTTCGCAAGACTCCATCCGGCAAGGGCTTCCGACGTTCCGTCCCAGACGTCGTGTCCGCCCCCTCCCTGCGTGTGGAGGTCGATGAAGCCGGGGGTGACGAAGAGCCCGGAGACGTCGATCCGCTCGGCATCAGGGGGTGTCTCGGCTGACAAGTCCTCTGCCACGGCAAGAATTCGGCCGCCTCGGATGAGGAGTTCACCCGGCCAGAATTCCCGGAAGGGGGTAAAAATGTGCCCGCCCGTGATCAGCGTGGCGGGCTCTCGACTCTTCCGGCCTGAACGTGCCTTCGTCATTCGCAAGTCTCCCGCTGCCAATAGGTAAGAGCATAAGGCAGGACTGGGGATTGTCAACCCCAAATCGACTTCAACCCCCTTGGAACGCGGAAAAGACCGTCGTCAGCCAAGGGGGCAGCCCCGCTGAGGCGCTCTATCGGGCATGATGCCTGATGTCACCCGGACTGAGGCGCTGTTGAAAAACCTCCGCCGACACAAGTGGTGTGGCAGGGGCAGCTCGTCTGCCCCTGTTTTCGAGCTCTATCGCAGTTCCGCAGGGGTCCCGATGCATCGGGAGCACACATCAGGGTTTTTCTACAGCCCCACTGACCCTTCCCCCCCTTTCGGGAGAGCCCCGCCGGGCCGGCAAACCGGTGCGGGCGTGATACATAGGAGAATGTCGATTGTCGTTGCATGATGGGGTTTTTTCCTGTAATTTGTGGGGAAGGGCCGGTCTCTATTAGGTTACACTTCGCACAAGGTAACTATTTGCCCGTGCTGAAGTTACATCGCGACGAACCCGCGTGTCGCGCCGGAGACCGCAGGGCGGAACGTGTCCGAATTCACGACGCGGCCGAGCTCTGGAGTTTTCTCGGTCGTCGGTTTCGATTCCAAGCAGACATCTCACCACTTTCCGGGAGGCAGTCCATGACGGACGAGAAGATGGAAAAATCGGACCTGAAGGCAATCGAGTCCCTCAACCAGGCCTATAACCGCATGACGGAAGAGCTTGCCAAGGCGATTGTGGGTCAGTCGGCGGTCATCGAGGAGATCCTGATTGCGATGTTCTCGAAGGGTCATTGTCTCTTGATCGGCGTCCCGGGACTTGCGAAGACGCTGATCGTAAGCACCATCTCGCGCATCCTGGGACTGTCGTTCAAGCGCATCCAGTTCACTCCGGACCTGATGCCCGCCGACATCACCGGCACCGACGTGCTGGAGGAAGACCACACGACGGGCCGGAGGTTCTTCCGCTTCGTTCATGGTCCGGTGTTTGCCAACATGATCCTCGCGGACGAGATCAACCGGACGCCTCCGAAGACGCAAGCCGCGCTCCTCGAGGCAATGCAGGAGCACCACGTCACGGTCGGCGAGAAGACCTACCCGCTTCCGGAGCCGTTCTTCGTCCTGGCCACCCAGAACCCCATCGAGCAGGAGGGAACCTACCCGCTGCCCGAGGCACAGCTCGACCGGTTCATGTTCAACATCATGGTCGGGTATCCCTCGGCCGAGGAAGAGATCGAGATCATGAAGAGGGTGACGGGGGCGTACGTTCCGGACCTCAAGATGGCGCTTACGAACGAGGAGATTCTGAGGGTCCAGGACATCGTGCGGAAGGTTCCGGTGGCGGAGCACGTCTACGTCTACGCGCGGAATCTCGCCCGGGCCACGCGTCCGACCCAGAGCGAGGCCCCGGACTACATCAAGGAATGGGTGCAGTGGGGCGCCGGTCCGCGGGCAAGTCTCTACATGATTCTCGGCGGAAAGGCCCGCGCCATCCTGCACGGACGATACCACGTCACCACGGAGGACATCGACGTGGTGGCGTACCCGGTGCTTCGGCACCGCATCATCACCACGTTCAACGCCGAGGCCGAGGGCATCAAGACGGACCACATCATCGACCGTCTGCTCCAGACGGTCCCGAAGCGCGGCGAGGAACTGGTCGGAAAACCCTGACGTGACGGTCTCGCGGGCGGCGATCCCGACAGAAAGCGGTCATGACGGAAATCTCCCATCTTTTCGACCCCAGGACGCTGACGAAGTTTGCCAACCTGGAGTTCGTCGCCCGACAGCTCGTCGAGGGGTTCATCAGCGGCAAGCACAAGAGTCCCTTCAAGGGATTCAGCGTGGAATTCGCCGAGCACCGCCAGTACACCCCCGGCGACGAAGTCCGCTACATCGACTGGAGAACCTACGCCAAGACCGACCGGTACTACATCAAGGAGTTCGAGGAGGAGACGAACCTCCGCTGCTACATCCTGTTCGACGTCTCGGGGTCGATGAAGTACGCCGGACGGGAAGTCAGCAAGTTCCGCTACGGGTGTTTCCTCTCCGCGGCCCTCGCCTACCTGATGCTCCACCAGCAGGACGCCGTGGGACTCGTGACCTTCGACACCGACGTCCGTCGGTACATCCCGCCGAGGGCGAGGCCCAATCACCTGCGGGTCCTGTTCCAGGAACTCGAGAGGACCGAGCCGGGCGGCGAGACGGAGCTGGCCGGAGTGATCCACGGTCTCGCCGAGCGGATCAAGCGACGCGGACTTATCATCATCATCAGTGATTTCTTCTACGACCTGAGCGACCTCCTGGGAGCCCTTCAGCACTTCCGCCACCGCAAGCACGAGCTGCTCCTGCTGCACGTGATGGCGCCCGACGAACTCACCTTCCCCTTCAACGGCTGGGTGGAGTTCCGGAACCTCGAACTCGCGGACGACCGACTCCGTCTCGACCCCCATCGCATGCGGGCGGAATACATCGACCGGGTGAACCGGTTCATCGTGGACCTGAAGCACGGCTGCGGCAACATGCGGGCCGATTACGTTCAGCTTTCCACGGCCACGCCTTTCGACTATGCACTCGCGAAGTATCTGTCGAGCCGGGCGGCACGCGGAAAGTAGATGTTGGCAGGGCCCGAAAAAGGGTCCAGGACCCTTTTTCCGACGCGGTAATCGTGCGAGATTTGGCGATTCGGGCACAATCGCGGTTTTGGACGCCGCATTTTCTTCTTGTGCTTATTGAAGTCCAGGGGATACCCCTCTTTCGGGTTTGATTCGGGCCCGCCTGAGGCGGGTAAATTTCCGGTCTCGGGCTTCGGTTTTCCGCGGAGCATTCATGGATTTCCTCAACACGGCGATGTTGTGGGGGCTGGCGGCCGGAAGTATCCCCCTCATCATCCACCTCTTGAACCGCAGGCGGCACCGTGTCGTCCACTGGGGTGCGATGCGGTTCCTCCGGATTTCCTACGTCACGCGTCACCGCCGCATCCGCATCGAGGAACTGATCCTCCTTCTCCTGCGGACGCTCCTCATCATGGTCCTGGTGGCCGCGATGGCCCGCCCGTTCCTCACCAGTCGCATGTTCTCCTCGGCCAAGAACCACAAGGACCTCGTGATCCTGCTGGACAGTTCGTTCAGCATGGCGCTGAAGGACCGGGGTGCATCGATTTTCGACCGGGCGCGGGAGGAGGCGGAGAAGGCCGTGGACACGCTCTCGACCGGGGATTCGGTTTCCGTGATCCTCGCTTCGCGCACCCCGAGGCCGCTCCTCAGCGAGCCTTCGTACGATTTCGAGAAGGTCAGGAAGGCGCTCGCGCGTTCTCACGAGTCCCTCAGCTCGCTGGACATCCCCAGGAGTCTCGACCGGGCCTTCGCCTTCCTGAAGAAGGGTGCCAACCCGGTCGCCGAAATCCTCATCATCACCGACGGGCAGCGTCACGGCTGGTTCACGGGTGAGGTGAACCGGTGGAAGTACGTGGCCGAGCAGCTCGCCGAGTCCAAACGAAAACCCAGGATTTACGTCCTGACCATCCCGCGCCGCGGAACCGTCGCGAACCTCGGTCTCGGCGAGCTCACGCTGCGCCGCACCGTCGTCGGGACCGACCGCGACGTCCGCATCACGGTCAACGTGCGGAACACCGGTGAGGTCGCACTCGGGCCCCAGCGGCTGAGTTTCGCCGTGGACGGCAAGCAGCCCGTGCCCGTCACCGTCGAGCGGCTGCTTCCGGGGACTTCCGCTCCCGTCTCCTTCTCCCACCGCTTCGACACCCCGGGCAGTCACTACGTCGCGGCAAACCTCGAACAGGACCTCCTCCCTCCGGACGACCGGGTCTACCTGGGTCTCGAGGTGCTTGATACGCTTCCGGTGCTCTTGGTGGACGGCTCGTCCTCCCCCGACCCGATGAAGCGTGAGACGCTTTTCCTTGCCTCCGCACTCGAACCGACTCCGAAATACGTCGTCCGTCCCACCGTCATCGCTCCGGCGGCACTTGCGGCGACCGACCTCGGCGCCTTCGCCGCGGTCGTGCTCGTGGACGTGGGCCAGCTCAGCTCGGAGGACACGACGAAACTCGAGGACTTCGTCCGCTCCGGAGGCGGACTTCTGATCGTCCCCGGCGAACAGGTGAAGCCGCAGATCTACAGCACGACGCTCTGGCGGGGTGGGGAGGGGCTTCTGCCCGCGGAGATGCTCAAGCTCGAGGGGGACGCGGTCAAGCGGGACAAGCCCCTGGGCATCCATCTGAGCGGCCTGACGCACGAGACGATGCAGCTTCTCGCCGACGCGGAGAAATCCGACCTCAATCAGGCGCTGGTTTACCGGTACGTCAAGTTAGCGGCGCCGGCGGGAGGGGCGGGGGCCTCCGTGGTCCTGCGTCTCGCCAACGGCGACCCGCTCCTCGTGGAAAAGGACTTCGGCCGCGGCCGCGTGATGGTGACCGCTTGCTCCCTCGACACCTCCTGGTCGAACCTCCCCGTGTGCACCTCCTACGTCGTGCTGGTGCACGAGCTGATTTACTACCTGTCGAGTCCGCTGCTTCCGGCACGGAACATCCCCGCCGGCGAGCCCCTCGTCGTCAAGCTCGACGAACAGACGCCTGCCGACGAGGTGGAACTTCTCCTGCCCATGGGGGGACTGAAGAAGCTTCCCATCGAGCGGCGTCAGGGACGACGCACCGCCACCTATCTCGACACCACCGAGGCCGGTCTCTACGAGGCGAGCTACCGTGCCAGGCGAGGTCTCGTCAAGGAGTATTACGTCGTGAATTTCGAGCCGGCGGAAAGCGATCTCACGCTCCTCGGGAGTTCCTCCCGCGAGATCGTTTCCAGTCAGACGGGTGCGAAGTTCTTCGCCGACTGGGCTAGCCTGGAAGGCGCACTCCGGGTGGGATACAGCATTCGGGAGATCTGGCGGTGGCTCGCGGTGCTGACCGTGGTGCTCCTCGTGGTGGAGGTGGTGCTCACACAGAGGTTCAGCCGGCGGAAGGCCGCCGGGGTCGAGGGCGTGCAGTTCGGGACGGGTTGACATGGTCGAGCGCACACTGATATTCGGCAACAAGGCGATGATCCCGTTCGCACTGGCGCTGGCCGCGGTGCTCGGGGTGCTCATCGTGCACCTCTACCGCACCGAGCGGCACATGGTGAGCCGACGCGTGGGGAGAATCCTGACGGCGCTTCGCGTGGGACTGCTCCTCGTACTCATGCTGATGCTCACGGAGCCGATCATCGGCATCACGAGCACGCAGCCGCGTCGCGGCGTCCTCGTCGTCATGGTGGACAACTCGCGCAGCATGCAGATATCCGACCGTGAGCGGCCGGGGTATGAGAAGCTGCGTCTAGCGGACGCCCTGGGACTGCTTCCCGCCGGGGTCCGCCGCAGCGGCTTGGCCTCGGCCCAGGAGAACCTCGCCGAACTGAGGACGAGCACCGCCGCGGCCGCCCAGCGCTGGGCCGATTTCGCCGAGGTCATGTCCCTCGGGGTGCTGGAGGAGACCGAACGCGTCCAGCGGCTCGACGAGACGCTCGCCGGAACCCAGAAGCTGAGGAACACACTGACCGCCGTCGTGGGCGCTTTGGAGGCCGCCGCGAAGGAAAGCCCCTCCCTTCCCCCGGCGGTCGCTCTCGGCGTCAGCAAGCTTCGCGCCAGCCTCGGCGAGGTGAACACCGGCATCTTCGACGAGATCATCCGGGAAGTGGGCAACGCGGAGTTCCGGGCGCGACTGACCGTCGGACGTCTCCGCGGCATCAACCAACTCTTCGGGCGGGCCGACGCCCAACTGGCGCAGTCCCTCACCCGCATGCGCGACGTCGTCGTCCAGCACGATACGCTGCTGGCGGAAGGTCACCTCGGCACGCTTCCGGGCGTCACCGGAGAGATCGACCGGTCCACCCGACTCGAACTCGCCGGCCGGATGCTCACCAGCCCCCAGGTGGGCTTCGTCCGCAGGCTCCGGCGGAATTATACCGTGCGGGGCTACCTCTTCGCACGCGGCACGAGTGAGCTTCCCATCGTGATCGGAGACAACGGCGTCAGCGCTCCGGTCCGGCCTCCGGCTTCCGCCGCCGAGGCGATGTACACCGACCTCTCCGACAGCATCCAGAAGCTCACTGCGGCCATGGAGCGTGAGGAAATCGGGGGTGTGGTCGTTCTCAGCGACGGGAGGTTCAACTTCGGCGAGGACCCGCTCAAGCTCGCGCGTCTCCTCGGCGCACGCGGGATTCAACTCTACCCGGTCACGGTCGGCTCGACCGTGGCGCCCAGGGACATCGCCGTGGTCAAAGTGGCGTCTCCGGACGTCGTCCACGAGAAGGACGCCCTCGAGGCCGACGTGCTGGTCAAGGCCGACGGGTTCCAGGGACAGGAACTGTCCCTGACGATCAGCGAGAAAGGGAAGCCCGTCGCCGAAAAGAAATTCGCGGTGCCGCCGGGTGCGGACCGCGTCGTGGTCAAGGTGAGGTTCGTGCCGGAAGGCAAGGGACAGCACGGCTACGTCGTCTCGGTGCCGCTTCAGCCGAGGGAGGTCTTCCCCAACAACAACGAGGAGCGGTTTGGGGTCTCGGTGCTGGACAAGAAGCTGAAGATCCTGCTGGTGGACGGGGGTCCCCGCTGGGAATATCGCTACATCAAGAACGCCCTGCTCCGGGACGAGAGACTGGACCTCAAGTATCTGCTTTTCAATCCGCTCACGACGAGCAAGGAGGAGATGAAGCGGGCGCTCGAAGCGTTTCCGCACAAGCGCGAGGAGATGTTCGCGTACGACACGGTCATCCTCGGCGACGTGGACCCGGCCCAGTTCTCCTCCGACGACCTGGGGAACCTGGAAGCCTTCGTGAACGACCGGGGCGGGACGCTGATTCTCATCGCCGGGAGGGACTTCATGCCTTGGGCGTTCGCCAAGACGGCACTCGGCCCGGTCCTTCCGGTCATCCCCGCCGAGGACCCGAGGCAGAACGCGAAGGACCTGCCGCTCGAAGGGTTCCCGCTCGCTCTGACCGCCGAGGCACAGTCGCTCGCCATCTTCCGTCTCTCGCCGGATGAAAAGGAGAACCTCCAGACCTGGGCGGAGCTCCCGAAGATGATGTGGTATGCACCGGTCAAGGAGGTGAAGCCCGGAGCGGTGGTGTGGGCCTATGCCAACGTGGGGGAGAGCCCCGAAGCCGCCAGCCCGGCGGATGCCTACAAGCGGCCGGTCGTCGTCACGCAGTCCTACGGGATGGGACGCATCTTCTACATGGGCACCGACGGCACCTGGCGATGGCGATACAAGGTCGCCGACAAGTACTTCCACCAGTTCTGGGGACAGGTGATCCTGTGGGCGACCTCGGGGAAACTCCCGGTCGGGACGGAACGGATCAAGTTGGGGACCGACAAGTTCGAGTACCTGGACGGCGAGGACATCGTCGTGCGGGCACGGGTGCTCAGCCCGGAGATGATCCCGGTGAGTGACGCGATGGTCTCGGCCACGCTCCTCAGGAAGAGTGACGAGGCGCTGGTGGCGAAGTCGACGCTGGACTACCTGGCGGAGAGCGGCGGACACTACGAGGGGAAGTTCCTCAGCGTGCCCACCGGAAGCTATGCCGTCAAACTGACGATCCCGGGAAGGGAACAGGAACTCGCGGGTCTGGTGACGGAGGTGGAAGTCAAGGAGGCCCCCACGCGCGAGCTGGTCGAGCTTTCGGCGGATGCTCCGCTCATGGAGGAGCTGGCCGCGCGCAGCGGCGGACGCAGTTTCTCGCTCGACGAGTTCCGTCGACTGCCCGACCTGCTGCGCCCGCTGAAATGGACCACCGTCTCCACCCGCGACGTTCAGCTCTGGAACCACTGGTTGCTCTTGATTCTCTTCTGTATCCTTGTTACAGTGGAGTGGGTGCTCAGGAAGCTCGAAGGATTGCTGTAGGGGACGACCCGGAAGCGGACGAAAGGGCACTTCCGCGCTCCCCGGCGTGCTTGCGGCGGATCATCCGGCGGCCACGGAATCCATGTGAGTTTCGACGCTCTCACAGACACGTATAAGATCAGTGTGTGTCGAACCGATTCCAACAGCACGGGCGACACATGCATCGCCCCTTTCCACAGGAGAAGGCCATGACGGTCCATAGTGAACGCATCCCCACGGCGATCACGGCGAAGCTGATGGAGCTGCTCAAGCGGTTCAAGCATATCGTGCTTCTCAAGGGACTGGCGCTTACCATGGCCGTGTTCCTGGGTGCGATGCTCGTGGCCATCTCGCTGGACCGGATGTTTGTGATCCCGACGGCACTGCGGCTCGTCTTGAGCGTCTCGGCGCTCGCGGTGACCGCGGTGACGGCGTACGTTCACTGGCTGAGACCCTACCACCGTCGGCCGGGCGACGTGGCGCTTGCCGCGACCGTTGAGGTGGAGCACCCCGAGCTCCAGGAACGCGTCTCCAGCACGATCGAGTTTCTGACGAAGGACGAGCGGCCGGAGTATCGCGGAAGCGAGGAGCTGATCCATGCCGTTGCCGAGCAGGCGGTGGTCTCGGTCCGTCAGGTGAATTTCGCGGACGTCGTCTCCCCGGAGCGTGCGAGGAGGTCCAGCATGGCCGCCGCTTTCCTGGTGCTGGTGACGGCGTGCATTGCGGTCCTGTGGTGGACCGATTTCAAGACTCTCCTGGAGCGTTTTGCGATGCCCTGGGCCAACATCGCCCGGGTCAGCAGCACGCGCATCACCGTGCACGAGCCCGGGGACAAGGTGGTCGCCAAGGGAGAGTCGGTGCACGTCGCCGCGACCGTGACGCCGAACTCGGTCGGTGAAGCGATCCTCTACATCGAGGTGGAGCCGGAGCGGTGGGTGCCGGTGCGGATGACCGCCGCCGAGCCGGGGAGCTTCAGCCACCGGCTGACCGACGTCACCAGCGACATGCGGTACTACATCCGTGCCGGGGATGGTGTGACCCGGCGCTACAGCATCACCGCGGTCGAGCGCCCGAAGCTCGCACGCATCGACCTTCGTTACGACTACCCCGAGTACACGAAGAAGAAGTCGAAAGAGGAGCTGGAGGCCCCCGGGGACATCCGGGGCGTCGTCGGCACCCAGGTGACGCTCGCCGTCACCTCGAGCAAGCAGGTCGAGAAGGTCCGTCTCGAAATGACGGGACTGGCGACGCCCCTCGAGATGCGCGCCGTCGGAGCTCGCAAGTTCGAGACGAAGTTCACCCTCGCCTCGAGCGGCCTCTACGTCCCGCGCTTCGAGGACGAATACGGCTTCACCAACCAGGACGAGGAGGTGCGGCAGGTCATCGCCGACGCGGACGCCGCTCCCGTCGTCGCCATCACCAGTCCCGAGCGGAACATCAAGCTCCACGCGGCCACGAGACTCCCGGTGACCATCCACGCCGCCGACGACTTCGCCGTCATGGAGCTGGCCATTGCGTATCACGTGAACGAGGGGGAGGACAAGGAGTTGGCGGTGCCGGTCAAGCTCGCGGGCGTCCCCGAGCTCACCGCGACCTACACGTGGAACCTCGGCGGTCTCGCGCTCAAGCCGGGCGACACCATCCTCTATCGTGCTAGGGCCACGGACAACCGTCCGGGGACGATGCCCAACGTCGGGTTCTCCGACACCCACACCATCCTCATCACCTCGCCGCGCTACGACGTCGACAAGACCATCCGGCAGAAGCAGCTCGAGGACATCAAGAAGACCATGTCCAAGCTGAAGAAGGAACTGGAGACGGCCAAGCAGCAGGAACAGCAGATGAAGGCGCTGGCCGAGAAAAAGCTGCTGCCGACGGAGGCCCAGAAGGCCTTCAAGCCCGCGGCCCAGGCCGATCTCCAGAAGGCCGAGCCCACGGCCAAGCAACTGGCCGAGATGCTCAAGAAGGACCCGCTCCTGGAGCCGCTGACCCCCAAGGCCGAGGAGATCGTCGAGAAGCACATCCCGGAGGCCGAGAAGGCCACGGAAAAGATCGACGTGGAGAAACCGCTCGACGAGAGTGAGACGCACGTCGACAAGGCCCAGGCCGAGATCAACGAAGCCATCCGGAAGATCGACGAGATGGCCAAGGAGGCGGAGCGGCTGGAGAAGGGCGAGGAGCAGGAGCGCAAGCTGGCCGACCTCGCCGAAAAGGAAAAACAGCTTGCCGCCGAGGCCGACAAGGTCCCCAAGGAGGAGCAGAAGGAGGGCGAGAAGGTCGCCGAGAAGCAGGACGACCTGAAGGCCCAGGCCGACCAGATGATGGACAAGGAGATGAAGCAGGAGGCGCTCCAGAAGGGTCTCGACGAACTCAAGAAGATGAAGGAAGACATCCAGAACCTCAAGCAGCAGGAAGAGGACCTGAAGAAGCGCACCGAAGAGGCGATGAAGGAAAAGCTCGAGGAGCTGACCAGGCGCCAGGAGGAGCTCAACAAGGAGGCGGCGGCGGCGAAGCCGGAAGTCCAGCCGAAGCTGGACGAGCGGCAGGCCGGAAAGCTTCCCGAGGAGGAGATGAAAAAGGCGCTCGACGACATGAAGCAGGAGAAGCTCCCCGAGGCGGTCGCCGAGCAGAAGAAGGCCGAAGACGGCATGCGGCGGGAGGCCAAAGCGCTCCAAGAGCCCGTGGCGCCGCAGGAGGGAAAGCCGGAAAAGCCCGCCGCGCCTCAACAGGCCGAGAAGATGAACGACCTCGCCCGGAAGCAGGAAGAGATCCGGCGGGAACTCGCACAGCTCGCCGGCATCCCGCAGTTCGACAAGGAACTCGAAGACCTGCTTAGGAAGCAGGAGGCGCTGAAGAAGGAGGCCGAGAAGCTCGAGCAGCAGGCCGAGCCCGAGGTCAACAAGGAGAAGCCTCGCGGTGAGCAGGCCCCCCGGGAGATGCAGCAGGCCCTCGAAGACATGAAGCAGGTGGCCCCCGAGCAGGCGGTCGAGCACCAGGAAGAGGCGGCGGAGCAGCTCGACCAGCTTGGGGAGAATCTCGAGCAGCAGGCCCAAGCGGCACAGCCGGAAGCCGCGAGACCCGAGCCGCCCGCCAAGCAGTTGGCCCGGAAGGCCCGTGAACTCAGCAAGGAGCAGCGCGAACTGAAGCAGGAACTGGCCCAGCACATCCCGCCGCCCAACGAGGAAATGGAGCAGCTTGCCGAGGAGCAGACCGACCTCCAAGAGGAGGCCCAGGAACTGGGCCAGGAGATGCAAGACCTTGCCGGTGCACTCCAGCAGATGCTGCCCGACGTCTCCCTGCAGGTCGGCAAGGCTCAGAAGGCCATGAAGCAGGCCCCGCAGCACATGCAGGAAGCGGCAAGGGACCTCGAAGCGGCCAAGGCCGAAGAGGCGACCGGGCAGGAGCAGCAGGCGGTGGACGACCTGAACGAGGCGGGTGAGGAAGCGGGCAAGCTCGAAGACCAGCTGGCCCAGGCGGCGGAGAAGGGAGAGGGTCCTCCGGAGCAAGGCGCTCCGGAACAGGGCCGCGGGACGCCCGAACCGGGTCAGCCGGAGCAGGGACAAGGTACTCCCGAGCAGGGTGCTCCGGGACTGGAGCTTGCCAAGGCACTCTCCCAGATGCGGAACGCCTCTCAGGAGATGCGTTCGCAGCAGCCTCAGCAGGGAAGCCAGTCCATGCAGCAGGCGGCCCAGCACCTGGCACAGGCCGCCCAGCAGATGATGACGCAGGGTCAACCGAGCCAGCCCAACCAGACGAACATCGGTTCCAGGACCTTTAATCCGACCGGCATCCGCGGGATCGGTCCCAAACTCGAAGGGTTCGAACTGCTCAAGACGCTCAAGTTGACCGCGGAAGAGTGGAACAGACTCCCCGGCGAGATGAAGCAGCAGCTCCTTCAGGCGATGAAGGGGAAGTATCCGGAAGAATATCGTCAGCTCATCCGGGATTACTTCACGCACCTGGCAAAGACCGGAGTCAAGCTCGACCGCGAGGAGTGACGATGACGAGAGCCTCGCATGTCACAGTCCGAGCGGGGTTTCTCCTGACCGCTTTCTTTCTTCTGGTCCGCACAGGGTTGGCCGAGGAGGATACTCGCGTCGACCGGGCCACCGACAAGGGTCTCGAATACCTCGCCCGCATCCAGAATTCCGACGGATCGTGGTCCTACGGATCGTCCCCCGTCAAGCATTCCGCCGTCACCAGCCTGGCGGTCCTCGCGTTTCTGGCCAAGGGACATACCCCGGGCGAAGGACGCTACGGCGACCTCATCAACAAGGGGATCGACTGGGTCCTCGGGACCTCGAATGCCCAGACCGGTCTCATCTCCGAGAACGGGAGCTACTGGGGGTCGATGTACAGTCACGGCACCAGCACGCTGATGCTCGCGGAGGCGGTGGGGATGACGACGGGCAAGCGGGAGCAGAAGATGCGCGAGGTGCTGGAGCGGGCGGTCAAACTGACCCTCCAGGCGCAGAAGGTGACTCGGAAGGAACCCCTCCAGCAGGGAGGCTGGCGGTACACGCACGTGAGCGTGGACTCGGACATCTCGGTGACCGGCTGGCAGCTCATGAGTCTTCGGGCGGCGAAGAACGCCGGCGCCGACGTCCCTCTCGCCGCAATCAACGACGCCGTGGGTTACATCAAGCGGAGCGCCTCTGGGGGCGGTGGGTTCGGCTACATGGGTCCCAGTGGGACCAACCGGGCCCGGGCCGGCACCGGGATCCTCGCCCTCGAACTCTGCGGACAGCACAACACCCCAGAGGCCCTTGCCGCCGCCGAGTGGCTCATGAGAAACCCGCCCGCCTGGCCCGACGAGTTCTTCTATTACGCCGTCTACTACTGCTCCCAGGGCATGTTCCAGATGGGAGACAAGTACTCGGAATTTTACCGCCCGCGGCTCGAGGCGCTCCTCCTCGGGCTCCAGCGGGACGACGGGAGTTGGCCGACCTACGAAGGCAACGACGGACAGGCAGGCCCCGCCTATACCACCTCCATGGCGGTGCTTGCACTTTCCGTGAAATACCATTATCTGCCGATCTACCAGAGGTAGCTTGGGCGAAACCCGAAGTCCGAAACCAGAATGACGAATCAATGACGAAGCCCGAAATCCGGAGGGATATGGGAGCGGCGGGACTCGCTTCTTTCCCCCTCTCCCCTTGAGGGAGAGGGCTGGGGTGAGGGGTAAGCGGGAAAACCCGAAATCCGAATGACGAACCCCTTCGGGGAATGACTAAATCCTAATGACTAATGACTGGAACAGCCGTTCGCGCGGGACGGTGTATGTTGGGGCGGGTGCGTGTCTCGTGTCTTCATCTTTTAGACATTAGTCATTAGTGCTTAGTCATTTATTTGTCCTTCGGTTGGGAGTAAAGATGAGGATCAGGACGTTTCGCATCGTGGCGACGGCGTTCTTTTCGGGCGCCGCGCTGTTGCTGGCGGCTCGCGCGACAACCGCCCAGGAGGACGACCGGCGCGTGGACCGCGCGACCGACAAGGCTCTCGAGTATCTGGCCCGCATGCAGAGTCCCGACGGCTCCTGGCCGGCGACCGGCCTGAACAAGAACACGGCCGTTGCGAGTCTGGCCGTGATGGCCTTCATGGCCAAGGGACACACCCCGGGGGAAGGACGCTACGGCGACGTCATCAACAAGGGGATCGATTTCGTCATGAGCACCAGTGACCCGAACACGGGGTACATCGCGGAGCGGGGCGGGATGATGTACAGTCACGGGACCGCCACGCTGATGCTCGCCGAGGCCGTGGGGATGACCTCGGGTGCACGGGAGAAGAAGATCCGCGAGACGCTGGAACGGGCGGTGAAACTCATCCTCGTGTCTCAGCAGATTCCGCGGCAGAACCGTGCGGAGCAGGGCGGCTGGCGGTACAGTCCCAACAGCCGGGACTCCGACATGTCGGTAACGGGCTGGCAGCTTCTGGGACTTCGGGCGGCGAAGAACGCGGGTGCCGACGTGCCGCTCGCCGCCATCGACGAAGCCGTCGCCTACGTCAAGCGGAGCGCCTCCAAGGGCGGAGGGTTCGGCTATCAGCCGGGCGGGGGGCCGAACCACGCCCGTTCCGGCATCGGCATCCTGTCGCTCGAGGTCTGCGGACAGCACCTCACCCCCGAGGCCATCGAGGCCGGCGAGTGGCTCATGAGGAATCCCCCCGCCTGGCCCGATGCGTTCTTCTACTATGCCGTCTACTACTGCTCCCAGGGGATGTTCCAGCTCGGAGGCAAGTACTGGGACTATTACCAGCCCCGGCTCGAATCGCTCCTCCTGGGACTTCAGCAGGACGACGGGAGCTGGCCCAATAGGGGAGGGTCAGAGGAACAGGCGGGACCGGCCTACTCCACCGCCATGGCCGTGCTCGCACTTTCGGTGAAATACCATTATCTGCCGATTTATCAGAGGTAGCTGTTTGAGGAGGAGGCCTCCTCTCCCCTTGGGGGAGAGGCTTGGGGTGAGGGGTAAGCGGGGAAACCCGAAGCCCGAAATCCGATTCAAACCCGAAACGAATAAGAAATTCGAAGAAAACTCGCCGCATCGTGGGCATTCGGGCTTGTCCTTTCGGGTTTCATTCGAGTTTCTGGTTCCGGGCTTCGGGTTTGAGTCGTCATCATTCGGATTTCGGATCTCGAGTTCTTGCAGGTTGTAGTCCGGGGCCTCGTGTGTCCGCTCATCCGGTTGGGGAGTGAAGATGAGGATCGGGACCGGGACTTCTCGCATTCTGGCGACGGTGCTCTTCTCGGGTGCCATGCTGGGTCTAGCGGTTCGCGCCGCAACCGCCCAGGAAGATGACGCACGCGTGGACCGTGCGACGGACACGGCGCTCGAGTACCTCGCCCGGATGCAGAATCCCGACGGGTCGTGGCCGGCGGGCCAGTACAACAAGAATGCGGCGGTCGCAAGCCTCACCGTCATGGCCTTCATGGCCAAGGGACACACCCCGGGGGAAGGACGCTACGGCGAGGTCATCAACAAGGGGATCGATTATATCCTGAGCGTGTGTGACCCGAAGACCGGCTTCATCGTCGCGAAGGGGAGCGGTTCGAAAGGGGGGATGTACTGTCACGGCACAAGCACTCTGATGCTAGCGGAAGCGGTGGGGATGACGTCGGGAGAGCGTGAGAAGAAGATCCGCGGGGCGCTCGAGAAGGCGGTGAAGCTCACCCTCGAGGCCCAGAAACTTCCGCGGGCTAGACCCGAGCAGCAGGGGGGATGGAGGTACACGCCCGTGAGCCGGGATTCCGACATCTCGGTGACGGGATGGCAGCTGATGAGTCTTCGGGCGGCGAAGAACGCGGGGGCCGATGTCCCGCTTGCCGCCATCACCGATGGTGTCGCCTACGTCAAGAGGAGTGCGTCGAAGCAAGGCGGGTTCGGCTACCAGGTGGGGGGCGGGCCGAACCACTCCCGCACGGGCACCGGCATCCTCGCCCTCGAAATCTGCGGACAGCACCACACCCCGGAGGCCATCCAGGGCGCCGAGTGGCTCATGAGAAACCCGCCCGCCTGGCCCGATTCGTTCTTCTACTACGCCGTCTATTACTGCTCTCAGGGGATGTTCCAGGTGGGCGGGAGATACTGGGAGTTCTACCAGCCGCGCCTCGAGGCGCTCCTCCTCGGCCTCCAGCGGTCCGACGGGAGCTGGCCCCTCTCCTCCGGTTCCGAGGAGGCGGCCGGACCCGTCTACTCCACGTCCATGGCGGTGCTTGCCCTTTCGGTGAAGTACCACTACCTCCCGATCTACCAGAGGTAGTCCCGAGGGTCGGGATGAAACGAATCTGGATCTTGACGGTGATGGTGCTCGCGGCCGGCTCGGCCGTGAGTGCCGACGAGCGCATTGCCTCCGAGGACTTCTCTTCGTCCGAGACACTCTCTTTCGGCCCCGAAAGCGTCATACGGGGACGCCTGCGGAGCGAAGCCTCGGCCGAGTATCCCTTCGATCGTCTGGTTGAACTTCCGGCGGACTCGGAGTTGACCTCCACGGCGCTCGATCCGGGGCCGACGGCGCAGGGAAGTCTCGAAGACGTGGTCTGGATGAAACTGACGAGCTTCGACGAGAACGAGCCCGGGCGTCGCGCGGGATTCCTTGCCGTCACGTTCGACAAGGGCGGGCCGGACGTCCGGGTCATGCGGATCTCCACTCGTCCGGAGGCCACGGTGGAATGGTTCGACGGGACGACGTGGGAACGCACGGGGGCGGCGTTCCCTCTCGACCGGAGCTACCGGCTTCGGACGGTGATGTCGCTCGAGACGGGGACGATGGACCTCTTCCTGAAAGAGGAGCCGGGCGGGAAGGAGGTGTCGCTGGTGCTGGGGGCGACGTTCCGTGCGTTTTCCTCCGGGGAGGTGAAGCGGAAATTCGCGGTGGGCCGGCCGACGGAGATGAAGGTGGGTCTATCGGCCTGGCAGCTCTGGCGCGTGGGACAGAGTGAGCTGCTGCGCCAGGTCCCGCCCGGGAGCGAGGGGCGGCCGAAAGCGTCGGTGACCGTGATGCGATATGCGGCGCCGGTGACGCTCGAAGGCGACGCGGTCTCGGTCGAAAGCGCGGCCGGGACGATCATCTGCACCCTGAAGCCCGTGCGGGGACTGCGCGACGACATGGAGCTCACGGACATCTCGGCGTGGTCTCTTCCCGAGCGCGTGCAGCGGCAGATGAGCTTCCGGCACTCCGGGAAGTGGTCGCTCGCGATATCGGAAGGAAGCGAGCCGGTGGACCGGGAAGTGACGCTGCCCCGGACGGACTTTGACCTCAGACTGTTCTTCCTCGTTCCGAAGGACCTGCCGGCGAACCGGCAGATCTACCTGGTGCGCTTCAAGAACACGGAGACGGGTGCGGAGCCCGTGGGACCGAGCGTCTACCTCGACTACGGGGCACGCCCCGACGGGAAGAGTCTCGTCATCTGTCAGCTTCGCCCCGAACAATACTACTCCCACGAGGTGGAGGTGAAGCCCGCCGTGTGGTACGGACTTCACCTGGTGAGCCGGCAGGCCCTGAACGCCTACACGGCGGGATTCGTCGACGAGAAGGGAGTCGAGCAGCCGATCAACGACGGGAAACCGCTGGACTTCTTCCTGGGCACGGGGCTGGGGGAACACGTCCGGTGGCGCCTGTTCAGCATCGTGTCGATGCGCCCGGCGGTCACGGAGTGGCCGAAGCTCGAGGTCGTTCTGAGGCGCGGGCGCGTGGCGGTCACGATTCCCGCGAACGCGAAGCCGCTGCTGACGGGACTCACCCTGAAGGGACTCCGCGCGGAGAAAGCCAAGGACCTCGACTTCGCTAGACCTGAGAGCGTTCTCAACACGGTTCAGCGTCAGGGCGAGGTCATCCAGAAGGACTGGCCCGCCTTCCAGATCACCCCGGCGGACGCGGCCAAGCTCAAGGACTACAAGATCCTGCTGATCGAGGGGAACGTGTATCTGCCGTGGCCGGGGGTGGAGTTCTCGTATAACACGAGCGGGTCGATGTGGCTGTGGACCACCTCAGGCTACGTCCCGGCGGTCGCAACCGCGATCGGGGAATACCGGAAATGGCCGCAGAGCGGGGAGAAACCGCGTCCGGTTCCCGAAGGGGTCGCCCCCGTCCGCATGATGTTTCTCCCGGGAGAAAGCGCCTCTTACCTGCGTGCGGAGCTCCACTGGATCAACCCCTCCGGAAAGGTCGAGGAGCACCATCCGATTCCTCCGGCACTCATCCGCGGGACGGACGTGGTGCTGGATCATCCCGGTTCCGCGCAGCCGGCCCAGGCGGCGGCTTTCGCCGACGGCAAGCTCTACGTCGTCGTGCCGAACACGGGGCTCGCCGTCTATAATCGCGAGCTGGTCCGCACGCAGTTCTCCCCGCGTCAGCTCGAGTCCGTCGCGGGGTACTCCAGCTACCCGGTCTCGGGATTCGCGTGGGACCCGTGGGGCCAGTGTTTCTACCTTCAGAGTTCCGTCGGGCGGAGGGCCGCGAAGCTCGACCGGAACCTGAAGCTCATGGACCCGGCGTCCGTCTTCTACCTGGATGCCGTGGGACTGGCGGCCGGGTCGGACGCACTCTACTTCGTGACGAACGCGGGGGCGGTCGTGAAGTCGGACAAGTTCCTGGGTCTGCGGACCGGCATCCCGGTGGAAAAGATGTTCGGGGGAGCGCCGCTCTTTTCGGCCGTCGCGTGCGCCGATCGTTTCCTCTACCTCGCCACACGGAAGGACAGCCCGCTTTGCCCCTCGCACCTCATCTGCGTCGACCTCACGACCTGGAACCCGGTCTTCAGCGTGAACCTCGAGCAGAAATTCCCCGATGTCACCTGCATGACGACGGACGGGGAGACGATGTACCTGTTCGACGCTCTGGGCGCCGACGTGGCCACGGTCAAGCTGCCGGCGAAGCACGAGCTCGCCCCGCAGAGGACGTTCGTCTACGTCGACGACATGGAGCTCGTGGGAATCCGCAGTGCCGCGGACATCCAGCTCCTCCCGAGCGCTTCGCGGGACGCCTCGGGCTGGACCCCGACCGGCGGAATCCTCCCCAACGAGAAAGGGCAGGGATGGGTCGTCATCCGCGGCGGCGTCTCCGCGTATGAGAAGCCGAGCATCGCCGTCGCGGGGAAAGAGAGCTCGCAGTACGGCTATCTCAAGCTGCGGACGCTCGATGCGCCGGGGGATTTCGGGTCTCTGAACGTGGACGTGCGGACCGCGGAAAGCCCGCTCCTCCGGCGGATCGTCATCCTCTACACCAGACAGCAGAACGTGATCCAGCAGGCCCCGGAGCTCTACGGGAGGAGCTACACGCTCTCGGAGTTTCTGAGAGCGCGTGGGTTCGACTCTTGGCGCTCGCAGTTCGCGGACTACCTGCGGGGTCCCGTCGCCGGCAGGGAACTCAAGATCATCCGAATGCTGTGTGCGGGAAAAGGCTGCCTGGAACACGTCTTCAGCCTCGAAAAGGACCTCGGCATCAAGCCGGGAGAGACCATCAACGGCGTCATGCTGAGCGGCAATTCCCCGCCTCCGGTTCTCCTGGTCTCGCTGAGTCCCAGCGAATGGACGGCGCCTGAAGAGAACTCCGGCGCAGTGACCTCACATCCCGTCCATCTCGACGGGACTCTCCGGAAGCTCGAATACGTGTCGTGGGAGCAGCTCCCGTACGACCTCACGAAGGGGACGATGCGGATGTGCCTCCGGACGGCTGGCGAAAAGTACTTCATCGACCGTGTCCCCTGGGTGCCGGTGGAAAACCAGAAGATGCTCGGCATGCCGCTCGGACGATACCTCACGTGGCGGCTCGAGATGTCCACGAAGGACCCGTGGCGTCCGCCCGGGGTCTCGGGGCTTGTCTTCGGTCTGAGCGGGACCGGCGCGCCGACCGAGGGCGGAGAAAAGCCGGGGAGCGGCCGGTGGGCATGGTTTTTCCTCGCGATTCCGGCGGCGGCGGCCGTTGCTTATTTCCTCATCGGCCGCAGGGCCTGGTGGGAACTGAGGAAGCGGCCCGGTGGTTCTGGCAGAATTCCCTCTCCCCCCACGGGGGGGAGAGGGTCGGGGTGAGGGGCGGACTTGATCGCGGTTCGGACACTTCTACCCTCACCCGCCCCTCTCCCTCGCAGGGAGTGTCAACAACTTAAGGCTGTAAAACGGGCCTCGCACTCCTTATCCTGTGAGTTATCTAGACTTACAGCAAAGGAGGGAGGCCCATGCAACACGCTCTTTGTAGCACCGAATCCGTGAATCT
>Ga0315282_10004425_pt1 | contig 24504 bp, 20 predicted proteins | sample YL17G07_20_MG_FD_203693 | JGI IMG/M metagenome (GOLD analysis project Ga0315282, IMG submission 203693) | Sediment microbial communities from Yellowstone Lake, YNP, Wyoming, USA - YL17G07_20 | ecosystem: Environmental > Aquatic > Freshwater > Lake > Sediment | place: USA: Wyoming | collected... | reverse complement strand
GGTCGTGCGGCGATATATAAGGGAACAACGTCGGTAATTATGCCAGATCATATCAGCAGACCTGAAACCCTGGGCTTTAGCCCAGGGAGGGGGTTCATTAGCTTAGCGTCCATCGGATTCACTCCTTAATTATCCAAATATAAGCACGTATCCACAAGCTGTCAAAGTGAGAAGGCGGACGTAGGTTCTGAAACAACTTATTTTGTTTACAAGAAAATCTGGGCGGCAGACTTAGCGATTCACTTTCAGGGGCGCCTTCTTTTATTGGAGGAAGTTTCAAACAACCTGTTCCAATCCGATCTGCCTCTTTAGATTTCTCAGAAAATATCCAGTTCTTCTTCTCCCCCCTGATCTGCAGAAAACGCATTTTTAAGATTCCCCAAGAAAAGCAGGGGTCAGAAAACCCCTGCCCTCGTTTGGCGATCAAGAGCGCTCCCTCCCGCCGTGACCACCACCGCGGTGACCCCCATCAAAATGACCACTAAAATGACGCCCGCCAAAGTGACGATCAAAGTGGCCATCATGACGCAAATGATGAAAATCATCGAAATCATGATGGAACGAAAAGGTGCCATAAGGGTAATATCCATAATCGGAATAATATGGATAATCAGGATACCCATAGGTGGCATACCCTACACAACCCGACAATGCCAACGCGAACAGAACCATAAGCACCATCAGCATTTTTTTGATATTCATAACATCACATCCTTTCTATTCCCTTCCACTTTCGTTATCTTCAAAAATCTAATGCCATCCATACTCTCTTTCCCTAATGAAAGTTTAAAACATTTGTTTTAAGGCTCACTCTGATTTTACATATTTGGCCTTTTCGACCGGCAGAGAGAGGGGAAGAGCCTCGGCAAAGCTATTGACCCTGCCTCCCATATGGGATAAACAATAGAAAGCTGGAATTTCTCAAGAGTGATGTTTCGGGGAGTGAGTCTTATGTCAACGGGTCACCTGAGAAATTTTTTTGAACCAAAAGGCGTCGCGATTGTGGGAGCCCGAAGGTCTTTCGGTTTCGGGTATGGTATCCCCCTCTTTCTACAGAAACAGGGCTGGGGGAATCGCCTCTATCTTGTCAATCCTGCGGGCGGGAAGCTACACGGCCAAAAAGTTTACAGCCGAGTTCAGGAAATCCCTGAACCTCTTGATCTGGCCATTGTGATCGTTCCTGCTGAGGCCGTTCCTGGCGTGATGGAAGAAATCGGAGAGCGGGGAATCAAACACGCCATCATCGAGACCGCCGGTTTTGCTGAAACGGGTGAGAGCGGCATGGCTTTGCAGGCGAGGGTGAAGGCCATTGCCGTTCAATACGGGATGCGGGTCATCGGACCGAACTGCGTGGGCGTGATCAATACGGAAAATGGATTTGCCTCAGTGGAACTCATTGAAGAGGCCCTTACTCCAGGACCTGTCTCGGTCATCGCACAGAGCGGGGTTTTCGGGAATATCTTGCTCGACCATCTCCCCCAGTACGGTCTTTTCGTTTCAAAAGCGGTCACGCTGGGCAATCGCGTGGACGTCGATGAATCGGATATGCTGGACTATCTCAATGAAGATCGCTTCACACGAGTTATCATGGTCTATCTTGAAGGAGCCGCAAACGGCCCGCGTTTAATGAAGTCCCTCGCCAAGGTGACTCGGCATAAACCTGTTGTGATATTAAAAAGCGGCAGGACACAAACCGGCAAACAGGCGACGGCCTCCCATACCGGGTCCATGTCAGGACAGGATCATATCTATGATGCCGTATTCGCTCAGACCGGGGCGATTCGAGCGAAAAGCCTTTCCGAGCTGATCGATCTGGCTCGGGTATTCGCCACCCAGCCATTTTCCAGGGGCAATCGCCTTGGCATTATCACGACAAGCGGAAGCCTGGGAGCTCTGGCAACGGATGTCGCCGTCTCCGGTGGACTCACTGTCCCTCCCCTTTCCTCATTCACAGTGAATCAAGCGCGAGGCATATCGCCGGACTGGATGAATGTCAGAAACCCGCTCGATCTTGGCCCCTCACAGAACTTCGATCGGCTTTTGCCGATGCTATTGGCTGATTCAGAAATTGATATGGTACTTGCGATTATGGTCATCCCGTATGCAGCTGTCAGACATCTCAAAAGCGCTGGAGTGGCTGTGAGGGATTTGTTTGGAGATATCGCATCGATTCGTGAGCAACATCCGGAGAAGCCTCTGGTCGGTGTGGTTGTCGGCCACCCAGGGTTTGTAGAAGATATCTCTTCCCTTGGCGGCCCGTCCGTACCCGTCTTCAATTCACCTGAACCGGCAGCGAAGGCCCTCGCGACAATCTGGCGTTATTCAAGAACACATCCATAGGATTGGGAAGAACCCTCAGTGATCGTACCGAAGGATATTTTCCCGTCAGAGCATCATTCACAAGAATGCCTGCGAGAGAGCTTTATCTTAACTGATTATTCTCACGTTGGTGGCTTGGGGACCCTTGGGGCCCTGGGTCACTTCAAATTCAACTTCATCGCCTTCTTTAAGGGATTTGAAGCCCTCCCCTTGAATGGCGGAGTGGTGCACGAACACGTCCTTCTCGCCCTCAACTTCGATAAATCCAAAGCCCTTTCGATCGTTGAACCATTTAACTTTTCCTGTCATTGGAACCTCCATTAAGTTAAAAACCGCAGATCTAATAAGACACAAAAGACATTCCCATCTTTTTTTCCCTGGCACTTTAATGAGACAACAATTTTCGTTCCGCCCGATGTCTGGATCTGGGGGAGACAAAATTAGTACAAGCCTCCCCCGCCCGGGTTATATCCTCCTTTGGGCACGCAAAACGCGTCCTGGACAGCGGCCCGCGCCCGCAGGCGGTCTTTTTCCGAAATGTCCTTCAAGCCGTGTATCGCTCGAGCATGATCGAGGGCGGTCTTTAACACCTCCTCCGCATTCTCCCCACATGCCTCGAAGTCGCAATCAACACCCAGGTCCCTGCATCTCAGAAGCTTTTCCATGGTAACTCCCTTTCTGCCCCTGACAGCCGAAAAAAAAAGGGCAAGTCTCATCTTTCATTGTAAAATTAATCATTCCTACTTCCGAAGACAAGGTTTAGAAAGAAACAAGGGATGGGTGTTTTTTAGTGCATGGAAAGGAAGCAAAGCCAAAATGGTCATCCTATCCGCCTGTCACAGTGGGAAATGACAGGCGACCTGATGGGCGCCGCCGATATCCTTCAACTGCGGCTCGGTGGCAGGGTCGGTACAGGGCGCTGGTTTTCCCTTGGACTCGTACACCGGACACCTTGGGGCGAAGCGACAGCCGGAGGTCGGCCGCTCGAAATCGAATACGCCCCACCGACCCGCCTGGACGCTCTTGGCCTTCTGTGGGGTCTCTATGTTCTGTTTCTCGACCAGCGAAGACCAGAGGATATGGGTGTAGGGATGCATCGCCTTATTCGCGATCCGGCCGGAGAGCCCTATCTCTACGATCTTACCCAGATACATCACCGCCACCTTGTGGCTGATCAGTTCCACCACCCGGAGGTCGTGCGAGATGAAGAGGTACGAGAGCCCGAGGCGCTTCTGAAGGTCCTGGAGCAGGTTCACAACCTGAGCCTGGATGGATACGTCGAGGGCGCTCGTGGGTTCGTCGGCAACAATGAATTTCGCGCCGACGGAGAGCACCCTGGCCAAGCCGACCCGCCGTTTTTCGCCGCCCGAGAGCTCATGCGGGAAGTTGGAAAGCTTGCTTTTCTTGAGGCTCACCTGTTCGAGCAGATCGCTTATACGCCTGTCCACCTCGGCACCGCCAATCTTATGATGCACGGTGATCGCTTCGGAGAGAATATTGCGGATACGCATCTTGGGATTGAGCGCCGCATCCAGGTTCTGGAAGATCATCTGCATCTGGCCCCGGAGCAGCGTGAGTTCGTCTGCCGGGAGGCTGGTGATGTCTTTTCCGTCGAAGATAACCTTTCCGGATGTCGGTTTTTCCAGCCGCAGGACGGTCCTGCCAACGGTTGTCTTGCCGCAGCCGGATTCGCCGACCAGCCCCACGGTCTCGTTCTCCTTGAGATAAAAACTCACCCCGTCCACCGCGGGGATGGACTGCTGATTTTCCCTGAAGGAGGAGAAAAGCCCCTTTCGGTGGGTAAAATGTTTTTTGAGGTTTATGACCTCGAGGATCGTCTTCGGCATAAAAACTCTTACCCTAATGTTGGAATAAACCTCAAAACAGACTTGGCGGATCTGCTCAATGCAACGGCAAGGTTTAATCAAAATACAACCAGCACCTCACCTTATGTCCCGACCCGATCTCTCGAAGATCAGGCTCATGGTGTATGCATTTCTCTCGAATCCTCTCCGTCACCCGGCTGCATCGGCTGTAAAACCGGCACCCCTCAGGGATATTGATGGTGTCAAGCACATCGCCCTCGATAGCCTGGAGATATCCCTTCTCCCTGATGTTCTGTGCGCTCGGGATGGATGCGAGGAGCGCCGATGTATAAGGATGTTTTGCCTCCTCCCCTTCTGACAGGAGGTGTCTTGCCGGTCCGTACTCGAACACGGTGCCGCCGTACATGACGGCAACGCTGTCAGAAAGCCGCGAGATGATGCTGATGTCGTGGCTGATTAGCATGGTCGTGATGCCAAGCTCGGACTTGAGCTCCCCGAGGAGGTCGACGATCTTTGACTGGATCGTGGCGTCGAGGCCTGTCGTCGGCTCGTCCGCGATCAGGAGCGACGGCTCAGAGGCCAGGGCCATTGCGATCATGATCCGCTGACACATGCCGCCCGAGAGGCCGTAGGGATAATGGTCGAACCTGAGGCGAGGCGAGTCGATCTTCACCCGGTCGAGCCAGGTGAGGGCGCGCTCCTTAGCCTCCGGCTCGGTTTTCATGGATGTGTGGAGCCGGATGGCCTCGGTGATCTGTTTTCCGACAGGCATGAAGGGGTTGAGCGACGACCCGGGATTCTGGAAGGTCATGGCGATCTCCTTTCCCCGCACCTTGTCCATGACGCGCTCGGCCTTCCGCTCCCAACCCACGACATCCTTGCTTACCTCCATGATCTTACCGTCCCTCGTCGTGAGCTTCACGAAGTCCTCCAGGTCCTCGAGCAGGTTCTTCTGGATCCGGTTGGACTTGAGCTCGATCTTCCCGCTGATCACACCCGGCCCCGCGCCGATGAGCCCCAGAACCGACAGGGCGGTGATGCTTTTCCCGCTGCCGCTCTCGCCGACAACACCGAGCGTCTCCCCTTTCATGATCTCAAGACTGACCCCATCCACGGAGCGGATCAAGGCCTGTTTGCTGCGGGAGTAGAAATAGGTGCGAAGGTCCTCAATCTTCAGGATCGGCACCGTTGTCATGAGTTCCTCTTGCCCTCCAGAATGTTGTTCAGCCCATCGCCGAGGAGGTGGAAACCGAGAATCGTGAACAGGATCGCCAGGGCAGGCGCGGTGGAGGGCCAGAACTTTCCCTGCATGAAGTAATTGGCCCCTGACTGCACCATATTTCCCCATGACGGCGTAGGTTCCTGCACGCCGAACCCGAGGTAGCTGAGCGACGTCTCCATCAGGATGGCTTCTGCCATACCCAGGGTTGCCCGGATGATCAGGAGCGACCTGCAGTTTTGCCACAGGATGTGCTTCAAGATAATGGTGCTCGTAGGCACCCCCAGGGCGATGTCAGCCTCAATGAAATTTTTCTGTTTCAGGAACTGGATCTTGCCCTTGATGAGCGACGCCACGGCCGGAACATTGGTGAGACCGACGGCGAGCATAATGTAGTAGATATCGGGCTTGAACGCCGCAATGACGAGCAGGATGAGGACGAGGCGCGGGAAGGAATCCACCAGGTTCATGAAATAAGTAATACCTGTGTCGAGCTTTTCACCCCGGTAGCCGGACAGGACACCAAGGGCGGTGCCGACGGAGAGGGCGATGAAGATGGCGAGCAGGCCTGGCAGAAAGTAAGCCTGGATGCCTACGATCAGTCGAGAGAGCATGTCGCGTCCCATGAAGTCAGTGCCAAGCAAGCGCCCTGCGGTGCCCGGCGGGGCCATCATGAGCTGGAGGTCGATTTCCTGCGGATCACGAGGCAGGAGATTGAAGGAGCCGAGGAAGTAGGAGACCACGACGAGTGCGACAGTGAGCAGCCCGTAGCCGACGTAAGCTAGGTCGACCTCATCCGCTTTTTTCCAGAACGGCAGGTCCGAGAACTCGCCGATCACGCCGGATTTCTGGAAATAATGTTTCATGGCAAATTCCAAACTCCAAATCACAAATCCCAAATTATATCTCGCCAAAACTATTTGGAATTCTTTTGCTCTGGATTCCCGTTTCCACGGGAATGACACCACGTTGGCTTACTTGTCATTCCTGCAAAAGCAGGAATCCAGGAGAGGCCAAATGAAAATGTCAGAAGAAACTTCTGAGATCTAACCACGTAGGAACCCAAATTTAAAAATCCAATTTAGCGTTTATTTTGTTTATTGGTGCTTGGAATTTATTACAACCTATGAAATCCGAGATAACCTTATTCCTTGGAAGCTCTCGGATTCACAGTCACATACACCATGCTCTGGAACAGGCTGCCCATGCGCACGAAGACTGCGGCGAGGATCGCAATGCCCATGATCACCGGATAGTCCCGATCCTGTGCCGCCTGCCACGCCATCCTACCCATACCGGGCCAGTTGAACACCTGCTCGACGATCACGGCGCCACCGAGGATGAACGGTATCTTCGAGGCGATCATCTCGGTCACGGGTATGAGCAGGGCCTCCTTGAATGAATGTTTCCATACCGAGCCGCCCTTGGCCCGAGCAGCGCGGATGTAGTCCTCAGCCATCACCCTGCCCATCTCCTGGCGAAGATAGCGAATGACCTCGCTGATCGTTCCGTTTCCCACGCCAAGTACAAAGATCGGCAGGAGCGGATAGAGCCAGCGGAACTTCTGCCCCGTGCTCGAGAATCCGAAGGCAAGAGGGAAAAGGCCGAGCTTATGCGTGAAGAAATAAATGGCGATGTAGCCGAGCCAGAAGACGGGCAAGGCAGAGATCACGTAGGAAAACATCGTCAGGAGCCATGATATCTTGTTCGTTCCGCGCACGGCTGAATAGAGCGCGATGGGCACTGCGATCAGGAGGGTAATGATCAGCGATCCGGTAGTCAGGATAAGAGTGCTGAGCCCGACGCGCAGCACTTGGGAGAAGACCGGCAGGCCCGTGCGGATCGAGGTGCCGAAGTTGCCCGTGAGCATGCCCCCGAGCCAGGACAGGTACTGCATATACCATGACCGGGACACACCCATGGCCTCCCGCACCCCAGCTCTGGCCTCCGCCGAGGACAGTTGTCCTTCGAGGAGTACGCTGAAGGGGTCTCCGGGCGACGAGAAGAGGATGACGAAGACCACGAGGCTCACGCCGAGAAGCAAAAGCAGTGTAATCATCAATTCCCTGGACAGCACCAGGGCTATGGGGCGAATCGCTGAAAGCTTCATTGACGGACAATCACTTTGAACTTTGAACTCACTTCTGGTCCTTCTCCTCAATGAACCAATCATCCGCGTACGAGAAGAACTTGTAAGGATGGATGGCCACGCGTCTCACCTTCTTGTGGTATGCCGCATAGTTGGTGAGCGTCCAGAGAAAAGTGTAGGGGTTCTCCTCTGCCAGGATCGCATGGAGCTTCCGGTTGATCGTCCGTCGCTTCTCGTGATCGAGGGTGAGTTTGCTCTCGTTGATCAGGCCGTCCACTTCCGGGTTGGAGTATCCGCCGAAATTATTCTTCCACGAACCGATCTCACCGGAGTGGAATAGAGAAGAGATGTCCGCCGAATCATCAAAGACCCAGATCGCGAAGACAATGTCGAAGTCATGCTCGAGGAAGACGTCCTCCTTCCAGGCCTGCCACTCCTTGAACTCGACCTTGATGTCCACACCGACGTTCTTGAGGTAGTTCTTGAATGCGAGCACCACGCGTTTCACGGCCTCGCTCTCCTTCTCGATCGGGACCTTGAGCGAGAGTGCCAACCGCTTTCCGTCCTTCTGCATAAAGCCGTCAGCGGCGCGGCTGAAGCCCGCTTCTTGAAGGAGGGCTTTTGCCTTCTCAGGATCGAAAGGCAGGGGCTGCACGTCGAGGTTATAGGCCCAGCTCCCGGGCGCGAAGGGCCCGGAAATAATGGTTCCCTGGCCGTTGAAGAACGAGTCGAGCATTTCCTGACGGTTGACGGCGTGGGTAAAGGCTTTGCGCACGCGCTTGTCCGCAAGGAGCGGGTTCCGTACGTTGTACCCAAAGAACGAGTACGAAAGCGCATTGTACGGCTGGAGGATGAAGCGCTTGTCGCCCTGGATCTCGGGGAGGTCGCGCGGGTTCACCAGCACGATCATGTCGACCGCATTGAACATAAGCGCCTGGGTCATGATGTTCTGATCCGCAAAGGGCTTGGTGATGAGCTTGTCGACGTGCGGTCTCCCCTTGAAGTAGTTTTCGTTCGCGCTGAGAATGATCTCACGCTCGGCGGTGATGTTCTTCAATAGATAGGGGCCGGTGCCAATAGGGCTCTGTACAAAATGATCGTTCCGCGTGAGGTAGAGCGGGTTGCTCGGCCCGTGCTTCGGGATCACCTTGAAGCTGAACTTGGCCAGAGCGTTCAGGATCGGCCGTTTCAGCGTGAACTTGACGGTGTAATCATCAAGCTTCTCGGCCGCCAAGATGAACTCGTACCGCACCTTGAGGGGGGTAATGGTCTTGGGATGCATCATGATCTTGTAGGTGAAGATCACGTCTTCGGCCGTGAAGGGCTTGGCTTCCTCTCCTTCTTTCGGATGCCACGTCACGTCCTTTCGGAGAAAGAAGGTATAGGTGCGGCCGTCGGCGGAGCAGTCCCATTTTTCTGCAAGCTCGGGGACAATCTCCTGCTTCTCGTTGATCCCGACCAGGCCGTTGAAGATGAGCTCCGTGAGTCGAAGTGAGATCATCTCGTTACTCGTAACGGGGTCGAGGGTCGCTGGCCTGCCGTACTCGCCGTAGCTCAAGCTGCCCCCGTCCGGCTTGCCGTCCTTCTTTCGGCCTGCCCCGACGGCAGTCGATGAAGCCATGGCTGTGGCAACAATAAGAAGTAGAACCACCAGTATTCGTTTCATAATGACCTCCTTATCGAAATTTGGAATTCGGAATGCCGAATGCGGAATATATAAAAGTCAGGACTCTGCTTCGGTTCCTTCCGCAGTCCGAATTCCAAATTTTCTGTCATTAGTTGATCTTTACGTCCCCTGCGCTCTTGTGCTCCATGGCGTAAACGCCCTGCATGGCCTCCTGGATCTGGCGTACTTCCGGGAACTGCTTGCTCATCTCGAAATAGATCTCGAGGGCCTCGGAAAATTTCTTGGCTCGGTAGTAGGCCTCCGCAAGGCCTGTGAGCAGGATAGGGTCATTCGATTCAATCTTGTTCTTATGACTCTTGTCGCGTCCGGCCTCCAGATAGGAGATGGCTTTTGCATGATCCAGCCTGCCGAGATAGTAATGGCCGAGCGCGATGTATAGCTGAGAAGACCTTTTGCCCTCTGCGGCCTTGACCATGGCCGTGGCTTTCTGGAGCGCTTTTGGGGATTCCATTTTTATCCTGCTGCACGCAAAAAGGATCTCCGCGATCAGGTCCGGGTCATCCGGTTTCTTTTGCAAAAGCCCATCCCACACGGCCATTGCATCGGTCTGGCAATTCTGCCTGTAGAGGTCGGCGCCCTGCCACACCCTGATCCGGTCCTTGTAAGGCTCCGGTAACGCCGATGTGGCGATGAACGACGCCGCGGCCTTGGAAGACTGTTCGATCGAGCCGAACCGGGCGTATGTTTGACTGAGATAGAAGCCGGCTGCTTCCTTCACCTTCGGGTCGGCACTGGCCTTCTCCAGGTAGGCTGCGCTCGCCTGGCCGTAGAGGGTCGCCATATCGTTGAGCAAAGAAAGGTCGTAGAAATGGATCACCTTGGACTTGCCCAGGGTCTCCCGGTAAGAAAACGCTTTCAGATCTGAACCATCGAGCAGTTCCAGGCCCTTCTCGGTCAGCCCGTTCCCCCGGGCATAGATGGAAACAAGGTTCTTCACCATCCGCATCGAAACCGGTTTGCTAGACCTTTTGATCTCTGAGAGAATCCCTTCTGCGATAAGAAATGGGTTCTTGCCCACGAGTCCGGCCTCGCTGAACGCAGCCGCAAGCTCGGCCTTCACTTCGGGATCGGAAGCATCGATTCCTCTCCAGAGTTCGGTTGCCTTCGCCGGCTCGTTGTTCCGGGAATAGCCAAGCGCGAGGCTGATCTTCGCGATCGCCTGGTACCTCGGCTCCACGCCCCCGTTTGCTGAAAATTTTTTCAGATAGATCGCTGCGGCGCCAGGCTTGCCCGACTCGGCAAGCGCTTGACCAAAGTAGAGGTCGGCAAAACGGCTCCGGTCCCTGCCTTGGGCTGTGGAGAGTTTTTTGAGGTAGTCTTGCGACGCCACAACCGCCGCGTGATAAAGTTCGCGATGCAGCACGGCGTTTTTGAAATAGATCATGCCGAGTGCAAGGTTCGCGGCCCCCTTCTTGCCCGAGTCGACGGAGGCGTTAGCTGCCCGGAGCATGCTTGCCGCCTCACCGTAATGCCGCTTTTCATACAGTTTCATCGCCCGCGTCACCGCGTCGTCGGCGGCAAAGGCCTGCACCGCGGCGATCAGAATGATCGGTGGAAGGAACAACCCAAAACGTCTCATTCGTAAACTCCTGCTACCATTACAGTGGCAATAAATCGTTTTACCGTTCCTGTAGGGTGCATTCCGTGAACGCACCGTCTGATGGGCGTGATCGGTTGCCTTCCGGCAGGCAGAGGGATCACGCCTAAGTTTTCCCCATCAATCCTTCAGTTTCATCATGTGGATCTGGTCCCACTGGTCGACCTGGGCACGGAAAGCGATCATCCCGTCCGCAGAGCATGCCACATCATGGTTCATCTTGGTGTCCGTTTTGACGGGCATAACCGTCTTCTCTTTGAGATCCGCTACATAGATCGGATTGTATTCCTGCCGGTCGTTCTTCACAAAGACGATCCGGCTGCTGTCCGGCATCCATGCGGGGCCGACCTCGACGTCCGGAATGACATCCGCAGCCACGACCTTCGCAGCGAGCCCTTCTCCCTCGGCGGGGTCCGACCCGTCTGCGGCGATCACAACGATGGACCATGCGTTGGGATCAGCTGCTAGGTTGTAATTTGAGTAAAAGGCGATCTTCTTCCCGTCCGGAGACCAGACAGGCCGCAGGTCATCATAGGGCCACGTCGTCAGTATTTTTAGGGACTCCGTGGGCTTCGCCACATCACCGATCAGGACAATGTGATGGTTCTCATTGCTGCCGTGCATCATCACTAACCGTTTGCCCCCGGGAGACCATCGGGGATAAAGGTATGTGTCGCCTCCCTGCGTTAGCCTCGTGAGCACCCGGGTCCCGAGGTCCAGAAGATAGATATCGCCGCTGCCGGTGCGGCCGGACACGAGGACGAGGCGGTCGGCAACCGGAGACCAGTGGGCCTGTCCATCCTTTTCCTTATGGTGCGTCAGTCGGACGGGGGCGCCGTCACCCAGGTCCCGCAGGTAGATATCGTAATTTCCTTCCCCGCCGTTGCTCATGTACACGAACCGGTATTCATCGGGTGACCACGTGATCCCCGCGTTGTAGCTCGTCTCCTCGGACACGCCGGGGAAGAGGAAATTTGTCTCTTTCCCGCTATCGGAAAGCATGAAATAAACGGTCTGGATCAGCGTGCCATCACGAAGCGTGATGTGGATCTCTTTCTTATCTGCGATGCTCCGCTCGAACGCAATGAACGTGCCGCGCGGAGACCAGGCAGGATTCGAGTCGTTCCGCCCTGATTCGATTTTCACAAGGGGTCTGACGAACAAGGGCTCGACCAGTTCAGGCTTCTTGTCCGGCGCCATCGCGTCCGATGTAGGATCGCCGGCCATCCCTGTGCGTGTCATGAGCGACAGAAACAGGATAGCCCAACCCAGAGTTCCGCCATACTTCCCAATCTTCACCCAGCCCTCCTCCAGAACGCATCAGAGGTTCCTGATCTGATCCCAGTATTTCTGCGCCGATTCCCTGGTTTGCTCAAAGGTGTTGTTTCCCTCGAACTTCTTGGGGAAGAAATCGAAGTACTCCCGCCAGGCGAGGTTGGCGTTATTCAGGATGTTGTTCTTCCGGGTGATCAGATAGAGCTTGTGGTATGAGAGTGCCGTATAGTAGTAGGTGTCATGCACGGCCTCGTCATAGTGCACGTTCGGGAAGAACCGCGTGTTCTGCTTCGCGATCTGCAGGTTCTGGACCGCCTTGGCGAAGTTCTGCGCCGCCGCATCCTTGTCCTTCTGCACGAGAGCATTGCCCTTCTCATAATAGGCGTGCCCTAGGTTCATAAAAGCCACCGAAAACTGCTTGTACACGAGCTGCTGGTTCTCGGGTAGTGAGAGTACGTTCTCGAATTCCTTGACGGCGCTGTCGTAGTCGCCCTTCTCGTCGAGGTAAATCCGCGCCAGGCGGTGGTGTGCCTCGGAGTAGTCCGGGTGCCCCTTCTCGGTACTCTTGTACGCCTGGATCGCCCCGTCGACATCGCCCTTCTGCTCGGACCGCTGGCCGATCTTGAGAAAATCCTTTGGCAGTATGATCTTCCGGTCGCCGGTGCGGCTCTCTTCCTTCTTGGAGAACTCCACGACCTCCTCCCAGTCGCGAAAGTCGCCGCCGACGGAAACCTTGACCGTATGGAAGCCTAGGGTCACCGGCTTCCCGTCGAGGATGGGCGTTCGCCCGATCTTGTCGCCGTCCAAGAACACATCGGCCGAAGATGGCTCGGAGTCGATCTTGAAGACCGCGTTGTTCACGGCGAGCACAAACTCCCTCGTTTCCTTGTTCTTTTCAATCTTGACCCTCTCGGTCACCTGCTGGTAGCCGTGCCGGTAGAGCATGAGAGTAAAGTTCTTGTTGATGCGCACGGGCACCTCGGCCTTGCCATCGGGCCCCGTCGATCCCAGCCACTCATTGTTCACGTAGATATTGACAGCCGCAAGCGGCGATACGTCCGGAGCCAAGCCGCCCTTTGCGGAGAGGGTGAAATAGTTACGGCTGGCCTCTTCTTCGCCTTCTCGGTAGATGCGTCGAACGACCCTGTCGCCGACCACGATCTTTTCGTTTTTATTCAGCTCCTCGACCTCGGTCCACGAGCCGCTCTCTTCGGTCTTCTTGACCCTGAGCCTGCCGGTCTCGTGGTACCCCGACACTTTGCCTGCTTGATCGAGACGGGGGGCCATGAGGACGAAATCCGTCCCCTTGGCGATGCGGTATCCTGATTTGCCGAGGTTGATCCGGTATCGTTCGCCTTCGGAGGAGACCACCGTGCCCTCGAATGGGAAATGCTCGAGCACGGCATTCGTGATCTCCTTGGCTGCACTGCCGATGTCGCCGGCCCCCTTGGCCCGCGTGATCTGGCTCAGGATGAGCTTACCGCCCGAGGTGTAGAACTTCGTCTCGATCAAGAGCCCCTTCTCGTCCTTGGCAACGCTGCCGAGGATGATCATGTCTACCTTCTTTTTGAGGGGAGTCTCGCGCCATCCCTTTGCAGTGATTTTTTCAATACTTAATTTTGCCTCCTTCATATCTGCACGGAGCGTTTCGGATGGTACCTCGCGGAAGCAGGTATGCTTGAAGAGCTGTGCGGCCACGGATGCCTCGGTCTGGCTGAGCACCTCTTTCAAGTCCACGTTCGGTGTATTGCTAACGAACCGGTAGATCCCGGTGCGAATCGGTTTGGGGGTGGTGGGATAGAAATAGCGCTGGATATGGACCTCCCCTTCCAGAACGATCGAGGTCTTCCAGGTCTCGGGGATATAGCCGGTGGCCGAAAGGGTGAGCGGCACCTTCTTGCCCGGCTCGCCGTCAAAGGTGTACACGAGGATACCCTTGGCATCCGTTTTGCCCACTTCCTTATTGCTGATGCTTACGGTGATTCCCGAAATACCGCTCGACTGGCCGTACTCTTCCATGAGGACGCTGACCGTAACCATCACACGCCTGGAGAGTGCAGCTTCGAGCCTCTGGCCGGGCTCTACCTGGCCGGTCTTGCGCCACGTCGCATAGCCCGGCTTGGTCACCGTAAGGTTCACGCCAGACTTGGGCAGGTCCTTAAAGTCGTAAACGAACACTCCCTGGGCGTCCGTCTTACCTATCTCTTTTCCCGTAGCCTTCACAATGGCGTCGGCGACCGGCGCGCCCTTTTCGGTAGCCGTGATCGTGACGTACCGCGTCGTTGCAAGGTCCGCATCGAACACGTACGTGTCAACCGTGCCGGACTTGGGCAGCTTCATGACGAACGTACCCTTCCAGGGCTTGATGCGGTACCCCGGCATCTCCTTGGAGACGATGACCTCAACCTCGACCCCCGGCTTCTTTTTTATGATCTTTGAAAAGTTACCATCCGCACCGGTGAGGCCCTGCACCTCGCTGTCCACGGTCACCTTGGCCTGTGCCGCCGGCTGACCGTCCATGCGGGCCTTCACCTGAAGTTCCAGCTTCTCCCCCGAACAGGCAAAGAGCAGAGAGGCTGCAAATATTATGAGAACTGTCCCTATAACGCGCTTCATCATATGAGACCTCCTGAAAGAACTACTTGTTGAAAAACAGAGAGTGATCCATTCGTAAAGATCGCCACCTACTGTAGCTGTGGCTATGAGGCGAGACCGGGATTTTACAATTCCATCACATCGTGGGCGGCTGGATGTTGACCTCGCCCGGGTTCACGATCTTGTCATCGTCCGACTTGGAACCTTCGATGGTCTTGCGCTGACCCTCAGGGATCTTCTTGAGCTTGAACTCTACTTTCTTTCCGCCGAACTTGGTGACCTTGACCGTCTGGGTATCCGTCATGAAGCCGATTCTGTTTGCCTCCACTTTGTACAGCCCCGGGATGATGTAGTCTTTAGCAGATTGGAACTTACCCGCGGGATCCGTGGCGACGGCTTGGGACGCCTTCTCCAGGGTCGTGGTCGTATTGATCATGTTCACCACGGTCCCTTGTGGGCTTTCCTTAGAAGGCGGAATGGGCTGCAGGTGCGCGTCTACAAGCTGGACCGTGCCGTAGATCTTAGGCGAGCAGGCCCCCACTGCCAGTATCATTACGGCAAACAGAACGGTCTTTGCGTAGTTCATGTCCCTGTCCTCCTTGAGTATGAGATTGGTTGCGGTGAAATGCAGGTATGTTCCGCAAATATGCAGTCTAAAGGATTCAACGGGGTTAAAGATAATGCATTTTCTATGCCATTGTTCCTTAAGTGATTTCTTAGATAACTTCTGTAATTACAGGGGAATATAAGAATAGTCGGAGTACAGCAATGAGGTTGATTCCAAATTAAGGAGGCTTTTTGTCAATTTTTTTGCAATTTTGTCAAACGCAATCATTGGAGAGGCAGACTTGTTTCAATGGAAAATGAATTCTATTTCCCAAAACCCATTAGTCGGAAAACAGATCAGGCGTTATTTCAACCGTCAATCCGTCGCTGTGCATCAACCGAGAGACCAAACCCTGAATCTTCGGGAGTTCATACTCAAAGAAAAAACGGAAGGCAAAAAATTTACCGTTATAAAAATTTGCCTCTGCCCCGGCCGGTCTATTCCTCAAGGCCTTCGCCACTGCCGTGGCCTGAAGAAGCCATTGCCAGGCCACACTGATGATTCCAAAGAACTCTAAGTAGAGGGTGGCGTCAGCTAAGAAGACTTCAGGAGTTTTCTTTTTTTGCACATCCATCAGATAGGCGGTCACCTGCTGAAGCATTTCCAGCGACTGTTTGAGTTTCTGCGCATATGACCCAAGTTCCTTAAATTCTTCGGCTTGACGAATGGTCTTTTGCACTTCCTCCAGATAGAGTTTGTAGGCCTTGCCGCCCTTCATCATGACGTTTCGACCCAGGAGGGTTAATCCATGTATACCCGTGGTGCCTTCATGGATCGGATGAATCCGTGCGTCCCGATAATATTGTTCTAAAGGATAGTCATCGCAGTAGCCCGACCCGCCCAGACATTGTACGCCCTGGCTGATCGAGAGGATACCCATTTCCGATGGGTAGCTCTTGGCCACCGGAGTCAGGAGGTCTAACAAAAGCTCGTTTTTTTCCTTTTCTTCTCCGGTGAGAACGATGGCGAGATCGGCATATTTCGCACTTTGCATCAGCAAAGAGAGAGCGCCCTCTATTACGGAGCGTTGGAAAAGCAACATGCGCTTCACATCCGGGTGTTCGATAAGAGGAATTTGAGGCAGGGTGGGATCCTTGGTTGACAGTTTTCTTCCCTGAAGTCGCGTTTTGGTATACTCTAAGGCCGCATAATAGGCGGCCGAAGCAATGGCTGCAGCCCCTGCACCCACCCCGATTCGCGCCTCGTTCATCATCTGAAACATAAGAAAGAGTCCTTGATGAGGTTCACCCACCAGGTAGCCTCGGCAGTTGTCGCTGTCCCCCATACTGAGTTGGGCAATAGGACATCCTCGATAACCTAACTTGTGAAAAACTCCGGAGGTGGCTACATCGTTAAAAACCAATTGGCCTTTCTCGTCAATCCGCTTTTTGGGTACAACGAAAAGCGAAATGCCCTTGACACCGGCAGGGGCGCCTTGGATCTTGGCCAGCATGAGATGGACGACATTTTCGACTCCGTCGTGGTCTCCAGCCGATATAAATATCTTTTGACCCTTAATCTTATAGTAGCCATGATCCGTAGGTTCAGCCATCGTTGTAATGTCGGCGAGCGAACTTCCAGCTTCGGGTTCGGTTAGGGCCATGGTTCCCTGCCACTTTCCTGCAAGCATGTTGGGAAGATAGGTTTTCTTTAGGTCCTCTTTTCCAAAGTTTAGAATGAGACGGGCGGCTCCTGTAGTCAACCCGGTATAGGCCGCAGCGGAATAATTCGCTGCACAAAAAATGAATCTGGACCCCATGGTGATCATTTGAGGAAGCTGCTGCCCTCCCCACTCAAAAGGGATGTCGTCACCAATCCAGCCCCCTGTGCCGGATTCCTCTAAGAGCTTTCTCACCGAGGAGTGAACCTTGATCTGATCATCCACCAATTCCGGTGGATTCTTGTCCATTTCCTGACAAATAGGCCAAAGGAGTCCCCCCGCCAGTTCCATCGCTGCCTTTAAGACCATATCCAGCATTTTGCCATCGTATTCTTTATAGTAATCGTATTGGGTCAGCGAGGCGACATCAAAGACTTCATGAAGCAAGAACTTCAAATTCCTTTCACTGATAAACTTGGATGCCATCTTCGTATCCTCCTGTTTCCCTAAAGAACAATATTATGAAAATGAATAACGGTTTAAATCCAAAGAACCCTTAAGGGAACCAAGACCTTCCCCGTTTGAAAGGCCTTAAACCTTTTAACCTTATCAGGAGCTATTATCAAGGGTCTGGCGCTACCCAAATCCCAGTTTAGAAACCGAAGCCCTTCATACATGAGAGCACCCGCAAGGTGCGTGCCTGCATGCCGAAGTGCCTGCCTTTATGAAGCAGATATGTGCAGCCAAACGTTCCGGTACGCAGGCGCGGCCATCTCACTGAAAAGGCGAGATCGCTTCGATTCCCTCGCATGACAATCTCTAAATCGGAATTTGAGTGCTACAACGGTAAGCAAAATGAATCATGGCGAACAATCATTCTTCGAATCTTCCTTCTGCCATGAGGAAGGCATCACCTCTTTGGGCATGGGTTCGAATTCATCATTTAAAATCGGACGGGCAAAATCAGACGGGCTTGAATGCCTCCAGGTTTTCGAGAAAATCGAGTACCTTGAGGTAGAGAAGATCTCTCTTTCTCAGAATCTCTTCTTCACTCCGTCCGCCATAATCATAAATGCCTTTGGAGGTACTGACGCCCAGATGTCCCTGTCTCACCTTTTCTTCGATGAGGGGGTTTTCCGTTCCCGTGCCCTTCGTCATGTCATGGATCAAATTGAGTCCGGTAAAATCCAGGCTCTGTACGACGCCCACAATAGGCAGGCGTATTCCGAGACTGGTCTTCACAGCTAAATCGATCTGCTCAGGAGTTGCCCAGCCGTTCGTAATCATTTCCAGGGCGGTACGGACAATGGCATTCTGAATCCGGTTGACGATGAAGCGCTGAATAAATTGTTTCATCACCAGGGGTTTTTTGCCGATCCTCTCCATCAATTCTGCGGCAAATTGCAGAACACCGGGAGCGGTCGCCGGTCCGGGAGCCACTTCCACCAGGGGAATGATATGAGGGGGAGCAAACCAGTGGGTGACCACAAGACGGGAAGGATTTTTGACCTCTATGATTTTGAAGATCTCCAGGCCTGAGGTGTTGCTGGCCAGAACCACGTTTTCGGGGCATGCCGCTTCCAATTGCGCAAAAACTTTTTTCTTGACTTTGGGAATTTCGACTACTGCCTCCAGAACAAAATCCACTTCCCTGGCTGCGGCCGCCAGGTCTGTCGTCGGACGGATCCGGTCCAGAATTGCCGGTATCTTCTGAGGACTCACCCGTCCGCAATCGGCCAGGGTCTGCAGATTCGACTTCACCAATTTGAGCGCATGAACCAGAAGGTCGTTCTTTAAATCAACCAAGTGTACCAGAATGCCGGCCTGGGCGAAGACCTGCGCAATGGAATGGCCCATCACTCCAGCCCCGATCACAGCCACCCTCTTAACATTTTGGGGATCCATTTCTCACCTCTTAAGTTTTTCGCCCTTCCCGACGCCTGCCCGGGGTGGGCAAAAAGAGAGGGGAAAAGTGAAAGGTGACAAGACTTCTTATCACCTTCATATTTTTTAGGTCTTCGACGGTATCCTTCCTCGGGGTTTCCATAATCCCGGGGAGGTGCCTCAATGACGGATGGTTGACCAGATGTCTGAACCCTTCCAGTCCGATATATCCCTCACCGATATGCCAATGCCGATCTTTTCTCGACCCTAAAGGAGTCTTTGAATCATTGAGATGGAGGAGATGGAGTCGTTTCAGGCCAATCGTTTGATCGAATTTTTCCAGGGTCCTATCAATTCCATTTTTATCAGAGAGGTCATAGCCTGCCTCAAAAGTGTGGGCGGTGTCGAGACAGACCCCCATTCTTTGATGGTCACGAACTCCTTCGATGATTTTTTTGATCTGATCAAAGGTATAGCCAACCTCCGTTCCTTCCCCTGCTGTATTCTCCATGAGGAGAGTGACAGCATTGTTTACCTTTTCGAAGGCCTGATTAATCCCTTGTGAGACGGTCTCAATGGCTTGATCTTCTGAGGAGTTCATCCGGTGACCGATATGGATGATCAGGTATTGGGCCCCCAATTGCTCTGCTCTTTGGAGATCCGTGGCAATCGAATGGATCGACCGTTTGTAGAACTCTGACTTGGAGAAAGCAATATTGGGTAGGTAGGGCATGTGGAGAAAGACAGGGAAAAGGACAGCGGATTGAATAGATGACCGGAATGCTTCCACCTCCTTTTTATTCAAAGGGGAATATTTCCATCCCCTCGGGTTTCGGGAGAAGAATTGGATGGTTTCGCAGCCCCTGACACGGGCTCTTTCAACCACCTTTGAGAACCCTCCGGCAATGGAAATATGGAACCCAAACCGCATCCTCACCCCTTGAAGAAGGATCAATTGGAAGTTACAATAAAATATGTAAATTCTATACCTATTGTCAACAGGAAATTGAAGAGGAAAGCGCGATTTTTCGCTTGACAAAAGTGAGCGCTTAGTTTACGACGGAAGCGTTCGAATAAAAAAATTTACGAGTAATTTAAGAACCTATTTCCCTCAGTCGAGTCAAGGAATATAGATTTATGTTCCTCAGGGTTTCTTTATACATTTCGTCGGTCATTTTTCTGCTCGGTCTGATTTATAAGGTGGCCGGCTGGTTCCGATACAGGATCGGGATAGGGGCAGGAGAGATTTTAACCTCCACAAGGATTTTTTCTGCCATCAAGGGAATCCTCTCAACACTTTTCAGTGCCAAAATTCTCACCCTGCTGAAAGTCCTTGTTCTGGATGTACTGCTTCAAATCAGGATATTAAGAGAGGACTTCCTTAGGTGGGTCATGCACATTTTTATCTACGGCGGTTTCATGCTCCTCCTCCTGATGCATGCCCTGGACAAAACCATCACCGTTGCCCTATGGAAAAACTATTATCCCACGGTCAATCCCTTTATTTTTTTGAGAGACCTCTTCGGCGCCATGGTCCTTGTTGGAGTCCTCATCGCGATTTATCGCCGATTCATCTTGAAGGTTCCCCGGATGTTCAGCAATGCGATGGATATTTATGCCATCCTCATCGTGGCCATCGTTATGTTTTCCGGTATCTTTTTAGAGGCCACCAAAATGGTTGCCTATTCTGATTATAAGAGGATGGTGGATGAATATTCTGGTTTGAGTGATCCCCAAGAGCTCAAGTCTTTGGAAGCCTATTGGGTGAAGGAATTCGGAGTCGTTTCCCCAAACCTAAAGGGACCCTTTGACGAAGCGCTTTTACAGAAAGGTATGGAATTAAATCAATCGAGTTGTGAGTCATGCCATGCCCGGCCCCAATGGGCCTTTGTCGGTTACGGGGCGGCCAAGATCATCCACCCCGCCGGTCTCGGTATTGACAGGGCCCGTCTGCCCAGTGTGTTCTGGTACATCCATGTCTTAGCCTGTTTGGTAGGCCTTGCTTATCTTCCCTTCAGCAAAATGTTCCATATCTTCGCCAGCCCCGTCAGCCTCCTTGCCGATGGGGCCGTTGGAAAAGAGAAATTGACTCCGGCGAACAGAGCCACGCTCCAGGCCATGGAGCTGGATGCCTGCACGCATTGCGGAACCTGCAGTTTGAGGTGTTCGGTGATCATGGCCTTTGAAGAAATTGCGAATAGGAATATTTTCCCTTCTGAAAAGATCGCCTCCCTCCAGGCGCTTGCCTCTGGTAAGAAATTGAGCCCGCAGGAGCTGAGGCATATTCAAGAGGGGGTCTATCTCTGTTCCAATTGCTACCGTTGCACGGTGGTCTGTCCGGCAGGGATCAACCTCCAGGATTTGTGGTTTAGCGTCAGAGAGACTCTTCTTCAGAAGGGATACCCAGAAGTTCTCGTTCTCTCTCCGCTCTCTTTCTACCGTGGTTTAATGAAGGAAGAAACGGTTCCGAGAGATTACGAGAAGCCCTTGATCCAGGCGAGAGAGGCGATTGCCGCTCGATGTGATTTGATGAAGAGGAAGGATAAGGTCTTGCCTCTGACGTCCACGAATAGACAATTACAGAGCGGGCTCAATCTTTCTGCCCAGGCAAAGACCTTCTCGGCTTGCTTTGGCTGTCAGACCTGTACGAACGTCTGTCCTGTGGTGGGCAATTATGAAAATCCTCAGGAAGCCCTTGGGCTGCTGCCTCACCAGATTATGCATGCGGCTGGTTTGGGCTTGAGGGATCTTGCCTTTGGGTCAAATATGCTTTGGGATTGTTTGACCTGTTATCAGTGTCAGGAACAATGTCCGCAAGGGGTTCACGTCACGGATGTGCTTTACGAACTGAAGAATTTGGCGGTCAAACGAGTGATGGAGGAAACCCTGCAGCCCGTGGAAAGAAAATGATGGAATTTGCCTTATTTCTCGGTTGTACCATCCCGGCCCGTCTCAACCAGTACGAATCTTCCTCAAGGGCTGTTCTCAAAAAGCTCGGAGTGGGATTGGTCGATGTCCGGGAGTTTAACTGCTGCGGATATCCCCTGAGGAACATCGACTTCAAGGTATTCCTCCTCTCTTCGGCGAGAAATCTGGCCCTGGCCGAAAAGAAGAATCTGGATGTGATGACGTTGTGCCAGTGTTGCTACGGCAGCCTCAAGAAGGCAGACTTTCTGATGAAGGAGAATGCTTCCTTAAAGAAAGAAGTCAATACGACCCTCGCGAAAGAGGGTCTGAAATACGAGGGAAGGAGTGAGGTGAAACACCTCCTCTCCGTTCTTCACAAAGATATAGGCACGGAAGCGATCAAGGAAAAGATGTCTACGGCCTTTAAGGGACTTAAGATCGCCACCCATTACGGATGCCATGCCTTAAGACCCAGCCAGGTTGTCGGATTTGATAATCCCCTTGCTCCAACCCTGTTTGATGAACTGGTTGAAGCGACCGGTGCGGAGAGCGTTGAATGGCAAATGAAACTCGAATGCTGCGGGGCTCCCTTATGGGGAGTCAATGACCGGCTGTCCATGGATTTGACTTTAAAGAAACTGAAGGATGGCAGGAAATCGGGTGCGGATTATATCTGTGCGGCCTGTCCATACTGCCACATTCAGTTCGACAAGGTCCAGAAGATGATACTCTCTCAAAGGAATGTCAACCATCCTCTTCCCTCCATTCTCTATACACAGCTTCTTGGCCTGAGCATGGGCGTCGGCAAGAAGGCCCTTGGATTGGAGATGAACGAGATTCCGATCGGGGGGATTGTAGAATTATTGAAAAAAGAGAAGGAATTGGCACAGGAGAAAGCATTGGCCGAGCAGAAAGAGGGCAAGAAGGAGGCAGTGTCAACAAAGCGGTAGGTTTTAAGTTTTTTGTACAATGTAGTGTAGTGAATCTAACACTTCTTTGCACTGATTCCGAAAACGTCATTCCCGTGAAAGCGGGAATCCAGATGAAAATTACTGGATTCCGGGTCAAGCCCGGAATGACGAATAAAGGAAAGGGACTTATAATTCACTACAGCAGGAGTCAAGATGACACAGAATGGAATCGGTTCGGTCATGGTGGTCGGTGGAGGCATTGCCGGGATGCAGACCGCATTGGATCTGGCCAATTCCGGCTATTATGTCTACCTCGTTGAAAGGTCGTCCTCGATCGGCGGCGTCATGTCCCAACTGGACAAGACCTTCCCCACCAATGATTGTTCGATGTGAATTCTCTCGCCCAAACTGGTCGAGGTCGGCCGGCATCTCAACATTGAGCTTCTCACCCTCTCCGAGGTGAAAAGCGTTTCCGGGGAAGAGGGAAATTTTGAAGTAAAAGTGGTTCAATCTCCGCGCTATGTGGACCCGGCGAAATGTATTGCCTGCGGTCTCTGCGCCGAGAAATGCCCGACCAAGGTGGACAACGAATATGATGCAGGGCTTGCCAAGCGAAAATCGATCCATGTGAAGTATGCCCAGGCCGTTCCTCTGAAATATGCCATTGACCCGGCCAATTGTATCTTTCTTACCAAAGGGCGATGCAGGGTCTGTGAGAAGCTCTGTCCTGCGAAGGCTGTCAATTTCGAGGACAAGGAAAAGGAGCTGACCATTCAAACCGGGGCGATCATCGTCTCCCCGGGCTGTGACGTCTTTGATCCGAAGGCCTATGACGTCTACGGTTATCAACGTTCCCCCAATATCGTCACCAGTCTTGAATTTGAGAGAATGCTTTCTGCCTCCGGGCCCCTGGCCGGGCATCTCGTCAGGGCCTCCGATAAAAAGGAGCCGAAAAAAATTGCCTGGATTCAGTGCGTGGGTTCGAGGGATGTGCATGAAGGGGCGAAGGCCTTCTGCTCAGCCGTCTGCTGTACCTATGCGATCAAAGAGGCAATCGTGGCCAAAGAGCATTCCAAAGAGCCTCTCGACGCAGCCATCTTCTACATCGACATGCGAACCTATGGAAAAGATTTTGAGAGATACTATAACCGGGCGAGAGAGGAGGCGGGTGTTCGTTTCATCAAATCGAGAATCACACAGATTCTTACGATGAACGGAACGGGTGATCTTCTCATCCGCTATACGGACGAGGCTCAGAAAAGGATTGAAGAGACATTTGATCTGGTCGTCCTGTCCGTGGGATTTACCGTTTCAAAAGAGGCGGCGGACCTGGCAAAGAGGTTGGATATCCATCTTGACCCTTATTCCTTTGCCACCACCAGCAGCTTTGAACCTGTTCAAACCTCCAGGCCGGGCATCTTTGTCTGCGGGGCCTTTCAGGGGCCCAAAGATATTCCTACCTCGGTCATCGAATCGAGCGCCTCTGCCGCCATGGCTGAGAGCACTTTAGCCGGTTCCCGCTGGTCCATGACAAAGGCCAAGACCCTCCCTGAGGAGACGGATGTCCGGGGAGAATTTCCCCGGATTGGCGTATTTGTCTGTAAATGCGGGACGAATATTGCGGGCGTCTTAGACGTCCCGGCCATTGCTCAATATGCCCGGAGTTTGCCGAACGTCGTTTATGTGGAGGAGAATCTCTTCAGCTGCTCTCAGGATACTCAGGATAAGATGACTCAGATCATTAAGGAGCAGAAGCTGAACCGGGTGGTGGTGGCTGCCTGCAGCCCCCTGACCCATGAAGTTCTCTTTCAGGAGACTGTGGTCAATGCCGGCATCAATAAGTACCTGTTTGAGATGGCAAATATTCGCAATCAATGTTCCTGGGTGCACAGCGGGGATGCGAAGGCCGGCACAGAGAAAGCGAAAGATCTTGTGCGCATGGCCGTGGGTAAAGTTTCTCTCTTTGAACCCATGTCCGAACCTCGAAT
>Ga0315282_10004424_pt1 | contig 24514 bp, 22 predicted proteins | sample YL17G07_20_MG_FD_203693 | JGI IMG/M metagenome (GOLD analysis project Ga0315282, IMG submission 203693) | Sediment microbial communities from Yellowstone Lake, YNP, Wyoming, USA - YL17G07_20 | ecosystem: Environmental > Aquatic > Freshwater > Lake > Sediment | place: USA: Wyoming | collected... | reverse complement strand
GCTCCCCTGAAGTACTCGGCTTGATATGCACCACTGTTGATGCCTAAACCAAGGATTGCGGCTGTCATGGCGTCGAACTTGATACCGACCTGAGGCAGCGCATAGTAGATTATGAATATCTGAACGAGCATCGGGGTTCCTCGTATCAACTCTACGTAGCTTATCGCCAGCCACCTAATCGGCCTAGAAGCATATGTCTCGCCCAAGGCGATTGGCACGCCCATGATGAAACCTAGCAGAAACCCAGCGGCGGCGAGAATCAAGGTAGTTTCGAAGCCCTTGAGTAGAAGGGGCCAGAATTGAAGTAGAAGATCAGCGATTTCCAAACTACTTCTCCGTCCTGCTGACCCCATAAAGTTCAGTGATCTTACCGAGGAATCTTCGAGTTCTTTCTTCTTTGGGATTGGAAAGTAGTTGTGTAGGAGGGCCGGTCTCAAGTACTGCGCCATTATCCATGAAGATTATTTCGTCAGCCACGTTCTTGGCAAAACCTATTTCATGGGTCACTGCTAACATGGTGGTGCGTGACTGCGCCAACTGTTCCATAACTCTCAGAACTTCGCCTATCAGTTCGGGATCCAAAGCTGATGTAGGCTCGTCTAAGAGGATAATCTTCGGTTCCATCGCAGTCGCCCTGGCTATCGCGACTCTCTGTTGTTGTCCACCGCTCAACTGGGCAGGATAATGTCCGAATAGTTCGTCCTGTATGCCTACGTCTCTAAGGGCTCGCGTCGCTTTAGACTCGGCTTCTTCATTTCTCATCTTCTTAACCTTCACCAAGCCCAGTCTAACGTTCTCCAAAGCAGATAGGTGCATGAAGAGGTTGAAGTGTTGAAAGACGAAGCCTATCTCGCTGCGTATGTGGCTGAGGTTTACATGTTTACCCGTGATTTCTTCATCGCCCAAAAAGATACGACCAGAGTCTGGTTTGACGAGAAGGTTAATGCAGCGAAGTAGGGTGCTCTTGCCGGCGCCGCTTGGCCCTATGATCACCTTGGTTTCTCCTTTGCTCATGTTCAGCGAAGCGCCTTTCAAAATATCTTTGGAACCAAACTTCTTGTACACGTCCTCGACACGCAATAGATAGTCTGTCACGATGCTCCGCCTCCTAGACCAGGAATCTTCCACCTCTCGTACGCAACGTTCATAGTTCTGCTGACGACTAGAGTGGCGACGAAGTAGATTGCGGCAACTACTAGGTAGATCTCTAAGGGCTGTAACGTAAGCGACACAATGTTGGCGGCTTGTTTCAGCAACTCGGCTACTCCAATAGCGTAAGCCATGCTAGTGTCCTTGAGCACAACGGTGAATTCGTTGCTCCATGCGGGAATGGATAATCGGATGGCTTGTGGGAGAAGTACTTCTCTATACGCTGAGGACTTGTTCATTCCGATGCTCAGAGCTGCCTCTACTTGTCCTACGCCGATGCTTTCCAATGAGCCTCGAAAGATTTGTGACTGATAGCCGCCGCTACGGAGACCGAGGCCCAAAGCTGCAGCCATTCCAGGAGAGAGTATGATGCCAGCATAGGGAAGGCCGAAGTAGATTAGGAAGAAGATTACTATGAGGGGGATACCTCGCAAGATTTGTTCTATCGCTGTGGCGACGTTGTTTGCAGGGCGGGGTAGGTAGATCTCTGCGAAGGCTAAGGAGGCGCCTATGACGAAGCCCAGCGCCAAGCCCCCTGCCGTAAGCAGGACTGTACGGTAGAATCCCATCAATAAATAGGGGAGATATGATTCGAGCGACAGGTTCACTGCCAAACCTAGTCAAGCTCATTCCTTAACGGGCCAATATTTGACTATCAGCGCATCCCATTCCGGAGAACCCTTGAACTCCTTTAGCGCCGCATTCAATTCTGTTAACAGAGTTGTGTCGTCTTTTTTTACTGCGAATCCCCATTGTTCTCCCGTCTTCACGGTTGAAGCTACTCGCACTTGATACTGTTTTGTGAAAGCTACAGCTACTGGACTGTCAACTATCACTGCGTCTACTCTGCCGTTCTGAAGATCTAATACTGCAAGGAGAAATGTGTCATAGTGTTTTATCTCTCCTAATGTTGCATTGTTCTCATTGGCCAGAATTTCGCCTGTAGTTCCAGTTTGAACACCCACAGTCTTGCCTGCAAGATCTGCAATTCCCTGAGGGTTGAAAGAGTCTTGCCTTACGAGTATAGATTGATCAGCTTCCCAGTAGGGGTCAGTGAAGCTGACCTGCTCTTGCCTCTCCGGTGTAATGGTCATCCCCGCTGCGATCACGTTGATCTGTCCTTGCTGTAAAGCTGTTATGAGGCTGTCGAACGCCATATCCTTGACTTCAATGTCAGCGTACCCAGCCCTTTGGGCTAGCGCCCGAATCACATCGATGTCAAAGCCTGTGACCACGCCGCTTGTATCAACATACTCGAAGGGTGGGAAAGGTGTATTCGTGCCGACCACAAGAATCTTTTTTTCAGGAGGCTTCTGCATGGAGTAATAGTAGTATCCGCCCATGGCAGCTATTGCTAAGATCACTATTATTATGCCAGCCGCTACACTAGTTTTCATTTCATTCTATCCCTCGTTTTGCCTTGATTTGTTTGTAGGGAGTATAAAAAAGTACTCACCTTCTACAAGGCTTCAATTCAGAAAATGTGTTCTTCGGAACGCTGGTGTTTCTATGTCAAAATCATTCTGCAACAGAGTCGACGAGAACCATGATATGACGTATGAAGTTGGAATCAGAAGCGTGTTATCAGGAGATACCTTTTCAGTTGGGGTACAGTAGAAGTAAGGCTGGCTGTCCAGAGGCAAGAACCTGACGAAGGCCACGTTTGACAATGAATGAAAGTCATTGATGAACTGATGGAGCTAAGCATGGCACCGAGTATTGAAACGAATGGGTTGACCAAGACATTCGCATCGGTCTTGGCTGTAGATCACTTGAGCCTTGAGGTTATGGAAGGCGAGGTCTTTGGACTCTTGGGGCCTAACGGCGCTGGGAAGACAACGACCATTCGAATGCTAGCTTGTCTTCTTTCACCCTCAGAGGGCTCTGGTAAGATAGCTGGACACGATGTTGTTAAAAATGCGTCCAGAGTCCGAGAGATAGTTGGAATTCTGACCGAAAACCCAAGTCTGTATGAGAGGCTAACCGCATATGAGAATATGGATTTTTTTGCTGAAGCTTACAATCTCTCCAATCCGCAAGAAAAGCAGAATAGGATTAGGGCGCTGCTTGAGTTTCTTAATCTTTGGGAACGGAGAAATGACAGGGTAGCAAAGTTCTCGAGAGGAATGAAGCAGAAGCTGGCCATTGCACGGGCCCTTGTACACAATCCTCCCATACTGTTCTTGGACGAGCCAACAACAGGTCTCGATCCAGAGTCAGCCAAGGGGATTAGAGACCTCATAGAGAGTCTCAGCCGATATGAGAAGCACACGATTCTACTTTCCACACATCACTTGGAAGATGCTGAGAAGCTCTGCAATAGAGTAATGATCATCAACAAAGGCAAGAGTGTTGTTGTGGGAACTCCAGAAGAGCTCCGTGACAGAATAGCAGACGAACCAGTTCTCAAAGTCACACTTACGAAATTGGATAATAGAATTATTGATGCTGTGAGAGGGCTCGAACATGTAAGAAGAGTTAGTATCGATGACTCATCTACTGGATTGATCATAACTGTGGATGATACTAAGTCGGTTACGCCTGAAGTGGTTCGAAGCATTGTCCGTGCTGACGGAATGATCCTTTCAGTCAATGTTCTTCGGCCTACGCTCGAAGATGCCTACCTAAAGCTCGTTAAGGAAGAGCGAACTTGAGAACTGAAAAAGTAATGCTGATCTTCAGAAAGGATTGGCGGGAAGTTAGGCGTAACTGGCAGGTGATTTTGCCGATGATCGCAATACCATTCATGTTCTCGGTACTGCTTCCAACGTTAATCATTGTACTTCCGGGATTGGCTACTGCTCCAGAATCATCATCGGGAGGCCTAGGGACAATGATTAACAGTCTCCCAAGCAATGTGAGAAATGAACTTGCAGGAATGACAGATCAACAAGTCCTAGTCTATATCATGTCACTTTACTTTTTCGCGCCATTCTTTCTAATCATTCCACTGATGGCATCAAGTGTGATTGCATCTGACAGTTTCGCTGGAGAGAAAGAAAGAAAGACAATTGAGGCGCTCTTGGCAACGCCGATTTCCGACAGCGAACTGTTTCTAGGAAAGACGCTAGTGTCATTCATTCCCTCCATGATAGTGACAGTATTCTCATATCTGATCTATCTAACGGTCATTAACATGGCTTCTTTCAAGGTATTCAGTGGAAAGCTATTGCTTCCAAACTTGACATGGATCATGTTAATCGTTGGACTTGCACCAACACTGGCGCTTGCAAGCATCGGATTAGCAGTAATGATCTCAGCCAGAGTAAAGGGTTTCAGAGAAGCTCAACAGATCAATGGGATTCTCCTAATTCCGATTCTTGCGTTGGTATTTGGGCAGATTTCAGGAGCAACTATTCTTGGTCCGATAATGGTTGCGGTGCTAATAGGAGTTTTCGCTCTAATCGACATCAGCGTATTTAGTGTTGGCATAAGAATGTTTAAGCGTGAAGAAATACTATCAAGACTTACCTGACCTCTACTCCAGTAGATGGAAGAAGATTGAAAATGGGGATTAGGGGACAGTGAGAAAGAACCCTCTAAAAGGTTTCATGAAAAACTATCACCTTCTAGTTCTGGGCATACTGATCTTCGTTGGATTGATCATAGGTGAATGTCTGGGGAATAGACCTTCTGAGTTTGTCGCCATGACGCTTATGGGTGGATATACTGGGAGGCGTAGTGTCAAGAATGGTAAGACGAGAAATGAGACGAGAATCGTAGCTACAATTTTATCGATGCAATGATTTCAGGTTCTGAGTAGATCAAAGCGACATGCGGGCAAGTTCAGATTTGACAAATTGCTCCCTGTCATCGTCGGTCATTCCGACGGCATATTCATGAGTATTCTCAATGAATCCCACAAGTGACTGCACTTGTAAGGTGTATAACGAAGATAATGTTTCACGACCACGCTCAGCTTCTACTAATGCTTCGCAGGCCGCCATGCCGCTCTCGATAGCTAGCCGAATGCCTTCGCCAGACATATGATTGCAGAAACCTGCAGCATCGCCAACCAAGACTGCGTTTCCCTCTCCGCATAATGGCGAGCTGTACGGAATTGCCGTAGCTTCTCTCTGTACTAGCCTTGTGGGGTTAAAACTGAATTCTCGGCGTAACCAGTCTTTGAATCTGGGCAGGCAATCTGACACCGACATCCGATAGCCAGGGGGAACGCCTGTGCCAACTATGATCCTTCCATTTTTCGGTATGAGATAACTGTAGGCGGGTGTGACATTTCCGTTGAAGAAGACGTAAAAGTATTCATCAAAATCTCCTCCCGCTGACCAATGCTCTTGAAGAATCTGTAGATAGTCCATTCTCGCATCCGGGTACAGTTGCCGTCGTACAGCTGAAAACGCACCATCGGCTCCGATGAGATATCTCGCTGATAATTCAACTGATTTTCCGCCTAGTCGTATGACAAATTTAGTATTTCCTTTTTTTTCGAATCTTACAAATTCAGTTTCATGCAGTATCGTTGATCCTGAGATTTCAGCTGCCTTGCGCAGCCATTCATCAAATCGGTCACGATTCACGTTTAGAAGTTTATAATTCCTTACGCTTCCACCGTTACTCCTCCCACTAGGTGGAACATAGAACAATCCTATTGTTGGAGGCGAACACATAACTTCTGTGGGAATCTTTAGTTCAAGATTGTGTAGGATGTCGATGCAGATATCGGGAAAAACTCCCCCACATGGTTTATGTCGATCTGATGGGCCTTTCTCCACGAGTACGGTTTTGAATCCTAATTGTGAGGATTTTAGGGCTGATGCGGCTCCTGCCGGGCCTCCCCCGATAACTATGACATCGAAGTTCTGCATTTCTCAACAACATTATGAACGGTTTTTTTTGTATTGATTCGGTGGAGAAGTCTGGAGAGAAGTTCTATCTTGAGGTTCGTCTGGGCTTCGAAATTTCCCTTATACGCATCCTCCATTTTTCCCAAGTCATAACATGTTTGATCGTCAATATCTATGATAATCCCCGGGACACCCACTTCTTCAAGATCGTCTCGATGTTTGCAGTAAAAGGCGCTGCAACAACACCCGACATATCCTTTAGCGTTGCGTTTCTTCATGATCTTCAGGGTTTCCATGAGGTGCTCGAAGTTTTGGACTGTCACAGGTTTCAACCCGACCGATTCGGCCAATTCGTACACTTCTCCAAACGAGCATCCACCACATTTTGCGCAACCCTCCACCTGTCTATATTTACAGGATAGTGGTTTTGCGCAGTAAGGCAAGAGGATATAATCGCAGTTTCCACTCAAAACATTCTTCGAATATCTCGTGATCGGGTATAGGTAGTTTACTTCGGCCGGGTTGATTCCGAAGCTTTCGTACGACGCTTTATCAGTGGCCTCAAGTATCAGATTCACAAGATCTTCTACAGATATACCGGGCAGTTTGACGCTATTTCTCGCGAAGAAATTGTGAACAATATTTCTAATAGAATCTTCGTCACAAGGTGCGAATTTCAGAGCGGCTTCAAGATCAAATATAGCTCTTGAAGGGAATGTGAAGAAGTCTCCGGTAATCAGAATGCTTTTGATACAGCCAGCCCTTCTATCTAATGCGAGGGAGATCCGAATCAATCCTCCTGGACGTTTATCGATAGCCTGCAGCAATATCGCTTCGTTCAGTGACCGCCTATCGAGAAAGATCCAATCATCTGACTTGAACGTTGGCAGTTTCTCTTTGAGAAGCTTACTCTCTGCAGTCGTGAGTCTGCCTTTAACAAGTTTCACAGCAAAGGTTCGCTCGATTCCTTCTCCTAGTGCTCTCTTTATTGTCCTAATGCTTGGTCGATAACCTAACTGCCATTTGATACATGTTACTCTTTCTTTTGCTGATCGAAGTTCCTTGTCCTTTAACTTAACGATGGGTATCTTTAGGGCACGAATCATAGTTTCAACATCAAAGTCAACAAGCAATGTTCCTTGAAAGAGGAATGCATCATTCCATTCCACGCCTCCCGTACCAGAGATTTTTCGACCATTAACTTCAATATCGTTCTTGGGTCGAAACGCAGCTCGTATGCCCAGACTATTTAAAGCGTAGACTGTGCCTTCACACATGACTTTGAAGAGTTCTTCTATGTCTTGATGATGAGAGACGGAATCCTTGGAGGCAATAATCTCCCATCCAAGGCACGTTTTGTCGAAAAGGACTGTGCCTCCGCCAGTCACCCGCCTGTTCACATCAATTCCTTTTTGCTTGACATAATCAAGACGCACCTCATGTTCAACGTCTTGATGGTAACCTACTAAAACGGCTGGAGGGTTAAACTGAAGAAAACGCATTGTGTTAGGAATCTGATGATCAGCCCTACATCTTAAGATCACATCATCTAGTGCCATGTTCTCTGCAGCGCTGCATTGGCCGGTGTCCAGCAGTCTCCATGTCTCCATCTGCCGACTCTTCCAGTCTAGTCAATGTTTTTGTATCATGCATTTATGTTGATTTCATGTCTTTCCAAATGAGTGAGCAGCATTTCTCATGTAATTTGACATTCAGTCCTAACTTTTTTGCATACTCATGAGCCTCTTCACTTGGATAAGCAATACCGTTTACGCCTGCTTTCATAGCCAGAATATCGGTTTCGACTTTATCCAAGCCTCTGGGTCTGGCGCATCCTAGCAGGATAGGTTTCTCTGGCATCATTAGCTTTGATGCCAACACGACCCTAGCAATCTCCAAAGGTGAAGGTGGTGATGCATACTCCATTTTCGTGTTACCTAGGGGTGTAAATGCAACAATCACTACGGCAGCTGGATTATGTCGAGAGATAATCTCTATGGCCTTCTTCTCACCTTTCAACTTTCCAAAGTGTATACCAACAACTATGTGCGGAACCGTTGGGATACCGTTATCTTCGAGCAATGAAAGCGAATGATCAAATGAACTTACATCTTCGTCAAGATGATAGACTTCTTTCATGGTATTGTTTGATCCGATGATGTCGATCATAGCTCCGTCAATATTGGCGTCGGCTAACGCCTCAGCCAAGGAGGCGTCTATGAGGCCTGTGTGTACGACGACCTGCAATCCTAATGCTTGTTTCACTTGACTAATCGCTGGGATGAACTCCTTCAGTGGGACTTTCCCGTTGCTGAGGCTTCCGCCACTGATGAGGCATCCAATACTCCCTTGATTCTTGATCCTTCTACAGACCTCAAATAGTTCTTGAGGTGTTGTTGCGGGGATCATGCTTTCCAACAGTTTTCCACTGCAATGCTCGCAGTTAAGGTGGCAAAATCTACCCGTAACAGAGATTCCAGGAAAATGAGCCTCCATTGGTTGGTAGAACGATGTTTCATAATGTACCATGCCAGGTATGTAGAAATGGATAGAGTTTGAAAAGTGTTCCCGCGACACATCGTATGCTTTCTGGAAAAGCTCGTTGAGACCGCTTCCGTTCTTCGTGAAGCATTGTTCAAGCAGTTCTTTTCCATCACCTTTGACAGAAGTGCCTTCTAAACGGCACTCAGACAATCTCGACAATCTAGATCTTCTACCCAGACTTTTGTTGACGTGTTGGAGTAATCCCAGATTTGTTTCTTAATGATGTCAACATCGGGTCTGTCCGGAGGAAATGGAAAATTCCTCAGTTCTCCAACAAGCGCTTGATAAGGTGTTGAATCCGAATAGGGTCTGTTGCAAGCATTCTCCATGTTTTGCGTTGAACATCCCGTGGTCATGAATGGCAGTCCGACGTCAATCGCCTTGTCAAGCACACTCTTATCGATATTGAAATTCACGAGTCTTCCTACATTATCAAACTTCATCTTGTCGGCGGAGGTCAAGTCTTTGTTGATTAGATATCGTGCGAGCTGGACTCTTCTGTACTGACCGATCGGAGGTTGTTTATGTTGATGCATCAATGAACCTTCCTCTGGGAAGAATGAGAATAGATGTGTAAGCGCTCCCATGGAATGTGCTCTTTGAATAGTATCGATCATCTGTTCCTCTGTTTCTCCTAGGCCAACTATGAAATGTATTCCTACATGGTATCCGCCGAATACTGAAACAGCCTCCTCCACTGTCTTCCAATACTTTTCCCATTTATGAGGGCCTGATACCCCCGGGCCCCGAAACTTGTTGAATATTTGTAGTGTTGCCGCATCGATTGCGATTCCTAGTCTATCGATTCCCGCCTCTTTGGCTTCAAGAAGCCATTTCTTATCAATGATCGTTGGCGTAATTAATGCAGATACAGCATTAGTCTTCACTCGGAGTCTTCTCACAATACTCAATGTGTCATCCGGGGCCCTTCTATGTGTTACCATGGAGATGCAGACTCTCTCCACATGAGAACAAATGTCGAGCTGCATCCTTTCTATAATCTCATCCATCTTGACTGTTGGCCAATCAACCCGAATGAAACTATGCTCTTTCCAAGGTTCCGAAGTGTTCCTAGCTCGAGAGAGGCCACAGTAGGCGCACCTTCCAATACACCCATCACTATATGTTAGCAGAAAGTTCAAACAATGCAGTTTTGCATCACGAAAGAATTTGCCTGGTGTGAGACCTAGAGTAACAGCCGCTGCAAAACTTGTTCTTACGTATTCAGGTGACTCCTGAAGAATATACGTCTCTGAGGCATTGAACTTCGAAACCAATCCTCTCTTCACTTTTGGGCGGTCGTATCTAGATGTCCAGCTAGCTATATACTATTAGTCAGAATAGGTCGTCGGTCTTCTTAGATCACGAAGCGTTTGCTTTGACAAGCAGCCTATCGCAACTTCCTCACTTACGATCTGCCATTCTGTGACTGTGCAAAACTTGAATCGGGTTTAAGAACTTGGTATGGAGTGAGCCATATGTGTTGGAATATTTTTGTCTCCAAAAAATTGATAAGCTGTAGGTTGACCTAGGTCTGGGGTTTCCACATGTCTCGTCCAGTCCAAGAGTTCTTGGACGAAGCAGTCAAAATAACTGAAGAAGCTAGTCGGCAGAAGATCATTCTAAGACTGTTAGGTGCCGCGGGGATCCGATACCATTGTCCGAAGTTTGCTAGATTGCATGATGCGTTGGGGAGACAATTCACTGATCTAGACTTTGCTGCATATAACTCTCAAGGCAAGGCAATTCGAGAACTGTTTCCCAAGTTGGGTTACAAATACGATCGTCGCCTCGACATGTTACATGGTAATATTCGCCTCATCCTGGAATCGGATCGCTTTCATGTTGATATTTTCTTCGATAAGCTTCTGATGAACCATGTCATAGACTTCAAAGGAAGACTGGAACTGGACTATCCAACCCTGAACCTTACTGACCTCTTTCTTGAGAAGATGCAGATAGTCAACATTACTGAAAAAGACATCAAAGACACCTTCGTTATGCTGAGAGAACATGAAGTCTCGGAAAACGAAAAAGAATCGATAAATTCAAAGTACTTGGCAGAGGTTCTTGTCAAGGATTGGGGTTTCTACTACACAGTCACAACCAACCTTGATAGAGTGGTCAAGGAATTCATGCCTAGTTATGAACAATTGACTCCGGAAGATCGAAATGATATCACGCACAAAGTAGAAGCTATCCGTAAACGAATAGAAGACCAACCCAAATCGATTCAATGGAAAATTAGGGCCAAAGTGGGTCCCTCAAAGAAATGGTATAACGAAGTTGAGACATTGCATGTGGCCCAAAAAACGAACTGAACCATACATCAGGTAATGACGCCATGGCAATTAACAAATTGTATTTTGCAACCGATCTTCATGGGTCGGAAAAATGCTACAGCAAATTCCTCAACGCTGCAAAGTTCTACAAAGTAAATACACTGATTCTTGGTGGAGACATAACTGGCAAAGTCATAATTCCAATAGTCAAGCAACCCGACGGCTCCCATTCCGCCCACTTTTTGGATGCTGACCACGTGGCAAAATCGGAGTCGGAACTCAATCAGATGATCAGTAGTATACAGATCAACGGATACTACCCCTACGTGACAAACGAAGCTGAAGCTGACGAGCTGATGGCGAACAAAGAGAAAAGCGATAAGATCTTTACTGAACTCATGATCGAACAGATTAGACGATGGCTGAAACTCGCTGAGGATCGGTTGAAAGGAACAGGAGTTAAAGTCTATATAACGGGTGGAAATGACGATCGATTCGAGATAGAACCTGTCCTTAAGAGTTCAGATTTTGTCATGGATGCTGAAGGCGAAGTGCTCGAGATCGATCCAAACCACGAAATGATAAGCACAGGATACGGCAATAAAACGCCTTGGAATTGTCCTAGAGACGTTTCCGAAGAGGATCTTGAAAAGAGAATTGGAGACATGGCTTCAAAGGTTCGACGAATGGACAACTGCATATTCAACATTCACGTGCCTCCAATTAACACAGGAATAGACGAGGCGCCTCTACTGGATACATCTGTCACTCCACCCAAACCTGTTGTTAAAGGAGGGCAAGTTATGAAAACTGGTGCCGGGTCTCGCGCAGTACGAGAAGCTATAGAAAAACATCAGCCTCTTCTTGGTCTTCACGGCCACATCCACGAGTCGAGAGGTGTCTTCAAGATAGGACGAACAATATGCCTGAACCCGGGAAGTGAATACACCGAAGCAACACTCCACGGAGTCATCGTAGCCTTCGACGAAAAGTCCGTCAAGAGTCATCAACTCGTATCAGGCTAAACCAGACCATCACATGCCAAGAATGGAATTCAATAATAGAATATGTTTCATCTCAGCGAACATCTATTTCAGAAAAGAATGATGGACTTATACCTCTACTGAAGTGTTCTCAATGAGAAACTCCAAGGACGTAGTGAAGTTACGATTCTGGTGCGTTAGAAGAAGAGAAGAAGGCGCCACAGTCAGCGAAATATGCACCTGCGCCTGCATACCTCGTAGAACCTTCTACAACTGGTGGAGTAGGTACAGGCTACACGGCTTGAAAGGGCTAAAACCCGTATCGAGAGCTCCACACACCGTGCATAGAATAGATCCGGCTATCGCTGAGAAAGTAGCTCACATTAGAAGAGACAAAGGCTGGGGACCGCGCATTATATCTCATTATCTGCAAGCTCAGGGCGTCAAGGTGGGATCAACAACTGTCTATCGAATTCTACGGAGGTCAAGTCTAAATCGGCCATTGGAGAAAGCCGGTCTCAGATCATCGTAGAAATGTTTTCGGACAAAGCGTAGTGCTGAGCTCACTGTCCAATTTTGGATCTCTGACCACAATCGGTTTGTGATTATGTCGGGTTAACAATATGGCACTGCGCCGCGAGACACGTTGAGCTCGATTTAAAAGATGTGTATGTGCTAGATGTGATGGTGCAGTGGCTTCTCGTCTTCATAGGAAAAATCATATAAACTAAGATCTACTGCCTAGTTTCTTTTAGGGAAATTTCTATTGTCTGCAAAACGTGTCGTCGTTAGAGAAGCTAGTGGACTCGTCAGGCAGATCAACTGGGTTGACAACATGTTGATAGGCCTCGCATGCATCAGTATCGGTCCAGGTTTCATGTGGGTATTCACATGGATGCCTGCCTTCTGGCCATCTGGAAACCTCTTCTTGTCACTGACACTGGGGGCAATCGGCTGCAGCTTCCAAGGAATCATGTACGTCCTCATGGGTACAGCTATGCCACGATCAGGTGGAGACTACACATTCATCAGCAGAATCTACAAACCTTGGCTTGGCTTCATGGAAAACTGGACACTAATAATCTATGCGTGTCTAGTCATCGGAACTGTAGCACCGATGATGTCAAACCTAGTGCTTTTCGGAGGCTTCTGGTCTTGGGGTGTAATGACTGGTAACAGTGCTCTGATCGGCACAGCGAAATGGCTCTTGACACCGTTACCCTGCTTTCTAATCACTATGGCTACCTACGTCCCTGCGATGCTAATAATGATCTTCAGCCTCAAAGCAACCCTGAAGATATTCCAAGCAGCAACTGTGATCGGAATGATCTCGTGGGGAATTGTAACAGTCATATTCGCAGTCAGCAGTCGAGAAGCCTTTGTTTCAGCTTTCAACAGCAACCTTTCCCCTCTAGGAGTCACATACCAAGGTGTGATCGATGTAGCGAGAGCAAGTGGCCAAATGGCGTCAACCGACTTTTGGAAAGTCGCCTCAGACACTCTTGGAGGCATGTTCTACACTTTCTTCATGTACTATGGATATTACATAGGTGCCTTCTACGCAGGCGAACTAAAGGAAGCGGGAAAGAGTTTACTATACGGAACAATGGGCGCTCTCTGGTGGGCTTGGGCCGCCTACGTGATACCGCTACCATTCATTGCGAAGACAATTGGACTCGACTTCATGTCTTACGCTGGATACATGTTCTACTTCAACCCAACTGGATGGGCGGCGAACATACCACCGTATCCACAGTTCTTTGCTTCACTGCTGTACCCTAACCCGATCTTAGCTTTCATCATGTGGTTCGGTACCGGAGCATGGGTTATTTCACTCGAACTCTCCTATTGGATGTTCATCAGCAGATGCATGTTTGCATGGTCTTTCGACAGGATCATGCCAGAAAAACTTGCATACGTCAGTCCAAAATATCACACGCCAGTCGTGACAATAATTATATCCACACTGATCTCAATTGTCGGCGTCTACCTAAGTCTCTACACTGGAGCTCTTGTCTTCTCGAACATGGCCATTAACATGTCATTCTGCTGGTTGATCGCAACAATCGTCGCAATAGCGTTTCCAAAGCTTAAACCCGAGATCTACAAAGCGGCGCCAAGAGTAGTCACTTGGAAGATCGGATCAATACCAGGCATATCGATACTCGGGTCAATAACTTCAGGCATCCTAATCTTCGTCATCTGGGGCGCGATACAGTACCCAGGAGTTGGCGGCTACGTATCATGGAAGACATTCGCGTTCGTGCTCTTCCTGTTCTTCGCCGGTGGCATAGTCTACTTAATCTCGAAGTACGTCCGAAAGCGCCAAGGCATAGACATAGAACTGGCCTTCAGCGAAATACCTCCTGAATAGAGTCCCAAAATTTTCCCCCTTTTTTTAATGTCAATCTGAAAATCGCTCAGAACACTTATTTGCATTAAATGATCGAATGAATTGTCTGGTGTTTAGAATGCGATTGAAAAATAAGATTGCGATTGTAACGGGTGGGAGTTCTGGAATTGGAAGAGCCTCATCAATACTATTCGCAAAAGAAGGTGCCAAGGTCGTAGTGGCTGATATAAACGACAAAACTGGAGAAGATGTTGTTAAGACAATTAATATGAACAGTGGAGAAGCAACTTACGTGCACTGTGACGTTACTAAAGAGGATCAAGCAAAGAATTTGATTACCAAGACAGTTGAGAAATACGGTAGATTAGACGTATTGTACAACAACGCGGGCATAGGAATGGTTAAACTCTTGCCTGAAATGACAGAGCAAGAATGGGATCGAATTTTCAACATAAATGTCAAAGGAGCATTCTTCTGTTCAAAATACGCCATTCCACAGATGAAAAAGCAGGGCAGGGGAGCTATCGTTAACACGGCTTCTAACTGGGGTCTAATAGCTTACCCGCATTGGCCCGCATACTGTGCAACAAAAGGTGCTGTGGTAATGCTGACGAAGGCGTTAGCAATCGATCATGCTCCAGATAACATCCGTGTAAACTGCGTATGCCCGGGTAATATAGACACGCCACTGCTCAGGGCTGGGATAGCCGCCGAAGGAAGTTTTGAGGAAGCCACCAAGACCATGGGTAGATTAGCAAAACCGGAAGAAGTGGCTTACCTTGCCCTCTTCTTGGCATCTGACGAATCCTCCTATGTCACAGGGGCAGCCATGGTAGTAGATAATGGAGAGAGTGCCCGTGGAGGGCCAACTTGGCCAAGTTCAATTTACTTCAAGATATAGCAGGTCCACTCTGAGAACCAACTTTTTCCCTTCATATACTCTTTTTCTTGGAGGAAGACATCGGCTTGCACTCCACGCAGCAGTCAACCTGATCAGCTTGGAGTCACTAGGCTTCTAAATGGGCTAGCGACGCTATGCAATACACTCCTCTTGACATCAGCAGAAAGGTCAAAAGTGAAGGGAGTATCATGGGACCTGTGAAGGGTTACAATACGAACACTTTGCGGCTTGCAGATCGGAAGATGACTGAAGCAGAAGTCGATAAGACATTGCGAACTGTTAAAGTCGGTCGGCTAGGGCTCTGTCGAAACGGTCAACCATATGTTGTACCACTCAATTTTGCGTATGAAAACGGCCACATCTATTTTCATTGCGCTGATGCTGGGATGAAGATTGAGTTCCTACGCGATAATCCCTCCGTCTGTTTCGAAGTGGATGAACACTTCAGAACAATAACCGCGCCAATGGCATGCAACTATGATACAGCCTATCGCAGCGTGATTGCTTTTGGTACCGCCCAGATTTTGACGGATCTCGAAGAAAAAACTACTGGACTCAGATTAATCGTTGCCAAATATGCAGGCCGTGAGAATGCCGAGAAGCTTGAAACAAAGACTGTGGATGGATACAGATCGCCGCAAGGTAGCAAAACCATAGTTGTCGATGTAACGATCGAACGTATAACCGGTAAACGCTGTGGCGTCGAATAACCCTAGTTGAGAAAAAATAACTTCACTAAATGAGGCGCATAGAGTTACGAAGAAAGTACCCAGTTATCTCCTCAATTTTCCAATAAGTTCCGAAGCTATTCTGATTGGTGTAGCAATAACGAGAAGTAACGTTACAATACCGATGATCATCATACGTATCCAAACGTTCATTCTTGATAACCTTCATCGATTGATCTATTGTACTATTCTCACTGCGGGTAAGTTTCGATGATCTCTTATGGACTCTGTCACCACAATTAGCGTTGACTAGTTACACTTCACTGAGCTCGCTTGTCAATCGTTAAGATTCTAATACTCCAATGCAAGGGATTCTTTGCACAGGAATCTACGCTTTCGTTGCTTCTATCATAGTGGGTATCCGCATTCACAAACCAAAAGAAAGCTGTCGGACAATGATGAGGAAAATACTTGGAGTAGATTGTTTGGTGCGGGGAGTGGGATTCGCACACCAGTTTACTGGTACATATAAACTCCTCACCTGCCTGAGTTTGAAGCTCAGCGCCAAGGTGTTGAGCAAAGGTCTCTTGTTGCTCATCAAGAAACCTTCCTCATATGCGCCTACGACCTTCATTCCTTGACAGGCATGGTCAATGTTGATCTAACTCGGCTTAGCCTACGAAGAGAAGCGATGGCCTCTTTCAGTTTGTCAGCCGTCTCGGCCTCGAGCTTGACAAGAACGTCATAGACTCCATAGGTCACATAGGCTTCTTTGACATGTTCCATTCTTTTCACGGCGTCCACAATTTCGTGTTCTGCTCCCACCTGTGCGTTTATCATCACAAACGCGAGAGCCACTGATTTGTTCAACTCCATGACTTGGATTCTGAAGGGGTTAAGATTCTGGTCGATTCTGGATTCCACAATTTTGTGTTAACGAAATAACATAAACTAGAAATACAGTAAGACCTACCCGCAGACAGGCTTTTGCGACTTGATATCAGGTGCATCTTAGCAACCAATCATCATTGAACATCGTGGGCAGAGGACATTGTTATTCACAATTGAACCCAAGGATGTCGCGTCAGAGAACAGGATTCCACATTCGTCGCATCCAATTATGCCCAGTGATCTGGTCATTGGACACCACAATTGCTTTCTAGTAATTGGCTAAAAAGTTGCTGTTTCTTGTTGATTATTGATTCTCCAATTGAAGTTCTTCCTAGTGGATGAGGCCTTTCTCTTCTAGAGTTGCATAGAGTTTGCATATCACGTGATGGATTTCCTTATCTCTCTTTGCTGCTAGGATCACCAGAGTACTTTCTCACATTCTGATTTTTGTTCCGTCCAACCGACTATCTCTTTTTAGTGGAAGCTTGACTGTGAAGGTGGAGCCTTTGTCTGGCGCACTATTTGCCACAATGCTGCCGCCGTGAATCTCCACTAGTCGCTTGCATACTGGTAATCCAAATCCTGTCCCACCTGGTTTAGTGCTGAACAAGGGCAGGAAGATCTTGTTCAGAATGTCTTTGGGTATGCCTACGCCTGTGTCTCGCATCCTGATGTATGCCACGTTTTCTTTCTTGGAAGCTTCTATGACAATTTTTCCTCCCTTAGGCATTGCCTCAATGGCATTAGTGATTAGGTCAGCGAATACCTGTTGCATCATCTTAGCGTCTAGCATTAGTTTAGGAAAACCATCTTCGATCGTTGTTGAGACTTGAACAGTTTCTGGGACTTTTGCAGTTGAGAGGGTATTCTCTATGAGTTGACGAAATTCTGTCTTGACTAGTTTGGGTTCTAAAGGTCTCGTGTAATCGTGAAGGTCGGAAACAATTTTGTTCATGTAATCCACCTGTTCTTCAATGTTTCCTACTATTTCCCATGCGCCTGCTTTCTTCACATAACTTCTAATCGGACGAGGCACAGAATCCATCTTTTCTCTGGCCAATGATACCGATCTCATTATGATGCGTAGTGAATTTTGTAGGTCGTAGCTCACAACGCGTGCCATCTCTTCAATCGCAGCCACTCGTTCAGCCTCAAGCAACTTTTCGCTTCTCTGTTTCGCCAGTTCTTCCAAATGCGACGAATAATGTCTAAGAGCACCCTCCATCTGCATCAGTTCTGTTCTGTCTTCAAATATTTCTTGGATGATTGATTCGTCTCCGATCGCGATTGTTGATGCAATCACGTTGACAGTCTTCGTTTCTCCAGATTTGGTTGTCACTTCTGCTTGGCAAGTGTCTTCATCATGTGCCGCGAACGCCTTTAACATCCTAGTATAGTATTCCGCCTTTTCGTGTGGATGAATTGTCGCCTGTTGGTGTCCGATTATTTCTGCTCTGGTTCTTCCCAAAAGTGTCTCTGCGGCCTTGTTGCAATTAATAATAAGACCAGTTCCAGGAGCTACCCAAATGATTCCATCCTTTGTATTCTCGAATATCAATCTGAATTTTTCTTCACTATCGCGCAGTGCCTTCTCTCTTTTCTTACGCTCAGCGAGTGTGCCAATCAGCATCGCGCATGTTTCGAGATAGTTCTTCGCGACATTAACAAGCAAAGGGGAAGCCGTTTGGCGTCGATTAACCCTCTTCTGAAGCTCATTGGCACTAACAGAGTATCTTTCGCTGATTTCTTTCAGTTTCTTCAGATCTTCAGGGGGGTTACCATACCCAAAACTCATGGATCCTGCAATTTCACCTTCAACCCAAATGGGAACAGCGTAGATGCGAATTCCGCCTCTACACTCAATATCAATTGGCTTGCCTGTCGCTATGCACGGTCCTGAGGCTTCGGTCCAACATGATTCATGGCAATGCCAAGTCCCGCTTTCTAGCGCTTTCCTATTGTCATCTGTATCGCATAGCCTCCGGGAAGCCTCGTCGAGGAACCTACAATAATCTGATGAGATGATTCTAAGCGCATAATCTCCGTTTTTCTCATGTATAGTCACGCAGGTTCCTACTAATTCAAGAAAATTGTTCGCGACCCTAGTTAGTTTATCTTCACCGACCAAGTCTACCAAGAAACGACTCGTATTTATTTCGACTAGGTCACCATAAGATTGGACAAGCATCCTGCGACGCTTTTCCTGTTTACTAACCACTTCTATATCATCAAATCTAACAGTCTTTAGGTCAGTCTTAAGGTAAGCTCTTTCTCTTCGACTTCTTTTCTACGCTATGAAGAGGGTCTCCCCACCCAGAACTACTACGGAACGCTTGCTATTGAATGGAAGAAAAGAGATACAAGCGGATGCCTTCTGGGAAACAACGACTGGTCGAGGCTCAGATTAAAGAGGAAGGCAAAACAGCTTCGTATGGTCGTATTGAAACGTTTGCCGCGAAAAATGCAGCAACGTAGACCAGGCAGACCCGCAAGCCATAGAGAGTCTATTCCAGAACTGGCTAATAGCTGGTATCTCATCCATATCTCAAAGAAATATGGGCTTGAAACACGTGAGTTCCTTGCAAGTTTCTTGGATGCGTGGATACATCAGAAATCAGTGTGTGGAGGCGTATCGATCCACTGCCGTGAGAAGACGGAAAATGATGGCGTATTTCTCGTAAAGCAAGATCAAAGGATAATCGCACAACTAAGGCTTTGAGATAGCCTTGAAACATCTGCAAGAAGTTGATCTTGCAGGTTATCAAGAAAATGGAAGGTCATAAGAGCTACCGTCCATACTGGACAACCTCTTCAAATCTCACTGCTGTTTGTATAGCTTTGCCAAGATGCTCAGCACGTTCAACCTCTTCGACTTCACTGTACCATTTCTTTGATGGACCTATTCTTGCCCGTGTCTTCCACTTCCAGCCTTTAGGCGCGGTCTCGATAGCTTGCAACAATGCATCAATTCTAGACGTGACTGTCCGGCGTTGCTGGTCAGTCAAAACATCGTACTTCGAAATGAAGCCCTTTGTCTTGTTGAGGTTGGTCGTCGTTGTGTAGTAGAAACCCCAGTCTTCAGACATTACCTTGACGATACGTGGCATGTTAATCGTTTCTTTGTCTCCTTCTCCCACATCATGCTCAAGAAGGAGAACGATTGTGTCTTTGATGTCCTTCTCGTTGATATGAACTATCTGAACTTTTTCGAGTAGCAGCTCAGCGAGGGGTATCGTTGGGTAGTCCATTTCCAGTCTGGACTTGAAGTCCACAACGTGATTCATGACGAGCCTATCGAGAAAAACGTCGACGTGCGGACGGATTCCGGATTTGTCAATGAAAATGCATCTACCAATGAATAATCCCGGCGTCACAGCTGCCCTTACGGTTTCGTACTTTAGCGGTCCCGTGAAGAGACTTTCAATCTTGCTTCTGTCTTTTGAGTAGCCCCCGAAGTCTACGTCAGATAGCTCTCGCCCAAGAGCGTCATGGGTTTCAAGGCTATTGGGGCAGTGAATCCTGAATGCTGTAGCTCCTAACACTCTGAGAGTTAGATTCGCTTTTCTTGCCTCATCAACGGCACTGATTGCCATCTTGGCAAAATCAATTGAGGCGCTCAAATCAAATCACTTCTAGCGGATATCAAAGAATATGCTCTTCTGGCTACACTGTCCTCTATTCATTAACGGCGTAGATTGAACACGTAGATAGAAGGCTACAGTTTTTCGAGTCTGTCGATCTTGTCGACGAATCTTCTGAGGTGTTCTGGAATGTATGGCTTGTAGGTTTCCTTCAAAACCCACACTACAATGTCTCTTTCTGTAACGATGCCTACGAGTCTATCATCCCTTATTACTGGTAATCTTCTAATGGATTTGTCCAACATCAGCTCAAGTGCATCCAACACTGGTATCTCAGGGTTAACCGCTACAAGTGGTGTCTTCATAACAGATCCAGTCTTTGCCTCGAAGCATCGAGATGGGTCGTCTGTTTCGGCGCATATTCGAGCAATATCTCTCTCAGTGATAATGCCCACAGCCTTCCCCTTTTCCATGACAGGGAGACTGCCCACGTTTTCTTTGAGCATCCTCTTCAAAGCAGTTCTGAGAATCTCTGATGAATCGACAGTCACTACGGTTTTTGTTAGAATTGAGCCTACTGTACCCTCAGGTTTCACAACCTGCGCTAATATTTCCCTCTAAAACTGAGCTATCATGTGGAATATATGGATTCAGGTCGATACGGGGGCTGTCTATGCGGACGAGTGAGGCAGTTGTACCTAAGTTTTTCGAAGCAAAATGGGGAGTGGGATTCGCGCACCAGTTTACCAGTACATATAAGTAAAATTCGGCCTGCAAACCATTTAAGCCCTTAAGACATACGACGAATGCAAACGGGTGATCACCATTACAGAACACGAACACCTGTTAGGAAAAGAAAGTCCCTATTCGCATATCTTGCAATTCAGTTGCTTTGGAGCCTTCATGAGCATATGGGTCTTGGACTCTTTTGTATTCAAGTTCCCAGTGAAGTTTGCAGGTTATGTACCGTGGTTCATCCGGCTGGTTATAGCCCTAACCCTAATCATAATTGGCGTGACAATGGGATACCTGGCACAAAAAGTGTTGTTTTATCAAAAGCAAGATAGACCCTCTGTAATTGATACAGGTATTCTTGCACATGTGCGGCATCCCTTGTATCTTGGAGGACTGTTAGTCTATTTCGGATTTGTCTTAGGAACCTTTTCGATCTTATCACTCATAACATACATGTTCGTATTTGTTGTGTATGATTACTTGGCAACGTTTGAAGAAAAGGATCTAGAACGAGTATTCGGACAGGCTTACGTGGAATACAAGAGAAGAGTTCCCAAATGGATTCCACGTTTTTCTTGAGCTTAAGTTGGCTAGCAGAGGGCCATGCCTCCATGATAGAAAGCCACATAGAGCATCCAGAATCAAAGCCCAGGAAAGATCTTTTGTCGTCTCGATTGATTCGAGTTATTCTAATGGCTTGTGTAGGGCATTGTACATCGCATGCCATGCAAAACACGCAACTAGACTCCCTAACTGGATCAGATTTCTTGTTTGACAACAGATGACTCAAGGTTTGGTGCGGTGAGAAGACCTTCTCAATATCTAAATATTGATCTGACAAAGTTGAATGTGGGGTCGTCCGAGCTCCGAGGTGAGGAGCTATAGAAGTACCAATAGGATAGAGGTGAAAATGAAAATGCATGAAAAAATGTATGTTCTTCTGGGCAGGTACACGCAGAAAGGGATCGAGAACATAAAGGATTCACCGGATAGGTTAGAGGCAGCTAGAAAAGCAGCCAAATCGAAGGGAGGAGAAATCAAGGAGTTCTATTACACTATGGGACAATACGATTTTGTTGCAATATGCCAAGCTCCAAACGACGAGGCAATGACAGCGGTTCTTCTAATGATTGGCAGTAAAGGAGCGGTCAAAACGGAGACGCTACTAGCTATACCTGCTGACAAAGGAGTGGAGATCATCAAGGGATTGCCGTGAGAGACACGTCTATATGAACTCAGACACAAATTGAATGGGCGGAGGTGAACGTCAAGTTACGAAATTTCTAATCTCATTTGATCCCCGGCTGAGGCCAAGAACGAGTTCGAGAAAAACCCTACACTTCAGAAGAAGCTGGCGGAGCATATGGAGAAGATAAAGCCCATCGCCGGATGGTTCTCTTGAAGGTATGGCTTCATTGTGGTAGAGGCGAATAGTTGGGAGGAGGTAGCCAAGATCATTTCACCCCTTAACCACGTGTTCAAAATGGATGTGAGAGTAGGTCCAGCCATATCACTCGAAGAATTCGGCAAGGCAGTTCAGATAGCCGCTAAAGCAGCAATCTAGTAAATTGGTGCGGGGAGTGGGATTCGAACCCACGAAGGCCTACGCCACAGGGTCCTAAGCCTGGCCCCCAGCCTTTGAAATTTCAGCTGGGTCCTGCCCCTTAGACCTGGCTCGGGTATCCCCGCTGGTTGCGTTAGAGTCTTGAACCGCTCCTGTTTAAGCCTTCTCTGGCATATTCACAATCGGTATGTTAGATGGTCTATTAGGAATGCTAAGCAACTGGTAGGCAGGATTCAAAACAGTGTTCAGGACTCAAAATCCATTGCATTGTAAATGTAGTCGGGTAAGCCTTGGGCTTGTATGCTCATGTAATACTTGCTCTTGATAATTTGGGCCTCTAGCAGCTTTTTCATTTCTTCTTTGGAACGATAAGTGAATGGATTCAGTTCTTTGATTCTTTCTGTGGAAATCCCCTCGACCTCGACAGGAACAAGCACTTTCTCACCCCAGATTGGATGAGGTTCGTATCTGACCGCGCCTCTTGCTGCCTGAAGTAGGAATAGTTCGGTCTCCTCTATTGATGGTGAGATTCCTCCGATAGGTTTGGGAATACCATTGCGTCCAGGTCCTAGCTTTGTTCTAGGCATCCTGTAGGTTTTCTCGCCGAGTTTCTCGTCAATCCACTCGTATTCTGCCCCTATTTTCCCCGTAGTATTCACCAAGTAGACATCTATTGGTCGGTCTTTCTCTCTTTGTTTCCTTAAGATCTCACGGAATCTGACTACATGCGCAGCGCTGCTGACGCCCATTGTAAATGGTAGGCAGTATCTTGTCTCGTACAATTCCTTGCCAATAACAGAGATGGATATGGCAGGATGTCCCACACTTCTTCCATCTGCCAATACTCTAGCGGCGAAGTTAGGGTCCTCTAGTTTGCACCATGCATAATCGCTAAGATTTCCAGGGCTTATGAAAACGGCTGTGTTTAATGGAGCGCTTGAGTTTATGCTACCATCAAAGACTCCTGTATCATCAAGATAGAATACGCTTCTGGCGTTTCGGTTAGGCAACCCATAGTACTGGAACAGTTCTCCTTTGAAACTCGGATTTCCATCAGGGTCAAACTCTGTGTTCTCATGTAAGGCTCGGGGAGAATTTGCCGCTCGCCAAATAGGCAGTTGAGACTCTTCAATATCCTCTGTCTTGGTCCACGATCCTCGTTCCGAACCATACACTCGATCCTCAAGTATCGCCAGAATGTCATCGTTCTTCAATACTTGATTGGAGACGTATTTAGTAGGGTCGATTCCAAATTTCTCTTTGAATATGTCTTTGTTACGTTCACCGAAAATGTACATACTATGTGTTGATTTTCCGGCGCCGGTCAATCCCCAAATGCACATTACAATCCTTTTGGACGAACCGCCTACAGTTCTTACAGTGAACTCCCTAAGGGATGCATGTTCGCCACATCCGCCATTCTTGTAAACGTGGTAAATCCAATGTGATAGGAACCCTTTCTTTACCTCGCCTTGGTAAGAACTACAAGTGACTATCGTATATCCGTGGATGGGGAAGCGAATTACGCGAAGCATATCGTCTGTTCCAGGCACATTAGGATTATCCAGATAATGAGGAATAACTATGAGTGTAGCATCTGGTTTTTCATATTGTGGACCTGAAAAGTTAAGTTGCGACCATCTATAAGCGATGTCTGGAAACTGTGGATCACAATAGAGTCTCGCGTGCATCTTGACCGGAGACTCCGGTGATCCTATGTAACAGTCCACTTGGAATAAAGGACCTTGGGCTAGAATATGCTCGAGGGTTCTCATCATTAGAAACTTATGTTCATCCTTGAGTTCCTTATTATCCGAAATAACTACACTTCCGGCTGCTGATCTATGCCAAATGTTGGATGCCCAACCCCAAGAGTCATTCTTGAAATGCACACCGTAAAGTCGCGCTCTCTCCAACAAGTCTGGAGGATTGTTCAAAAGGCCTGCAATTCCAGCCATTTCCTTTAGTTGAATAATCTTTTCAAATGTTTCTTTGAATCCTTCAATTGTAATCTCTTCTTGCTTAATTAGCATGGTTCACATTTTCCTTTTGATATCA
>Ga0315282_10004423_pt1 | contig 24523 bp, 15 predicted proteins | sample YL17G07_20_MG_FD_203693 | JGI IMG/M metagenome (GOLD analysis project Ga0315282, IMG submission 203693) | Sediment microbial communities from Yellowstone Lake, YNP, Wyoming, USA - YL17G07_20 | ecosystem: Environmental > Aquatic > Freshwater > Lake > Sediment | place: USA: Wyoming | collected... | reverse complement strand
CAGCGGGGCGGACCCTGGCGTCGTCGCGCCCGCCTTCCGTCATCCAACCCGGCCCGGATGGCACCCGTCCGTTCGGCTACCCGCGGCTTGTGCAACCGCTCCTCGAACGCCACTGCGTGCGCTGCCACGACGGCACAGCAGGCCAGGACAAGAGCCGTCTGGTTCTATCCGGTAAGGCCGCCGGCGCCTTCAGCCGCTCCTACGAAAGCCTGAAGCCGTTCGTTCGATGGTATGAGTGGGGAGGCCAGAGCATCTCGGGGGCAGTCACCCATCCGGGACATCTCGGAGCCGATGAGAGCCGCCTGCCTCGCGTCCTGAAGGACACCCTGCACGCGCGGGAGGTCCGGCTCGCCGATGAAGAGCTGCGCCGACTCTACATCTGGCTGGACGGCAACGTACCGTTCTACGGCACCTACGAGAAGGAGGAGCAGGCGGCGCAGAAGCGGGGGGAAGCCGTGCCGCCGCCGCGTGTCCAATAGAGAGCTAAGGGCGGGTCCGGCCGCGAGAAGAGCCCCGAAACCCGGTGGAAAGGCGGGCTGACCAACTGTTCGTCGTTGCCCGAAGCAGCCGATCCCATTACCCGCGCGCCGCCGCCTGTTCAGGGAAACCGTGGCACTGTGCGGCCATATATCGGACTATGGCACATGTTTCTAGGAAAGTTTCCGGCAAGATTCTGCGGCGTTGCCCGTTTCCACAGACAGAGGGAGTGTGCTCCGCATCGAGCACCAGCAATGAAGGGAGTCACGCCGATGACGCCCCCGCAGGAAACCAGGGCTGATGCATGTGCAGTACGCGGCGGAACCTGAACCGAAGGCTGGACGGGCGCAGTAGATCGGGCAGCACACTCTGGATCCCTGGCGGAGGGCACGGCGATGAAACACACACACGCTGAAGACGAGACAGGCCACGGCGGCAATCGCCCGTGGGTGTACTTCATGATTGACGCCTTCTTCCTGTGCACGCAGTTTTTCGTTGTGACCTTCCACGTGAAGACGGACGAGGCTGTGCTGCCGCGCGACCTGCCACCGGGCGTAATCTGCCCCGTCCCGGTGACCCAGATCGAGAAAGTGCGCGTTCACGTATCGGACGAGAACGGGACGACCGTCTACAGGTATATGACCCAGCCCGGCACGCTGCAGGACCTGGAGCTGGCGCTGACGCGTGTGAGGACGGCCGGCAGGGACTGCACCGTTGCGGTGTCGTATGAGCCTGCGGTGCGCTACGGGGATGTGCTGGCGGTCTTCAACCTGTGCAGCCGCCTGGATATCCGCAAGTGCGGCCTGGTTCGCCTGCACGGCTCTGACGCCGTGCCGGGAAGCTGAGCTGCCGCCGAGGAACCCCTCTCCCCCGTGGGGAGAGGGTGGCGCTTCAGCGCCGGGTGAGGGGGCGAACGGTGAGCCTCCCCCTCAACCCGCGTTCGCTGCGCTCACGTCGGCCTTCTCCCCGCGGGGGAGAAGGCTCACAATACGGCCGCGCCTGCTCGTTTCCGCTCCCGCCATATTCTGGCCTTGCGAAAGAAAGCGCGCTTCTGCATCCTTAGTGGACTGGCAAAGAACACTGGTGCGGGACGCTTGCGCAGGGACTGACTATGAAGCGGGTGCTTTTGCAGACAGGCGTGGCGCTGGCTGTGGTCTTCCTGGCCGCGTGCGGCAGCGGCCCCTCGCAAACCGGCGATACGGCTGGGGGCGCCAAGGTCGTGTTGATTGGCGCGAACCTCGAGATGTCGGGCTTGTCCGCGACATGGGGCAAGGACACGCAGAGAGGGATCGAGCTGGCGCTGGCGGAGGTGAACGCCAGGCCTGAGCAGAAGGTCAAGCTGAAGGTCACGTATGAGGACAACAGGAGCCAGCCGAGCGATTCCAAGAATGCGATGAAGAAGCTGATCGCGCAGGACGGAGTGCTGGCGGTCATTGGCGCCGTGTGCTCGAACGACACGATCGCCGCCGCCGACGTGGCGGTCGAGGAGAAGGTGCCGCTGATGACGCACGCCTCGACCAACGTGACGATCACGAAGGCGGGCGAGTACGTGTCGCGGATCTGTTATAAGGACGACTTCCAGGGCGGCGTGATGGCCAAGTTTGCGCGCAACACGCTGAAGGCCGACACGGCGGTGATCATGGTGGCGCGCGGGAACGCATATTCGGAGGGCTTGAGTCAGTCGTTCCGCGAGGTCTTCGAGGGGCTTGGCGGCAAGGTCCTGGAGGAGCTTGCGTACCAGAGCGGCACCAAGGACTTCAAGACGCATGCCACCACGCTCAAACAGCGCAACCCGCAGATTGTCTGGCTGCCGGGTTACCACAACGAAGTCGGGTTGATCATCAAGCAGGCACGCGAGGCGGGCTTCCAGGCCCCGTTCCTCGGCAGCGACGGCTGGGACGACCCCGGACTGTTCGAACTCGCCGGCCCGGCCATCAAAGGCAACTACCTGTGCAACCATTTCAACCCCGGCGACCCCGACCCGACGGTGCAGGAGTTCGTCAGGAAGTTCGTCGCGAAGTACAAGCTCGAGCCCAGCGCCATGGCCGCGCTCGGCTACGATGCTCTGTACGCGATGGCCGACGCAGTTACCCGCGCCAAGGCGCTCACGCCCGAGGCGATCAAGGACGCAATCAACACGCTCAAGGACATCAAAGGCGTGTGCGGAACAATCACCATGGGCCCGGATCGCGAGGTCGTCAAGAACGCGGTGGTGCTGGAGACCGGCGAGACGGAGTTCAAGTACAAGGAAACGATCAAGCCCTGACGAGTAATGAGCGACGAGTGACGAGTGACAAATGACGAATGACAAATGACAAATGACGAGTGACGAGTGACGGACTTCTGCAACTATCTGCTCAACGGCCTGTCACTGGGCTGCATCTACGCCCTGATAGCCGTCGGCTACAGCATGGTGTATGGCATCGTCAAGCTGATCAACTTTGCGCACGGTGAGTTCTACATGGTCGGCGCTTTCGTCGGCTACTACGTGCTGTGCCTGGCGTTCGGCGGCACACCGAACGGCGCGGACCTGGGGCTGCTGCCCGTGCTCGTGGCGCTGCTCTGCGCGGGCGCCGCGACGGGCCTTCTGGGTGTAAGCGTGGAACGGGTGGTGTACCGGCCGCTGCGTGCGTCAGGGCGCATCGTCGCGTTGTTGGCGGCGCTGGGCGTATCGCTGCTACTGCAGAACGGAGGCCAGCAGACCGTCGGCCCCCAAGACCGCGCCTACCCCCATACCTTCACGTTCCAGCGCTTCCCGCGCACGCCGGTGCAGCCGGAGAGCATCCAGCCGGGACAGCAGGCAGCCGCTGATGTGGCTATCGTTTACACGCGGCCGGTTGAGGGCGGCAAAGAGACGATTGTGGAGAACCTCGCCAACCGCGGCAATCCGATCAGCGAATCGGCCTGCGCGCGCATGCGGGAGGTCCTGTCGTCGGCCGCGGCGCAGGGGTGCGAGGCCACCGTGTATTCGTACCCGGCGGTGACGGTGAGCAACGCTCAGGGCCTGATCCTGCTCGCCCTGGTGCTGACGACCGCCGCGCTCTACCTCCTGGTGCAGCACACGCGCTTTGGCCGCGCCATGCGGGCGGTCTCGCACGATTTCGAGGCGGCCTCGCTGATGGGCATCAATGTGAACCGCGTGGTGGCCGGCACGTTCCTCGTCGGCGCCATCGTGGCGGGGATCGGCGGGACGCTGGCCGGCGGCATGTACTACAACCAGGCAGGCCCGCTCATGGGCCTGATGCCGGGGCTGAAGGCGTTCGTGGCGGCGGTCTTCGGCGGCATTGGCAGCGTGCCGGGCGCGCTGTTGGGCGGCCTGCTGCTGGGAACGTTCGAGAAACTGGTCGAGGCCTACTGCAGCTCGCTCTATTCGGACGCCTTCACCTTCGCGCTTCTGATCCTGGTGCTGCTGGTGCGGCCGAGCGGCATCCTCGGCCAGCCGCCGAGCGACAAGATCTAGCGGAGGCCGGGAAGGCAAGCGGAAACGGCACACAAGGGAACGCAGGCTGGCGATGGGCGACTGGGGACTGGACCGGATCATGGCGTTCTGGGGCCACCACCTGATCATGGTGGCCGTGTGGCTCACGTTGACTCTGTCCCTGAACCTCATTAACGGTTTCTGCGGCCTGTTCTCGCTGGGGCACCAGGGCTTCTGGGCCGTGGGCGCCTACACGGCGGCGCTGACGCTGGTGTACGTCCCCGCTGCCGGCGCGCCCGTCTGGCTGGCGTTCGTGTTGAGTTTTCCGCTGGCCATGCTGGCGGCGGCGCTGTTCGGCCTGCTGGTGGGTCTGCCGTGCCTGCGTCTGAAGGGCGACTATCTGGCTATCGCCACGCTGGGGTTCAGCGAGATTCTGCGCAACCTGATCCAGAACTCGAAGACCCTCGGGCAGTCGCTGGGCATGTCCTTCCCGAACATCATCCGCAAGAGCGTTGAGGAGCGGCGCACGTTCTACTTCATCTACCTCGTGCTGGCGTGGCTGGTGGTGGCCCTGACGCTGGTCGTGTTGCGGAACCTGGTCCATTCGTCGCACGGCCGCGCGATCCAGGCGGTGCGCGACGACGAACGCGCGGCCGAACTGCTCGGCGTAAACCTGACGCGCTACAAGGTGCTCGTGTTCGTCATCGGCGCGGCCTTCGCCGGTCTGGCCGGCGCGCTCTTCGCGAACTACAACTCGCAGGTGACGCCGGAGGATTTCAGCTTCAACGCGGGCGTGCTGATGGTCGTGATGGTCGTGCTGGGCGGCATGGGAAGCTTCACCGGCACGGCCGTCGCAACCGTGCTGCTGTACTTCGCGCCGGTGTTCCTGGCGCTGTGGCTGCCGACGATCAAGGTGCCCGTGTTCTACGACCCCACGCAGGGCGGGACGGTGTTCCGCGGCCTGAAGGAACTGTGGCAGGTGCTGTTCTCGCTGCTGCTCATCATCGTGGTGCTGGTCCGGCCGCAGGGCGTGATGGGCGGCCACGAACTGCGCTGGCCGTGGGCGGCACGGAAGAAGGGGACTGAGAAGGACGCTGAGCAGGTCGCGGTTCCGGGCGAAGCGCTGCCCGGCGCGGCCGACGCGGCACACAGGCCGCGCGACTTCGCCCTGCCGGGCCAGACGCCGCTGCTGGTTGCGGAGAGACTGACGAAGCGCTTCGGCGGGCTGACGGCAGTGTCCGATTTTTCCGTGACGCTGCTGCCGGGCGAAATCGTGGGTCTGATCGGCCCCAACGGCGCCGGCAAGACGACGGTCTTCAACCTGCTCACGTGCGTCTACGCTCCCGACGCGGGCCGCATCGCGCTGGCAGGCCAGGATCTCCGGCGCCTGTCTCCCGACCGGGTGACCGCCGGCGGCATGGCGCGCACGTTCCAGAACATCCGGCTCTTCAGCCAGATGACGGTGCTGGAGAACGTGAAGGTGGGCTACGAAGTGCACACGCGGGCCGGCCTGGCGAAATCCATTATCCGCGACCGCTCGTTCCGTGAGGAAGAGCAGCGCATAGACGACGGTGCGCACTCGCTGCTGCGGCTGCTGGGGCTGGAGGAACAGGCCGGGACGTTGAGCCGCAACCTGCCCTACGGACAGCAGCGCAAACTGGAGATCGCGCGCGCATTGGCCACGTCGCCGCGGGTGTTGCTGCTGGACGAGCCGGCGGCGGGGATGAACGACAGCGAATCGGCGGCGTTGCGGGAACTGCTGCTGCAGATTCGCGAGCGCTTCGGCCTGACGATGCTGGTCATCGAGCACGACATGCCGTTTGTGATGGGGCTGGCCGGGCGTCTCCTGGTGCTGGACGACGGCGTTGTCATCGCGCAAGGCACGGCGGCGCAGATCCGCAGCAATCCCGCGGTCATCGAGGCGTACCTGGGAAGGGACGAAGACTGAGCGGCCGATGAGCGACGAAGGCGCAAAGATACCTGCTGCAATGTCCGCGGCGCAGACCGTAGACGGGGAGGCTCCTGTTGTCCTTCGCGTCGAGGGGCTCAACGTCTACTACGGCGGCATCCACGCCGTGAAGAACCTGAGCCTCGAAGTGCGGCGCGGCGAGGTGACAACGCTTATCGGCGCCAACGGCGCCGGCAAAACCACGACGCTGAAAGCGATCCTCGGATTGCTGCCCGTGGCGAGCGGCAGCATAGAGTTCGCCGGTGAACCCACGGTGGGGCGGCCTGCACACGAAAACGTGCAGCGTGGGCTGGTGCTCTGCCCGGAAGGCAGGCGTATTTTCCCCGACCTAACCGTCAACGAAAACCTCGACTTGGGTGCGTACCATCGGCGCGACCACTCGGCGGTGAAACAGGACTTGCTGCGCATGCACGAGGTATTCCCAGTGCTGCGTGAGCGAGCGTCGCAAATGGCCGGGACCATGAGCGGCGGCGAGCAGCAAATGCTAGCCATTGCGCGTGCATTGATGGCAAGGCCCAAGCTATTGATGATGGATGAGCCAAGCTTGGGTCTCGCACCCATCCTAGTTAGCAAGATATTTGGTACGTTGAAGGACTTGAAACGCCAACACGTCACGATTCTGCTGGTCGAACAGAACGCTCGCCAGGCGTTGGAGATAGCTGATCGCGCATATGTCTTGGAGACAGGCCGGATCGTGAAAACCGGCACTGGGCGCGAATTGGCTGCTGATCCGCACGTGGTAAATGCATATCTCGGTGGTTAAGAGACGCCATCTCGGTATAATCTGTATTGGTGGTAGGTGAGGCAGGCACCCGACGTATGATTGGAAGACTGTTTGCTCGGCTTGCCGGTTTTTTCCGCGTGAATTTCATCGCGGGCCTGTTCATCGCTGTGCCTTTCGCAATCACGGTCGTGTTCCTGATGTGGCTGTGGGCCAAGATTCAAGGCCCGCTGACGAGGACCTTCGAGATTGCGGAAGGACCTGAAGATACACCGTGGAATGACATCTTCATTGCCATCCAGTCGTCACACTATGACAAGCTCTTTGTGCCGTTGATTGGCCTGGGGCTGATCCTCGCCGCGGTGCTGCTGTTGGGCATCATCACGCGCAGCATCATCGGACGCATAGCTCTGCTCGGCGTGGAAAGCGTCGTGTCCCGCGTGCCGGTGGTGGGCATGTTATACATGGCGCTGAAGCAGCTCGGCGAAGCCTTCATCACCCGTGAAGGCCACAGCAAGTTCGAGCGCGCGGTGGCGGTGCAGTTCCCATACAAGGGCTCTTGGGCGATTGGTTTCGTCACGGGCAGAGGCGGGACCTTCATGCCTCAGCTTGCGCCGGAAGGCGAGTCGCCCAAACGGCAACTGCTGACCATTTTCGTGCCGACGACGCCCTTGCCGACGAACGGGTTCATGCTGGTGGTGCCTGAGGACGAGACCATCAAGCTCGACATGTCTGTACAGGACGCACTGAAGGTGGTCGTCTCCGGCGGCATCATCAGCCCTGGTGACAGCCACCGCGGGCGCCCGGAGAGCGAAGTGACGAAGATCGTCAAGCGGGAGATCATGGAAAAGTACAAGTCCAACGCCGGTCAGAGCACGGGGGAGCAACGCAGCGAGTAAGAAGGCAGCAGCGCACGGATCGGACGCGGCGCGGCCGCGGAGACGAGTGAGACGGACGGGGAGAGACTTCAGACGGGGCGACAGGGAAAAAAGGAGAATTCCCGCTTGGATGACACCGTAACCAGACTCGGATCGTTCGCCGCGGCCAGGGACTCGCGCCTGGCGTGTGCGGCCGCGGTGGTGCTGGCGGAGCTTGCGCCGCGCGATCCGGCCATCGTGCGCCAGCTTGTGGCGGGCCTGGATAACGCCGACACGCTGCGCCGGCCGTTCATCATCGAGGCGCTCGGGCGCATCGGCACCGCGGAAGCGGCCGCCGCCCTCGTGCCGCTCATCAAAGCGGAAGGGCCGACCAGCGAGATGGCGTTGCGCGCGATTGCGCACACGGCCAGCGCGGCGCTCAAGCCGCTGCTAAGACTGGTCGGCAATGTCCCGCCATCGCTGCTGGAACGGATTGCCGAGTGCGCGGCGCGCACCGGCGAAACCGCGGCGTTCTCGGGGTTGTGTGCGGGCCTGGCGGACGCGAGCGTGGAAGCGTGCCGTGCGATCCGCAACGGGCTGCGCACGGCCATGTCCGGTTTCGATGCACAGGCCAAGGAGCGCTTGCGCAAGCAGCTCGAACAGTCGTTCGAGGACAAAGCACTCACCGGCCACCAGCCGGCCCTGATCGCGCTGCTGAAGATCGCCGGAGACCTCGGCGACGTCGGCTTCCAGCCGGAACTGCTGCGGTGTACGCAGCCGGCCAACGCTCCCCAGGTGCGCCGCGCCGCGCTGCAGGCCATCGGGCTGCTGCATTTAAGCGGCGAGCAGCGCGCGCGGCTGGCCGGGCGCCTGCTGCCGCTGCTCTTCGATATGGACCTGGTGAACCTGGCCGAGCCGGCGCTGGACGCGCTGCGCAACTGCGAGCTGGGGGGCGAGCATCAGTCGCAGTTGCGCAAGCTTTTGCAGTCGCCGTCCGCGCGCATCCGCGAATTCGCCATGCGCTCGCTGGCGGCGCAGGGCACGGCCCGCACGTTGCAGGAGTTGATCGGCTGCCTGGACAGTCCGGACCGCAGCGTGCGCGATGAAGCCCTGAGCGCGCTCTCGCGCGCCCCCGCCGCCGCCCTGCCGCTGTGCGAACGGCTGCTGGAGCTGGACGGCGGCGAGGCCGCCGCGGAAACCGCGCGGGCGCTGGCCCCGCTGGCGGGCAAGGTTCCGGGCAGGCTCCTGACCGCGCTGGCGAACCAGTACGTGGCGCTCTTGAGCGGGCACGGCGCGAGGAAAGCGGCCGATCCCGACGCGGTGCGCAAGGCGGAAGAGAAGCGGCGCGCGATCCTGACGGTGTTCCGCGGGTCGAGCGCGTCCGAGTTGGTCGAGGCGGCCTGTGCGCGCGCACGCAAGCTGCGGCTCGATGACGCCGCGCCCCAGGCGTACGACCTGATGAAGGGCGTCGCGGGCCTGCATGGCTGGAACGACGATTGCCGCGTGGAACTGGCGTTCGCGGGGCTGACCTTCGGTGCGAAGGACATGGCGCGCGCCGCGCGCGCGGAGGACCAGAACCTCCGCGTCCTCGAGGAACTACTGAGCACCGGCCGCAAAGCGGCGCAGGGACTCGCGCGCACGGCCATCAAAGACCCCGCACTGGACCGCAAGACGCTCTACTACCTCGGCTTCCATTTTGTCGAGCGGCTGCAGAACGAGCGTACCTTCGGCCAGGTGCTGCTGGAACACCTTGCGGAGAGCCGCAGCGAGGAAGGCCGGCAGGCCAAGGAGAAGCTCGCGCTGGAAGGCATTGCCAAGCTGCGCGGCGCGAAAGCCGGCATCCTGGAGGAACGGGCCAAGGTCCTGAACGCGGCCGCAACCATGGCGGCTGTCGAGCGCGCGCGGGAAGAACAGACGAGGAAGGCGGCGGCGAGGCGCAGCCGCGCGGCCTCCAAGTCCGCTCGCGCCGCGAAGAAGCCGGCAAAGAAGCGCTAACGCCCGGGAAGACAGTATGAGGCACAGAGTCTGCCTGTCAGGGCAGTGGCGGTTCCACACCGACGCCGCACGACGAGGCGAGGAAGACGGCTGCGCCAGCCCGGAGTTCAACGACAGCGCGTGGCGCCCGGGGAGCGTGCCCGGTTGTCTGGAAGCATGTGCCGAGGACACCGAGCATTATGTCGGTGCGGCGTGGTTCCGCCGCAGGTTCCAGGTTCCGGCGGACTGGCAGGGATGCCGCATAGTCCTCCAGTTCGAGGGCGTCAACTATCACGCCCGAGTCTGGCTGAACGGCAAGCTCCTCGGGTCTCACCCGCATGGTTTCCTGCCGTTCGAGTTCCCGATCCACGACAGCCTCCGCTGGGACGATGAGAATGTGCTCGCAGTGCGCGTTGATGGCGAGGTGCGGCCCGACGAGATTCCGGGCGAACAGATCGGCTGGCGTCACTACGCGGGCATCCTGCGAGAAGTGAGACTCGAGGCCAGCAGCCTGCTGCACCTGGACGCTGTGCAGGTCGCCGCGGAGCCCGCACCGGGTGGCGGATCGCTGAAGCTCTCCGCAACTATACGGAACCAGTCCGCCACTCCGCGCCTCGCGTCGCTGCGTGTCACGCTGCACGACGAGGACGGCCGTGAACTCGTCTCGCTGGACAGTGCCGCCTCGCACGTGCCCGCGGATGGTTCTTGCAGCGTTTCCGTCAGCGGCAGCGTGCCGCGCGTTCGGCCCTGGTCTCCCGCGCAACCGGTGCTGTACCCCGCGAGCATCGAGTTGCGCGGCGACGGAAAGCGCCTGGACCAGTTGGGGCTGCGTTGCGGGTTCCGGCGCATCGAAGCCAGGGCGGGCCGCATCCTGCTCAACGGCGAGCCAGTTTTCCTCACCGGGTTCAACCGGCACGAAGACTCCCCTCGCACGGCGCTGGCTTCCGACCTGCGGACCGCGCGCGAGGACCTGGTTCGCATGAAGGAGGCCGGCGCGAACTTCGTCCGGCTGTGTCACTACCCTCACCACCCCGGCGAGCTCGATCTCTGCGATGAACTTGGTCTGCTGGCGATGGCTGAGATACCGCTCTACTGGCTGTCAGCGGGCAAGGGACAGGCGCGGAACTGCCGCGCCAAGCTGCGTGCGGCGCGCGAGCAACTCGCGAGCTTGATCGCACGGGACCGCAATCACCCCGCGGTTGTCTTCTGGTCGGTCAGCAACGAGACCCACGAGCAGCATGCGGCCGTGCGCGCAGGCAACGACGAGCTGATTCGCCTCGCGAAACAACTCGACCCGACGCGTTTTGTCGTCCACGTCTCCGACGAATGGCGTTCGGTCCCGCATTTCCCTCATGACGACGTCATCTGCGTCAACGGCTATCCGAACGTCTCGCCGTGGGAAGGCCCCTTGACCGGTCCGAACGAGGCGGCCGCGCTGTGGCGCGCGGCGCTTGTCCGGCTCAACGCCCTGTACCCGGACAAACCCATTCTGGTCTCCGAATTCGGCCATCCCTCTCTTCTGGGCGAGACCGGAGGAAGCTGGGGAGAGGACACAGCCGCGCGGGCCATAGAAGCGGAGTTCGGCGGCATGGACGCGCCCTGCGTCTGCGGCGCAACCGTATGGTGCTTCGCCGATCATCCCTGGCCACCCGGGCGCTTCCTCGACGGCCTGGGGACCAGCCCCTTCGGCGTTGTCACGCGTGAGCGCCGGCCCAAGCAGGCGCTGGCGGTCATCTCACGGCTGTTCCGGTCCAAGCAAGGACAGCCCGACGCGGCAGTCTCTCCGGGGCCTCCCCCGGGCGACCCGAACCTGACCATGATCCGCCCGAACCTGGACGACGTGCCCGACCAGCCGTTCGGGAGTGGATACGGCGTTCGCCCGATGAAGCCGGGCGACGCGGCTCTGTGGACGGACATCTGGCGCGACGCCGATCCAGGCTTGAACGTCCCCGACGACCTCTTTATTCGCGAGTTCGGTTCGGACTGGACGGTCATTGGCGAACGCTGTTTCCTGATTACGGCTTCGAACGACCGCGCCGTCGGGACGATCAGCGCCTGGCACAATCCGGCCTTCCGCGGGCAGGACTACGGACGCATTCATTGGGTCGCCATTCGCCCTTCCCACCAGGGCAAGGGGCTGGCCAAGCCGGCTTTGGCTTTCGCTCTGCGCACACTGGCGCAATGGCACCAGCGGTGTTACCTCGTGACCCAGGTGACACGCCTGCCCGCCATCAAGCTCTATCTGGATTTCGGCTTCAAGCCGGACGTGTGTGACCAGCGGCAGGAACGGCTGTGGTGCTACCTCCGGCACAGGCTCAAACACCCGGCGCTGGCAACGTTGACATTGACACTACCACCGGCATTGTAGCGTCAGCACTTGCTGTAGTCGCAGCCCGGGTCCTGGCACTTCACGCAGCCTTCCACGAAGATCAACGAGCCGTGGCCGCACTTGGGACACTTCAGTTTGTACTGGCTGTGCATCGCGTCGGACGCTCGCGTCTTGGCTGATCCCATGGCCGGCGCGGCTGGCGCAGCGCCTTGTCCTGCGGCGGCGAGGTGCCCAACAGCCAGGCCCACGGCCGTGGCCGTGCCCGGCGTATGGCTGCCGCCGTTGCCGCCGTTCCCGCCATTGCCGTGGCCGTTGCCGCCATCGTGGCCGTTGCCTGCCTGGCCGGCAGGCAGGCCCGTCTCGTTGACGGTCTGCACGGTGTCGAAGTCCACTTCGCCCAGCAGGATGGCGCGCAGGCCGGCCTGCTTCTTGGCCTGCCAGTAACGGCGGATGGTCTTGCCCAAGGCGTCGCCGAGGCTCATGACCCGTCCTTCCTTGCTCGGAATGGACAGGTGGCAGCCGATGCCTTCGAGCTGGTCCATGACGAGATCCAGCGACCCGCCGCTGCGCAGGAACAGGCTGACCATGCGGCAGATCGCTTCCAGGTCGCTGGCGGCGATGTCGCCGCCCTTGCCGAGCTGCGCGAAAACTTCCAGTTCGCGCTCCGTCTTCACGTCCACCGTGATGGTAACGTGCATGTGTCCGAAGGGCGTGTTCTGCCGGATGCGCACCGACGGCAGGATTGACGGCGTCTTCGCCGGCTTGACAACGACGTGGCCGGGAGCGGGCGCCGGAGCGGGCGAAGGCGGCCGCGGCTCCTCTTTCCTGGCTTCCTTCTTCAGCGCCATGGGCTGGTTGTCGCGGCAACCGTCGCGGTAGACGGTGACGCCCTTGCAGCCGGTGTCGTAGGCGAGCGTGTAGATCTTGCGCACATCGTCCGGCATGGCGTGGGCCGGGAAGTTGGTGGTCTTGCTGATGGACGAATCGCAGTGCTTCTGGAACGCCGCCTGCATGCGGATGTGCGACTCCGGGCTGATGTCGTGCGCGCAGACGAAGACGCGCTTGATCTCGTCCGGGATACCCGGGATGTGCTGCAGGGAGCCTTCCGTGGCGATGCGGTCGAAGAGTTCGGCTTCCGCGTAGCCCCAGCAGTGGCTGGCCCTCGCGACGCGCCTGAACTCGTCGTTGACTTCCACCAGCCGCTGGCCGCTCAGCACGTTGCGGAAGAAGGCCAGCGAGAAGAGCGGCTCGACGCCGCCGGAGCAGTTCGCGATCATGGAGATGGTGCCGGTGGGAGCGACGGTGGTGCAGGCGGCGTTGCGCTGCTTGCGGCGCCACTCGGTTTCCCAGCGGCTGCCCTTCCAGTTCCTGAAGACGCCGCGCTCTTCGGCCAGGCGCTCGGACTCGTTGTGCGCTTCATCGTTCACAAACTTCATGAAGCGCTCGCCCATCGCGACGCCCTCGGGCGTGTTGTAACCGATGCGCAGCTTGTAGAGCGCGTCGGCGAAGCCCATGATGCCCAGGCCGATCTTGCGGTTCTCGGTGCAGATCTTTTGGATCTGCGGGATGACGTAGTTGTTGACATCAATGATGTTTTCGAGGAAGCGCGTGGCCAGGCGCACGGTCTTGCGCAGGCCGTCCCAGTCGTAGCTGGGGTGGCCGTGGCCGTCCATGGTGACGAAGTGGCCCAGGTTCACCGACCCGAGGTTGCAGGCTTCGTACGGCAGCAGCGGCTGCTCGCCGCACGGGTTGGTGGCCTCGATCTCGCCGACGTTGGGCGTGGGGTTGTACTGGTTGATGCGGTCAATGAAGACCACGCCGGGCTCGCCGGTCTGCCACGCGTTGTTGACGATGGTGTCCCACAGGTCGGCCATCGTCCAGACCGCGGGCCGCGCATCCGCGGGCATTGTCTGGTACGTTTCCAGGGGCAGGAGGTCGTTGAGCTGGTACTCCTCGATCTTCAGGCTCTTCTGCAGGACGTAGCTCTTCCTGGTGCGGAAGTTCGTGACGACGTGCGCCTGGTTGGGGTCCTTGCGGTACGCTTCCATCCAGGCGTCGGTCACCTTGACGGAGATGTTGTAGTTCTGGAAGCGCGAGAGGTCCTGCTTGGCGAAGATGAACTTCAGGATGTCGGGATGGTTGATCATCATCATCCCCATGTTGGCGCCACGGCGGAACGCGCCCTGCTGGATGGCGTTGGTCGCTTCGCTCAGGACTTTCCAGAAGCTGATCGGGCCGCTGGTCGTGCCGCCGCTGGACTTGATCCAGTCGCCGGTGGGCCTCAGCCTGTCGAAGGCGAAACCGGTGCCGCCGCCCGCCTTCTGGATCAGAGCGGTGGCCTTGACCGTATCGAAGATCTCGTCAATCGAGTCGCCGACGGGCAGGACGAAGCAGGCGCTGAGCATGCCCATTTCGCGGCCGGCGTTCATCAGCGTCGGGCTGTTGGGCATGAAGGCGCCGCGGACCATCATGTCGAAGTACGTTTTCCCCGCCTGCTCAACAGTGGCCGGCGTCGCGCCGTTCAAGCCTTCGGCCTGAGCTCCGATGCGGGCCACGCGCGTGAACAACTCCTCGGGCATCTCCGTGCACTTGGCGTCGGGGCCTTTCTTCAGATACCGGCTCATCAGCACACGCACGCAGTTGTCCGTCAGGCCCAGCGCTTTCCCGTTCTCCCAGATGGGGTCAACGGGCTTGGCCGTCGCGGCGGGACGTACGGGCGCGGGCATAGCCGGCGTGGCGTGTGCCTCCGGTGCGTGGATATGCGGAAGGTGGCCGTGCGCCGAGGAACCGGGCGGAACCGCAGGGCCACCCACAGCTTCCCGGATCTTATCCATTCGATCTCTCACAGGTATAGTATCCGACGTGTTCGGACCGCCTTCAACCTTTCCGTCTCCTTTTCCCGGGTAAACCATGCCTTCCTCCTCACTGCCCGCCCCACTAACCCTATTTTTTACCAAAATAACACCTGGGCGCAAGCTCCAACTTCATCGTCCTTTCGCTTGTCCCCACTTGAGCGAAAAACGCATCATTTAGTATCGAGGAGCGCTATGGTACTCAACCTGTAGCGGTGAGTCAATAGAAAAAAGTTTTCCACCCATAACGGTTTTTTCACGAGTTTTTCACAGCCCAAATCTCTCTGCACATTGAGCTTAGGAGGGGCTGCCGGGAAGGTTGTGGGGACAAAGTGGACAACTTTTTTTCGTGTCTTCGACCGGATCCCAAAAATTGTCTATCCAACAGACTGCGCGATCCAGACGATGGAAGCCGTCACAGCGCCGACGCTGAACAGGAGAACGGATGCGCAGCCGCAACCGCGAGACACCGCCTGCTTCGAGAACCTCCAGATAAGCAACGTCCTGCCGTTAGCGAGCCGCCGCGCGCGCCTCACGCCTCGAAGTCGCACAGGCGCACGGGTACGCGCTTCGCCCCCCAGTTCCCCGGCTTGGCTTCGAAGACGCCGGCGCACGGCGTGTTGCAGAACTTGCAGGCGCCCTTGGGCGTCAGGTTCCATTCGTGCAGGACGTACGAATTGCGGCCGATGAGCAGCTTGCCGCAGTTATGGCAGTACGTGCTGCCGCCTTCGAGGTCGCTGACGTTGCCGGTGTAAACGTAGCGCAGGCCGTTCTTGCGGGCGATCGCGCGCGCCCTGACCAGCGTGGCGTGCGGCGTGCGCGGCCGGTCCAGCATCTGGCAGTCCGGGTGGAACGCGGTGAAGTGCAGCGGCACGTCGGGGCCGAGATTCGTCAGCACCCACTGCGTGAGCTCCTCGAGTTCCGCCTCGGAATCGTTCTCGCCGGGTATCAGCAGCGTCGTGATCTCAAACCAGACCTGCGTCTCTTTCTTGAGGTACACGAGGGTGTCCAGCACCGGCTGCAGGTGGCCGCCGCAGACCTGGTAGTAGAAGCGGTCGGTGAACGCCTTCAGGTCTACGTTGGCGGCGTCCATGTACCGGTAGAACTCGGCCCGCGCCGCGGGGTTCACGTAGCCGTTGGTGACGGCGACGGACTTGATGCCGTACTGCCTGCAGGCCTGCGCCACGTCAATGGCGTATTCGTGGAACACGATGGGGTCGTTGTAGGTATAGGCCACGCTGGGGCAGCCAAGCTTGTGCGCGGCCTTCGCCAGCAGCTCCGGCGACGCTTCGTCGGCGAGCGTGTCCACTTCGCGCGAGCGGCTGATGTCCCAGTTCTGGCAGAACTTGCACGCCAGGTTGCAGCCTGCCGTGCCGAAGGAGAGGATTGCCGTGCCCGGCAGGAAATGGTTGAGCGGTTTCTTCTCGATGGGGTCAATGCAGAAGCCGCTCGAACGCCCGTATGTCGTCAGCACGACCTGCTCGCCCTGGCGCGCGCGCACGAAACACAGTCCGCGCTGCCCTTCGCGCAGCCTGCAGGCGCGCGGGCAGATGTCGCACTGCATGCGGCCGTCGTCGAGCTTGTGCCAGGCCTTAGTGGGCACAATAGGTCCGGTCCCTCTGCCACCTATCATTGTTCTCCCCCGTGTGGTACAATCCGTACGGTCAACTGAGCATGCGAGGTGCCTATGCAAGTGCGTAACCCCGCCGTTGCAGGTTCATTTTACCCCGGCCAGGCGAAGAAGCTACGCGATTCCGTCGCCGACTACATCCGCGTCGCGCTCGACGCCATTCCCGCAGCGGAGAAAGGCCGCTCTTCTCCGCTGCCCAAGGCCATCATTGCGCCCCACGCCGGCTACGTGTACCCCGGCCCGGTCGCGGGTTCGGCCTACGCGCGCCTCGTCGGCGCGCGCGGCGTCGTTTCGCGAGTTGTGCTGGCAGGGCCGGCGCACCGCGTGCCCGTGCGGGGCCTCGCCGTCAGCGGCGCGGACGGCTTCGCGACCCCACTGGGCGTCGTACCGGTAGACAAGGCGTCCGTGACGGCAATCCGCGCTTTGCCGCAGGTCGAAGTCTACGACGCCCCGCACGCGTACGAACACAGCCTGGAAGTACACCTGCCGTTCCTGCAGTACATCCTGGGACCGGAGGAGCAGAAAGCTGCGGCGCCGGAAGGCAAGCGGAAGCGCGCGGAGAAGGGCACGGAGGAGTCGGCCGCGGGCGCCGCCGGCTTCACGCTCGTCCCGCTGCTGGTGGGCGACACGGAGGCCCAGGAGACCGCGGAGGTGCTGGAGGCTTTGTGGGGCGGCCCGGAAACGCTGTTCGTGATCAGCACTGACCTCAGCCATTTCCACGATTACGCCACGGCAAAGGAACTCGACGCCGCCGCCACGCGCGCTATCGAGGCCCTGCGCCCCGAAGACCTCGGCTACGAACAGGCCTGCGGCCGCGCGCCTGTTGCCGGTCTGCTCGTTGCGGCCCGTAAACGCGGCCTGCGCATCAGGACACTCGACCTGCGGAACTCGGGCGACACCGCCGGCGGCCGCGCGCAAGTGGTGGGCTACGGCGCGTGGGCGCTGTATGGTCCTGAGAGCTGAGTCGCTCCGTGCCGGATGACCCGCGGAACCTGGACCGCAGTATGCGCACAGCCTTGCGTGCTACGGTCCTCCGGGCAACAACTCTACGACCACGCGGAAACCTGTGCCGCCGTAGCGGTAGCTCATGGCGCTCTTGCCGCGGTGCGCGGCGCGGCAGAGCTTTGCGGCGCGGTAGTAGGCTCCGCCGCGCACGACACGCACCTGTCCTTCCGCCGGTCCCTGCGGGTCGGCCGCCGGGAGAGCGCGATAGGGGGCATACCAGTCCTGACACCATTCCCACACGTTGCCGTGCATGTCGTACAGGCCCCACGCGCTGGCCCGCTTCTGTCCGACGGGATGCGTCTGCGACTTGCTGTTGGCAATGTACCACGCGACGCGGTCCAGGTCGCTCTCCGCGTGGCCGGCATAGTACGCAGTCGTCGTGCCCGCGCGGCACGCATACTCCCACTCCGCTTCCGTCGGCAGGCGCAGCAGTTGGCCGGTGACGCCGCCTACTTTGCGGCAGAACATCTGTGTGTCATCCCACGACACCTGCTCCACGGGGTTCTTGGCGCCCTTGAAGTAACTCGGGTTGATGCCGGTGATCCGTTCGTACTGCTCCTGCGTCACCGCGTATCTGCCGAGGTAGAACGGCCTCGTGAACGTCACCTCATGCTGCGTCTCGTCCTCATCCCGCTCCGGCTCGTCCGCCGGGCTGCCCATGCTGAACCTGCCCGTGGGTATCAGCACCAGTTGCAGCTTGACGCCGCCGCCGAAGTCCAGCGCGAGTTCCTTGGGCGCATGCGACGTGTCTTCGGCCCCGACCGGTTCGCCGCCGCGCAGCGTATGCGGCGTCACGACCGCACCTTGCGGCGGGAGCCCCGCGGACGGCTTCACCAGCGTGACCGTGTCGCCACTGGGCTTCACCGACACGTCCGAGACGTCGCTGCCCAGACGGCAGGCTTGCAGCGCCTCCAGCAGTGCGCCGGCTGTCGGGTAGCGCCGAGCCGGGTCTTTCGCCAGGCAGCGGTCGAGGAGCCGGGCCGTACCCGCCGAGACTTCGGGGCGGAGCCTGCGCATGGGCTCGTGCGGCTCGTTCCGCGTGGCCAGGAGTATCTTCATCAGCGCGCTGCCGGTGAACGGCGGACGGCCCGCCAGCAGCGCGTAGAGCGCTGCGCCCATGCTGAAGACATCGCTGGCCTTGGTCGCGTGTCTGGCGTCCATGGCCTGTTCGGGCGACATGTAGCCGGGCGTGCCCATACAGACGCCGCTGCCGGTCAGCGACTGGCTGATGTCCTCCCCGTGCACCAAGCCCAGGTCCGTGAGTTTGGCGGCCCTGAAGTTGAGCTGGTCGGTTCCGCGGGCCCTGGGGATGAGGATGTTGTCCGGCTTGACGTCGCGGTGGACAAGCCGCTCCGTGTGGGCCGCGGCGAGGCCCTGCGTCGCGGCGATGCAGATGTCGAGCGCCTCCGTTTCCGGCAAGCCCACCCAGCCCGCCTGCTTCGCCTGCTTCAGGTATGCGCCGGCGGACGGGCCGTTAACGTATTCCATCACCAGAAAGTGGATGCCGTTGTCCTCGTCCACGTCAATCACTGCCACCAGGTGTTCCGATTTCACCTTGGCCGCCATTTTCGCCTCGCGGAGGAAGCGCTGCTTCAGATCCGGGGTCTCTTCGGCCAGGTGGAACGGCAGGATCTTGACCGCGACCTCGACATCCAGGCGCGGGTGGATGCCGTAATACACGACGCTTGCGCCACCCCTGCCGATCTTGGCGAGGAGGCGGATCCTGCCCAGCACAGGCGCCAGTTTGCCGCCTACGTCGGCGCGCGGTGCGTTGGCCAACAAAGGATCGCGCGAGAGGTCCTGCGCGACGATGCGCGGCGCGGCGTCCGTCACTGCATTCTCCGTGCCGGCCGCTATGCTCGGACCGCTCGTGGCGGGCGCAACCGGAGGAGGGGGCGACGGAGCAGCAGCCGCGGCATGCGCCTCTTTGGGCGGATCGTCCTCAAATGGACGTCGCTTGGCCACGGCCTACACCCTCGGCGCCATGCGGACACCAGCGCTCAACAGTGGGCCCGATCATAGGATCGCAACCGAGCCGGCGCAACTGCCTGTCATGCCGCGGCATGTGGCGGGGGTGGCGGTCAGCCCTTGGCCTGCCACGCCCAGAAGCCTGTGTACTTGCCGGTGGCGTGTTCGCGGAAATCGCTGGTGACATAGCCGGAGCGGCCGATGAGCTGCTGCAGCACGCGCATATTGAACTCACCGCAATCGGGGAAGTCGTCGAGGTAGAAGGCGCAGATGTTGCCTTTGGCCCGCTGCAGCAGCGTCAGGCAGTAGAGGAGCATGTGCTCGAAGCGTTCCTGGCCCGTGACGGCGACGGTTCCTTTCTGGCCCGCGGCGGCTGCGGCGAGGATCCGCTGTCTATCCTGCGGCCCGGCGGCGTAGCCCGGCGGGAAAATGGGGCTGCTGTAGACAAAGGTCTTCTCTTCGGTTTCCTCGTCTGCGGCGGCGTCTTCCCCGGGCGCGCCCGGCGCGTTGCTTGCTTCGTCATCGGCCATGACGGCATTGTCCGGTTCCGGCCTGTGCAGTGCAAGTTCAGGTGGACGATGGCGCCACGGACCCACGGACCCGAAGACAGCCGCCCGTGCGTGGCGCAGGAGCGGAACTACGGCAGGCTGCTCAGCGTCTTCTCCAGCGCGGGCAGGACCTGTTCCATGGAAACAGGCGGCGGGTCGTCCTTCGGGACAGGCACGCTGGGCGCCGGACCGGGCCGCTGGAGCGCCACGCGCAGGCGACGGAAGATACCCGTCTCAGTGGGCTTAGCCGTCTCCACCGGCCCCTCCTGCTTCAGTGCCAGGAGTTGGCGGTAGAAACGCCGCAGGGCGGCCCGGTCCTTGTCGCCCAGCCACGTGTTCATGCTGCGCACAATGTCGTGCAGAATCCGGGCGAAAGCAAAGACGTCGTCGTAACCCGAGGGGCGGTAGCGGTGGAGGGCCTCCGTCTGTGCCCCGGACAGCGCCTGGTCCTGACTCTTGGCCACTGCCGCCAGGTGCGCCAGGCGCCGTTGGTGGTGCATGTAACGGTAGGTGCCGTTGTACCAGTAGGTATTGTTGTGTTCGTGGAGCAACCACTTCCGGCCCCAGGAAGTCTGATGCCACAGCCCCTGCGCAAGGTCGAAGACGATCGGCCGCTGTCTGGGATCGGAAGGGATGTAGATATTGGCCGGCTTCAGGTCGTGGTGGATGATGCCGTTCTGATGCGCGTACACCAGCGACTTGCAGATGCCGCGGATGACGTCGAACGTCCGTTCCCGCTCCAGCGCCGGGCCGGCCTCCAGGATCTCGAAGAGCGTGGCGCCGGGCGTTACGGACGCCGGGTTGTCGAAGGGCTTCATGCCGATGGAGACGCTGCCATCGGACAGGGCGTACACCCACAGCAGAGCGGGCCAGTCTTCGCGCACACGTTCGCCCATCGTCCCGGCGCCGTAGGCGATGCGGTTGAGGTGCAGCATATGGCCGATTTCGCGCAAGGCCGCGGGGACCGAATCCGGGTTGGCCACCTTGACGACGTGGCCGCGCAGGAAATACACGGTGGCCTCGCCGCCGCGGCCGAGTTCCTTCAGCCCTTTCTCCTCCATGAACTGGTCGTAATCCTGTTCGTGGATGAGCACCGGTTCGGTGATGCCCAGTTGACGGAGGAAATGGCGGATGCTCTCGCGGTTGTGTACCTGCGCGGGGGGGGCGTGCGTCCGGACACTGGTCGTGGCCGGGTAGCTCCGGGCCGCGCGGGTCACGCTGCGCGAGGTGGGCGGGTCAGGTTGCGGTGTATCCATGTGCCTTGCCATCAGCCTCAAGCTGCGCGTCATGACATACAACGTACGGCGCCAAACGTGAAACGAAAAACGCATGCTGCTTGCGTGCGTTTTCCGTTTCCTATATTATCGGCCGATGTGCGCTACGCACGGCTTCCCTGCCTGTGCCGGGCAATAATGGTGAACCATACGCCCTGCCCTGCCGATAACGAGCAGAGTCGGCGAGGGTGTGTGTCTGTGCCCTTGGGAGGGATGCTATGGGTAGCGACAGCGGGGCTGATCTGGACCTGAAGGCTGTGTCCGGCGGGGTGCCGCCTTCAGACACCGGCGGCACGGCGGTACTGACGGAGACACCGAGAGGAGTTGTACGGCGCATGCCAGGCAAACCCATCAATGCGGCATTACAGCGGGCGAAGAACTCAGTGCGCCCCCCTGCCACAGGCGCCCCTGCCGTGGCCAACGGCAACGGGAAAGCCGCAGCCGTGGCGCCCGAGGCCGTCAAGCGGCGGATCACATATAAGGGCGCGACCGCTCAGGAAATGGCCGCGCGGCACCGCGACATCTCGGTGGCCGAATTCTTCCAGAAAAATCGGCACCTGCTCGGTTTCGACTCCCCCCGCAAAGCGCTCCTCACCGCCGTTAAGGAAGCCGTGGACAACAGCCTGGACGCCTGCGAAGAAGCGGGCATCCTGCCGGAGGTTGAAGTCAGGATCGAGGTCGCGGGCAACGGCAGCGCGCCGCCGCCGTCGCAGGCCGACCGTTTCATCGTCACCGTTGCCGACAACGGGCCGGGCATCCCGAAGAAGAACGTGGGCAAGGTCTTCGCAAAGCTGCTGTACGGGTCGAAGTTCCACCGGCTGCGGATGAGCCGCGGGCAGCAGGGCATCGGCATTTCCGCCGCCGGCATGTACGGGCAGCTCACCACCGGCAAACCTGTCCGCGTCAAGACGAAGATCCTGGGCGAGAGCAAGGCGCACTGCCTCGAGATCAGCATTGACGCCAAGAAGAACGAGCCGGTCGAGCATGAGGCCGATACGGTGGAGTGGGAACGCGAGCACGGCACGCAGGTGTCCATCGAGCTGGAGGGCCGCTACCAGAAGGGCCGCACCAGCGTGGACGAATACCTGGAACTCTGCTCCATCGCCAACCCGCACGCCAAGCTCATCTACCGCACGCCCGAAGGCGAGACGAGAGTCTACGAGCGCGGCGTCGGCGAGCTGCCGCGGCAACCGCGCGAGATCAAGCCGCACCCGCTGGGCATCGAGCTGGGCATGCTCATCAAGATGGCTCACGACACCAAGAGCCACGGCTTGAGCGGCTTCCTCTCCACGGACTTCAGCCGCGTCTCGCCCAAGGTGGCTGACGAGGTCTGTGCGAAGGCCAAACTGTCGCCGCGCATGCACCCGAAGGAGCTCATCGGCGACAACGCCGAAGCGCTCTACCGCGCGGTCCAGCAGACCAGGTTCATGAACCCGCCGACGGATTGCCTCTCGCCCATCGGCGAGCAGGCTATCCTGGCCGGGCTGGTCAAGACGCTGAAGGCCAACTTCTACGTCGCCTCGACGCGCCCGCCCAAGGTCTACCGCGGCAATCCGTTCGTCATCGAATGCGGCCTGGCGTTCGGCAAGGGCGACGCGGCGCAGCCGAAGGACCCGGCCAAGGCCGCCGCCGAGGAACTGGAGAAGATCAAGAACGGCGAGATCGAAGCCAAGGCCGAAGGCGAGGAGGACGAGGAAGTCGAGATGGCGCGCGTGATCCGCTTCGCCAACCGCGTGCCGCTGCTGTACCAGCAGTCCGCCTGCGCCATGTACCAGGGCGTGCTCAAGACCGCGTGGCGCAACTACGGCCTCAGCCAGAGCAAAGGCGCGCCGCCGCAAGGGGCGCTCGTGATCTTCATCCACATGGCGTCGGTGTGGGTGCCGTTCACCAGCGAAGCCAAGGAAGCGATCGCCGGCTACGATGAGATCATGGACGAGGTCAAGCGCGCGCTGCAGGAATGCGGCCGCAAGCTGGCCATCTGGATCCACAAGCGCGAGCACGCCAAGAACGAGTTCGAGCGGCGCAACACCTTCCAGCGCTACATCGAGGAAGTCGCCGAAGCGTGCAAACGCATCAAGAAGGGCAAGCTCGACGCCGAGCGCCTCAAGAAGCAGCTCAAGAGGATCGCCGAGGAAATCACGGGCGGTGAGGAGACCGACCGCTTGCTGGACAAGAAGAAGCAGCAGGCGGAGGCGGGCCTGGAGAACACCGTCGAGCTGACGCCCGAGGGCCTGAAGGGCGACCTGCCCGCGCTGGCGCCGGAAAGCGCCGCGCCGGCGGACACCGGAACCGCCGAGGCGGCTCCTGTGGTGGCGGCGCTGCCCGCAGCGGCCAAGGCCGCCCCTCCCCAGACCGGCGAGCTGATAAGGGGCGCGACGGCGACGTCAAAGCGCGCGAAGGTGAACCTGTCGAAGGTGCCCCACAAGCTCGCGGCCAAGACGCAGCGCGCGGGGAAGAAGGCGAAGAAGGAACGCGGCCTGTTTGACGAACTCAATGGCAAGGAGAAGTGACCAATGGTTGCGCTCAGCGGCAGAACAGCGAAACGGCGCACGAGCACGGAAGTCGCCGACCTGCTTGACAGCCTGGCGGACGTGGTCATCACGGCAGCGCGGAAGAAAGAGGATCCGAGCTTCGACATCCCGGTGCGCGCGCTCTCCAACGTGGAATTCAACCCGAAGAAGCGCTTCATCGAGATGGGCAAGGCCAAGACCGCGCGCCAGTTCTTCAACCTCGGCATGGCCAAGAAGTTCATGCAGACCATGCTCGTCGCCGACGCGTTGATGGAACTGCAGCGTGAGGACGCGACCACCAGCCTCCGCGAGGTCTTCTACCGCAACAAGCACACAATCGAGGGGACCAGCGAGAACACGTTCGATCACCAGGACGAATCGGACCCCATCATCGAGGACCTCGAAGTCACGCTGGCGCTGCTGCGCGAGGAGTTGCACGTCCGCGCCGGCGACACTGGCCAGTTGATCGGCCCCCTGACCATCGTCGAGGGCGGCGACACGATTGACTGCTCCCGTCAGGGCATCGGCGGCAAGGCCGTGCCTTCGATTGTCGAGCCGGGCTATCTGGACATCAAGCGCTGCAGCGCCGACTTCGTGCTGCTGATCGAAAAAGGCACGCAGTTCAACCGGCTCTCGGAGGACAAGTTTTGGAAGAAGCACAACTGCATCCTGTTGACCGGCGGCGGCCAGCCCCCGCGCGGCGTGCGCCGCCTGGCGCGCAGGCTGCATGTGGAGCGGAAACTGCCGGTCTACGTGCTGGTGGATAACGACCCTTGGGGCTACTACATCTACTCGGTGGTCAAACAGGGCTCGATCAACCTGGCTTTCGAAAGCCAGCGCATGGCCATCCCGGACGCCAAGTTCATCGGTCTGTCCAGCCGTGACCCGGAGACCTATGGCCTGCCTCGCGTGGTTGGCATCAAGCTCAACGAGAAGGACATTGACCGCGCCAAGGAGATCGCGCGCTACCCGTGGTTCCAGAAAAAGGAGT
>Ga0315282_10004422_pt1 | contig 24524 bp, 27 predicted proteins | sample YL17G07_20_MG_FD_203693 | JGI IMG/M metagenome (GOLD analysis project Ga0315282, IMG submission 203693) | Sediment microbial communities from Yellowstone Lake, YNP, Wyoming, USA - YL17G07_20 | ecosystem: Environmental > Aquatic > Freshwater > Lake > Sediment | place: USA: Wyoming | collected... | reverse complement strand
CTTGATTAGCCCGGTGGTCACCGATATGCGCCGTTCAGGGATGGTTCTTAAATGGCTTGTCCGGACAATGGATGAACGGTACGAACTCTTATTAAGAACCGGCGTGAAAAAGATAAGCGAATTCAACCGGTTAAGCGAGGCAAAAATCAGGGAACGGCTTTCGGAAGACGGCGAATTGCCGGTTGAAGTGCCGACCAGATTGCCTTATATTATGGTCGTGATAGATGAATTCGCAGATTTGATGATGGCGGCATCGGATGACGTGGAAACAGCCATTACCCGGATTTCCCAGAAATCACGGGCAGTCGGCATACATCTGGTCATGGCAACCCAGAGGCCGAGTGTTGATGTAATTACCGGATTAATCAAATCCAACATGCCGGCGCGCATTGCCTTTAAGGTGGCTTCTAAAGTGGATTCACGCACCATTCTGGACCGTAACGGTGCGGAAAAACTGCTTGGATTGGGTGATATGCTTATTCTATCGCCCTCAACCTCTGACTTAGAGCGTGGACAGGGCACTTATATAAGCGACAAGGAAACCAGCGAAGTGGTTAGTTTCCTCAAGGCGCAGGGCGAACCGGTTTTTGATGAAGAATTATTATCAATAGAAAACAAGGATGCCATTGAGGAAATGGAAGATGACCCGATGTTTGACGAAGCAGTCAAGATTGTCTTGGAAACACAGAGAGGAAGCGTATCGCTTATCCAGAGAAGGCTGTCAATCGGTTATACCCGTGCTGCCCGATTGATGGATATGATGGGGCGGATGGGCGTGGTAGGCGCTTACAAGAACAGCAAGGCGCGTGAGGTTATCATGACCCTGGCAGAATGGGAAAACGCTAAAACCCGCCTCGTAAGATAAGCATTATGTGCTCTATCCCAGAAATGTAATATGGCGTCAAGGAAAATTCGTTGCCACAAAGGCATTCACCCCGCACATAAATTATGTGCGGGGCGGGGACACCAAGAATAAATTCGTCTTTCTTTTTTGTGCCTTAGTGTCTTGGTGACTAATATAATTTCCTATGCTATTAATAAAATCGTCAATATCTACATTTTTCCACTTGACAAAAGCACGGCTTTATGATATAGAATAACCAATCTAATATTCAGACATACTTGCATTGTCAGTCACACAAGTTTAAAGTTATTTTACAACTAAATAAGGAGATTGTGACAATGTTAAACAAAATTAATCCTGCATACAAATTGCTCATTATCATTTTATTGTTCGGGGTCTGTTCTCTCAGTTTCGGTGTTAAAGGTTGTTCCGGTAACCAAAATACCAAAGATACGCTTAGCGGCAGTAGTATAACCCCAACCGCAGTTTCGGCTTTATCAGAAATATTGCCTAATGATTATCAATATGTTGAATCTACGGGTAAGGAGTTCACGTTTAATAATCTAATTTTCCCGAATCTAAAACTTACTTCCACTGAAGATATTCATATTCGTTTAGAGGCATTGCCGAAACTACAAGATGGCGTTCCAACTGATATTGGCGGGATGATAAGCATATATATTGACCCTACAACTACCACAAGTAATACACAAACACTGATTACTCTTTCCGGATTAGAACCATTCTGGAAGGGTCAATCTGCTCCAATTCCTCTCTATCTTCATCAGGACGGTTATTGTGTTTCTACTTTAAACCCTGATAGCGAAGGTAAGAGTTCCTGGACACAAGACCTTACAATTTCGCACCACGTGTATATTCTGCCAGAAGCGCACACGTTTTATATTACCCACAATACTGTCCTGACCAGAGATACCTATACTCCAATTGTTATTGCGGCTTCTTATGTTACACTTGATGGCAACAATTATCTTGTCAGAGGCGCAGGCACGGGTACGGGAATTTATATACCACAGGGGATTATAAATAGTACCATTAAACGTTGCAGAATTGAAAATTTCCAAGTCGGAATTGTTAGTGCTGAATCTTCCTATTATAGAAATACTGTCCATACCATTGACTCAAACACCATCAGTTCCTGCTTGGAAGGTATTTTCTTATACCACGTCTGGAATAACATAATCTCAAACAATATTATTAATGCTTACAACTTCGGCATAGACCTTGATAACAGCAATTATGATACGTTTACAAATAACCTTATCTCAAATAATACCTCTGTTGGGATTTTTAATTGGATGACTAATGGCAACATCTTTACCGGCAATACGCTAACCGGAAACAACTATGGCATTATGTTTAGATATTGTGTAGGCACGTTCTATCATAATAACATTTACAACAACACTACTTATAATGTATTTTCCGATACGCCAATAGAACTTTCATATAACGGAGAAGGCAATTGGTGGGGACGAACCTGTCCCGGACCGTTATTCATTGCGGGAGTTGATAGCAATGCCGGTAATGTGGTAGATAGTTATCCATATCGTAAGAAAGATGCTTGGTTAGAAGGTATTCCACCGGGTTGTCCGGTTGTAAACCAACCGCCTCAATGTCAGCTTATTTCACCTGTTACCGGAACATATCTAACCGGACAAATTAATATTACTTTCACCGTTACTGACCCTAATAATGATGATGTTGGAGTTACTGCTTGGATTGACGGAATCAATGTGGGTGGTATTACGGTTACTAATACTGCGGCTGGCACCATCGGCACCATTTCCTTTAATTCCACAGTAATAACTCCGGGGATTTATAGTATTCACATAAGATGTGATGATGCTAAAGGCGGAATCTGGGAAAAATCAGGGCTTAATCCTTTCACCATTGTAAGACCTAATACCCCGCCCTGGATATCACCACCGGTTCCTAATGTTACTACAAATGAAGATGTTGCTACAAGTATAGACTTGACTGGTTATGAAAACGATTTAGAAGATGGGCCAGCCGCAGATGGTAATAGTCTTGTCTGGAGCATTACAGGGGTAAATACTTTATTATATATGGCGAGCATTGACCCGATAACAGACCTACTCACGATTATACCCATGCCTGATGCCAATGGAACCAGCCAAGCAACTCTTATTTTAACTGATTCAGGTGGCTTAACTGCTATCCAGAACATTACTGTTACTATTAAGGCGGTTAATGACCCACCACAGATTATACTAATTAGTCCTAATGGTGGTGAACGATGGGGATTACAAAATCCGACTGCCCTCACAAATATTGTCTATGAAATCTACGAACGAGAAGGTGATAGGTTAAGGATTAATTTTTATTACAGTATCTCGGATAGGACATGGTTTAACTTTGATACAGTTACCATCACTCCACCAGCCGCAATGAGTACGACCTATACCTATCCTTGGAATGTTACCAACAAGTTCTTGGACGACTACCGTTATAAGATAATGGTAGAAGCCATAGAAGTTGATACACCCGAAGCGCTTACCGCCACAGACCAATCCGCTAGTTTCTTTACCATTAATAATCAGGCCTTAACTATTGACCCCTTAGTTCCTGCCCCGCAGGTAATAAACCCCACCTTTGGTGAGACTACTCTGCTACCCCTTGAACTCTCGGAACCAGCCACGGTAACGGTTGAAATACTTGACCCAACCAATATTACTATCTGGACAATAAATGCAGGGTTACTAACTGGAGGGATTCAATCGGTTACTTGGAATGGTCAGGGGAATATTGGTGTGGGAAATTATACCTTCCGGGTTACCGGTATAGATTCTTTAGGAAATGCGGTGATCGCCACAAGCAACGTAACTTTGCCTGTAGACCCAGCTGGTGAATTTGTTACCATCCGTGCCACCAGACCGATTATTGCCAATGTCTTAGATACACCTGACCCCATCTGGCGGACGATTAGTAGTAGTTCAATCTCCTATACGATTTTTACACCCGACACACCGGCCGCGGCTAATGATTTCTGGACGACTGTAACCATAGAAGACGAAGGAGGAAATCCTGTTGCCACCTTGCTTCCTGAAACTCTTCAGGAAGGTTCTTCCACAGGTATTCCTTTTAATGTGGTCTGGGATGGTGCCCAAGCCACGCAAAACGGAATATTTAGATACACCATTTCTGGTGGCATAGGAAGCTGGAAGATTAATCCCCCTCCGCCCGGTGTAAAATATAAACAAGGCCCAGATGGTATGGCTAATTCAGTTTCCGGCGTTATTACTGTAATTGAGTCTGATACGATTACTACGGTCAGTACTGACACTAATGTCACGGTTTATTCCCGACCGCTTGGTGTTACCATTGATATAAATCCAACTCTACCAAGTGATGTAACCTTTGCCTTGCAGAGTATCAGCGGTCTCTTTGCAGGAACTAATTATCCGGTAAGTGCCTTTTATGATATTAAGACAACGGCACCTATCACACCCCCGGCAATTATTTCTTTTAACTATAGTCCCGCTTTATCTCCAGAGGAAATATCACTCTTTAGATATAATCCCCTTACCCAGTCCTTTGAACAAGTAACCACTGCTGTGGTAGACAGGCTTAATAATCGTATTATTGTTGAGGTTACCACACTTTCTCTCTTTGTTTTGATGGTGAATAAAGATAAAATCCCTCCGATGATAGAAGACCTTTCACTTACCCATCAAAACCTGAACTTTACTCTCAGAGATGACTTAAGTGGTATCAATGTGCAGACTATATCTGTTACCGTGGATGATAAAAACATCACGGATAAACTTACCATTACCGGCAAGACCGGTGACCTAACCGTTACCGTCTCTGGACGGGACATCTTCCAGACTTGGCTGGATACACACACCATGAGGATTACCGCACATGACCGGACGGGTAACGAAGTCAGCAAAACCATCTCCTTTATCGTGGGATACACCCAGGTGAAGTTAGTCCTAAAACCAGAATCGCTGAATATTAACCCCGGCGTTTTGACGGCATATCTAAAGTTTCCTAAACCCTTCGGTGTCCCTAAAATACTTGAAGTAACATTAGACTACGCTCCTTCCGAGAGTTGGATGGTTAATTATGATGGTGTTCCTGATTTAGGTTTAGAAGGACCGGTCGTAGAAGTGAAATTCCGCCGTGAAGTGATTGAAAAGGTCTTAGCAGAAAAAGGTATGATATTAGATACAGAGTTTATACTTAGAGGTAGATTTGATGATGGGACCGCACTTTATGGCCAACTCTATAACCTTGAGGGTAGAGACAGCATCACCAAAATCATCCCAGAGGAAACGCCGGCTACTGGTCCGCCAGAACAATCCAAGGAAAAGGGTACAAAGAAATGAAACACCTAAAGTTTGGTTTAGTTATTTTGTTGGTAAGTATTACCTTTATCTGCTTCGGCTTTAAGTGTCCCTGGCAAAAGAAGGATAAAGATAATGATATTATTACGGGCAGTAGCGGCGATACCAGTAGTGGCGATACTTGGACTGCCACAACTATTACTGATGCACCTATTTCAAGAACATGGCATTCAGCAGTTTGGACCGGTAGCGAAATGATTGTCTGGGGAGGGATGGATGAAGCGAATAATAATTTTAATACTGGCAGTAAATATAATCCTTCTCTTGATAGTTGGACAGCGATCACCACAGTCAATGTCCCTTTACCAAGAGATTACCATACAGCTATTTGGACAGGCACAGAAATGATTGTCTGGGGGGGAGGGAATGCTACCAATACTATTTTCTTTAATAGTGGTGCTAAATATTATCCTATTACTGACACATGGGTTTCAATTACCATGACCAACGCACCGACAAGTAGAACGGCTCATGCTGTGGTTTGGACCGGAAATGAGATGATTATTTGGGGTGGTTGGGATGGAACTAAGTGCCTCAATACGGGTGCCAAATATTATCCTATTACTGATACATGGATATCTATTACCACCACGAATGCACCGATAAGTAGATCTGTCCGGACGGCTATTTGGACGGGGACAGAAATGATTATCTGGGGTGGTTCTACTTTACCTACAACTTATTTTAGTACTGGTGCTAAGTACAATCCTATGACTGATACATGGACTCCTATCACTACCACCAATGTACCTTTAGAAAGAGATTTGCATACTGCAATTTGGACGGGGAACGAAATGATTGTCTGGGGAGGGCAGGATGGTTTAGGTAACGCCGTTTATGCCGATGGGGGTAAATACGATCCTGTGCAAGACAAATGGACACCAATCGCCTCTTTTACCACGTCTAATTCCGCTTACGGAAGAAATTCACATAGCGCAATCTGGACTGGTAATCAGATGATAGTCTGGGGTGGTGACCCTCATGATTTAGTGTCTTATCTTAATGATGGAGGCAGATATAACCTTTCTAACAATACTTGGACTTTGCTCCCTGTTCTTAATATTTCTCCACGTTGGGGACACACCTCAGTTTGGACAGGTACCGAGATGATTATTTGGGGGGGATATAATGATTATGCTTTGATTAGTTTTAATACCGGTGCGAGGTATAAACCATGATTACTTTTATTTCCCTATTACTCGGTATCCTTAGTTCGGTCTCCGGTAAGGACATCTTCCAGCCAGCGGTAATTTCTCATACAATGACTATTACTGCCCAAGACCGAGCTGGCAACGAAGTTAGGCGAAAAGAAACCTTTATCGCGGGATTTGCCGATGTGAAAGTGGTCATCAAACCAGAGGCGTTAAATATTAATCCGGGTATTTTAACCGTATATACCAAGTTCCCGGAACCGTTTGGAATCCCCCGCGTCCTTAATGCCACATTAGACGGTGGGCCATTAGAACGTTGGGAAGTTTCTTATGAAGACATCTTAGAAGAGGGTCTGATAGCACCCATCGTAATTATGAAATTTAGACGACAAGACATAGAAAACGCCCTGAAGCAAAGAGGTGAAATATTAGATACAGAATTTATACTTACGGGCACATTTGATGACGGAACAGCTCCAGATGGCCAACGCTATAGTTTTGAGGGGAAAGATAGTATTACCAAAATAATCTCTAAGTAAGGTAAGAGAAAATGAAATGGTTAAAGTTCAATATTGTTGCTTTATTACTAATCATTCTTTTTGTCTATCTCGGTGCTAGATGTCCCTGGTCTAAGGACAAAAATGATGATAAAACAGTAACAGGCACTGGTAGTAGCGGTGAACAACCGCCTGTTGACACATGGATATGGTCAGCAATAACTGTGACTAACGCTTCACCAAGAGTTGGTCACACTGCCGTCTGGACTGGCAGCGAGATGATTATCTGGGGTGGTGGGGTTGGTGCTAATTATTTCAACACTGGTGCAAAATATAATCCGGCATTAGATATCTGGACTTCGATTACCACCACGAATGCTCCGGTTAGCCGAGCTGCTTATACCGCAGTTTGGACCGGGGCTGAGATGATTATCTGGGGAGGGTGGACTGGTAGTTCTGAACTCAATACCGGTGCAAAGTATTATCCGATAACCGATACCTGGGTAGCCATTACTACTACTAATGCACCTTCCACCAGAAGTAGCCATACAGCCGTCTGGACTGGTAGCGAGATGATTATCTGGGGGGGAGTTCCTACCGATATTAAGAAGGGCGCTAAATATAACCCCCGAACTGATACATGGACCCCGATTACCACCACCAATGCTCCGGTTGAGAGATTTGACCATATTGCCGTATGGACGGGCAGTGAGATGATTATCTGGGGAGGTGAAGGCGAAGGTGTTTGGCTTAACACCGGCGCTAAATATTATCCGATAACTGATACTTGGACAGCCATCACAACAACTAATGTCCCTTCGGTACGACGCTGGCATACCGGTATCTGGACAGGTCAGGAGATGATTATCTGGGGGGGATATAATAATGGAGGACTTACCACAGACGGCGGGAAGTATTATCCAATAAGTGATACATGGATACTTGTTTCCTCTGATGGAGAACCTGCAGCAAGACTTATACACACGGCAATCTGGACGGGCAGTGAGATGATTATCTGGGGTGGTGATGGAGGTGTACCCGTCAGCGCACTTAATACTGGAGGGAGATATAATCCGGCAACTGACTCCTGGATTTCAATTACGACAACAAATGCTCCATCGTCTCGGTCCAGCCATACAGCTATTTGGACCGGAACCGAAATGATTATCTGGGGTGGAGAGGATGGGAGTTATTACTTTAATGACGGTGCTCGGTATAAACCATGATTACAATTATTCTACTTTCTCTATTATGTTTTGTGCTTTCCAATCGTGATAATGAAATTCCGTAGGTGCGACATAGAAAGAGCCTTAGCCAAGAAAGGCGAGGAAATAGATACGACCTTTGTTATTGAAGGTCATTTTGATGACGGCACGGCACCAGATGGTCAATTATATGATTTTACTGGGCAAGATAGTATTACTAAAATCATTGTTAAAAAACATAAATGTAAGCATTGTGAACATCACCCTTTTGAAAAGAAGCACCCCGAATGGGTTCAGGACAAGAAATGTGGAGAAACTAATAAGAAGGATAATAAGGATGGCAATGATGACAAAGAGCCAACCGGTTCATCTGAAAGAGGTAAGAAGAAATGAAATGGTTAAAATATAGTTTAGTTTCTTTTCTAATAATTATCATTCTTTTTGTCTATCTCGGAGCCAAATGCCCTTGGCAAAAGAATAGGGACGACGAAGAGATTATTATCACGGGTAGTAGTGAAATCAGTCCCTGGACCGCCATTGCGACAACCGGTGCACCTTCAGCAAGAGGATGGCATACCACCATCTGGACTGGTACTCCCGCTCAAGGCGGGACAGGTGAAATGATTATCTGGGGAGGGGCAACTAATACGGCTGAATACGTATACTACGCCCTTAATACAGGAGCCAAATATTATCCCGTAACTGATACTTGGATTCCAATTACTACTACTGACGCTCCGTCAAATAGAACCGGTCACACGGCCGTTTGGACAGGCAGTGAGATGATTATCTGGGGTGGTTCTAATATTACCGAATGGCTTAACACAGGTGCGAAGTATTACTCTATAACTGATACATGGATATCAATTACTACCACTGGTGCTCCATCAAGTAGAACTTGGCACACGGCCGTTTGGACAGGCAGCCCCGCTCAAGGCGGGACAGGCGAAATGATCATCTGGGGGGGATATGGTATTGGTGCACCTAATCTTAATACAGGTGCGAAATATAATCTAATAAGTGACACATGGACCGCGATTACCACTACTGATGCACCATTAGGAAGGTTCCGGCATACCGCCATCTGGACAGGCAGGGAGATGATTATCTGGGGTGGAGATGATGCACAAGGTCCTATTACTCTTATTAACACTGGTGCGAAGTATAATCCGATAAGTGACACATGGACCGCGATTACCACTACTGGTGAACCATCACCAAGAGAATGGCATACATCTATCTGGACAGGTATAGAGATGATTATTTGGGGGGGACTTAACGATAGTCTGTGGTATCTTAATACGGGTGCGAAGTATAATCCAATAAGTGATACTTGGACTGCTATGCCTACAACCAATGCGCCTTCCGCCAGAGCGGGTCATACCGCGATTTGGACCGGTACTCCTGCTGAAGGTGGGACAGGTGAAATGATTGTCTGGGGGGGGAGTGGGGACTTTGCTTCAAGCCTTAATACTGGTGCGAAATATAATTCCATAAGCGATACGTGGAGCGTTATAACTATCAGCGGTGCATCATCAGCAAGACGACGTCATACCGCTATCTGGACTGACAATGAGATGATTATCTGGGGAGGAGACAATGATGATAGCATCCTTAACACCGGTGGTCGGTATAAACCATGATTACAATCATAACTAATATTATACTGTTTTGCTTAACCGTTACAGTATCAGCGCAAGATGTCTTTCAACCATCAGTAAACACCCATACAATGACCATCATTGCTCAGGATAGAGGCGGAAATGAGGTTAGACGAACAATTACATTCAGTGCTGGATATACCGATGTAAAAGCAGTTATAAAACCCGAGTCATTAAACATTAATCCGTAGAGTAAGATCTCCACATCCCACCGGATGGAAGGGGCGAATTGAATGGGTTACGGGTGACCATGCGGGACACTCTTGGTAATTCCAATCCCTATCCCTTTGACGGGATCCCGTCCCTAACGGGAGGCTGTAAGCTCTGAGGGATAAGAGACCATGAGATTGCTTCTCCCGCCAAGGCGGGATCGCAATGACAAGATTAGTCTCGTCTAAGTCCCCGCCTGCCAAAGCCGAAAGGCGGCGGGCAGGTCGTTAAGTCCCTGTAAAATAAAATAGTCTTTGTGTCCTTCTTGCCCCGCACATAATTTATGTGCGGGGTGAATGTCTTTGTCCCTGACGGGAGGCTTCGCACTGGTGAATCTGAAAATTTATAGTATGGCAGTCCCGCACATAACTTATGTGCGGGATACTGCCAACTACCCCTCTGAGGGGTTCTTGTCCCGAACCCCCCGACGGGGTCGGGATAGTGGGCTGTAGTAGACCGTCCCGCTTCAGCGGGATACGGGTCACTATACTGGGCTGTAACTCCCCCGAAAGTTTCGGGGTCGAACAGCCCAAGTATAACTCATCCACCCCGAAAGCATTCGGGGGGATTCTAACAGCCCACTACGATTTGAAAAAGAGGGCATTACGGTCTTACGACCGGTGGGTTACGGTCATACTACCGGTGGGTTACGGCTTTACGACCAGTGGGTTACGGTCTTACGACCAGTGGGTAACGGCTTTACGACCGGTGGGTTACGGTCTTACGACCAGTGGGTAACGGCTTTACGACCGGTGGGTTACGGTCTTACGACCAGTGGGTAACGGCTTTACGACCGGTGGGTTACGGCTTTACGACCAATGGGTAACGGCTTTACGACCGGTGGGTTACGGTCATACGACCGGTGGGTAACGGCTTTACGACCAGTGGGTAACGGTCAGGGGCGTACCTACCCCCCCCACTTGTATTTTTTGGAAAGTTCTAACCTTTTATGAATCAGGATGATAGAGATAAAAATCAGTCCGAAAAAAATACCATAAAAATCTTAATTCCGGCCAGGTTTATTGCCCAAATCCCGCCGTGGCGGCCCGCCTGCCGGCGAGGCAGGGACAAAAACCGAGTTTTTTCAGTCAAATACGCATATATTGCAAATTAGAACCGTGTCCAGGCGGAATTACCCCTGTAAAGCCCGTGAAGGAATGAGTAACTCTAATATAATTGAGCTGTATCTCGAATATACTTGACTTTTAGAAGAATAAGTGGACGAGTAGACTTAACATATAGGACGAGTAGACTTAACAGTATGGCTAAAAGGTTCCGGTTTATAGAATTAGTCCCGACACAGGTGTCGGGATTGACTGGTTTTATGAACGAGATGGTGCTTAAAGGAAATCTGCAGGCATACCGGCGGGGACGGGCGGTTGAACTTTCAGCCAAATATCAAACCGTCCCGGAAATTGCCGAAGCGCTGAAATCTTCCAAACGCCGAGTTTATGAATGGTTGAGACGGTATCAGAAATATGGTCTAAGCGGTATTGCCCAGCGGGTTCAACCGGGCAAACTAACCTCAGGGCAGATTGATGAGATTATGAAAATCAGCGGCTGGTCCCGACACCTTGTGTCGGGACAAAAAGCCTGGAGCTTTCGTAAGATTGCGAAGTGGATTAATGATACCTGGCATATCAAGATTTCATATGTAAGAATAAGGCAGATTATCACCGGTCGGCTCTGGAATAAAACCTGAACGAATTGCAATACGCCCCTACAATAGTTTATTTTCCGCCAGAGGCGGATCTGTCCGCCACGGCGAATCTGTGATGCCAGAGGCACATCTCCCGATGGTTATCGGGATGACCGAAGGCACGACCGTAGGCATGACTTATACGGCAATAATACCAAGAGCTGGGCATTTTGTCAACCCTTTACCCCGTTAGGGGAGTTCGGGGGACACCATACTCCCCCGATGGACATCGGGGGATCGGGAGATGACGGTAAAGCATTAAGCACCCGCCCCATTCCAGCCGTGATGTAACCACTCCCGTAGGGACAAGATAATTGGGAAATGCCCAATAATTCTACGAATATCGGCTATACTTATCACAGTTATTGCGTCTTTTTACTGCATTTCCGATGTAAATATCAGGGGGGGGGATACGGTATCCCCCCCTATCTGATAATGACTCTATGCCTGACCAACTGCTATTTCGAGCATTTTCCCCTTTATCGGATCGTTAAATTATGTCAAAGTCTTTCTACGAATATCGGCTATATTTATCAAGTTATTGCGTCTTTTCCCTATGTTTTCGATATAAAAGAGGCAGACTTGGGGACAGACCAGAGCCTACTGCCTCCCGTCAGGGACAGATTTTCTAAGTCAGTATTTATGCGGTGAGCAAGGGATAGTTTTCGGAAATCGGGAAGTCCGGGTAATACCCCGATATTCATCGAGGCGGGTGTCCCCGGAATTTGCGTAATTCTAGGGGGGTTCCTGTAATAGATAAGGGGGGTTCCTATAACAGATAGGGGGGGTTCCTAATGCCGTTAAGTTAAGGTAATATCTTATTATATGATAAGGAGTTAGGGTAAAATAAAAAGACCTCCTTTTGCCGATAAAAAGGTACGAATTCTTTAACCTTTTTAGCAAAGGAGGTCTAAAATGGGAAGTCCTCAATATTTTTATCGGCATTTTGTTTTTGATGCCTTTAAACATTTTTTATCTGCTGAAATCATAGAGAAAATTAGCCGGAAAATAGGACCAAAGCACCGCCATCGTTGTTTCGGTGTGGAAGGCTTTATCTGGTCGGGACTCCTCGTCGCGGCTTACACTTCTTTACCCAGTCTGCAACAAATCTTTGACCAAACCGGTACTTTACTTGGGAGTATTACACCTGTTTCACTTGCTTCAGTATCTGCCTTTTGTCAGTATCGGACTAAATTCCCGCTCAAAGCAATGCTTTATCTATGGAGATTTCTTTTGATTAAATTTAAGACGAAAGATAATGATACCTGGCGTGGTTTTAAATTACGAGCTTTGGATGGCTCTTTAGTAAATTTACCGGAATCACTTTACGCTTATTTCGGTGCTTCAGGAGGCTGTGGACCGGGACCAGTGCAAGGGTTTTTAATGGTGCTTTATGATCTGATGTCGTCTGTCCCAATCGCATTCCGGATTAGTCCTGCCGTTAATGAAGGTCGCCCTCATCTCCTCTTAAAACATCTTTCCGGACATCTTACCACCGGTAGTTTGCTCCTGATTGATGCCGGTTTTTATAGTCTGGAAATTTTCAGTCTTCTGTTAAAGAAAGGAACTCATTTTGTAATACCGATGCGGTCAAGTAGTAAGCCCAAGTTAATTAAACGGTTAGGTAAAAATGACGGTCTTTATCAAATTAAGGCTACCAGTTACTGGAAGAATAATCCCTGGGTGACAGAAGATTTAGTGATTCGAATTATTACTTATCAAATACCAGGTTTTCGTCCTCGGCGTTTAGTTACTTCATTAGTTGATGAATTACAGTATCCGGCGGAAGAAATTATTCAACTCTATCACCGGCGCTGGGAGATTGAAACTTTCTTTAGGGATTTTAAACATACTTTATCCGTAACGCACTGGCATGCCGAAACATTACCGGCGCTTTATTCTGAGCTTTTATTTCAAATACTTTTGGTGGTACTGACGCGTTTAGTAATGGCGGAAGCGGCTATTCAAAGCGGTATTTCATCTAATCAATTAAGTTTTGGGCGGAGTTTAGCTAAGGTTAAAAAGGCTTTAGGAGCTTATCCCAATAGGGTGAAAATGCCGATAATCTTCTTAGCGGTCCAGTAAACCGCTAAGGAGGAAAATACGATGGGCATGATTGTAAAAGATGACCAGTGGAGAATTCCCGATGAGCTCTGGGAAAAAATGGAACCCTTATTGCCTAAACCTAAACCCCATCCTTTGGGATGCCACAATCCACCCGTTCCACCGCGCCAAGCCATGAATGCGATTTTATTTGTCTTGCGGACGGGGTGTCAGTGGAATGCGTTAAAAGCAACCGGGATTTGTAGTAGTTCTTCGGCTCATCGGTGGTTTCAAAGATGGTGCCAAGCCGGAGTGTTTCTAAAGTTTTGGCAGGAAAGCCTATTTCAATACAACCAATTGAAACGGATTAACTGGAGTTGGTTATCTATGGATGGTGCCATGGTAAAAGCACCCCTGGGTGGGGGGAAAAACCGGTCGTAACCCCACTGATCGGGGCAAAAGAGGCACGAAACGAAGTCTTTTAACAGAAAGTAATGGCCTGCCGATTGGATTAGTAATTGAAGGAGCCAATCGGCACGATATGAAATTAGTTGAGTCGACGATTGAAAGTATAACGATTCAACGGCCGGAGCCAACGAACCAAGAACCACAAGGGATGTGTTTGGATAAAGGTTATGACTATGATGAAGTTCGTAATTTATTAAAGGCTTTTCACTTCACGGCGCATATTCGTTGTCGAGGTGAAGAAGCGCAAGCCATAAAGAAGGTCGCCGGATTCCGGGCACGCCGTTGGGTGGTGGAACGGACGCATAGTTGGCTCAATCGGTTCAGGGGAATTTTGATTCGTTGGGAGAAAAAAGCGGAAAACTATTTAGGATTGCTTCACTTGGTATGTGGACTAATTACATGGAGGACGACATACCTATTGGGATAGGCTCTAGGTATGATCGTATTTTTACCTGTATCAGAATGGGTAAAAATATATTCTGAATTAATTGAACAGACAAAAAAATATCGGATTGATATTCGGCCTAACCGAAGATTTGAACGTAATACGTCCAAACGCCGTCAACGAAGTCGGCTGAGATATGCCATAATAATAGCCTATCTTTTGTTAAGGGAGGAAAAAGATGTTGCTTAACTTAACGGCATTGGGGGGTTCCTGTAATAGATAGGGGGGGTTCTTTCGTCGGGTATACCACCCTCCCCCCCCACCTATTTTTAACTCATTATTAGATAAGGAGATATAGATATGGGGAATTCGGGGGACACCATAGAATGGCACATAGATAAGGAGTAAACATCTCTTATTGCCCTACTTCGCCCTCCGAAGTAGCCGTAGGGCTACGAAGGACGGGTCATTCTGAGAGTAGTGGTCTTTCACACATAAATTACTGGGTGATAACGGTTCTTTTTACCGATAATATTATCAATAGTGAAAAATTGGTAAGGAGGACCGATTATGAAAAAATATATTGTGGAATTGACGGCGGAGGAACGAGAGAAATTGCAGAAGTTAATTTCAGCCGGACAATCCTCCGCACGGAAACTGACGCATGCTCGGATTTTACTTAAGGCCGATTGTTCGCCACTCGGACCAAATTGGACTGATGGACAAATCAGTCAATCGTTGGATGTGGATATAACCACGGTGGAACGTCTTCGTAACAGGTTTGTTGAAGAGGGATTAGAGATGGCTTTGACGAGACACAAAACCCGTCGGATTTATGACCGTAAAATGGATGGAGCTAATGAAGCTCATTTAATTGCCTTAGCTTGCGGTGAAGCCCCAACAGGTTATCAACGTTGGACGCTACAACTTTTAGCAGATAGAATGGTGGAATTAAAACACATGGAAAGCCTTTCTTATGAGACCGTGCGGCGCACTCTAAAAAAAACGAACTTAAGCCTCATCTGAATAAACAATGGTGTATCCCGCCCAAGAGCGATGCAGATTTTGTCTGCAAGATGGAGGACGTTTTGGATATTTACAAACGGCCTTATGAGCAGAAACGACCGGTAGTTTGTCTGGACGAAGTTCCGAAACAACTAATTAGTGAGGTTAAAATTCCTTTACCAATGTTACCGGGGAAACAGGCCCGTTATGACTACGAATATAAGCGGAATGGCGTAGGTAATATATTTATGATGTTTGAGCCTCTGGTGAACAAAAGATATATCAAAGTGAAAGAACATCGGACGAAAAAAGACTGTGCGGGAATAATGAGGTATTTAGTAGATAAAGTTTATCCGGATGTTGAACAGATTATCTTAATTATGGACAATCTGAATACCCATAATAAATCTTCATTATATGAAACATTTAAACCTGCAGAGGCAAAGCGAATTGCCGATAAGATAGAAATTCATTATACTCCCAAACATGGGAGTTGGTTGAATATGGCGGAGATAGAGATAAGTATTTTAAGTCGGCAGTGTTTAGGCGACCGAGTGGGTGATACGCAACGATTAGAAGATATGACAAGACCTTGGGAAGAAAAACGTAATCGGTTAGAAGGTAAAGTTAACTGGCAATTTAGGACGGAGGATGCCCGTATTAAACTCACGAAGTTATACCCAGCAATTAATGTGTGAAGGAGCAGTAGCGAAGAATCTCGCTAATTGAGACCCTTCGTGGAATTTATCCCGCTTCCAGGCGGGACTCAGGGTGACATTTTGGGCTTAACTATGTGCCATTCGGGACACCATATGATAATTCGGGGGACACCCCTCCAGAGGCGGGCAGGCATCCCGAATAGTTTAAGATGCTTGCACTGAGTCCTTCGACATACTCAGGTTTACACTGAGCCCTTCATTCTTCAGGATAAAATCCGCGAACGTGATAAATTACGCGAATGTGTCCCTGGAATTTTAATATAGACCGGGTGGGGTGTATAGTTAATCTTCTTTCCTAACAAGTAACGATAATAAAGAATAAGGGAGTGTCTGGGGGGAGAGACACTCCCGCGAAAAAAGGAAAGGAGAAAAATATGACCAATACGGAAAAGAAAATAGTAACCCACCGTCTGAGTATTATTAAACTGGCAGAGGTATTGGGTAATGTCTCAGAAGCCTGCCGTCGCAGAGGAATGGATCGGACCACCTTCTATGAGTATAAAAGGCGATTCCAGACGCACGGAATAGAAGGATTAAAAGATTTGCCGCCCATACCACATACACATCCGCAAGCAACGCCGCCGGAAGTGGAGAAAAAGATTTTAGATTATGCCTTTGACCAGCCTGGTTGGGGATGTAAACGAATCTCTGATAAGCTCAAATTAGAAGGTAATTATGTTTCTTCTCCAACGGTCCAGAACATCTTAACTAAAAACGGATTAAGAACCATGTATGACCGGTTGCTTAAATTAGAAGAAAAGGCATTAGGAGAAGGGATATCACTTAGCAGTGAACAGGTTAAGTATTTGGAGCAAAATAATCCTTGTTTCCGTGAAAGGCACATAGAATCAAGCCATCCAGGCGATTTACTGGCGCAGGATACTTTCTATGTAGGCCGGTTAAAAGGAGTTGGGCAGGTGTATTTACAAGCGCTCGTAGATACTTACGGCAGTTATGCATTTGGAAGGCTTTATATCAGCAAAGTGCCTGAATGCAGTGCAGATGTATTACACAATGACGTATTACCGCAATACCAGGAGTGGGGATTAAAAGTAAAAGCAATCCTGACGGATAACGGAAGTGAATATTGTGGAACTGAAAGGCATGCCTATGAGCTTTATTTATCGCTTAACGATATTGAGCATCGGCGGACTAAGGTAAAACGTCCGCGGACAAATGGGTTTGTGGAAAGATTTAATAAGACGGCATTAAATGAATTCTTTAGGAAGGCATTCCGAGAGAAATTCTATGAATCGGTGGAAAGCTTACAGCAAGATCTTGATGTATGGCTTAAACATTATAATACCGAACGACCGCATCAGGGATATCGGAATAGATGATTGCAATACATCTTATAGTTGATAGATATATTACTAATTTTCAACGGCGAGAAGAGTACTTCTATCAGATTGAAGTGAGTTTATTGTCACGAACTTGGATGTCTATTGCTAATAGACTAAATATAACTTGGGTGTCTTGTGGAAATGATAATCGTTATGAGAATTGGAGACTAATCATCTTCTTATCATCCCTCTTTCGGAGTACCTCTTTCGGGGGTTCATACCCGGCCCGCTTCTTTTTGCGAGCCGATGCGGGGCCGGGATTCCCATTCGGGGTCTCGGGGTCACATAAATGTGACCCGTCAACCCCGAAAGGGTGGCTCGCTCTTACTGTTCAACGTGTAGACATCATCATATACTATAGTTAATCTCTATTGGTTATCGGGGTGCTGTTTCCAGCTTTATAGGTCTGCATTGTATGAACCCCATCAATATCTAACAATCCCTTATCACAGATTTATTATCAATGTCTTTTACGGGTATCAACATCTTTAGTGTATAAAGGGGTGTGGGGGAAACCCTGTGCTCAGCCGTTTTCCGTCAAAACGTCCGAGCACTCACCATGCCCAATGCCCCCCTTGCCCCTCGTCCCCTTCCCCATAACCCTATTCCTCCCCGGCTACACCCCCGGGAACCGTTATTGAATTGGGGAAGAGGACGCCGGTCATGTAGGGGGGCATAAAACGGGCATGGTGAACCCTGGGAATCTTGCAGGCAAGCTGCAAAATTCCCAGGGGGTAAGACCGGGGGTTTGCCGTCGATGCCGTCAAACCCCCAGTGTGTAATTCCACGTTATAGTCATATACCCAAACCCGTCTCGGTGGGGGCAGTCTAAAGCGGGTCGGGTGGTGCAGTGGCTCCACCCGCCGTCCCCCACATCGAGCCAGGTTTGGCCTTATCTCTATGCAACATTAGAGTCGAGAATAAATCGGAAATGAGAGAGGGAGTGAGGGAGAGAGAGAGAGAGAGAGAGAGGGGGGGGGAGCGTGCGTGTCACCCTGGTAAACATTCTTTATGACTGCGTTACCCATTAGGCACTCTTGAGTCATAAGCAGCTCATCGAATACGATGCCATGCTTATTCGGGTTAAGACACGACACTTATCAAAATACTTTAAGCGGAGAGTACTCAGGCTAAGCATTTTGATAAGGCTCGTGTATTTATTATAATCATTTATAATCTTAGCTAGATACCTCTTTTCTATGAGAAGAGGTAGGTGATGAGCAAAAAAAAATCACCAAATCTAAAAAAAACGCTTGACAAGAATAAATTATAATGATATATGCTACCTTAGAAAAGGAGGTGATATTAAATGGAAACAATCATTATCGGGTCAGGACCTTTTGACCTTCAGTATGGTTACGTAGACTCATCCCGCCCGGATGATAATCATTGCAATGACGGAAGCTTACTTGTGCAGTCAATTATCACACCCACCCCTATCACTATGTTTAGCTGGGTTAGATTTTCGTTAGACCAGTTAAAAGGCAAAAAGCATATCGTGTCGGCTATCATGTCTTTTGGCCTGGACACGATGACCCCATCAAGTGCAACCCTTAAGTTGACTGAGCCTGTAGGCACTGTAATTAGTCCACCTACATTGTCTTATCACAATGCTCCAGCTGACATAGATGTTGGATTACCAACGACAGTTATTACTAGTAGTGATACTATAGTAAACCTTGATATGACTAAACTTATTACCGATTACGTCGAGGGGCGCAGGGAAAATAAGGGGTTATATATTAAGGTATTACAAACAGTACCACCGCATAATATTGATATTGCTATGATTACAGCAATTGTTGAGCCTGAAGGTCCGGCAACCTTGACAGTAATCAGCGACCCAACCGTTAAACCGCCAACGCGGAAACGATAAATTACTTTTTCTAGAAAGGATGATATGAGAAAAATACTAATGTTACTGCTTATTGTTGTCGTATTGATAGGATTACCACTTATCTGCGGCGGTCTGGAAATCAATATGACCAATGCTCAGAACCAATCAAGCTCTCAGCCGGTAACTTTGAACGTGGATTTGATTATTCAGTTTATTATTGCTTACATCCTGGGCAAGGCAGGCTGGAAAGGTGGCTCTAAGCTATTAGGGAAATAATTTAGACAATGACCTACTCAAGTAAACAATTTGGAAATATATAAAATATATAGAAGGGGGTGATAATACAAATGGCTACAATATTTGAGATTAAATGTGGATACCCTTTAGAAACAGCGTCAACCTTTGCCGTTGAACAATGGGCGGCTGTCATGGGATTACTTGCTCCCACTATCAATGATAAGCGGAAAATTGCAGTCCCGGATGACGGTACTTACCAGAATAAAGTTGTTGACCCATCCAGTCAGGGTTATGTCGATACATTTACGACTATCGTTCCTAACCCGCGAACCGGAAAGACTCAACAGATGATTCTGGATAACCAGCACATAAACCTATTCGAGACATTCGACAAGTGGTCACAGAAGTTGGATACCGCTTTTGCGACCGTCGGATCAGTGCCAGCGAAACGGTTTATCGATGCGGTTAATGCCGCAAAGAGTCTATGGGGTACCGGCGCAGGCAAGCGCACCTTAAGGGCAACCGGTGCAAGGTTATCAGGAGTCGGCGCTTCAGTGATAGCGCCTTTCTGGTTAACCGCGCATAAGAAAGCTTCTTCCATTATCCGGGTCGGCACGGATGAAGTGGTTTCCGGTAATCCATTTAACTGTATCGTGACGGGAATGCAGAACGCCTTTGTTACAATGTTGACAGGGCAACTTACGTTCTCGATGATACAGGCGGAGAAGTCAGGGATGAACTCAGCCATACTGACTGTATTGAATGACCGGTTAAACCATATGATTCAGGCGTTCGTCGATCCTGCAGCAGGGTTAAAACCATTCGCTACAGGGGGAGACTCACATTGTGATGTTGTGAATGACCCGGTACACGGGGAGATGCTTAGCGTGAAGGCAACGACGATATAACCTTTTAGTCAGCCGGGGGGGGGTATAGTATCCCCCCCTACTGATTTTATATCGATAATGCAGAAAAAAGACTCAATAACTTGACAAATATAACCGATAATTATATATGTAGGATGTAATAAATATATGACCGATATAGACCCGAAACTCGCACAAGATTACATAGATTCCGTTAAGGCACACGCGCGGCTACAACGCTCCATTGATAAACTTACCCTGAAGGCAACAAGTCTAAAAATACGTATCAAACAGATTGAGAGTGATGTCTTAATTGACATGTACAAGCATATCGGTGTCTCAAAAGACGACCCCATCCCTAACCAGGAAGAGAAGGAAGCCTTACTTTGGAAAGCACTTAAAGAGGATAAAATTTATCTGGATGCAGTAGACAAATTGCGTCAAATCGAACGCCGTGTTATTAATTTAAAGTTCCGGCTGGCGAAAGCTGCAGCCGGTAAAATGGTTTCCGAAACCAAATTAAAATAGACTGATACATACAAATGTTAAGAGAATCCAGGGGTCACGATGATAAGGCGTTGACGACTCGCCTTGTGGCTGGTGGGAACGGGGTTACACCCGGGACCCCCGGATTCTCCTGTGCGGTTTGTATCGGTCGGATGGGGCGTGATAGTGGTACCAGGTTACCCTTCACGCCCCTATTATTTACTGCTCAGATGCGGACAAATACATTAGCGCCGGGGTAAATCGATTTTACCCGGACCGTCAGAAGTTGTCCGTGAGGATATCAGTTTATGATGTATGTTAAGGTTATACATGTTACCAAACACCGTGTACGTTATTCTTACGTTAGGATATGTAATAGAGTTAAAAAGGGCTTATCATGCCGTAAGCAAGAGATTGTCGTTGCCAACTTAGGACGATTAGACGATGTTAAGGAATCAGTTAATATATTAATATCAGGGTTAGAACGTATACGTGCTCTGAATTTGTCCGTACAGCGCGTATCCGGGAAAGAAATCCGGTACGGACAAATAACAAACGTGCGAAAGGGATAATATATGTCAACCGATAAAATAGATTTAGTCCGGACTTTATTGAGTATCATTGCCTGTGAAAATATGTCAGATCGATACAAAGTCAATGCTGTTGAAGATGTTTTACGTTCAGAACTGAAAGCCTACTTAGTCTATGACCGGGGCTTAGTAGATAGAGAAACCGAGGTAAAGACATGATAGAAATAGATTTCGCCCCAGGTACTTTACCTAGAGACGTTATAGTATTTGTTATCGAACATGCTTTTGAATCGCTCGATATTGCTTTATCATACTTTACTGATGAAACTATATGGACGGCAATTCTTGACGCGCTTGCTAATGGAATACCAGTAAGATTACTTTTAGACCGGCACGAAATAAACGCTCGTACCTCTATATATAAACGATTTATATTAGGACATACTTTCCCGGGATTGACTGTAAAGATAACTCAGAGTAAAGGTTATATGCATAATCATTTCTGTTTATGTGACGACTATATTTTAGTTACAGGTAGTTACAACTGGACTTATTATGCCGGATCTCGTAACGCAGAAAATCTGTTCTACGCTGAGGGAGAACCAATCCAGAGTGACTATCAAGCAGAGTTCGAAAAGCTTTGGAGTCTTGCTATATGATACAAGCTTATTTTTCACCGGGTACAGACTGCCTTAATGCTATTAAAACATATCTAGACAATGCGGTTACCCCATTAGATATCGCTGAGTATTGTTTTACTGATTCAAAGATTTGGGAATATCTAAAAGCAGCTCTTGCTAGAGGAGTTATTACGAGATTATTACTCGATAGGCAATCTAGCAGGCGTTGGTCAGCTATATGGATAAGGTTTCTCATCTGGCAATCGTACCCAAATATTACAGTCAGGATTTCAAAGACACCTGGTTTAATGCATAATAGTTTCTGTGTTAACGGTAACCATCAGGTATTAACAGGTAGTTATAATTGGACTGCAGTAGCCCGTAAACGTAATAATGAAAACTTAATATTAACGGATTATGGAATAGCTTATACAGTTTATAAAGCTCAGTTTGATTATCTCTGGGCTTTAAATGCCTAAGAAAGGAGAATCCCATGAACAAACCAACCCTGCAGAAACAGACTAAGAGGTCCCTTGAAGATCTATATCGTGCAGAGAAATACACCAGTGAGTTTAGACATCACACTCTGCAGCATATATTCTTCATACTGCACTATCCTATTCCATGGATAGAAAAGCACCACTTAATATACACAGAACTAAAGGCATGTGGATACGGAAAAGAAGCTGATGACAGACAATAAAACATTAGATACCTTAGTAAAATACTTCAGTGCCAGGGAGGTAGAAACGACAGACCTGCCGGCCAGGTTTCCAGCAGGGGTATCGGGTCAACCCCGTCCCACCGGAAAGTCGTCGGAACCCCTACCCCGTCCCTATTATGTCCAAGATACACTCAATCTCGAAGTTTTAGACATCCTCCCCCGTCATAAAGTTAACCCCTGTAAGACTAAATATATAGTTGGCGGTTGCGGATGTAAGCGAATAATTTTACCCCATTCTTGCCACCGCTATGACTGCGAACCTTGTGCACCCTGGACAGGTCGGCAACGGGCCAGGCGTGTCTATAGTTATTTTAAAGGTAAAACGGTTTGTTATACGATTTTTACCGTTCCGTTGGAATTAAGGCATAAATTCGTCAAGCCTAAGGCTTGGTCTAAAATAAGGAGTTTAGCATGGAAAATACTAAAGGACCACTTCGGGGCGTGTTATGGGGTAGAAGCCAGTCATCCAGTGGGCAAACGCATTGGCATATTCCATCCACATTTAAATTTCCTATGGATTTCAGACAAAAGCGTAAGCCATTTTATCGATGTTGTTACACTCCGGATTCTATGGGCTCACGCGCTCGGTGTGCTTCCTGCGCACGTGTGGAAGCTATTCTTAGCAAACCCTAAAAAGGTATTAGCGACTATACGTATTGACCATACAAATGTTAAGCATGCGTATAGTCGTATTGATTATAAGGTTAGGCACTGGTGTAGTTATGTAACCCGTACATTTCCCGGGTTTGGTTACTGGGTAGGTCGTATCAGGTGGCACGGATGCAAGCCGATAAAGTCCAAGATTGAGCGGTCTATCTGTCCGGATTGCGGAGAACCCATTAAGTGTATCGGGGAAATAGACCCTGCAGTAGTAGCAGACTACTACTCACATGGATGGTTACTCGGATTAGACCCTCCATGGTATGATAATCGTAATATAATCCGATACAAATCGAAAGGAAAGAAACATGTCAGACGAACTGAAGATGTATAAGGACATGTACTACAGCTATAAGAATTTAGCGTATACGCGTCAGGAAGCACTAAGGAGTTTAGGAGTACTCCTGGAAGACCCAAACGAACCCCCGGAGGAAAAGGTAAGGAAGGCCCAGGAGATATTAGGATATGTCGGAGCCAACCCCAGGGTGATATCTCAGGACAACGGATAGAGGTATTAGAAAAGGCTTGCATCAACCCCCGTGTTAATTGCACGGGGGTTTTTTATTGGATTAACCAATAGCTTGCAGATGACGCGCATTCGTGAGTTGTAGACCTCACCACGGGGCTTTAAATGAGTTTTACAGACTGATGTTTTTTAAAAACACATCATGTTAATCTCATAAAAGCATCTAAGTTTTAGTCTAATTGCATAGTGTCAGTCTAATTGCACTACTAACTCTCACGCTTAACTCACTTCAAACTAGTATATGTCATACTTTGAAGTGGTTAAGCATGATGATAATCATATTAAGTCTATTAGATTATGCCTTTGACCAGCCTGGTTGGGGATGTAAACGAATCTCTGATAAGCTCAAATTAGAAGGTAATTATGTTTCTTCTCCAACGGTCCAGAACATCTTAACTAAAAACGGATTAAGAACCA
>Ga0315282_10004421_pt1 | contig 24526 bp, 18 predicted proteins | sample YL17G07_20_MG_FD_203693 | JGI IMG/M metagenome (GOLD analysis project Ga0315282, IMG submission 203693) | Sediment microbial communities from Yellowstone Lake, YNP, Wyoming, USA - YL17G07_20 | ecosystem: Environmental > Aquatic > Freshwater > Lake > Sediment | place: USA: Wyoming | collected... | reverse complement strand
CCAGGGCGGCGTCGGGGATCCAGGTGTGGAACGGCATGGACCCGGCCTTGCCGATGGCCCCGATCATCATCAGGACGAAGGCCGCGGCGGCCAGCCCGTGGGGCTCGACGGAGACCTTGGACATCGTCAGCGTCCCGGTCAGGGACCAGAGCAGGCCGATGCCCATGATCATCGAGAAGTCACAGAAGCCGCTGATCAGGAAGGCCTTGACCGCGGTCCGGCCCGACAGCGGCTTGCCGCCGATCGTGATCAGGCCGAAGAGGGTGACCAAGAGCCCCTCCCAGAAGAAGAGCAGGGGCACGAAATTATCGGCCAGGACGGCGCCGTTGGCGAAGGCGGCCGTCAGAAAGACGTAGGCGTAATATTCCCGGACCCGGGGGGCGTCCTTCATCTTGACCGTCGAATAGAGCGTGATCAGAATGAGGAAGCCGGCCAGGGCCAGCAGGATGAAGCTCGAGAAGTGGAAGAGGCGGAGCTCGAAGTCGATCCCCATGCCGAGCCAGGGGACCCGCAACTCGAGCGTCTTCACGCCGAAGAAGACGAAGGCGTAATAGAGGAGGACCGCTGACCCGGCGACGGCCAGGATCTCCCGGAGGAGCTTGACCGTCTTCGGGATGAGGAGCAGAACGACGGCCAGGACCGCGGGCAGGAGAATCGGCAGAAGCAGCATTTTGGGCGTCATCGGAGCCACCAACTCATCTGGGCCGTCGCGATGTTGACGAGCTTCATGGGATAGGAGACGAGCAGACCGGCCGCCAGGCTGAGGACGGCCAGGGTCGCGACGACAAAGACCATGGATTTCGTTTTTTCCGGGGCCGGGTGCTTGGCCTCACCCAGGAAAACCAGGCTGAAAACCTTCAGCAGGTAGAACATCGTCAGCACGGCCGTGAACAGCGCCGTCCCGGCCAGCCAGATCTGGCCCGCCTGGAGGGTGCCCATGATCACGAGGAACTTGGAGAAGAACCCGCCGAAGGGGGGAATGCCGATGACGGAAAAGGCGCACAGCAGGAAGGCGACGGCCGTGACGGGCATCGTCTTGATGAGGCCGCCCATCTCCCGGATGTCCTTGGTGTGGGTGGCGTGGATGACGATCCCGGCGCAGAGGAACAGGCCGGCCTTGGCCAGGCCGTGCATCAGGATGAACAGGAGCGAGCCGGAGATGCCGGCGGGGTTCATCATGCTGAAGCCGAGGAAGATGTAACCGATCTGGCTGACCGTCGAGTAGGCCAGGATCCGCTTGAAGTCGTTTTCGACGGCGGCCGCGCCGGCGGCCACCAGGCTGGAGACGACGACCACGATGGGGATGATCTGCTGCCACTCGGCGGGGATCTTGAAGCCGTAGACGAAGAGGCGGGCGTAGGCGTAGACGCCGATCTTGACGAGGACGGCCGCGTGGAGCAGGGCCGTGACCGTGGTCGGGGCGACGCCGGCGTCCGGCAGCCAGGTGTGGAGGGGCACGGTGGCCGATTTCGAGAACATGCCGAAGAGGATCAGCAGGACGGCGCTGCCGGGGATGACCGTCCCCCGCATGGCCGTGATGTCGAAGGTGTTCGTGACGCCGTAGATCTGGATGAAGCCGAGGAGCATGACGACGGCGCCGAAGAAGGTCACCAGGAAGGCCTTGTCGGCCTTGAGGATGAAGAGCGGCTGGCGGTAGAAGCCGATCAGGCGCCAGCAGCAGATGGCGATGATCTCCCAGAAGAGGTAGAGGAAGATCAGGTTCGCCGAGAAGACGAGCCCCATCATCGAGCCGATGAACAGGAGGACCATGAGGTAATACTCGTTCTGGTGCTCCTCGTTGTGGATGTAGCCGAGGGAGTAGACGACGATCAGGCAGCCGACGAACGACGAAACGCAGGCCATGAAGATCGACAGGGGATCGAGGACGAGGATGAAATCCAGGCCCATGACCAGCGGCTTGCGGACGACGAGATCTCCCCCGCCCAGGGCGAAGGGGATCAGGGTCAGGGGCAAGACCGTGGTCGCGGCGGACACCAGGACGGCCCACAACGACCGGGCGGACTTGGAGACAAGCGCCGCCAGGGGGATCGTGAATGAGCCGACGACAGGGACAAGAATCGTTAGAAGGGCAATGGTTTCAACGTTCATGGTGAAGGTTTGATTCCTTATTTAGAGGGGCTAGTATATTAAGCGTTCCGGGAATTGTCAAGAATTTCCACACGCTCTCCTCAGCTTTTGAACAGGGATTTCCAGAGGAAAAAAAGGCGTTGATTTTTCCCCGGGAATCCTGGAATATAGGACACGGCAAACGCCGGAAAAGAAAGGGAAAAACCATGGCCGTCGAGATCAAGGAAGTCCGTTCCCGCAAGGACCTCAAGACCTTCATCTACCTGCCGGAAACACTTCACGCCGGCCATGCCAATTGGGTCCACCCCATCTACACGGACGAGTGGAAGTTCTTCGATAAGGCCAAGAACAAAGCCTTTTCCTATTGCGACACGATCCTCCTGCTGGCCTTCCGGGACGGCCGGTGCGTCGGCCGGGTCATCGGCATCGTCAACCGCCGCTACAACGAGCACCGGAACGAGAAGACGGCCCGCTTCGGCTTCCTCGAAACGACCGAGGACCAGGAGGTCGTCCACGCCCTCCTCGGCCGGATCGAGGAGTGGGCCAGGGGCCTGGGCATGAACAGGGTCGTCGGCCCGTACGGATTCTCCGACCAGGACCCCGAGGGCTTTATCGTCGAGGGCTTCGACCACCGGGCGACCATCGCCACGTACTACAATTTCGAATGGATGCCCAAGCTCGTGGAGAACGAGGGGTACGTCAAGGACGTCGACTACTTCGTCTACAAGATCGATGTCCCCAAGGAGATGCCCGAATTCTACAACAAAATCTATGAGCGGGCCCGGAAGAAGGGCGGCGTCGAGGTCCTGGAGTTCGAGTCGAAGAAGGAGATCAAGCCCTGGATCAGGAAGGTCCTGTCCCTGATGAACGAATGCTACATGCAGAACAACATCTACGGGTACGCGCCGCTCGAGGAGAAGGAGATGGACGACCTGGCCAACCGCTACCTGCCGGTCCTCAACCCGCATTTCATCAAGGTCGTCCTCAAGGAGGGCGAGGTCGCGGCCTTCATCATCGGCATGCCCGACATGGGCGCCGGTATCCAGAAGGCCAGGGGGCGGCTCTTCCCCTTCGGCTTCATCCACATCCTGCGGTCGGCCAAGACGACCAAACAGCTCGACCTTCTACTCGGCGCCGTCAAGGACAAATACCGGGGCCTGGGACTGGACGTGATGATGGGCGTCAAGATGCTCGAATCGGCCCGGAAAGCGGGCTACGAGTTCCTGGACACCCACCACGAGATGGAGACCAACGTCAAGGTCCGCGGCGAGATGGAGCGGATGGGCGGCCAGATCTACAAGAAGTTCCGCGTCTTCCAGAAGGCGCTCTGAACGGGGCATATCCCCGACGGGACTGCCCCTCTTCCCTCCGTCCGGCCTCGGGAATGGCCTCCACTCCTTAGCGCGGTTTTTCACGCCGCGATCATCGCATCCTTCTCGGCGCCAAAACAACTCGCCCGGCGTGCGCTACGCCGGGCTCAGACATGTTTTGGCAGTCGCCCCTGCGACTTCCCTCGAAGAACGCGATGATCGGGCTAAACCGCGCATGTCCGTTCCGGCCATCCCCCGAGGCCTGCGCACGCCTCCCTCCGGGAAGCACCCCGCAGCTCTCACTTCTTTACAGAACTCCATAAACTCCGCTCCCAGCCGCTCCTTGCCGGACGGGTGGCCGGGGCCAGTCCCTTCCCGCCCGCAACGGAGCTCGGGCGCTCTGGCGCTGGAAAGCGAAGGGATGCCTGGGACCAGCTGGGCAACGCTCTACAATAATCATAGGAAGCCCGGATAAAACGAAGCGTGCTATGTAGCCTATGCCAAACGGCGGGTATCTCAGAGCGACGTGAGGACGGAAAGGGACGCCCCGGGACAGGACCCGTCCGGCAGGTCGCGGACTCTTGAAAGCGACCCGCACCGGCGCGGTTGAGAGCTCGAAACCGCGCTGGTGATAAATATCCGAAAAGAGTCTGAAAAGAGCCCTGCTTTTTACTTCGCGTCGGCCCAGTTCGGGCCCCAGCCGGCGTGGACCTTTAGAGGAACCTTGAGGTCGCAGACGTTCTCCATGCGGTCGAGGACGATGGCCTCGATCTCGTCCCTCTCCTTTTCCGGCACCTCGAAGACGAGCTCGTCGTGGACCTGGAGGATCATCCGCGTCTCGAGCTTGCGGGCCCGCAGATCGTCCCAGATCCGCAGCATGGCGACCTTGATGATGTCGGCGGCCGAGCCCTGGATGGGCATGTTGAGCGCGATGCGGCGGCCCGCCTGCTGGGTCATCTTATCGGCCTGGCGGAGCTCGGGGACCTGGCGCTGGCGGCCGAAGATCGTCTCGGAGTAGCCGCGGTCCTTGGCCTCGTCCACGATGCGGTCGAGGTAGTCCCTGACCAGCGGCCGCTGCTCGAAGTAGCGGTCGATGAATTTCTGGGCCTCGGCCGCCGACGTCTGGAGCTCCTTGGCCAGCGAGAAGGCCGAGGTTCCGTAGATGATACTGAAATTGATGACCTTGGCCCGCCGCCGCATCTCTTCGTGCGTCAAACCGGCCTCTTCGCCGAAGACCAGCCGGGCCGTTTCGTCGTGAATGTCGCGGTCGGCGCGGAAGGTCTCGATGAGAGTCGGATCGTCCGAGAGATGGGCCAGGACGCGGAGCTCGATCTGGGAATAATCGGCCGCGAGGAGGACGTGCCCCTTGTCGGCGATGAAGGCCCGGCGGAAGCGCGGCCCCCATTCGCCCCTGGCCGGGATGTTCTGGAGGTTGGGGTCGCTCGACGAAAGCCTCCCGGTGGAGGCCACCGTCTGGTTATAGGACGTGTGGATCCTCCCGGTCTCCGGATCGATGAGCTCGGGCAGGGCGTCGGCGTAGGTTGACTTGAGCTTGGTCTTCTGGCGGTAGTCGAGAACCAGCTGGACCAGGGGATGGAGAGGAGCCAGTTCCTCGAGGATCTCGATGGACGTCGAAAAGCCCTTGGTCACCTTCGTCTTTTTCGTCGCCGGCAGTCCCAGCTTATGGAAGAGGATCGAGCCGAGCTGCTGGGGCGAATTGATGTTGAACGGCCCGCCCGCCAGCTCGTGGATCTGCTTCTCGAGCGACCGGAGCTCGATCTGGAATTCTTTCGACATGGCCCGGAGGACGGCAGGATCGACCCGCACTCCCCAGATCTCCATCTGGGCCAGGAGCTCGATCAGGGGCCGCTCAATGTCATTGTACAGGCGGTCGAGCTTCCGCTCCCGGACTTTTTCCCACAGCAGGTCGCCGAGCTCAAGCGCCAGGTCGGCGTCGGCGCAGGCGTACGGCGCGGCCCGCTCGATGTCGACCTTGTCCATCGTGACCTGGTTCTTGCCCTTGCCGACGACGCTCTCGTAGGGCGTCTTCTCCGCCTGGAGATAGGCCAGGGCCAGCCGTTCGAGGTTGTGCTTGCCCCAGTTCGGCTCGAGGAGGTACGAGAGGACCATGGTGTCGCGCTCGATGCCGTCGAGACGGATGTCCTCGCGGCGGAGGACGATGGCGTCGTACTTGATGTTCTGGCCCGTCTTCTTGACTCCGGCGTCCTCGAGGACGGGGCGAAGCAAGGCCAATGCCTTTTTCTTCGGGATCTGGGCCGGGGCGCCGAGGTAGTCGTGGCCCAGGGGCAGGTACCAGGCCTGGCCGGGGACCAGGGCGAATGACATCCCGACCAGGCGCGCCCGCGTCGGGAAGGGGCTGTCGGTCTCCGTATCGAGAGAGACGGCGCCGGCCCGGGCGATGCGGCCGCAGAGGTCGGCCAGGTCGGTCTCCTCAAGAAGGATCTTGTAATCCTTTTTTCCTTTATCGGGCCGCGCCTTGGGCAGGAAATCCCCCAGGAGCGACGTGAACTCCAGATCGCGGAAGAGACGGAGGGTTTCGTCGCGATCGGGCTCGCCGAGGGCGTAGGCGTCGAGGTCCAAGGAAACGGCCACGTTGCGCTCGACCGTGACCAGCCGCCGGCTGAGATCGAGAAGCTCGAGGTTCTGCCCGATCTTTTCCTTGATCCTGGGGTTCTTGATCCGCTCCAGGTTTTTGAGCAGGTTGTCCAGGGAGCCGAACTCCTGGATGAGGGACTTGGCCGTCTTCTCGCCGACGCCCGGCACGCCGGGGACGTTGTCCGTCGGGTCCCCCCACAGGGACAGGACGTCGACGACCTGGTCCGGGCCGACGCCGAAGACGTCCTTGACCCCGGCCTCGTCGATGACCGTCTCCTTGGCCGGGTTGTAGACGGACGTCGAGGCGTCGACGATCTGGAGCAGGTCCTTGTCCGTGGTGACGATGACGGAGCGGATGTGCTTCCCCGCCGCCTGCCGGGCCAGCGTCGCCAAGACGTCGTCGGCCTCGTACTTCTCGAATTCGGCCGTGGGGATGTTCAGGGCGTGGAGGACGTTCTTGAGGACCGGGACCTGGACGACGAGGTCGTCGGGCATGGGCTTGCGGTGGGCCTTGTAGTCCTTGTAGGCCTCGTGCCGGACGGTCGGCCCCTTGACGTCGAAAACGACGCCCAGGAAATCGGGCTTTTCCTGGTCGATGATCTTCCGCAGGGCGGTGATGAAACCGAAAATGGCGTTGGTCGGGAAGCCCCGGGAGTTCGAAAGCTGGCGGATCGCATAATAAGAACGGTAGAGGAGGGAATTGCCGTCGATCAGGTAAAGGCGCTTGTCCTCCATGGCCCCGCCGGTACGGACTTCACGCAAGATCAGTCGAACTTGCCTTCGACGATCTCTTCCAGGATCTTCTTGTGCTGGACTTCCATCATCCGTTCGATGACGCCCTGGACGCCGGGGCTCGAGAGGGAGGATGTGTAGAACGTCTTCTTCGACGTCAGGAGCTTGCCGGACTTGTAGATCAGCGATTCGACGTACTGGGCCCCCAGGCCCTTGTCCTGGGTCTGGACGATGTAGGCCGACCCCTTGTATTCCACACGCGTATTGTAGCCGTTCATTCGTGTTTCCCTTTTTTTCATTATACTCGTTTGCCCGACCGGCGCAATAAAAAAAAGAGGGACTGTCCCCGGGGGGGGGACAGTCCCTCCCGGTCCGCCCGTAGCCCCGAACCCCGTTATTTGACAAAGGAGGTCAAGTTGTTATAATAAACTAACGTTTTTCGAGGAACACCACTGTGGATACGACGATGTTGATCGATATTGACCGGCTGCCCAAGGAAGGCCTCCGCCTGTCGGGGGACTTCGATTTCATGAGCCCCGATCTCGTCGAGGAAAACGTCGTCGTCCTCGAGCCGGCCCACGCCGAGGTCTTCGTCCGGATGCTCGGCGACGAGATCTTTGTCCAAGGGGAGATCACGGCCAAGCTGAGCTTCGTCTGCAGCCGCTGCCTGACCCCCTACGAGTTCCCCGTCCAGAGCAAGTTCGACCTCGTCTACCTGCCCGAGGAGCTTGACGGCACCCCGGACGAGCTGACCGACGACGAGATCGACAAGATGTACTACCGCGACCGGCGCCTGGACCTGCGGGCCGTCATCCTCGAACAGCTGAACCTGACCTTCCCGGCCAAGCCCCTCTGCTCCCCGGAATGCGAGGGGATCTGCGCCGTCTGCGGCGAGATCGTCCGCGACGGCAGGTGCTCCTGCCTGGTCAAGGAATCGAATGTCCACTGGAACAAGTTCAATTTTGTCGTGAAAGATAAAAGCTAAATGCCAAATCCAAAGAGAAGACACTCCCCGACGAGAAAAGGAAAACGTCGGGCCCACGACGGCCTCACCCTCGCCGCCTTCTCTGTCTGCCCCAACTGCGGCCAGCCCAAGCTGCCGCACCGGGCGTGCCCTGAGTGCGGATACTACAAGGGCCGGCAGGTGACGGCGGGGAAGGAAGACTGATCAGGGGTTCTTCCAATGAAAATCGCCCTTGATGCGATGGGGGGTGATTTCGGCCCGAAAGTGACGGTCGAAGGCGCCCTCCGCGCTGCGGGCGATTTCGGCGTTGACATCCTGCTCGTCGGCATCGAGCCCCTTATCAAGAAGGAATGCGACCGGCTGTCGGCGAAGACCGGCCGGCTGACCATCATCGACGCCCCCGAGGCCATCGGCATGGGCGAGGGGCTGCACACCTTCCGCAAGAAAAAAGCCTCCTCGATCCGCGTCGGCGCCCAGCTCGTCAAGGACGGCGAGGCCGAGGCCTTCGTCTCCATGGGGAACACCGGGGCCGTCGTCTACATCTCGCGGGAGGTCCTCGGCGCCCTGCCGGGCGTCGACCGGCCGGCCCTGGCCCTCCTCGTTCCGGGCGTCGCCGGGCCGACGCTCCTCATCGACGTCGGCGCCAACGCCAACTGCCGGCCGAACAACCTCGTCCAATTCGCCATCATGGGCAAGATCTTCATGGAGGCGATCATGGGCCTGGCCTCGCCGCGCGTCGGCCTGATGAGCATCGGCGAGGAGAAGTCCAAGGGCAACGACCTCGTCCGCGAGACGTTTGAGCGGCTCCAGGTCTCCCCCCTGAATTTCATCGGCAACGTCGAGGGCAAGGATCTCTTCTCCGGGGCGGCGGACGTCGTCGTCAGCGACGGCTTCACGGGCAACGTGGCCCTCAAGGTTTCGGAGGGGGTCGTCGAGAGCGTCACCTCCATGGCCCGGCACGAGATCACCAAGAACATCTTCGCCAAGATCGGCTACATGATGCTGAAGCGCCACCTCAAGAAGATCTTCAAGAAGGTGGACTATTCCGAATACGGCGGGGCCCAGCTCCTGGGCGTCGACGGCGTCTGCGTCATCGGCCACGGCCGATCGAATCCGACGGCCGTGCGGAACGCCGTCCGCCGGGCCCAGGAATCCGTGGCGAACAAGGTCCAGGAGCTCATCCAGAACGAAATCCTCCGCTACGAACAGGCCCTCAAAGGAGCGGGAGCATGAAACGGTTCGAAGGCCGCGTTTCGATCGTGACCGGCGCGTCCCAGGGGATCGGCGAGACGATCGCCCGGGACCTGGCCGCCGAGGGGGCGACGGTCGCCCTGGTCGACATCCAGCTCGACAAGCTCGAGGCCGTGGCCCGGTCCATCGCCGAGACGGGCGGCCGGGCCGAGGTGCATCAGGCCGACGTCACCGACGGCGCCCGGGCCCAGCAGGTCGCGGACGCGGTCGCGACCGCCCACGGCCGGATCGACCATCTCGTCAACAACGCCGGCATCACCAGGGACGGCCTCCTGCTGAGGATGAAAGAGGAGGACTGGGACCTGGTCCTCAAGGTCAATCTGAAGGGCGTTTTCAATTACTCCAAGGCCGTGCTGAGGACGATGGTCGCGGCCCGCTACGGCCGGATCGTCAACATCGCCTCGGTCGTCGGCCTGATGGGCAACGCCGGTCAAGTCAACTACGCCGCCTCCAAGGCCGGGGCCATCGCCTTCGCCAAGTCCCTGGCCCGGGAAGTCGCGGCCCGCGGCATCACGGTCAACGCCGTCGCGCCCGGCTATATCGCCACGGCCATGACGGAAAATCTCCCCGAGGACATCAAGAAGATGTTCATGGACGGGATCCCGATGAAAAAATTCGGGCTTCCCAAAGACGTGGCGTCTGCGGTAAAATTTCTCCTTTCCGACGATGCCTCTTATATTACGGGTCAGGTGATCGGGGTCAGCGGCGGCCTCCTGATGTGAGCCGCCGGTGGTCATCTCCGCAATCCAATATTAGGTAGGAGGACACAATGGACAGAAACGAACTGCTCAAGAAGGTCAGGACGATCGTTTCGGACAAACTGAGCATCAGCGAAGAACAGGTCACGGAAGACGCTTCTTTCATCGATGACCTCGGCGCGGATTCCCTCGACACGGTGGAACTGGTCATGGCTCTCGAAGACGAATTCGGGCTGGATATCCCCGACGATCAGGCCGAAAAGCTGACGACCGTCGGCAAGGCCATCGATTACATCACGAGCCACAAAAAGTAGAACCGGTCCCTTTCCGGTAAAACTGGCAGGACACATGCGCAGGGACACCTTTCCCGCACGACGCGTCGTCCTCACCGGGGTGGGGCTCGTCACGCCTCTCGGCACGGGAACAGAAAAGAACTGGCAGGCCCTCCTCCGCGGCGAGAGCGGCATCCGGCCGATCAGCCGCTGGGACGCCTCGCGGCACGCCACACGCTTCGGCGGGGAGGCCAGGGACTTCGATCCCCTCGCCTTCATCGACCGCAAGGAAGCCCGCAAGATGGACCTGTTCATCCAGCTCGCCGTGGCCGCGGCCCATCTGGCCGTCGAGGATTCGGGCCTTCCGCCCGGCGCCCTCCAGAGCGAGCGGGCCGGGACGTACGTCGGCTCGGGCATCGGCGGCCTGGGCTCGATCGAGGAGTGGCACAAGGTCCTTCTCGAGAAGGGCCCCGACCGCGTCTCCCCGTTCTTTCTCATCCAGACGATCGTCAACGAGGCCGCGGGGCAGATCTCCATCCGTTATGGGACCAAGGGCCCGAATTCGGCCACGGCGACGGCTTGCAGCACCGGGACGCACGCCATCGGCGATTCGTTCCGGATGATCGCCCGCGGCGACGTGGACATCATGATCTGCGGCGGGGCGGAGGCCCCCCTGACGCCGCTGAGCGTCGCCGGGTTCAACGCCATGAAGGCCCTGTCGGAGCGCAACGACGCGCCCGAGAAGGCTTCGCGGCCGTTCGACGCCAAGCGCGACGGCTTCGTCATGGGCGAGGGCTCGGGCGTCGTTATCCTCGAGGAACTCGGGCTGGCCCTCAAGCGGAACGCCCGAATCTACGCCGAGGTCGTCGGCTACGCCATGACGAGCGACGCCTACCACGTCGCCGCCCCCTCGCCGGACGGCGACGGCGCCATCCGCGTCATGCGCCGGGCGATAGAGGACGCGGGCGTTGGGCCGGAGGACATCCAGTACATCAACGCCCACGGCACCTCGACGCCGTTCAACGACAAGACCGAGACGATGGCCATCAAGAAGGTCTTCGGAGAGCACGCCAGGAAAATCGGCGTCAGCTCGACCAAGTCCATGACCGGCCACCTGCTCGGCGCCGCCGGAGGAGTCGAGGCCGGCATCTCGGCCCTTTGCCTGTTCCGCCAGATCATGACGCCGACCATCAACTACGAGTTCCCTGATCCGGAGTGCGACCTCGACTACGTCCCGAACAAGCCCCGCCCGGCCGAGATCGCCCATGCCCTGAGCAATTCCTTCGGCTTCGGCGGCACGAACGGCGCGCTCGTCTTCAAGAGGTTCGAGAAGCCCTAGCCCGCCGGACGGGCCCCGGACGGCGGCCCCGGCGGCGGGGCGCGAATGATCCTGAGAGGAGACCTGAATGAACATCCTCGTTTTCGTCAAGAGGGTCCCGGACACCGAGTCGCGGATCCGGATCCGGCACGAAACGAATTCCATCATCGAGGACGGCCTGAATTTCGCGGCCAGCCCGTACGACGATTTCGCCGTCGAGGAAGCCCTGCGGCTGAAGGAAGCCAAGGGCGGAACGGTCCGGGTCGTCTGCGTCGGCCGCGACGAGGCCCTGCCCGTCCTGCGGAAATGCCTGGCCATGGGGGCCGACGAGGCCTTCCTGGTCAAGGACGAGACACCCGAAACGTACGACGGGCTCCGCACGGCCCGCATCATCGCCAAGGCCGTCGAGACGAAGTTCGCCGGCGCCGACCTGTTGCTTTTCGGCAAGCAGGCCGTCGGCACGGACAACAGCCAGGTGCCCTCCATGGTTGCCGAGCTTCTCGGCCTGCCGCAGGCCAACGTCGTGACCAAGCTCGAGATCGACGGGAACGCCGCGACGGCCCTCCGCGAGATCGAAGGCGCGACGGAAAAGGTCGCCTTCTGCCTGCCGGCCGTGGTCAGCGCCCAGAAGGGCCTCAACGAGCCCCGCTACGAGACGCTCAAGGGGATCATGGCGGCCAAGAAAAAGGAGATCCCGGTCATCAAGATCGAGGACCTCGGGCTCGCGGCCGGGGACCTCGAGTCCCGCGTCGCGATCACCGGCCTGGACATGCCGCCGGAGCGCAAGGCGGGGAGGATCCTCCAGGGAGACCCGGCGGAAACGGCCCGCGAGCTCGCGGCCTTTCTCCACAGCGAAGCCAAGGTGATTTGAGGGAGGACGAGGATGATCGCCGTATTCATCGAAACGAGAGACGGGAAGATCAAGAAGGGCTCGCTCGAAGCGCTGGCCGAGGCGAAGCGCCGGGCCGCGGAACTCCGCGTCGGGACGGCCGCTGTCCTCGCCGGCGGCGCCGGTCTCCGGACCGCCGGCCTCGAGGCCTGCGGCCCGGATAAGATATTCTGTCTCGAACACCCCGCGTTGGCCGAGTACTCCTCGCAGGGCTACGCCAAGGCCCTCTGCGATTTCGTCAGGGAAACCGGGCCCACGGCCCTCTTCTTCGCCGCGACGGCCATGGGCAAGGACCTGGCCCCGAGGGTCGCCGCCGGGCTCGGCGCCGCTATGGCCTCCGATTGCACAAAGGTCGCCGTCAAGAACGGGACGCTCGAGTTCACCCGACCGGTATACGCCGGCAAGGCCTACCTATCCCTCAGCCTGCGCTCGACGCCGGCCGTGGCGACGCTCCGGCCGAACGTCTTTCCCCTGGCCGCTGACGAGGCCGCCGGCGTGGCGGAGGTCGTGAAAAAGAGCGCCGACATCCCCGACGGGCTGATCAAGGGGCGCGTCGCCGAGGTCCTGAAGGAGGAGAGCGCGGAGCTGGACGTCACGGAAGCCGACGTCGTCATCTCGGGCGGCCGCGGCCTCAAGGGGCCGGAGAATTTCGCCCTGCTCCGCGAGCTTGCGGCCCTCGTGCCGCGGTCCGCGGTCGGCGCCTCGCGCTCGGCCGTGGATTCGGGCTGGATCGGTCACCAGCACCAGGTCGGACAGACCGGCAAGACGGTTTCGCCCAACCTTTACCTGGCCGTCGGGATCTCGGGCGCGATCCAGCACCTGGCCGGCATGTCGTCGTCCAAGGTCATCGCGGCCGTCAACAAGGACCCCGAGGCGCCGATCTTCAGGGTCGCCGACTACGGGGTCGTGGGCGACCTGTTCGAGGTCATCCCGCGCCTCAAGGAAGAGCTGAAGAAGATCCTGGCGGAATAACGGGACGGCCCGGGCGGTCCATAATCCTCAATTTTACTTGTACGGATCCGAGGACGTGTCGCCGGCGATGTCGAGCAGCAGCCGGTTGGTCTTCGAGCGCGACTCGCCGACGCTCGTGACGAAGATCGCCGACTCGTCCGCCACCGGGCACTTGTTCTCGCAGATGCCGCAGCCGATGCAGGCCTCGACGTCGATGACCGGCGCCTTCTGCGTGACGACCCTCCCGTCCGGAAGCTTGGTCTCGACCTCGACGAGCCGGATGGCCTTGGGCGAGACGGGGCAATGCTCCTCGCAGACGATGCAGGGCTTGCCGAGGACGTAGGGGATACAGCGGCTCTTGTTGACCCAGGCCGTGCCGAGCTTGATCTGGTTCTTTTCCTCGATCGTCAGCCTGCGCAGGGCGCCCGTCGGGCAGACCTGGGTGCAGAGGGAGCAGTAGTACTCGCAGTAGCCGGTTTTCGGCACGAGCATGGGCGTGTAAATCCCTTCCGGCCCGGCTTCCGAGAGCGCCGGCTGCAGCCCGTTGGTCGGGCAGGCCCGCATGCACTGGCCGCACTTGACGCACTTGGTCAGGAACTTCGGCTCGGGCAGGGAGCCCGGCGGCCGGAGGAGCTTGAGCGAGGCCCGCTTGTGGGCGGGCGTCAGCCGGAAGAAGGGTACCGCGGCGAAGCCCAGGAAGGTCGTCAGCAGGATCTTGCGGCGGGACAGATCGACGTTCGCCGCGCCGGCCGTCCTGGCGGCCGCGAGCTTCAGCGGGAAGCCGATGGCCCCCGTCGGGCAGATCGCGGCGCAGGTCTGGCAGTAGACGCATTCGCCGTTCCGCCATTTTTCGTTGGGATAGGGGTCGGCCTGGGTCTCGCAGTGCTGGGTGCAGAGCCCGCATTTGATGCACTTCTCGCCGTCGATCACGAGCTTGACGGCGTTCCGGCGGGCCAGCAGGCCGAGCAGGGCGCCCGTCGGGCAGAGGTAGCGGCACCAGAAGCGCTCCTTGCGGGCGTTGAGGGCGACGGCCCCGAGGAAGAAGAGGCCGACGGCGAAGCCCTGGACGAAGGTCTCGTTGAGGGTCCAGTTCTCGAGGAGCTGGGAGATGGAGCGGCCGGCCGAGGTCAGGCCGACGCCGTACAGGGCGCCCTTGAGGCTTGACAGGGCGTAGGCGAGGCCGGGGAAGACCGACACGGCGAAGGAGCGGGTCAGGAAGGAGAAGGGATCGAGATAGCCGGCCAGGTCGAGGCCGAGAAGCGCGGCGGCCAGGACCGCGATCAGGATGAAATACTTCCAGGCCAGGCTCGTCCGCTCCTCGCGGGGCGGGCGGAGCGCCTTCGCTTTCTTGAAGACGAACGAGGAGAATTGATGGACGGAACCGAGAGGGCAGACCCAGCCGCAGAAAAAGCGGCCGAAGACGACCGTCGCCACGACCGTGATCAGGGCGAAGAGGAACGACGCGTAGAGGATTCGGGCCGAGACGATGGTGGCCAGGGCGAGCAGGGGGTCGAAGTGGAAAAAGCGCTGGACCGTGGAATCGATATAGTCGCGGCCCGTGTAGTGGGCGCCGATGAAGAGGTACAGGAACAGGCCGAAAAAGGCCGCCTGGCTGGCGATGCGCAGGATTTGGAGGATTCGGTACTTTCTAGATTTTTCTTTTTTCAAGGCGGAGCTTCTCCCATTCGATATTGCCCAGGCCGCGGTCCTGGGCCAGCTTCAGGTACAGGAGCTCCTGAGGCCTGATATCGAAGAACGTGGCGCCCATCGCGTCCACGGCCACGGCGTCCGTGCCGGCCACGACGGTCTTGACCAGCTTCGTGTCCGAGGGCCGGCCCCCCTGGGGGCCGTTGCGGACGAGGATGCGGTAGGCGTCGAGGACCGTCAGCGTCGGCTTGAAATAGGCCGCCAGGTCGACCATGGCCCTGTCGAGATTCTGGTGGAGCTGGTTGCGGGCGCCGCCGACGGCGCCGAGCCAGTTCTTCATCCCCATGGTCAGCCGGCAGAGGGAATGGTGCTTGGCGATGGGGACGTTGATGATCTTGTCGGCTTCGAGGACGTCGAGGAGGACGTCCCACTCCTTGAGCCATTCGCCCTTGAGGGCGGTCTTCTTCACCCGGGTCTCGTCGACGTAGGGCATCGAGGCGCCGGTCGCCTTGACGGCGTCCAGGATGCCGGAGCGGATGTAACAGCGCTTGGCCTGGTTCGTCGTGTTGTCGATGACGGTGACGCTCTTCGCGCCCGCCTCCTGGGCCAGCTCGACCAGGGCCCTGACGACCTCGGGATTGGTGCAGGCGGCCATTTCGGGCGTCCGGTCCCAGCCGATGTTGGGCTTGATGAGGACCTTGTCGCCCCGGCCGACGAAGCGCTTCATGCCGCCGAGCGCGGCCACGGCTTCCTTCGTGATCAGGGCGGGGGACTCGCCTTCGACGGCGGCCAGCTGGGGCGCCTGGGCCGGGGAAGCGGGCCGGGCGCCGAGAGACCGCGCTGCCAGCGGGAGGACGGCTCCGCCGACGGCCAGGTCCACGAGAAAATCACGTCTTTTCATGATCAGGATCCTTTCCCCAGTGAATGAATATAATCCATGATTCCGTTGTAGATGCCCTGGACGGCCAGATCCCTGTACGGTGCGGTCTTGAGGCGGGCCTCCTCGCCCGGGTTGCTGAGGTGCGAAATTTCGACGAGCACCGAGGGCATCTCGCTGCCGATGAGGACCCAGAACGGCGCGCCCTTGACGCCGAGGTCCTTGACGCCGGGATTGGCGGCGGCCAGCGACCGGAGCAGGTTCCTCTGGATCCGCCCCGCCAGGTCCCGCGACTCATCGACCTTGCTGTTCTGGGCGATTCTCTGGATGATGTCCTTCATCTGGCCCATGTTCTTGGCGGAGGTGGCGTTTTCCCGGGCGGCCAGCTCGACGACGGACGGGTCCGGGCTGAAATTCAAGAAGAATGTCTCGACGCCTTCGCGCTTCCGGTCGCGATGGGCGTTGACGTGGATGGACACGAACAGGTCGGCCCGCTTCTGGTTGGCCAGGACCGTCCGGCTTTCGAGCGGGACCATGATGTCGGACTCGCGGGCCAGGATGACGTTCAGCCCGGCCTTTTCGACGAGCATCTTTTTCAGGGCCATCGAGACGTCCAGGGTGATGACTTTCTCCTCGAGGCCGCTCCGGCCGATGCAGCCGGGATCGCTGCCGCCGTGGCCGGGATCGAGGACGATCGTCCGGACGCCGAGGCCGAGCTGGCGGGCCATGGAGTAGCCCGACGGCAGGGGCTCGGGGGCCTTGGCCGGCTGTCCGGCCGGCGGCTTGGCCTCCGCTCCCGGCCGGGAGGCGGCGTTGCCGCCCGGCGCGCCGGGGGCCTGGACGGGATAGATGTCGACGACGATGCGGAAGGGATCGAAAAGATGGTAGACCCGGTAGGACTTGACCTTGAGGAAATCGACGTCGAGGACGACGCGGACGGTCGAGGCCGTTTTCCGGAAGACGGCGATCTGGCTCAGGTAATCGGTCTTGACCGCGTACGACTGCCCCTCGAGGATGGGATTGAGCTTGGCCTGAAGGACGTCCAGGTAGATCCGGCCCGGCTGCTGGAGCTCGCCCGACGTGTACTCGCGAAGCTTGCCGATGTCGAGGACGACCCGGGTGAAGGCCGGGTGGGAGTAGAAGCGGAGGTTGATGATCTCGGCCCGGTTGTCCTGTTGGCCGGGCGCGACAGAGGGTGCGAAGAGAGAGAGGGCCGCAAGCAGGAGGACGAGCGGACGTCTTTTCACTGGTTTCAAATCAACATAATTTTAGCCGAGTCCCTTCGGCTTGTCCACCGGCAGGGAGCGGAGTCTTCGAAGCGACCGGCACCGGCGCGGTTGAGAGCTCGAAACCGCGCCGGTGATAAATATCTTAAACAACTCTTGGATCTTCATAAGCTGATAAGAAGCAGGGAGCGGAGTCTTCGAAGCGACCGGCACTGGCGCGGTTGAGAGCTCGAAACCGCTCCGGTGATAAATATCTTAAACAACTCTTGGATCTTCATAAGCTGATAAGAAGCAGGGAGCGGAGTCTTCGCTGAGTCTTCGAAGCGCCCCGCAAAATGCGACGGAGCGGCTCGGAGACGCACTTTTGATAAATATCTTGAACGAGTCTTGGATCATCTTGAACTGATATGAGGCAGGGCTTATGTAACAAAAGGGATTTTGTGAAAGAATACAATCTGGGGACGTCACGTATTCGCTGAGTTTCTACCACTTCAGTCCTGGCAACTCACCCAAGGTGACATTGGAGAAGTCTGTAGAAGCGCTGTTTGAGGTCTTCGTTGAGTTCCGCGAGATTCTGGAGGCGGTTCGCAACCGGCTCAACAAACAGCGCTAATCTGTTCATTGGCCGTCCGTGTCCGTTACCCATACGTAACGAGAGAGCATCTTGAAGTCTCTGTAAGTGAGGCTCATCTCATCCCCCTGTATCGACAACGATACATAGCCCCCCATATGCTGCCAATTGAGAACCAAAATATACTTCTTCTTTGGCTCGAGTCCGGTAAACGTCCACCTGGCCAGGCTGGCTTTCGCAGCCTTCGTATCGATGTACCTATCCCCTGAGAGCCAATAGACGTTCATCGGATGGGAATCGGTGTCGATTTGAAACTGACATACAACACTGAACGAAGCGTTCGCCTGGAGGTATATCCCCAGGGGCAGGAAGCCTTCAAGGGTCAGTTCGATCTTCAGTTTGCCAAAGTCCTCCAGAAGAAGCTCCGCTTCATTAATGCCCTTCCCGGCTTCCGATCCGATGAGTAGCATTCCTTGGGCCGGAAAGAACAAAGCTGCCAAAACCAGACATAGCTTGGAAATTCTCATCTGTCCCCTCCTCAAGTCGACCCGGAAACTCCATCCAATGATACTACATTCCGCAGTCCAGAATATTCCAGTATTCTACCTTAGTTCAATTTTAACCAATCGACGCGGTCCCGCGGCGGCGCCAACGGCTTCTGCGGCCGTCAAAAAGTATGCTAAAAGCGTATGCACAGATGTACATACAGAATAAGAAAAGGAGACCTAAGACTCTTTTCAGATACTTATCAGAAGTGCGGCTGCGGGCCCTCAGCCGTGCTTCTGCCGGTCGCAGATTCTCGGATGCGACCAGCACGAGCGCGAACGAATTCCCTGAACCGCGCTTGTGCGGCTCGCTCCGAAGACTCCGCTCCCAGCCGGACGGGTGGCACGGTGCCAGTCCCTTCCCGCCCGCAACGGAGCTCGGGCGCTCTGGCGCTGGAAAGCGAAGGGATGCCTGGGATGTTCTGGGCGACGCCCCACAAAGATCATGGGAAGCCTGGATAAAGCGAAGCGTGCTATGTAGCCTATTTTAAAAGGCGGGTATCTCAGAGCGACGTGAAGACGGAAGGGACGCGCCGGGACAGGACCCGTCCGGCTCAAGCCCCGTACTTCTTGAGCTTCAGGGCGTGGGCCAGCATCAGCGGCATTGCGTAGAGCGAGCGGAAGCGGCCCAGTATCCCCTTGGCGCAGGCCCGCTCGGCGAAGGCGGCGACGTCGTCGACGCCGGCCGTCTTCGAGACGAGCATGAACGGATTCGGATGCCAGGAATGGCCGCTGAGGAGCGCGGGCGTCGAGTGGTCCGCGGTCACGACGAGGACATCGGGCTTGAGCGCGACGAGCCGGGGGATGAACTTGTCCAGGGCCTCGATGGCCGCCACCTTGGCGTCGAACTTGCCGTCCTCGCCGGTCGAGTCCGTCTTCTTGTAGTGGACGTAGAAGAAGTCGAAATCGTTGAAGTTCTTTTCCAGGGCGTCGAAGAGATCCCCGGTTTCGCCGCCGACGTCCATGACCGTCATGCCGAGGAGCTTGGCCAGCCCCTTGTACATCGGGTAGTTGGCGATGGCCGCCGGCCGGAGCTTGAAGAGCTCCGGCATGGTCGGGATGTGCGGGAACTTCGAAAAGCCGCGCAGCAGGGCCGTGTTGGCCTTGGCCTCGGCCTTGAGGACCTCGGTCAGGTCGTCGAGAAAGCGATTGACGACGGCCGCCGCCTTGGCCGCGCCGGGCTCGATCGCCGTCGTCGCGAGGCGCGGCTTGCCCTCCTTCTGCGGGTCGGCGTCGGTCAGGGCGTCGGCCAGCCCCTCGGCCGTGAAGCGGGCCACGAAGCGGTGCTCCTTGCCGGGAAAGACCTTGACCTCGACTCCGTCGCGCCGGGGCAGGCGGGCGTTGATCTCGCCGCAGATGCGGACGTTCTCCTCGGTCGGGATGCGCCCCGCCCGCCGGTCGGCGATGAGCCCGTTCTTGAGCGTCGCGAAATTGCCGCGGGCGACGAGATCGTTCCGGCCGACCTCGACTCCCGAGCCGAGGGCCTCGAGGATGCCGCGGCCGAGTTGGTACTTAAGAGGATCGTAGCCGAAGAGGGCCAGGTGGGCCGGGCCGCTCCCGGGCGTGACGCCCATGAAGACCGGGTCGCAGACGCCGCAGACGCCGCGGCAGGCCAGCTCGTCGAGGTTCGGCTTGCGGGCCGTCTCGAGCTCGGAGCGGCCGTCGACCGGCAGGCCGCCGACGCCGTCCATGACCAGCAGGACGATTTTCGTATCCGTCGTTTGGCTCAGTTCCCTCGCCAGGTCTTCCCATTCCATGGTTGATTCTCCTCTCTCGTCTCGCTCCTAGTTTATCAAATTGAGCCCGGGTTTGAAATGTCCGCGCCGCTCTGATAAAATCCCTCCATGCATAAGGTCCTCATCCTCGATTTCGGGTCGCAGTACACCCAGCTCATCGCCCGCAAGATCCGCGAACTCGGCGTCTATTCCGAGATCCTGCCGTTCTCGACGCCGCTCGAGAAGATCCGGGCGGACAAGCCGTCCGCCGTCGTCCTGTCCGGCGGGCCGCAGAGCGTCTACGGCAAGGGCGCGCCGCACCCGGCGAAGGGCATCTTCGACCTGGGCGTCCCCGTGCTGGGGATCTGCTACGGCGTGCACCTCATGGCCTACATGCTCGGCGGCAAGGTCATCCCGGCCAAGAGCCGCGAGTACGGCTTCGCCTCCCTGAGGGTCCTCGACCGCTCCGGCCTCTTGGCCCAGATCAAAGACAAAGAGCAGGTCTGGATGAGCCACGGCGACCGCCTGGAGGAGGTCCCGCCCGGGTTCGTCATCACGGGCAGCACGGCCAACACGCAGGCGGCCGTGATCGAGAACCCCGGCCGGAGGCTCTGCGGCGTCCAGTTCCACCCCGAGGTCATCCACACCCGGGAAGGCCTGAAGGTCCTCGGCAATTTCCTCTTCCGCCTGGCCGGGCTCGAGGCCGACTGGGACATCTCGTCCTTCGTCGACCGTAAGGTCGCCGAGATCCGGGAGACCGTCGGGACACGGAAGGTTATCTGCGGCCTGAGCGGCGGCGTCGATTCTCTGGTCACTTCCCTCATCATCCACAAGGCCATCAAGAGCCAGCTCGTCTGCATCTTCATCGACAACGGCCTGCTCCGCAAGGGGCAGTACGAGGCCCTCATGGAGGCCTTCCGGAAAAAGTTCGCCCTCAAGGTCATCGGCATCGACGCCTCGGACCTGTTCCTGGACAAGCTCCGCGGCATCAGCGCGCCGGAGAAAAAGCGCAAGACCATCGGCCGGCTCTTCATCCACCTCTTCGAGCGGGAGGCGACGCGGATCGGCGGGGCGCAGTTCCTGGCCCAGGGGACGATCTATCCCGACGTCATCGAGTCCAAGCCCGTCAAGGGGCCGTCATCGGTCATCAAGTCCCACCACAACGTGGGCGGCCTGCCGAAGGACCTGAGGTTCAAGCTCATCGAGCCCCTCCGCGAGCTCTTCAAGGACGAGGTCCGGGCCCTGGCCCTGGAGCTCGGCGTGGACAAGGATTTCATCCACCAGCACCCGTTCCCCGGTCCGGGTCTCGCGGTCCGGGTCATCGGCGAGGTCGACCGGGAGAGCCTGGATATCCTGCGGGCGGCCGACGACATCGTCGTCGGCGAGGTCCGCCGGGCCGGCATCTATAAGAAGCTGTGGCAGGCCTTCGCCGTCCTGCTCCCGGTGCGATCGGTCGGCGTCATGGGCGACCAGAGGACCTACCAGCGCGTCATCGCCCTGCGGCTCGTCCAGAGCACGGACGGGATGACGGCCAACTGGTATCCGGCCGCGCCCCGGCTCCTGGCGAAGATCTCGACGCGCATCGTCAACGAGGTCCAGGGCGTCAACCGCGTCGTCTACGACATCACGACCAAGCCGCCCGGGACGATCGAGTGGGAATAGCCCGCCGTCCGCTCTGAGCCGCGCGCCGCGCATCCGCCGCGACGGGGATTGGGAAAAGGAATCATGGAACCGACATTCGTCCACCTTCACAACCATTCCGAGTACAGCATCCTCGACGGCTGTCTGAAGGTGCCCGACCTCGTCCAGGCCGCCTACGCCAACAACATGCCGGCCGTGGCCATGACCGACCACGGCAACGTCTTCGGCGCCGTCCAGTTCTTCAAGGAGGCCAAGACCCGCGGCGTCAAGCCCATCCTCGGCTGCGAGGTCTACGTCGCCCCGGGCAGCCGCTTCGACAAGAAGCCCGGCAACGGCAACGACATCCACCATTTCCACCTCGTCCTCCTCGTCCGGAACGAGCAGGGCTATCGGAACCTCTGCCGCCTCCTGACGCAGAGCTACCTCGAAGGCTTCTACTACCGGCCCCGGATCGACAAGGAGCTGCTGGCCGCCCACGCCGAGGGCCTCATCGGCCTGTCGGCCTGCCTCCAGGGCGAGCTCAACGTCTGGCTCGGCCGCGGCTTCGCCGAGAAGGCCGAGGACGCCGCCCGGGAATACGCCGCGATCTTCGCCAAGGGCGATTATTTCATCGAGCTCATGGACCACGGCCTGGACGAGCAGAAGGCCCTCAACCCGCTCCTCATCGGGCTGGCCCGCAAGCTCGACCTGCCGCTCGTCGTCACCAACGACGTCCATTTCGCCCGGCGCGAGGACGCCGAGAGCCAGGATGTCCTCGTCTGCATCCAGACCAACCGGAAGATCTCGGACCCGGACCGCCTCAAGTTCTCGACCGACCAGTTCTACTTCAAGTCCGCGGCCGAGATGTCGGCCCTCTTCCCGGACGTCCCCGAGGCCGTCGCGAACACGGGCCGGATCGCCGCCCGCTGCGAGTTCGAGTTCCCCTCCAAGTCCTATTTCCTGCCGAATTTCACGCCGCCCGAGGGCAAGACCCTGAGCGAGTATTTCGAGGAGGTCGCCTGGGCCGGTTTCCGCAAGCGGATGGAGAAGCTGGCCCCCCGTATCGCCAACGGCGAGCCGGCCCATACGCCGGAAGACTACGAGGCCCGGCTGGAGCGGGAGATCAAGCTCATCAAGCAGATGAGGTTCGAGGGCTACTTCCTGATCGTCTGGGACCTGCTCAAGACGGCCCGGGAAAAAGGCATCCCCGTCGGGCCCGGCCGCGGCTCGGCGGCCGGCAGCCTGCTCGCCTATTCGCTGGAGATCACCGAGATCGATCCGCTCGAATACGACCTCCTGTTCGAGCGCTTCCTCAACCCCGAGCGCATCAGCCTGCCGGACATCGACATGGATTTCTGCGCCCGCCGCCGGCAGGAGATGATCGAGTACGTGACGAAGAAGTACGGCCAGGAGAACGTCTGCCAGATCATCACCTTCGGGACCATGGCGGCGCGCGGGGCCATCCGCGACGTCGGCCGCGTCCTCGAGGTGCCCCTGCCCGAGGTCGACCGGATCGCCAAGATGATCCCCTTCGGTCCGGACTCGACGATCGCCGAGGGCCTGAAGAACGTGCCCGAGCTGCGCGAGCTCCGCGACAAGAACGCCAAGATCGCCCAGCTCCTGGCCATCGCCCAGGGCATCGAGGGCCAGGTCCGCCACCCCTCGATCCACGCCGCGGGCATCGTCATCACGCCCAGGCCCCTGGTCGAGTTCCTGCCCCTCTGCCAGTCGGCCAAGGGCGAAATCACGACCCAGTTCGCCATGGGCGACGTCGAGGCCATCGGGCTGCTCAAGATGGACTTCCTCGGTCTGCGCAACCTGACCGTCATCGACGACGCCCTGGCCCTCATCCGCAAGGACACCGGCGAGGAGATCGACGTCAACGCCCTGCCGCTCGACGATCCCCGGACGTTCGAGGTCTTCCAGGCGGGGAACACGGACGGCGTCTTCCAGTTCGAGAGCCCGGGGATGAAAGACCTGCTCCGCAACTTCCGGCCGGAGCAGTTCCGCGACCTCATCGCCCTCAACGCCCTCTACCGGCCCGGGCCGCTGCGGAGCGGCATGACCGACGAGTTCATCCACCGCAAGAACCATCCCGACCGCATCAGCTACGAGTTCCCCGAGCTCGAGCCCATCCTCAAGGAGACGCGCGGCATCATCGTCTACCAGGAGCAGGTCATGCGGATCGCGACCGACCTGGCCGGCTTCTCGCTGGCCGAGGCCGACATCCTGCGCAAGGCCATGGGCAAGAAGGTCGCCGAGATCATGAAGGCCCAGAAGCAGAGGTTCGTCCAGGGCGCCAAGAAGAAGGGCATCAGCCAGGCCAAGGCGGACAAGATGTTCGAGCAGATCAAGAACTTCGCCGAGTACGGCTTCAACAAGTCGCACAGCGCCGCCTACGCCCTGCTGGCCTACGAGACGGCCTACCTCAAGGCCCATTACCCGCACTATTTCCTGGCGGCCCTGCTGACGTCCGAGGCGGAGCGGGGGGCGACGCCCCAGGTCGTCAAGTACATCGGCGAGTGCCACGACATGGGCATCAAGGTCCTGCCGCCCGACATCAACAAGAGCGAGTACCCGTTCACGGTCGAGGGCGGGGACATCCGCTTCGGGCTGGCGGCCGTCAAGAACGTCGGCCAGGCCGCGGTCGAGGAGATCATCGCCCTGCGGCGGAAGAGCGGGCCGTTCGTCTCGCCCTTCAGCCTGTTCGAGGACAGCGATTCGAAGATCCTCAACCGGAAGGCGGTCGAAAGCCTGATCAAGGCGGGCGTCTTCGACTCGCTGGGCTGGAAGCGGTCCCAGTGCTTTCACATGCTCGACCGGATGATCGACTTCGGCCACGAGGTCCAGAAGGCCAAGGTGGCCCGCCAGAACCTCCTCTTCGGCGGCAGCGTCGTCGAGCACCCGCCCCTGCCCGCGGAGGTCCAGGAGATGGGCGAATGGGACGAGTCCCATTTCCTCTCCTACGAGATGGACGCCCTGGGCTTCTACATCACCGGCCACCCCCTGGCCCAGTACAAGGACCGCCTGCCGAGGCTCGTCTCCCACAGCCTTGGCGATCTCGACGACGACCGCGACTTCGACAAGGAGATCCGCGCCGCCGGCATCGTCGCCTCGGTCAAGCAGTTGCGGACGAAGAAGGACGAGCGCATGGCCACCTTCGTGCTCGAGGACATGACGGGCCGGATCGAGGTCGTCGCCTTTCCGGAGGCCTTCAGCCGGCACGGCGTCTATCT
>Ga0315282_10004420_pt1 | contig 24526 bp, 24 predicted proteins | sample YL17G07_20_MG_FD_203693 | JGI IMG/M metagenome (GOLD analysis project Ga0315282, IMG submission 203693) | Sediment microbial communities from Yellowstone Lake, YNP, Wyoming, USA - YL17G07_20 | ecosystem: Environmental > Aquatic > Freshwater > Lake > Sediment | place: USA: Wyoming | collected... | reverse complement strand
GTCTCCACCTGTTGCTGGGCCACTTGCTTGGCCTCGACGGCCCCTTCATATCCAGTAGAGAAGCGAATGTTGGCAAAGTAAATATCATCAACGATGATGTGATATCTCGACAGGTTATCTCCCAACTTTTTCATCGCCCTCTGCCGGATCTCCTCCCTCTTGGGAAGAATCTCCCCGATCGGATAGGTAGGCACAACCTCCTTGACGAAGTCATTGAAAGCCGGGTCGATCACCTTGTCGGCAAAATCGAGCCCCACTTTCTGGTAAAGGTCATTGACATAGGCCGGATCGATATGAAAGTTCATCATTCCCGTCATCTTCACCATCTGATATTCTTTTGAAGAAGCATCGATCTCCTTGAACGGATGGGGTTGAACCTTAACATCCACCTTGATGACATTTTCAGCAATGGGTACCTTGAAGTTGAGCCCCTCCCCCATAATTCTATTCTCTACGCTCCCCCACCAGAGGGCAACCCCCCTGTGGCCAGCCGGGATGATGACAAAGGTGCCCCAACCCACGATAAGGATGAAGATGAGCAAAATGAGTATTCCAACAGTTCGTGGCTTCGGCCATTTGAATTCAGCTAAGTCTATGCTTCTTTCCTCCATCGTTCGCCTCCTCTGGGTGTCTTACCATGATAGAATGACAAGTATCTCTGTTCCACTCTCGCCGCCTCTGCCCGAATCGCTGCTTCCTCCACCTTTTCACATCAAGACACTCTTGTGCCAGGCCTCCGGGGCCTGGCCTTTTTTGGGGGAGATTCCTTAAAAGAAAAATAATTGGAAGATTTTTTATTGGGTTTCAATTTTGACTTTTCCTTGTAAAGGCTTTCTAATCTTTCTTCCCTGTCTTCTGTTAGTGTACGGTTTTGATCGAAATCCCCCAAGGCAGATTTAACAAATTGGCCTTCAGTCTTGGTTAATTGATATTGATTTAACCCTGACATAATCCACTCAAGTCTGTCTTTATTCATAATAACTCCTTTCCATCCTACTAACCGAGTCCTTATTACTATCTTCCTCGGAAGCCCCGTTTTTCCGTTGCCTCTTTTACCAGCAAATTGTTTCCCATGAAATCTTGGCGGTTCAACATGGAAACAGCTCTACGGGCCTCCCATTGTGTTGACATCTCCACGAAGGCAATACCCCTCCGTTGACCAGTTTGTCTGTCCTTGACAATCTTGACAGACATGACATCTCCAGCACTGGAGAAAAGGGCATTGAGTTCAGCTTCGCTGGCCTGGGAAGGGAGGTTGGCTACGTAAACCTTCTTATTCATCTTTCCTCCTTAGATATCTCTTTTCCGCTGAAGCACTCCATACACAACAGTTTTTTGTCATTAGGTGGGGCAACTGGCGTGACGACTTCCTTTCCGCAGCCCGAACATAAAACTCTATAGGATTTTGGATGCCTTAAATGGCCCGGTCTTGGAGCATGGAACCGTCCGTGCCTTCTTCGCTGCAACATGGGTCAACCTCTTTTCTGCGAAAACGGGACTAATAACGGTTTCCGCGGCTGCTATAATCCATTCGCCCTCCCCCAGTTCTTCCCTGGTCGGCGCGAGGACGTGCCTCTTTCACACTCATCTGTTTGCCTTGGAGTTCCCTCCCGTTAAGGCTCTTAATGGCTGTTTGAGCCTGAGACTGCGCAGGCATTTCTACAAAACCAAACCCCCGGGACTGGCCATTGTACTTGTCCTTGATAACTCTCGCTGAGGTTACCTGACCAAAGGATTCAAAAGCCTCCCGAATCATCACATCTGTTGCTTCAAATGATAAGTTTCCCACATAAATATTCATAATTGTTCTCCTTTTTTCCTTTTTTAGTTGAGATAGGTCTTGTTCCATTCCGGTGAAAAATCTTCATGATTCCACGTTTTCCATTTCAGGGAGACATTTTCGTGGCGAACGGTTACCTCCTTTTCCTCATCCCCTTCAACTTTGATTTTTTTCACATCACCATTCACTTGACCTTTATATGTAATGACCATGCCAACCCCCTGCCTGGTTCTGATGCCGGCATAAAAAAAGCCCGCAAAGAAGTCGTTTAGAGTTCTTGCGGGCATAATTGATAAGTTTAAAGGGCTCTTTACAACTTGATTAAGAATTAATATATGCTATTCCGCGCTTAAAAGCAAGGGAATCTTTTATCCGTTAACTTTCGATAGTGACGGGAGCAGGCAATTGTAATTAGGGAATAACGGGCGGGCGTGAGGGACATAGTCAAATACGTTAAGTAATTTGCCGATTTTGTGTATTGTCGAGAGTAGGTTATTTAAACATCTTAACTACGCCTTTCTACGCACGAACGTGACAAGTAAAAAAAAGAGACCCCGGGCAAAACCTGGAGTCTCTTTTTTGTTTAGCTTAACGAATTCTGAGTTTAGCTCACAACGACAACGTTCGTCGCCTGGAGCCCTTTCGGACCCTGGGTAACCTCGAACTCTACCTCATCGCCTTCATAGAGGGATTTGAATCCATCTCTCTTAATGGCGGAGAAGTGAACGAAGACATCATTCCCGTCGTCTCTGGAAATGAATCCAAAGCCCTTCTTCTCGTTAAACCATTTAACACGACCTTTGGCCATTACAACTCACCTCCTTTCTTTTTTAAACTTCAGTAAGTTGTAATAGCCCTTGGTGCCAAAAAAAAAGCCACAAAGTCTTCAGAAGCACTTTTGTGACCTTTTACGATCCAAACAACTACTTCTTACAACCTACACAGTTACTTATAGCCTTTTATTTTTTAATTGTCAAGCCTTTTTTATGAGAGATCCTAGAAAATCAACAGAGCTCTCGGATTACACCGATTAAATACAGATTGCTCGAAAAATAGATTTCAAATCCCCCCACCCCCCCTTTTCTAAAGGGGGGCAAGGGGGGATTATTAATTTTCATGGATTCTCTCCTTCAACTCTTCATTAATGTTTCTTCCGGGTGGGCAGGGAAAGCTGTCTTCCCGATTCGCTATAGGTGAGACCAAAATGTTGATAGGCCAGTTCGGTGGCCCTCCTTCCATTCTGCATCCTTGCCACAAAACCGATTTTCAGGAGAAAGGGTTCGATCATATCCACCAGTGTATCGGATTCTTCCTGTAATGTTGCAGCAATCGCCTCCAAACCCACTGGCCCTCCTTTGTAATACCGAATGATCGTCTCCAGGAACCGCCGGTCGAGGCCTGTCAGACCAATTTCATCGACCCCTTCCAGACGCAATGCCTCGTCCGCGATCTCTCTGTCTATCTTCCCCTGTCCGCGGACTTCAGCAAAGTCCCTCACCCTTTTGAGAAGACGATTGGAAATTCTCGGGGTGCCTCTTGATCGTTTGGCGATCTCCTCGGTCCCCTCCTCGTCGATGGGCACTCCCAAAAGGGCCGCGGAGCGTCTGACCACCCGGGAGAGCTCTTCCACCGAATAAAAATCAAGATTCCTCAGGATCCCAAATCTTTCCCGGAGAGGTGCTGAGAGAAGTCCAGCCCTTGTGGTCGCGCCCACGAGGGTAAAGCGTTCCAGCCGATATCGATGGCTTCTCGCGTGAGCGCCCTTATCAAAAATGAAGTCAATGCAAAAATCCTCCATGGCCGGGTAGAGAAATTCTTCTACGATCTTGGGCAAACGGTGCACTTCATCGATAAAGAGGACGTCCCCTCTTTCCAGGTGGGTGAGGATGCTGATCAAGTCTCCTCCCTTTTCAATGGCAGGCCCTGAGGAAGTGATGATACGAACACCCATCTCCGTGGCAATGATATGGGCAAGCGTCGTCTTCCCCAGTCCCGGAGGGGAATGGAAGAGGATGTGGTCTAGGGGCTCTCCTCTTTTTGTTGCAGCCTGGATCGCAATCTCCAAGGTTTCTACGACCTGACCCTGGCCAATGTATTCAGAGAGCTTTCGGGGCCTCAGATCGAGAAAATCTTCAATCTCTGGAGGAGTCGCTTCCTGGACTTCAGGCTCTCTTTCCTCTTCGGACTTCTTCATCTCTTATCTCCGAAATTTGCAATTCGTCAGACCGTGGAAAAGCTCATGAGCAATCAAAAATGTCATGCTGAACCTTGTGCTGAACTCGTTTCAGTATTGTTTCAGCATCTCATAAGAAATCATGACGTTAGTAGACCCTGAATCAAGTTCAGGGTGACAAATCAGGACATTTTGCGAGACCATCATATATTACAATTTGGAATTGATTTCTAGGGTTGTACCTCTTTTTGGCCTCTATAAACCTCTTCAAACAGTTCTTCGGGGGTGGTGATATTCGGATTTCTCATTATGGCTTCTTTAACCAGCCTTTGCGCTTCACTCAATTTGTGACCGAGATCTTTCACCAAAACCTCTTCCACCTGCTTCTTGAAGTCCACGACCTCCACATCGACTGGAATCTGATCTTCCCTCATCAGGGCAAATTTACCGACCTTTCCCTGCAGCGTGGCGATGATCTTATCCGCTGTCCTCTTCCCAACTCCCTTGAGGCTTTCAAGGGTCTTCGAATCCCTCTCCTCAATCGCCTTGGCAATCTTGGGAATGGGCAAAACCAGGGCCTTCACTGCCGTGGGAGGGCCGATGTCCTCTACGGTGATGAACTTCTCGAAAAATTCCTTTTCCGGTTCAAAGTTGAACCCGATAAGCAAGGGCTTGGGTTGCCTTTCTGTTTGATGGTAATAGATGAAGAGTCTGACGATCTCTCCATCCTCCCCTGCCCTCTTTGAAGTAAAGGTCTTTCTTACAATGGCCGGAAGCAGGATCTCATAGCCCACCCCGTTGGCCAACACCACGATCCTGTCTTCCTCTTTTTTTAATAGCTTTCCTTCGATGTAGCGGATCATCTTCTTTTTACCAAGACTGTAACAATCGATAATCCCCCCTCACCCCCCTTTAGTAAAGTGGGGCTGGAGGGGATTTGACGGGGGCTACCAATGAAAACTTTCATTTCGAGACAACCCGGTTAACGCGAGCGCCAGGGCGTCTCCCGCATGGCTTGAACGAAGAGGATTTTCAATCTTAAGAAATTGCCGAATGGCTTTCTTCATCTGTTCCTTATCCGCTCGACCGCTTCCGGTTAAGGCACTCTTCACCTCCGTCGGTCTCACCTCCATCACTGGGATTCCCATCTCCTGGGCCGCAAGATAGATCACGCCTCGCACCTCTCCCAGTTGGATGGCGGCCTTCGGAAATTTTTCCAAGACAAAAACCTCTTCCAGAACGAGAAGGTTCGGCCTCCACTTCTGGAGGAGCTCCTTTAGTTCATCATAGATCGTCTTCAACCGGAGCGGGATAGGACAATGGGCCTCGGTTCGAATGGCTCCCCAATCGCAGGCTTTCCCTCCTCGGGAGAGGGTCTCCACAATCCCGAAGCCTGTCATGGCAAGACCCGGGTCAATTCCAATCGCCTTCACAAATCCCTCCCTGCCTCCCTTTTACAAAGGGAGGAGTGCCGCTGTTTCCCCGCTAACAAAAAAGCCACCCACTCTTTTTTCTTTTGTTGTGAGGTGGCTTTCGACATGAATGAACCTGAATCGTTTAGGCACTGAGCCGTTCCATCTCCTCATCGGCGATGTCGAAATTGGCATAAACCCTCTGGACGTCATCCGAATCTTCGAGCCCCTCCATCAGCTTCAGCATCTGCTCCGCCTCTTTTCCAGACAAACGAATAGTGCTTTGAGAAACCATGGTCACTTCGGCGTAATTGTACTTAAATCCGGCCTCTTCGATTGCCTTTTTCACGATCTCGAAATTCGAAGGATCGGTCGTCACCTCAAAATCTTTCCCCGTATCCTTGACGTCGAGAGCGCCTGCATCTAACGCAACTTCGATCAGTCGATCTTCATCGACCCCACTTTTATCAAGGATGATGTCTCCTTTTTTTTCAAACATCCAGGAAACGCAACCTGTTTCACCCAGGTTCCCATTGTGTTTGGAAAACACGTGTCTCACATCGGCGACCGTACGGTTTTTATTGTCCGTCAAAACTTCCAGCATCATCGCCACGCCACCAGGGCCATATCCCTCGTAAATGAGGTCCTCATAATGGACACCTTCCAATTCGCCGGTTCCTTTCTTGATGGCCCTCTCAATGTTGTCTTTCGGCATGTTCTCGGCTTTGGCAGCGAGGACCGCGGTTCGGAGCCTCGGGTTAGCATTGACATCTCCTCCCCCAAAGCGGGCGGCCACCATAATCTCTTTGATGATCTTAGTGAAGAGCTTTCCCCGTTTGGCGTCGGCCACCCCCTTCTTCCTTTTTATGGTGCTCCATTTTGAATGCCCAGACATCTGTCTTCCTCGCTCGTCTCCTTCTACTCTTCACTTTCCAGCTTCGAAAATTTTCGAGGATAAAATATAATATTTACCACGGAAAAGCAAGGGTAAAATTGACAGGGTAAAATTGGCTTACCAGTCGGCGACTGCCAGATTTTGACCACGAAGGAAGATTTGAGATAGTGTCATTTTCTTACAGAGATTTGACAGAACAGACCGAAAAGTGTAGATTTGCATTGGAAACCGTGGGTTCGCAGAGGCGCTCCACCGGATGCTAGAAGGCGGCGTCCAGGTGAGCTTGGTTGTTCGGGCAACAAAGGAGATGCTCATGAAAATTCGACTGCTCGTTCTTCCCGCCATCATTCTCGGACTCAGCGCCTGCAGCACCATGTACTACGGAACCATGGAAAAGCTGGGCGTACACAAGCGCGAAATCATGGTGGACCGCGTCAAGGCGGCGCGCGACACGCAGAATGAAGCGAAACAACAGTTCCTGACGGCCATGGAGCAGTTCAAGGCCGTTGTCAACTTCCAGGGCGGCGATCTAGAGAAAGAATACAACAAACTCAACGCGACGCTGAAGAAGAGCGAGTCCAAGGCCGCCGACGTGCGTAACCGTATCAGTGCAGTTGAGGATGTCTCTGATGCGCTGTTCAGCGAATGGCGCTCGGAAATCAAACAGTACACCAGCGACACGCTGCGAAAGTCGAGCCAGCAGAAATACGACATTACGAAGAAGAAATACTCGGAACTCATCGAGGCCATGAAGAGGGCCGAAGCCAAACTGGAGCCCGCGCTGGCCCCCCTACGCGACCAAGTCCTGTTCATGAAGCACAACTTGAACGCCAAGGCTATCGCCGGGCTGAGCGACGAACTGATCAGTGTTCAGACGAATGTGGACAAACTGGTCCGCGACATGGAGAGAGCTATCGCCCAGGCCGATGCGTTCATCGCGTCCCTGCAAGCAGAATGATTCTCACGCTCGCCTCTTGCCTCGGATGAGGGAGTAAAGGGGCCACAGCCTCACACACGACGTTGATCAGGAAATAGGAGGCTTGAACGAGGCGCTCGAGGCGACGCGCAGGATCGTGCGCCTCAACGACCGTGTGATCCACTCTTTTAACCGGTAATCTTCAACCACATTCCCTATACTGAAGTGAAGATAGGTAGGTGTAGGAAGGAGAAGGATAGATGAAGCCAACGAACCAACTGGTAAATCCTATGTTGACTGATTTCTACCAGATAACCATGGCCTATGCCTATTGGAAAGCCGGAGTGCACGAGGAGGAGGCTGTATTTGACCTTTTCTTCCGCAAGAATCCTTTTGGGGGAGAATTCGCAATATACGCCGGTCTCGAGGAGAAGCTCAGGCTGTTTGAGAATTTCCATTTTACCGATGATCATATTGCCTATCTCAAGGGGCAGATGCCGCAATGCGAGAAAGGTTTTTTCGACTGGCTCAAAAGTGTGGACTGTTCCAAAATGAAGATTTATGCCTTGAAAGAAGGAACGATATCTTATCCTCGCGTTCCTTTAATAAGAGTGCAGGGACCGATAGCGGTTGCTCAGTTGCTCGAAACTGCCACGCTGACGCTGACCAATTATCCCAGCCTGATGACCACCAATGCAGCGAAATATCGCTTAGCTGTGGGGTTTGAAAAAGGCTTAATTGAATTCGGTTTGCGAAGGGCGCAAGGCCCGGATGGAGGGGTTTCAGCTTCCCGTTACAGCTACATGGGCGGTTTTGATGGAACCAGCAACGTTCTTGCAGGTTATCTTTTCGGTGTGCCAATACGGGGAACTCATGCTCACTCTTATGTGCAGTCTTTTACAGGCATTGAAGATTTGAAGGATCGCACTCTCGCTGGGACAGACGGAAAAGTACATGATTTTGTCAAAATGGTTTTGGAAATCCGAGCAGAATTGGGTTTCAATTACACCAATGAAGGAGAACTCGCATCCTTTGTTGCGTATGCCCAGGCATTTCCCAGAGGGTTTCTGGCGCTTGTGGACACCTACGATACCTTGAAATCAGGCGTTCCTAACTTTGTTTGTGTCGCGCTCGGGCTTCTCAAACTGGGGTACAGGCCCATCGGGGTAAGATTGGATTCCGGAGACCTTTCCTACCTTTCAAAGGCAACAAGGAAAGCCCTCAACGAAATCGGTGCCAGGACTGATCCCGATCTTTTAAAATGTGTGATTCTAGCGAGCAACGAGATTAACAGGAGCGTTCTGAGGTCTCTCAGGGAACAAGGCCATGAAATCGACCTATTTGGAATCGGCACGCACCTTGTAACATGCGATGACCAGCCTGCAATGGGATGCGTTTACAAACTGGTTGAAGCAAAAGGTATACCTCGGATAAAACTTTCCCAGGAATTGAGCAAAATGACCATACCCGGGAAGAAAGAGGTTTACCGCCTTTTCAGTGAAGACGGTTACGGCCTACTAGATCTAATGATAAGAGTAGGAGATAAGCCCCCGGAACCATCAAAACGTGTCTTATGCCATCACCCCTTTGACCATATCAAGCGCGTTTATGTCACTCCCTCCAAAGTCATTCCACTTCATCGTTGCGTCTGGGATGGGAAAAGGGTCTACCCAGAAGCTTCATTAAGTGAGTCCAGAGATTATGTTTTGAATCAACTGCGCAGTACAAGACAAGACCATTTAAGGGACATCAATCCTACTCCTTACAAGGTGTCGGTGAGCGAAGAGCTTTACAATTACGTTTACCACCTGTGGGCAGAGGAGTCTCCTGTGACGGAGCTGAAATGATTAGATCCTGGGAGGATCATCGGGAACAGGCTTGAGAAACTGAGATCTTGGGTCTTTTAGCGTCCTTCTTCCTAACATAAAAGTTTTTTGACTCTCTCTAGCAGAAATCAAATCTCTAACTCTAACTTCTTGTTATGCAAGATTATGAGGAGGAATGTTACAGGAGATACAGATATAAAAGACAATCCTTTCTTTAAAGGCAAATCGATATTGGTTGTTGTCGCTCTCTCAGTCCTTGTTCTCGGCTATATAGATTACGTTACTGGATATGAATTCGGATTTTTTGTGTTCTACTTCCTGCCGATTGCCATCGCAGCGTGGAAATTGGGCTTCACCAGTTCGTGCCTGATTTCAATTCAGAGCTCGATCGTGTGGTTCCTCTCCGACATTTATTCATCTCACCCATATAGCAACATTGCCCTTGCTTTTTGGAACACAATAATACGACTCTTGTCCTTTCTGATCATCGCATACTCTACGTCCAAAATTCGGCTTTTGCTTGCGAAAGAGCGTGAAACAGCACAGGCACTTCGAGACGCCCTCAGCCAAATCAAGACGTTGAGCGGATTGATCCCCATCTGCGCTTCTTGCAAAAAGATCCGGGATGACAAGGGTTATTGGAATCAACTTGAAGCTTTTATCCAGGAGCATTCTGAAGCGGAATTCTCTCACGGTATTTGTCCCGACTGTATGAAAAAACTCTACGGTGTTGTCCTAGAAGAGGATACTAATCCAAAAAAGCAATAGCTTTTTCCACCAACAAAAGAAAGGAGATTTTAACCAGAAACTCTTTACGATACACACCTTGGGGAGAAAGACCGAGGAGAAGTTTGGGTAAAGACCCTAAAACCTGCCCCTACGAAACAATGGGGGTGTCAGGTTTATATTCTTAGCATTATCGCGGACCGAATGATTTATGATTTCTATGTACGATGCCAACAAAATAGACCTGACCCTCAGCGTCTGGACCCTCAGCGTCTGACCCTCAGAGTGATCCCCAGAGACTAACGATAAGAACTGAGGTAACTACGGCGGATGCCACTGTTCCACCGACAGCAGTGGTTGTAGTTGACGTGAAGTAGGGCGTTGAATCGGTAGTATTTCATTTAGGGTTTCAGACTAAGAAGATTTTCCAAGAAATAGGGTAAAGTCGGAAGAGGGATTGCTCGGATGGAAATATACCCCAGTCGCTATGAAGCATGGGTTACTCTTAGAGACGAAACGAAGGTATTTCTCACACCGGTGAAGACGACGGACGGGCCTCTTCTTTTGGAATTGTTTAAGAGGCTATCTCCATCATCTGTCTACCTGCGATTCCTTTCCCCCATGCATAATCTCCCAGAGAACCTAGTCTATCAGTTTACTCATATTGACTATAAAAAGGACTTCGGGTTAGTTGCATTAATAAATATCGAGAATTCTAGTGCGATCATCGGCGTAGGCCGTTATGCGTACTACCCGGAGAGGGAACAGCCGGAATTGGCAGTTGTGGTCAGGGATGACTGGCAGGGGAAGGGGCTTGGAAGCATCTTGCTCATGAGAGTCATAAACATTGGCAGAGAAAATGGCTTTTCACGTTTTGGAGCCACGATTGACCCCGAGAACCAGATCATCATGAACATTTTTAAACGATCAGGGTACGATTACAAGATATACCATAGAGAACAAGGAGTCTATTATATAGAAATCCAAGCTTGAGAAAAAATACAACTCTGGTTGCTTCGGATTTTGCGGCTTTTTAGGTGGGCTATTGAATTTAGGGTATCCATGAATGTCTTTGTTGGCAACCCAAATAGGCCCTATCCCTCAATTCTAATATTTTCATCCAATTCTTATTGACACCCGATCCCGAAAAGAATAGAATCCGATACAGAATCAAATCATCAACAGCTAAATGGAAAGGAGATAGCACATGGCAGGGAAAGCACGACGCACCACACATCGCAGCAAATCAGGGAAGAAGCTCTATGCGGTTAGAGATGCCAAAGGCCGTTTCAAAGATATTCAGACCTATGAGCGAGCACATCGAGCAGACCTAGCCCATAGGACTCGAGCAGAGAAGGCCCGTGCGAGGGCCAAGAAGTCCAAAGGTTAATTGCCAATTAGTTATCGCTCATGAAATAGTGGATCTCGTAACCTTCTAGAATATAGACAAGAAGGCGAACACTTTAGTTTTGCCCTACCCTCCTCGAACATTTCTATTGACCTCTCCATTTGAAACCCAATAACAAAAACGGCAGAGGCTGTTCTGCCCCTGCCGTTGGTCTTTGAAAATTGCATATAAGAATTATTTTTAAAACTCCCTCCTGAGTCCTAAAAGACCACGTAGACCAGGGTCAAGAAAAGGTGACACCCCCTTTTCTCTTGTCCGACTCCCTGAGGTCGGGGGTTATTGGATTAGGAAGTTACTAACGAACCCAGAATGATTACTGCCCAAACCGCTAAACTTATCGCCATGCAGATCAATAGGCGTCGCCTTGAGGAAGCAAGAGCTTCATGGTTCTTTCTTCTGATCCTAACTATTTCGGATTCGGCCACTTATTACTCCTTTCGCCAAGGGATGGGAAAGCAATTAGGCATCCTGCTCCGAAAATGCAAGCGATGTGCCACCACTGAATTTGACAGAAGTTAATCAGTGTTGACCGCATTTTATCTGAATTAGGGGAACACATGTATTTCTTTCATAGCAGCTTGTGCATTTTTGTCGAGGTTCTTGAGGGGGCGGGACTTAAGGAGGAGTTTTGGGAGGGGAAAAAATGGTGGGCGCTGTAGGATTTGAACCTACGACTTCCTGCGTGTGAAGCAGGCGTTCTCCCCCTGAACTAAGCGCCCGTGTTATGACTATTTTATAAAACTCCTCTGAAATGTCAACCCTATGGAATGAAATATTGCCATTTGCAATTTTGGAACCTTGTCCATCCTTAGACGTACCTTATTAGCTAGTCAACTCAAATCAATATTCCACAGGGTCAACCCCATATTCACCAAATGGCTTAGAATTTGGAGAAAGAGCTCTGAGTGCGAATTAAGATTTTCCCGGTAACAATTCTTAGCGAAGCGGAACGGCAGCAAATTGGATGTCTGAGCCCAAAGGGCGAGTTTCCGCCGGCAGGTGCCCCGTTAAGGGGGCACCATCTCAAAAAATTCTCCTTTCCGGGAAGCGTCGCCCATTGGGCGGAAAGCTTCCATTTGCAGTGAAGCTCGCCCTGTTAGATAATAATCTTCATGCCCCTTCTCATCTTATATGATCACTTGTTGAATACCCCTCAAGTCTTCAAATCTACTATCTAACAGGGCGAGCCTTAGAATTGTCAAAAAAATATTTTGAGCAACGAAGAGCGATCTCTCCAAAACTCTCAAATCACCCCAAATACCTTTCCAAGAGCATCCATTGGATTGTATCGATCAATCTTTTCGCCCCCCTCTTTTTTTGCAAGGCTCGGATGCCACAAATGATGCAAACAGAGAGGGAATCTGCCTTCTCCATTTTCTTCACATTCTTCATCGTGGGATTCGTCAACAATTTTGTTCTGAGCCCCCTAATGAATTTGTGCAGATCAAGAAAAATGGGAAAGAGAGAACTCTTATCAATATGTCCAGAGGCAAGATTGAGCCCTCTCTTTACCCCTGTTTCCAAAGCCAGGGACCAGGAGTCAAGCCTCCCCTCCTCAATCTCACTCCTCAACACACTCAAGATATCCGTCTGTTCAATATTCCACTTCATGATCTCATCGATGAGCTCATCGTAAGTTCGGTTCTCTATTTTTGTCGGAGGTGGAAGTCCGTCACTCAACCCCTGTCCCCCTCCTTTAAGAAAATCGAAAACTCCCAAGATGCTCTCCTCCCGGGTCCTCATTAACCCATTATTCCACTATTCCAACATTGATTGCCTCGTAAAAAGTCCAAAAAACTGTCACTCCTGCGAAAGCAGGAGTCCAGAAGTATATAAATTACCTGGATTCCCGCTTCTGCGGGAATGACTAAAATGGAAATTTGTTATGCCTTCACTACCTCACACAGTAACGCTTTGAACACAGGGAACCCTGAAATAGGATCCCGATTCTCCGGATCCGTCAGCTCATTCACATTGGCTTCTCTCCACGCCTGGGGCTGAAGGGGCCCTCCTCCCCCCATGTTGGCCTCAATGACACCCTTTGTAATTCGCTCCGTCACTTTAGCGTAAAAGAGGACTTTTCCTCTTTTTGTCTTTACCCAGACCCTATCTCCGTCCTGAATCCCTCTCGGCCCTGCATCTCCTGGATGAATGAGAATATTGGGTCTGTCTTGCAGTTTGAGGAGACCTGGAATATTGAGGTGCTGACTTCGGAACGCTGATTGAATTCGGGTTCCCGTTGTCAGAACGAGAGGAAATTCTTTTGCCAATTCCGGTGAACCGATCGGTCCTTCGATAGGTTCTTGATAGACTGGAAGTGAATCGTGGCCATACTGGCTTAGCAGTGTCGAAGAGATCTCGAACTTTCCAGAGGGGGTTTCAAATCCGGGCTTTTTATCTTTGCGGAGAAGACCTTTCCTATATTTCTCATAGACCATCGGAGGGGATGGGAGCGAAACGCCTTCGGGTGTTGATCTTAATTGTTCAAGCGGAACGGGGGATTTACCGAACGCGAATTGCAGCATCGCCTCTTCAGACTGAGGGTATCGATCTCCATAACCCAAGGCCTTGGCTAACTCCGCCAAAATAAGGTAGTCATTTCTGGCATCACCCACCGGAGGGACAACCTTTTGTCGAAAAGAGAGATGCCCTGGATAACGCTTATAGGAAGTAATCTCAAACATCGTCGTGGCAGGCAGGACGACATCCGCATAGAGAGCCTCATTGGTGAGGAAGCGATCAATGACGATCAGACAATCCAGTGCCTCAAAGGATCGCCTCCAAAGATCTGGATTAGGAAATGCCGTGATAATGGACCCTCCAAGAACGATCAATCCCCTGATAGGATAGGGCTCTCCTTTCAAGATTGCTCTTGGAACTTCTAAGAAATGTCCGGTTCTATTCAGGTTGCAATAGAAGGGATGTCGATCCGAACCGACGGGTGATTTTCCTTTCGGCGGGTCAATTCGATTTCGTTGAACAGAGGGACGTTGAGGCATTCGAAACACCAATCCTCCAGGACGATCGAGGTTTCCTGAAAGAGCCCAAAGAGTGAGGAGGGCGCGAATATTCTGAACACCGCTGTTCGTATATTCCAGACCTGTATGAAGGAGTAAGGACGTCCGGGGCTTTGCCAAATCTTCGGCCAGCCTCTCGATCTGCTTTGCTTTGACCCAGGCAATCTTTTCCACTTCAGGTGGAGAAAACTTTCGAACATACTCTCTGAGCTCTCCGAAGCCTTGGGTCCAATCATCAGCAAAGGCGGTGTCATAGATCCCTTTCTCCATCATCACATGGAGGATTCCAAGGGCCAACGCCCCGTCTGTTCCCGGCCGGATTCCGATCCATTCATCAGCCTTCTCTGCCGTAAAAGTCTTAAGGGGGTCGATGACAGTGACCTTCACCCCTCGACGCTTAGCCTCCAAGATTTCGTTCAAGTGGATGGGAGGAGAATCGGTGGCTGGATTTGCCCCCCAGACCACGATCCGATCGCTTCTCTCAAAATCCGGAAAGAGATGATCAAAGAAAGTTCCAAAGGTGGCAACGGGCGCCATGACCCGGTGAGCATTATTACAAAGGGAACTGCAACTGAAGGTATTGGGCGAACCCAACGGGAAAAGAAAATTTGAAGAAATTGTGTCATAGCCTCCAGTCGCATACATGTCAACGAGCGACTGCTCAAAACCACCCCTACCAGAATAGATGGCCAGGGATTCCGACCCGTATTTATCCACAGCCTCCTGAATCAAACGGGCGGAGAGTTCATAAGCTTCTTCCCAGGTTATCTTTTCCAGTTTTCCTTCGCCCCGGGGACCCACTCGTTTCATCGGGGATTGTAATCGATCTGGGGAATAAATCACCTCCTCAGCATGAACACCTCGTGTGCAGACAATCCCTAATGGATGGCCTTCCATCGGTTTGATTTGATGGAGTCGCCCTGCCTTCATCACGATCTCAACTCCACACCCCGATGGACAGATCCCGCACAGCCCTTTTTTTGTTTTCTTCGCTTCCATTCTCATATTCCTGTTTGCGAAATTTTTTCTTTTATAACAGGTATTTATTCAAAAGGCCATATCCATTCTTGGATCATCATAAACCTTAAAATAAAGATTGACAACAAAGACCCCGCGAATATATATAATACTGACTTTGATCACCTCGATTTATGTAGGGCCTGCTCCCCCTGCCTACCGGCAGGCAGGCGAGCAGGCCATTAGATGGTGCGTTCGGGGAACGCACCCTACAATTTTTTGTTTTGAAACTATCGACTTAGAAGATCACATCTCCATGGACATAAAGCGTGACTATTACGAGGATATTGAGCTCTTCAAAAGCGGCACGATCCTCTTTTGGTCTATTCTTTTTCTCATCTTCCTGGCCATCCTGCCGTGGCTTGTCACCAAGTATCACCTTTTAGGGCTATCCATCTATATCGTTAATCTCATCACCATCCATGCCATCGTGGCCATCGGTTTAAATATCCTCGTGGGATATACGGGCCAGATATCGATGGGCCACGCAGGATTCTTCGCTATCGGAGCTTTCACAACGGTCTTCCTCAAATTGAAAGGGGGACTTCCCTTCCCTGTCGCCCTTCCCATTGCGGGATTCATCTCTTCCGCTTTCGGATTTATTTTGGGACTTCCAGCCCTTCGGTTAAAGGGACCCTATCTGACGATCGCCACCCTCGGCTTTGGAATGACAATTACTACCATTATCAAGCATATGGAATTCTTTGGCGGAAGGATGGGACTTCAGGCTCCAAAGCTTTATTTCTTTGGAACTCCAATGAAGGACATCCATTTCTACTATATGATCATGGCCATCGCTGTGCTCATGGTGATCGGTGCCGTGAAGCTGATCAAGACAAGAGTAGGCCGCGCCTTTATCGCTATTCGAGATAGCGATATCGCCGCCGAGGCCATGGGAGTCAATCTCACCTATTACAAGACCCTCTCTTTTGCAGTGAGTGCCTTTTACACAGGGATTGCAGGTGGCCTTTACGCTTTTATTCTCGGGTTCATCAATCCTGAGAGCTTCCATCTCATCATGTCGATCACTTTCTTGGCGATGGTGGTTGTGGGAGGACTCGGATCGATTATGGGCTCCATCGCCGGAGCCGCACTCATGACCTATCTTGATATTAAACTCCAGGCGATTCAGGATATCCCAGCCATCGGACCGGTGCTTGTAACTTTTTCCCAGAAATATATGTCCGCGGGAGGGATATCAAATATTGCGGTCATCGTTTATGGACTGATCATGATTCTGATTGTGCTTTTCGAACCTTTGGGGATATTTGGATTCTGGATTCGAACCAAAAAATACTGGAAGACATGGCCCTTCTAAAAACCAATGGAGTAATGGAATAATGGAACAATGTCAGGTTGAGGTTTAGGTCTAGGTTGAGGTTGAGGATTTCTGAAAATTAACCTAAACCTTAGCCTTAGCCTCAACCTTTTTCTACTCCATCATTCCATTCTTCCAGCATTCCAATTCAGGTCTCTGGAAGGAGTGATATGTTTGCTCAGCTCATTGTAAGTGGTTTGGCGGTTGGAGCGTGTTATGCCCTCCTCGCAATTGCCATGGTGATTATCTATAAGACCTCTGATGTCTTGAACTTTGCACAGGGCGAAATGGCCATGGTCAGCACCTTTGTGGCCTTTACCCTTCTCGACGCCTATCATGTTCCTTTCCCCTGGGCGATGGTCCTAACATTTTTATTCGCCATTCTTCTGGGGATTTTCTTTGAGATCGTCTTTTTGAGGCAGGCTAAAGACCCTAACATATTGGGATTGATTATCATCACACTCGGTTTTGAAATGGTTCTGATGGGATTTGCCGGATGGAAATGGGGACCTGATCAGAGGTCGTTTCCTTTTCCTGTTTCAAATATCGAAACTTACAATTTCTTCGGTTTGATCATCAGTAAAATCAATTTCTGGACCATTCTGGTCACCTTGGTTCTGATGTTTGTGCTCTTCCTCTTTTTCCGCTATACCAAATTGGGGACGGCGATGAGAGCCACTCAACAGAATCAATTGGCTGCCCGGGTGATGGGTATTCGGACAAAGTGGATACTCTCTTTCACCTGGGCCATCAGTTCTATGGTTGGCGCAGCCGCGGGCATGCTTATCGCCGCTCTTGGAGTACTCGATCCTCCGATGATGATGGACCCGCTCTTAAAGGGTTTTGCTTCCGGTGTTTTAGGAGGAATGACAAGCCTGCCAGGTGCAGCCGTGGGAGGAGCAATGTTGGGGATCATCGAAAATCTTTTCGGCGGGTACGTTTCTTTGGCCTTTAAATCCGTTGTGGCTTTTGCCATCATCGTGCTCATGTTGTGCATCAGGCCAAGTGGGCTTTTGGCAAAACATTATGTGAAGAAGGTTTAATAATCCCCCCTCACCCCCCTTTACAAAAGGGGGGTGGGAGGGATTTTATGTAGCCGCAACCTTCAGGTTGCGTAATCTTAAAAGGTCTTATTATGGCGTCCCGACAAAATCGGGGAGACTACAGAAAGGAGGAGAACAGGAAAATGTTGAAAAGAACTTTGGTTTTTCTGTGTGTAGCGATTTTAGGTATTTTCTTTATGTCTGCACCAGGTTCAGCTCAAAAGGTTCGCGGTGTGACCGATACCGAGATCCTCATTGGACAATGGGGGCCGCAGACTGGACCAGCCGCTGCCTGGGGCCCTGTTGCTCGGGGAACAGATCTATTATGTAAGATCGTTAACGAAGAAGGGGGAATCCATGGAAGGAAGTTGAAATATTTTCTTCGTGACGACTCTTACAGCCCAGCAAAGACCAAGGCTATTGCCAAGGAGTTTGTGGAACAAATCGGGGTGTTTGCTGTGGTAGGCGGTGTAGGGATCGCCCCAGGGATGACGGCAAGAGATTATCTCATGGAGAACAAGGTCCCCTGGTACGGTCCTGTCACTGGAGGTTATGAGTGGATCCATCCCATTCAAAAATATCTTTTTGCTCTGTATCCCCTATATGATGACGAAGGCTACAACCTTATGGGCTACCTTTATGAAAAATTGGGGTATAAGAAGATTGCCATGTTCTATCAGAATGACGATTATGGGAAGCAGGGGGTACAGGGTGTGGAACGGTATCTCTTAAGGCATAAGCTCAAACTTATTGAAAAGGTTTCTGCCGAAGTGACAGACCGGGACTTAAGTACCCATGCTCTTAAACTCAAGAATTCTGGAGCTGAAGCGGTTATTATGTGGACAATGCCTCTTCATGGAATCCTGCTCCTAACTGAAGCGGCCAAGATCGGTTTTAAACCCCAATGGGCCACCAGTAACACACTATCTGACTCGGTTATGATGATGCAACTCACAAAAGGCCTGTGGGCAGGTATGATCAACTCATTTTTTGGTGAATTGCCTGATTCCAATCATCCTCTGATGGTGAAATATAGAGAATGGCATAAGAAATTAACGCCTCAGGAAAGATGGGGGGTATTTTATTATGCAGGCATCATCTTCGCTGAACCTTTTGTTGAAGGGGTGAGGAGAGCAGGAAGGAATTTAACACCGGAAACCTGGGTTAAGGCGATGGAGACCTTAAAGGATTGGCAGGGAATCGGGCCGCCCGTCACCTATACGAACCCCGACGATAGGCAAGGAGGCAAACACGTATTCTACGGAAAAGTCAAACCGGATGGGAATATTACAAGGCTTACAGACTGGATAAGAATTACGAAGTAGCAAGTAATCGCAAAGGGCATAGCGCATCGCCTAAAGAATGCAAATAGGGGAGGACTTCGGCGTGAGCTCAGTCGAACGCGAAAGCCTCCCCTACCCTAGTCTTAGAATCACGAAATAGAATTGAACATCTATAATCCCTCCTAACCTCCCTTTAGTAAAGGGAGGAAGAAAATAAATTCCCCCCTTTAACAAAGGGGGGAGAGGGGGGATTTATGGAAAAAATGGATCCTATTCTCAAAATAGAAAACTTAACGATTTCTTTTGGCGGAATCAAAGCCCTGCATAACGTAAGCTTCGGGGTAGAGAAAGGTTCCATCTATTCGATCATCGGCCCGAATGGAGCTGGAAAGACCACTATCTTCAATTGCATTACTGGCATTTACCCTCCAGATTCCGGAAAGATTATTTTCAAAGGAGGAGAGATTACTTACTTTAAACCTTACCAGGTGGCCAAAAAGGGAATTGCACGAACCTTCCAGAATATCGAGCTCTTCTCCCATATGAGCACCATGGATAACCTCATGTTAGGCCGTCACATCCACATGAAGACAGGGGTCTGGAGAGGTGCCACTTTTATTTATAAAGGTTCAAAGGCAGCCAAAGAAGAGGTTAAACACAGAGAAAAGGTGGAGGAGATCATTGACTTTCTTGAATTGCAGGTCGCAAGAAATCAGTTTGTTGTAAACCTTCCTTATGGCACTCGAAAACTTGTTGAGCTTGGCCGTGCCTTAGCCTTGGAGCCAGAGCTGATCCTTTTGGATGAACCCTCGGCTGGAATGAACATGGAAGAAAAAGGAGACTTGATGTTCTCGATTCAGGATATCCGGGATGACCTCGGCATCACCGTTATCCTGGTAGAGCACGACATGAACTTGATCATGGACGTCTCCGACAGAATCTTAGCCTTGAATTATGGTGAGAGAATAGCAGAAGGATTGCCCGAGGAGATTCAGAAACACCCGGAGGTTCTTAAGGCCTATCTGGGTGAGGAAGAAGAGGGTGCTTAAAAAGATAAACTTCACGGTAAAGGTTATGGTAAAGAAGCCAGTTTAGTAAAAGGGTTTGGGTTAGGTTATAGGGACAATTTTGATAGATGATGAGCTAGATCATGGCGAATGAAGGAATTCTAAAGGTTAAGAACATTGAAACCCTGTACGGGTTGATCATGGCCATCCGAGGAGTATCCCTGGAGGTTCAGGAAGGGCAGATCGCTGCCATCCTGGGAGCCAATGGCGCAGGAAAGACCACGATCCTGAAAACGATCATGGGGCTTCTGGAGGACCAACCTGATAAAGGAACCATTGAATTTCTCGGAAAGAGGATTGACGGCAAGGACGCAGAGGAGATCGTCCACATTGGGATCTCCTATGTGCCAGAAGGAAGAGAGGTCTTCCCTGAATTAAGCGTCGATGAGAACTTAAGGATGGGAGCTTACATCCGGAAGGATAAGAAAGGGGTGAAGGAAGATCATGATCGTGTGATCAGCCATTTCCCCGTTCTCGCTGAAAGAAAGAATCAGTGGGCAGGGACCTTAAGCGGCGGGGAGCAACAGATGCTTGCCATCGGCAGGGCATTGATGACCAGACCCAAACTGCTGATGATGGATGAACCTTCGCTTGGACTCTCCCCTCTTCTAGTTCAGGAAATCTTCAGAATCATTAAAACGATTAATTTAGAAGGGACCACCATCCTTCTCGTTGAGCAAAACGCCAAGATGGCCCTTAAGATCTCCAGTTACGGTTTCGTTTTAGAGAACGGAAGAATTGTCGCTGCCAATACTCCCAATGTGCTTTTAGAAGATGAGGATGTGAAGGAGTTCTACCTGGGTATTCGGGCGGAAGAGTCGGTCAAAGGTTACCAGAGGTGGAAAAAGAAAAAACGCTGGCGTTAAAAAGTGCCTAAAATTCAAAGTGTCTAAAGTGACTAAAATTTGTAATACCAAAAATAATCAGTGTACAAAGTTCGCTGTTTAACTTTAGTCACTTTAGTCATTTACAACTTAACTCTTATCCTGCACCTGAGCGATACATCTTCTCGATAATTTCCTTATAGGTTTCGTTGATGAACTTTCGCTTCACCTTCATGGTGGGCGTCACCTCACCATCTTCCTCATAAAGTCTCTTAGGGATAATGGTAAATTTCTTAACCTGCTCCACCTGGGCAAGCGTCTTATTGACTCGATCCACTTCTTTCTGAATCAGTTGTTTGATCTCTGGGGCCTGGGTGAGGCTGCCATAGGTTCCGAATTGGATCTTGTTGTCCTGAGCATATTTAATCACATTCTCTTCATCGATGGCGATGAGGGCGGCGATAAATTTCCGCCGATCGCCAATCACGATCGCATCATTGATATAAGGGCTGAACTTAAGCTGGTTCTCGATGTTTTGTGGAGCAATATTCTTCCCACCGGCAGTAATAATCAAATCTTTCTTCCGATCGGTAATCTTCAAGAAACCACTTTCATCCAGCTCTCCAACATCTCCTGAATGAAGCCAACCCTCTTTAAGGGTCTCTGCGGTAGCCTCGGGGTTCTTAAAATAACCTTTAAAAATACCCGGACCCTTGACCAGTATCTCCCCGTCAGGAGCAATCTTCACTTCCACCCCTGGCAAGGGCTGCCCGACTCTACCGATCTTAAGGTGGCCTTTGCGACTGACCGTTGTGACGCCTGTGCCCTCTGTCTGGCCATATCCTTCAATCAATGGAAGGCCAATGGCATTGAAGAATTTCAGTACATCCGGTGAAATGGGGGCTGCTCCGGAGTAAGCGACTCTTACCCGATCGAAGCCTAATCTCTCCTTGAGCTTCCGGAAAACAGCCACATAAGCCGCTAAGTAAGCCAACTTTAAGTATGGAGGAACAGGCTTGAAATTTAATGTCAACCCGGCATATTTCATCCCAATTCCCATACAGACTTTGAAGACTTGACGCTTAAACCAGGTGGCATCGGACATTCGAATCATGATTCCCGAGGCATATTTTTCCCAGATTCGAGGAACACCACAGGTGACTGTCGGAGAAACCTCTTTCATGTTATCCATGACCGTATCGGGACTTTCAATGAAATTAGTGACCGTCCCATAACGGATATTGATCATCACGGTGAAGAGTTGTTCGAAGATGTGACAAAGGGGAAGGTAGGAAAGTGTTTCATCTCCGTCACGAACTGGATTGGCATCGACCATCGCCTTACTCATATAGAGAAGGTTCCCGTGAGTGAGCATCGCTCCTTTTGGAGGACCTGTCGTGCCAGAGGTATAGATGAGGACCGCTAAATCATCGGGCTTCACCTCACTACGACGTTGCTCAAATAACCCTGGATTTTTTGCATCGAACTCTTTCCCCAGTTTCAATAGGTCATCAAAGCTCATCAATAAGGGGTCTTTGTAACGTTTCAAACCTTCCATCTCAATGACAATGACCTTTTCCAGATGGGGAGTGTCTTTTCTGAATTTCAGGGTCTTGTCGAATTGTTCTTCATTCTCCGCAATATAGAATCTTGAGCCGGAGTTTTGGACGATATATCCGCACTGTTCTGCCGCATTCGTTGTATAAACCCCTGCCGTAATTCCTCCAGCAGACATGATCCCAAAATCAGAATAGACCCATTCCGGCCGGTTCTCACTGATGATAGAAACGCACTCCCCTTTCTTGAGACCAAGGCTGATCAATCCCATGGCGACCTGTCTCACTTTTTCTGCGTATTGAGCCCATGTGACATCGTGCCAAATTCCATAATCTTTGTGACGCAAGGCCACCCGATTGGGATGTTCTTTTTCATGTTTTTGGAAATAAGTCAGAAGGGTTTCGTTTTCCATGGGTTGTTCTCCTTCATTGACTGGGAACAATGAAGATTTCTAAGCTCTCCTCTCCCTTTGGGAAAGTCGGTACGACTCGAATCCGAGGGGGGCGTCTCTGCCTGCCCTGCTTGCCGGCAGGCAGTAGGGGATTTGAAAAATTAATCCTTAATCCCGGCCAGGCGCTTCACCATCCGTTTTCGCGCCTCGATGTCATACTGGCCTGTGATAGCAATCTTTTCCATGATAGGGGATCCGCCCCCGTGAATTGCTGCCACGGCCGAGACTCCCCCTATGGACGAACATAGAATATCACCTACGTGCCTCCAGAGCAAATGTTGATTTTCTGGCGAGATGTTTGGGTTTCGGGTGATATATTTTTCGAGTAAGCTGTTTATTTCCGGATTCAGCCAATCTTCCTCATGAGGCAGCGTTGCCGGGACACCACCCGACACGTCCGCCAGAGTCTCCATCTCATGGTAGAAGGCTTCGCCTGTTAAACAGCGTCCCACGTTACAGTAGATTGAGTCAGGAATGTAAGTACCGGGACCAAAAGGAACGACCCCCACTCCAGGCATAAAAACCTTAGATCCCCCTAACTCAGAGGCCGTAAAGCCTGCTGCATAGGCTAACTCGGTAACCATGATCATTTCAGCAAGTTTATCCCGGATGTGTTTTTCATTTTGAACGCCATTGTATTCTGCGGCCAGGGCCACCGTACCCATCATCAGTTCGGACAGGGCCGGTTTGCACCCGGAGTAGCTGTGCCGATGATAAAGGGCAAATAACATAGCCAAAATACTGCCTGCTAACGTCTCCCCGCAGAGAAAAACCCTTTCCCACGGAATCAAGGCATCTTCAAAAATGATCATGGCGTCGGTTGTTCCTTGCTCGAATCCTTTTTTGAAACTCTTGCGGGGCCGGATGCTCGTCGCCCTTACGACCATCTTCACCCCTTCCCAGTCCCCTGGAATGGCAAAAGCCACAGCCCAACTTTTTTCATCCGGCTGTAGAGCGCGGGTGGGAATCACCAGAACTTCGTCTGCCTGGGGCGAGATAGTAATATGGGTTTTGCAACCGCGGACCACAATCCCATCGCTCTTCTTCTCCACGACGTGGACATAGGCATCCGGGTCTTTTTGTTGGCCAGGTCTCTGGGTTCTGTTTCCTTTTACATCGGTCTGGGCACAACAGCCCACCAGATTCTCTTCCTGGAAGCGTCTGAGCCATTTCAGGAAATTGTTATAATACTCGGTGGTTCCCTTGTTGACCTTGTCTGCCTCAAAGGCGACACAGGAAACGCCATTCGCTGCATCAATGCCCATACAGCGCTGGATGCAGCCGCCCACCTGCTGGCAAAGAAATCGCGTCATTTCCTGTTTTTTGTGGAGATCCGTTTTATTCTGATGAATATGACAAAACCGGTTGATCTTCTCTCCTGTGAGATGAGAGGTGGCCGTCATGAGCTCAGCATGCTCGGGCTTCTCCGCAAAGTCGAAGGTCATGCCCGTTGTGTCGATGACTGCCTGCATCCGTTCGTCGTCCCTGGCCACTTTCTCCCCCTGGAGATAAACATTCCTTCGCATCTTCTGTAGACGTGTAACCCAATCCTTTTTTGTCTTCATATTTTTCCCTCGGTATAGATTCTTTACGGCCCCCCTCCTATTCTTCCGGGGGTAAAGGAGCGCGCAATAGTGCGAATAGCAGGGTTCCTCCATCGATCACAATCTCGGCGCCGGTAGTATAGGTGGAGGCATCCGAAGCCAAGTAAATGGCCGCACCGACGATTTCATCCGGTTCACCTATGCGTCTCATGGGTATCATTTTGGCCAGGGCTTCTTTCTGCTTTTTGGCCTCTTCCGGTGGAAGGTGG
>Ga0315282_10004419_pt1 | contig 24526 bp, 14 predicted proteins | sample YL17G07_20_MG_FD_203693 | JGI IMG/M metagenome (GOLD analysis project Ga0315282, IMG submission 203693) | Sediment microbial communities from Yellowstone Lake, YNP, Wyoming, USA - YL17G07_20 | ecosystem: Environmental > Aquatic > Freshwater > Lake > Sediment | place: USA: Wyoming | collected... | reverse complement strand
CAGCGAGCTGGAGCTGCAAGACGGCAGCATCCTGCGCCGACCCGTACCCGAAAACCCGGTGGCCGCCGTCACCAACTGTAACCCATGTCCTGATAATTAAGTGTTACCCATGTCCCGTTCTTGACCGCCATTCGCGCCCCCGGCCCGCCGTCCCGACTTTCATTCTATGACAACTTTCCAAGACCCCGAAAATCGGTTCTAACCCTCGCATCTCCAAAAGGATGCCCGAAATCCGACCCACACCCCCCCCGGGTCATCCCCGGTGGCCCTCCCCGGACCGTCCCCGGTGGCCCTCCCCGGAGGCATCCCCCTGGGGGATTCTGGGCCGGGAGTTCCGGGGACATAGTAAGAGATTCTCAACGTCTCACCGCGCATTCGACAAGGTCGCGGATTTCGGGGACGCTTTGCTAAGCTGGATTCTGAGATGTGTCAAGGCAGGCTGGTCGAATGCCTCCCCTTCCGCGCGTTTTGCAGCCCAGCGGGCCGCTGCTTCGCCACTTCAAAGGTCAAAGTGTAATGGTCAAGGCTCTCCGGGAATCCGGCGTTGGAATCGACCGGGTATGAGCCCACCGGGAGTCAGGCGCGGCGTCGCAGGAGAGTGTATTGTCCTGCGACTTATGTTGCACCTTGTTCAGCCGCGCCCGGCCCCGGCGGCTCCCAAGAAGGGACTGCGAACCGGAAGGCGGTGTTCAACTGGAGGAAGTGAAACCGCAGATGAACGCAGATAAACGCAGACCATCTTTTCAGACTGGCGTGAATCCGCGAGTATCGGCGGTTGCTCCGACCGTCTATGCGCCCTGTCCTATTGCTTCTGGGGCGGCGAGATGGTAAAGTCGTGCGTGATGACGAGGTCCGGTTCGAGGTTGAGGGTGCAGGCTTGCGGGGTGTATTGGCCGTAGAGGTCGTGGGCGGTCAGGACGTACTGGCCGTCCACCAGGTCCCTGATGACGTAGGTCATCCGCTGGTCGTCGGTGCGGACGTCGCCGGAGCAGGGGCCGCGATAGGCGACAAAGCCGAGCATCGGCTTGCCCGTGGCGCGGTCGTAGATCGTGCCCCAGACCGTGCCGTGACCGGGTTTGCGCAGCCCGAGGGTCTTGGCCTGGTCCCGGTCGCCCCACAGGTACACCGAATCCACGGTCGGCAGGTAGCCGGGAGCGGTGACGCAGACTCTGACGTTGCCGGCAGGCATCCGGTCAAGATAGGCCCGGCCGTCGAGGCGGGTCGTCATGCTGGTCTGGCGGACGCCCCACACTTCGACTTCCGCCGGAATCGGGTCGCCGGTGCGCGCGTCGACCGTGACGAGCTTGAGCCTGCCGAAGCCGTGCGAGCCCGAGGAACTGCGGATGCCGAAGCGGTGCGTGCTGCCGAGGTTGCCGTACGGCGCAAAGGCATAGTCGATTGAGAGCCGGCCGAGCGAAAGGCCCATGCCCACGCACAGGCCGCTCAGGTAGCTGAGGCTGCTCATGTCCTGCGGCCCGGTCTTGTACCCGGCGCGCAGGGCGATGGTGTTCAGGAGGGTGTACTCGACGCCGGCGTGCAGGCTCGGGCCGTTGTCGATGGGCAGGACCACGTCTGAGGCGAAGTTCATGTCGCGCCAGTGGTACGCCGCGCCGACGCGCAGCGAGGTCGGCAGGAGGAACAGGCCTTCGTCGCCCAGGTAGGAGGCCAGTCCGGCATTCTCTACGCTCGCTCCGAGGCTGAGAACCGGGGTCGGTTTCACCTGAACGCCCGCGTCAAGGCACGCGCCCATGCCGCTGGACGAGGCCTGGCCGAGGTAGTCATAGAGCAGCTTGACCCCGCCGCCCACGTGCAGCCTTTCGCCGACCGGCGCGCCGTACCCCGCGGCAATCACGGCCGTGTGGTTGGAGGTCGTGGCCTCAGGGTCCCGGCGGTTGAACTCGTTCCACGACTCGATGCCGGTCACGCCCGAGTAGGTAAGTCCGAGTCCGAGTCGGCCGCCTTTGACCGGCAGGGCCATGCAGGCGTATTCGTCGCGGATGTCGCGGAACCATTCCTGGTGCGAGAAGAAGTAGTCGGCGGTGCGCGACTGGCCCAGGCCGGCCGGGTTCCAGTAGAGCGAGGTCGCGTCATCGCAGAGCGCGGCGAACGTCTCGCCCATCGCGCTCGGCCGGGGCCCGACCGGTGTCTTGAGAATCGGCAGCGCGGTCGTGCCGGCGCCGCCGCTCAGGAAGAACCCGAGCAGGCATATGGTCAATGTCATTGGGCCTCCATCACTGCAAGAACGTTATGGTCGTCCATTGGAGCTTGGTCATTCGAGACTGGGCCGGTTCCGGGTTTGGGCGTCATGGGTCTACCGAATCATCAGTTTCTTGACCAGCCGTCGTTCCAGACGGTCCTTGGTGTCGGTCAGCTCGAGCGTGTAGAGATAGGTGCCGGGCGCGAGTCTGCGGCCGTTCAGGTTGGTCGCGTTCCAGGGCCGCGCGTAGATGCCGATCTGGTACTCTTCGTGGTCAATCGGCTTGCTCACGATTTCGCCCGCGCGGTTGTAGACGTACAGATTCACCCGGCCGGTCTGGGGTACGCTGAAGATGAAGCGCGTCCGGTCGCGGAACGGGTTCTGGTAGTTGTGAATGGCGAGCCGCGGCACCGCCTGAATCGTCACAATCGCCGTGTCCAGGAGGAGCGGGTTCAGGCCTGACTGTCCGACGACCGTGATGTAGCACTTGCCGAGGGAGTCGATATTGCCGGACAGGTCGTCCGGGATGTTGTCCGGCGCTTTGACGAGGATGGTGAAGAACTTCTGGACCCCGGCAAAGACCGGGGTAAGCTCGGCCCGCTGCTCGCCGTTCTCGGGCAGGCGCGAACCGGCGCCGGCGTCCCACAGGCTGACGTCCCAGTCCGTCTGATTGGCCCCGGCCGCAAGGCTGACGCAGTCGGTTGCATTGCCCGTGGTCTTCACGTACAGGCGGTACGTCTCGCTGGACCCGGACATCTGCTGGTCCTGCTGGTCCGGCGCTACGATGAGCGCGGTGAGCATCCCGAGCGCCCTGGTGCGCACGGTCACGTAGCTCCTGACGCCCGGGTCGGCGCCGGACGAAGCCCACAGCTCGACCGTGTCAATCTGGCCCACCGGCGCGTTCTCCGGCGCGGCGACCCGCAGCAGGAGCTGGCAGGTGCCGTCGAACGGCTGCATCGGCCCGACGTCCGGCCTGCCGTTGTGGTTGCCATCGGAGAGCAGGTTGCCCGACGCGTCCAGCAGCTCGTAGGTCCAGCCGTACCCGGACGAGATGCGCCTGACTTCGAGGTCGGCCATGTCGTTCAGGTTGCCCATGTTGTCCACCTTGAACAGGTACTCGCGGAATCCGCCCGCCGCCACCGAGTCGTACTGGTCCGGGCTGATTCGCAGCGCGGATACGGCCAGCACGTCGGTGCGGAGCCGGGCGTCATCGGTCATCAACGTGTCGCGCGCCGAGCGGCCGGTGACGACCGTGGTGTCGGCCGCCCCGGCAAGGCCGTCGGCCGGAGCGGTAACGCGCACGACGAACTCGGCCGTCCCACCGGGGTCGAGCCCGGCCACGTCCGGGATACCGTTGTTGTTGTGGTCGGGCAGCTCGTTCTGCTTTGTGGCATCGAGCAGATAGGTGGTCCAGCCCGGAGGCGCGGCCGTAGTCCACAGGTCTATCGTATCCGGCCCGCTGCCCAGGTTGACGACGCGCAGCCGGTAGTCGACGTACAGGGCCGGATAGGTTGAGGCCTGAGTGTCCGGCTCGACCACCAGGCTGCGTATCGCCACGTGCACGCTGTCGTCCACGCGGTCATTGGGATGGTTCATGTCCGCGTCGAGCATCGTGGAACAGCAGATGGCGTAATCGCCCGGGACCGAGGGCCAGCGGGCGAACCGCACGTTGACTGACGAGTCCGGAGGCAGGGCGGTGACTGACGCGGTATCGGCGTAGACAAGACCGATTCGGAACAACACCGGGAAGGTCTCGGCCGCATCGCCGAAGTTGGTCACGACCGCCTGAGGGATGACGGTGTCGCCGCCGGCAACCTGCCGGAACGGAGCGACAATCCGGACCGCCCCGACGTCATGAACCTGGACGTCGGTCGTCGCATAGACCACATCGTTGGCCGGGTTCGAGTCGCTGGCGCACGCCGTCGTGCACTTCACCGCGTGCGTGCCGCGTTCGACCGCGGGCCACACGGGGAACCGGACCGTATCGGACACGCCGTTGCGCACCGACACGATGCTCTCCGCGAAGTAGAAGTCGCCGATGTAGAACCGGACCGGGAACGTCGCCGTCTGCGTGCCGTAGTTGCGGACCACGGCTGCCGGCATCACCGCCTCACCCGAGTCCACAATGCCGGGCGGCGACAGGATGGCTTCGCAGCCGACGTCGTAGACGGCCTCGAGCGTGCCCCGCACGCTGTCCACCGCCTTGTCGTTGGCCGGGTTCATGTCCAACGCCAGCATGGTCGAGCACGAGACGGCATGGGTTCCGGCCAGGGCGGTCCACGGGCGGAAGGCGACCGTGCGCTCCGAGTCGGGCCGGAGCCCGGCCACGCTGACCGAGTCCGCGTAGTCCGAGCCGACGCGGCAGACCGCGCTGAAGTTCTCCGTGACGGTGCCGCAGTTCCTGACCACGGCCCGGGGCGTGACCGTGTCGCCGACCTGCATGACCCCGCGCGGGGCCAGCACCTGAACCGCTGCCGCGTCTCGAACCCGGACCGTGGCGGTCCCGCTGCGCATGTTGTTGGCCGGGTTCGTATCGTTGTCGCAGGCGGTCGTGCATCTCACGACGTGCGTGCCGCGTTGCAGGGCGCTCCAGGGGCCGAACGTGACCGTGTCGGTGCCGGCCGCGGCGAGCGTCAGCGTGCGCTCATCCGCGTAGAAACCGCCGACGTAGAACCTTGCCGGGAACGTGGCGGTCCGGTCGCCGTAGTTGCGAATGACCGCCACCGGCGAGACGGTAGTCCCCGAGTCAAGGATGCCGGCCGGCGCGATAATCTGCTCGACCCCGACGTCGAAGAAGGGCGCGGCGGCCACGAGCACGCTGTCCTTCGCCTTGTCGTTGGCGTGGTTCATGTCCGGCGCCAGCGTCGTGGAACAGGACACGACGTGGGTCCCGGCCCCGGCGGTCCACGTCCGGAAGCAGAGAGTCCGCTCCGAGTCGGGCGCGAGCCCGGACACGGCGACGGTATCCTGGTAACCGACGCCGATGCGACATACCGCGGCAAAGCCCTCGACTTCCGTACCCCAGTTCCTGACCACGGCGCAGGGCGAGACCGTATCCCCCACCTGCATGACGCCGCGGGGCGCGATAATCTGAACGGCTCCCACGTCACAGACCCGCACCGCGACCATCGCGGTCCTGCGGTCGTTGGCCGGGTTGGTGTCGTTGGCGCAGGCGGTCGTGCATCTCACGACGTGCGTGCCGCGCTGCAACGCGCTCCAGGGCGCGAATCGGACCGTCTCCGCCGCGCTTGCAGCAAGCGCCAGCGTACATTCGTCGGTATAGAAGCCGCCCAAGTAAAACCGGACCGGGAACGTGGCCGGCTGGTCGCCGTAGTTGCGGACAAGCGCGGCGGGCACGACGACCGCCCCCGAATCGAGAATCCCGGCCGGCGCGACGATCTGCTCGACCCCGACGTCGACGTGCGGGACCGGGTTTACGAGCACGCTGGCTGTTACCTTGTCATTCGGCTGGTTCATGTCGGTAGCAAGCATCGTCGAGCAGGTCACGACAAACGCGCCCACGGTCGCAGTCCACGTCCGGAAGCTGACGGTCCGCTCCGAGTCGGGCGCAAGGCCCTGTACCGGGGTGGAATCCGAATAACCGCCGATGCGGAAAACGGCGTCGAACGTCTCCGTGGTCGTGCCGTAGTTGCGCACGACCGCGGCCGGAGTAACGGTGTCACCGGCCTGCATCACCCCGGGCGGGGCGAGAATCTGAACCGCTCCGACGTCGCGTACCCGGACCGCAACTGTCTTCTCCACCCAGTCGTTGGCCGGGTTGGTGTCGCGGGCGTATGCCGTCGTGCACATGGCCGCATACTCGCCCCGCGTCGTCGGAACCCAGGGGGCGAACGCAGCCGTGATGGTCGCACCGGCATCGAGCGACAGGGGCCTGCTGTCCGAGTAGATCCCGCCGATGCGGAAAGTGACCCGAAACGTCGCCGGGCAATTGCCGTAGTTGTGGACGCGGGCCTGCGGAATCAGCGTCACGCCGGAATCAACGGTGTCCGCCGGTGCCAGAATCGCCTCGACGCCGACGTCATAGGCGGCCTCCGGGCCGATGGTCAGGTCGTTCACAATCTTTTCAAGGTAAGGCAGGTAGCACGGGCGCTGGTAGCTGAACGTGACCCGGTACTGCATGTATCGCCCGCCGAGACACGAGCCCGGAATCGGGCCGCCGCTGGCGTTTACCGTTCCAAACTCGGTCCAGGTCGAATCCGGCTCCGGCGTATTGCCGGTGTGAAATGAGACTGACACGTGGGACAGGGGCGGCTCGAACGCGACCCATGACGAGATACCGTTGACCGCGCAGCTCTCCGGTCCGGCATCAAAGACCGAGGAAGTGTAGAACGCGGTCAGGCTGCGGTCGTAGACGTTGCCCGGCTCGCGGAACACGCCGTGGTGGTCGTTGTGCGCCGGCAGACCGGTGCGGCGCACGTAGTCGGGTCCCCAGAGTACGTAGCTGGAATCGTGCGGCATCATGTTGTTGACGAAGATGTCCTGGATTCCGTCGTAGTTGAAGTCGGCGATGAATCCGCCCGAGGCGTTGTAGTCGTGTTCGCCGAGTTCGATGCGGTTGGCGTCCGAAAAACGCGGGCCGGACAGGGTGTTGAGGTAGATGTTAGGTTTCCACATGCCGCCGTTAATCCAGTTGCCGCGCAGGTAGACGATGTCCAGCCAGGAATCGTCATTGAAGTCCATTATCGCGCTGCCGCCGTAGCACTGTCCCGGATGGATTTCGGTGCGGCAGTCGGCCCGGAACCCCGAGTCCGAACCGAAGTAGACATATGAGGTCACCACCGTGTCGTATCCGGTGTAGACGATGTCGAGCCAGCCGTTCTTGTCCAGGTCGGCGACCGAAATGCCGTGGAAGTTGTTCCAGCGACCGGGCAGCCAGACCGTCTCGCGCGGCGTGCGGTTCGGGCCCCAGTAGATGATCGGGTCCTGGTCAAAGGTCCAGGTCGAGAGCGCGATGTCGCCCCAGCCGTCCCGGTCGAAGTCGGCAATCTCGATGTTGTGTCCGAGGGAGTAGCCGAGGTAGATCTGCGTGCAGTTGGCGCTTGAGTAGCCGCTCGGGCTTCCCCAGAAGATGTACAGGTTTCCGTCGCTTGAACCCAGGATGATGTCAAGGTACGCATCCTTGTCCAGGTCGTAGACGTTGACGTCCTCGCCCTGGCCCGAATAGTCCAGCTCGGTCGTGTCGGTCGGCGACGGGCCGTCAGGCGTTCCCCAGTAGATAATCGTATGTCCCATGCGCCAGCCGGACTGAATCAGCTCGGAATGCCCGTCCAGGTTCAGGTCGGCCATGTCCTCATTGCCGCCCGAGGTGACCGGATAGATAAGGCGGTAACCCGGAGAGTACCCGCTGGACGAACCCATGTACAACGTAAGGTTCGGGCCCGAATCATCCGAACAGGCCAGGTCATAGTATCCGTTATTGTCCACGTCAAAACGGGAGAAGAACTCGACGCAGCCCGAGTCAGGCTCGCGCGCGGCGCGCAGCGAAACGTACATCTCCGGGTCGACTACGCCGTCGGCGAAGTCGGCGTGCGTGGTTTCGACCCAGCGGACCGGTTGGCACGGCAGCAAGACGGCCAGAAATAGCTCAAGCATCTACAGCCTCCTCTCGCACGGCAGCGACCTGCGTCCCGCAGCGTCGGTCACGGTCACAGCAATTGTCGAAAAGGAGAAAGCTCGTGGTCGAGCGACGGCAGGAACCGGCCCCTCGGGCGAGGTAACCCGTACGACCAGAATCCCGCAGACCGGTCTTATGTATATCGCGCTCCTACCAAGAAAATTATACCGCGAGACCGGGCCTCTTCAAGGAAAACCGAACCTGGCCGCGGCGCCGGCCGGCACGGGCCGGTCGTTGACGCGACGGCCCTCGGAGGTAGGATATGCCTGATGCCTGCTTCTGCCATCGTAGCCGGCCTGCTGATTTTCGTAGCCGTGGCGAACCCCGGCATCCCCGCTTCAAGACTGCATCCATGGGGAAAGCCGACGTGCCTCAAGCAAGATGAGGTCACCCTGCACAATCTGGCCTACGACTGCTGCTACAGCCAGAGGCTGCGGGTCGCGCGGTGGGTCGCGTATCTCTACACCCCGGGCGGCCCGCGTCAGAGCAGGCGCTATCGGGGCGGCTTCACTGCCGACCCCAGGCTAGGCCCGGAAGGTCCGGCGCCGGCAGATTACGTGGGAGTCGGGCGGCTCGGGCTCGACCGAGGCCATCAGGCCCCGGATGCCAGCATCAGGCGCTTTGGTCCGAAGGCGCAGAAGGAAACCTACTACCTATCCAACATCACGCCCCAGTATCAGCGCGTCAACCGGAACATCTGGCAGGAGCTCGAGTCAGCAATCAGGGAATGGGCCGGGAAGAGTGACACCGTCTGGGTCGTGACCGGCCCGGTCTTCAACGCGGGCCGCGACACACAGTGGCTGGGCCGGCGCAGAATCGCCGTGCCGCACGCCTACTTCTGTGCGGTCAGACGAACCGGCACGACTGGACTGCTGGCCCTGCTTGTTCCCAATGCCCGCAACGGCTACTCGTGGGCCGACGCGCCCGGGTTCCTTGTCAGCGTTGACTCGGTTGAGAAACTGACCGGCCTCGACCTGTTCCCCAGGTTGAAGCCTGCTGAAGCGCAAAGACTCGAGTCGGCCCCGGCCAGGCAGCTCTGGCCCAGGCCGGACAAGCGCCGAGGGCCTTAGTCCTCACCGCTGAATCACGACCTTGCAGACGGCTGACGGCGCGAGGGGACTGTCACTATGTTGACTGTACCCGAGCGCCTGCTCGTACACGAAATAGACGCCTGGTGCCAGTCTGCTCACATCGTTCGGGCCGGACGCAAGTTCCATCACCTTCCGGCCGGAGATGTCGAGCAAACAGGGCTCGGGACACAATCCCGATTCCCCGAAGGGAATCGGGTTATGTCCCGTGCCGAACACCAGCACGCCGCGGACGATGCTCGCCTCATTCGCCACTCGTCGCTCGGAACTCGCCAATTCCTCTACCCCAGTTGGATTAAACGAGACTGCCGCGGACGGACGACCTTCAAAGCCGGCCCTGATGACCGCGGTAACGCGATAGGTGCGGGTCGTATCGCCGAGCGCGGTTGAATCGAGATAAGTTGTACCGGGGATTGGCCGGGCAGTAAGCTTCTCGAACCAGCCGCTCTGCTCAACGCGATACACGAAGTATCCTTTGATGTCGGGTTCAGGGTTCGCGACCCAGGTCAGGCGCACGCCCGGGTTGCCGCGCCCCGCGGCGAACCCGGCCGGCGCCTGCGGGTGCATCCAGCCGGTGTGCCAGTTGTCGTGGAACCACGTGCCCCAGTCGGTCTGTTCCGAGTGATAGCGGGCATCGGGAATCTTCCAGAGGCTGACCGAGCCGTCCATGGTTACGAGCGCGATTTCGGCGTGGTTGTCGAGGTCAACGTCGGCGACCGCGGGGCTGTTGGGCAGAGCCGCGTCGGGTGTAGTAACTGGGAAGCCGGGCACAGGGCTGCCGTCTTCGTAGTAGGCGTAGAGGTTGCCCGGCGTCGTGTTGGAGGCAATCATGACGGCGCGGTTGCCGCCCTCGACGCCGAAGACGACCGGCGAGCACTCAAGGAAATCAGGCTGGACCGGCCAGCCCGGCATCACGCTGCCGTTGGCGTGCCAGCCGTAGAAACCCGGCGCGCCGAACAGGTGTCCGCCCGAGAAGATTGACAGCGTCGCCGTGTCAGGACCCAGGCCGCCTGCGACCGGGCAGACATAGGGCTGGGCCGACAGCATCGCGTTGGGCCAGCCCGGCTGATTCGTGCCGTCATAGCGGAACATGAACACCTGGGGCGTGCCGTTCGGATAAGATGCGAAGCCGATTTCCAGCTTCCCGTCACCGTCCACGTCGTAGAGCTCCGGCTGCGAGTAGCTGGCGCCATCGCCGAGGTTTTGGGGCCAGCCCGGTTTGTCATTGCCGTCCTTGTCCCAGAGATAGAGCGTCCGGTACGAGGGGACGCAGATTTCCGGCACGCCGTCTCCGTCGACGTCTGCCACGCTTGCAGTCGCCACGGCCAGGTAATCGGTGCTCTTGGGCCAGCCCGGATAGGGCGTGCCGTCCGCGTGCCAGACACTGACCGTGCCCGGCGGGTACTGGACCGCTATCACCTCGAGGGTGTCATTGCCGTCGAGGTCAAACAAGGTCGGGCTGACAAAGCCGCCGGTGCCGCCCGCGTTCTGGGGCCAGCCCGGAACGGCGCCTCCGTCCGACTTGAACGCATATACGTAGCCGTTTCTGGCCGTCACGAACAACACCATGGCGCCGTCGCCGTACAGGTCGCCGACCGCCGCTTTGGACTGAATCATGCCGGGCAGCGTCTTGGGCCAGCCCGGCAGCTCGTCGCCGCGGTAGTTCCACACGTGCAGCGAATTGTCGGTCGAGCCGACGATGATTTCCAGCGTGTCGTCATTGTTGACGTCCGCAAGCGTCACGCCCGAAGGCCGGTAGTTCGGATTCACGCCGACGTGTCTCGGCCAGTTGGGCATGGGCACGAGCGTTACGCTGTCGGATTGCGACAACGCGCCGGTACTGACGGCCTCACGTTCAAGCGTGCCGCCGGCCCGTGCGTCGCCGGTCCTCCACGCGCTCTGCCGCAGCGCGGGAATCCGGCCTGCCAGCACTATCAGCACCATCAGGACGAAGCTCTTCATTGCGGACCTCCTGTTTTCGGATACTCAACCGGACTCTGCCCTCGACAGGGAGCGGCTGCCCGTCCCTGACAGGCCAATCATATTCCCGGCCGGCCGGGGCGTCAAGCGTCCGGGCCGGCCGAGCTACCCGCCGAATACCGACTCACGGCGCGGAACGGACGCACCGCGGAGTTCGTCCTTGAGCAACTCGACGACGTTGAACACAATCGGGCACAAGGGATAGTTCCACAACACCATGACCGTGCGCCCGACAAAATCAGGTTTGTGGAGAAAGGGAAACCCGGCGCAGGCTTTGGGCCGCACGTCGTAGTGCCTGCACAGGCTGCCCTCAAGAAAAGGACAGGGCTTGAGGGTGAACAGGAACCTGCCCGGCCCTTCTGCCTTCTTGAGATACTGCTTTTGGAACTGTTCTTCGCTCAGGCCCATGGCCCGGGCGAGCCGCCTTGCGTCCCTGCGGTCCAGGGTAGGAGTGAGCTCGCGGCAGCAGTTCGCGCACGCCGTACAGTCCATGCGACCGGCCACCTCGCGGTACAGCCGGTGAACCGCAGCGTCAATCGTCCGTGCCGGGATGTCGCAGCCCTTGAGCCAGCGCCGGAAGCCCCAGTTCTCGTCCTCGCGCTCCCGGGCGATTCGCCGGATGCGGGTCAGGTCCTTAATCAGGTTCATCGTCGTCGGACAACGACGTTGCGTCCGTCGGTGCCGGCGGCGCTGCGCAGGCTGTGGCCGGGGCGACGGACGCGAACGGGAATCGGTTTCACGGCTTGCATCTGACGGCATTGTAGCGCCTGCCTCAGGAAACGCAATCCATGGCTGGCGCGGTTGCCCTGCTTGACTTCAGGCCCGCGCCGGTCAGGATGAAGCCGTGGCTGAAAGAGTGATTGCCATTGTCAACCCGGTCGCGGGCCGCGGCCATGGCGCGAGATTGCGGCCGGTCTTGCTGGCCGAGCTGAGCCGGCTGTTCCCGGGAATCCAGGTGCTGGAGTCCGGGGCGCCGGGCGACGCTACCATCCTGGCGGCCTCGGCCGCGGACGCGAAGTTGGTGGTCGCGGTCGGCGGCGACGGCACGGTCAGGGAGGTCGTCGCCGGCCTTGTCGGCACCGGCACGCCCTTCGCCGTCGTGCCCATCGGCTCGGGCAACGACTTCCTCAAGACCGCCGGCGTCCCGGCTGACCCGCTCGAAGCCTGCCGGGTCGCCGCGCACGGCACGCCCAGGACGATTGATGCGGTGCGGGTGCTGGCGACCGGGCCCGGTCACGAGTCATCCCACGTCTACGCTAATGCCGCCGGGTTCGGGTTCGACGCCAGGGTCGCGCAGGAGGCCGGACGGCTCCCGCATCTGCGCGGACTTCCGCTTTATGTCGCGGCGGTCTTCCGGGCGGTGCGCGAGTATCAGTGCCCGCTCGTCCGCATCACGATTGGCAACCGGAGATGGGAACAGCGCGTCCTGCTCGTCGCGGCCAACAACGGCCGGTTCTACGGCGGCGGCATGAAAATCGCGCCGGAGGCGACGCCGGACGACGGCCTTCTGGAAATCTGCGTCATTGACGCGGTCGGCCGTCTCACGATCTTTCGCAGCCTGCCCAGCTTCATCAGGGGAACCCACACGGCCTTGAAGGAAGTGACGATGTACCGGTCGGCCCGGCTCGAGCTTGAGTTCCTTGAGCCGGTGATGGCACAGCTCGACGGCGACCTGCTGCTGGATTCCGGGCTCAGCCGGTTCCGGCTCGAAGTCCTGCCCGGGGCGCTCCGGGTCATGTCCGGCTGACCCGAACCGCAGGCGGGAGACGGATTCCTCTACTGCCCCCGCAAGCGTTGCGCAGGTGCTATCGCTGCACGATGAGCTTCTGAGTGGCGGCGAAGTCTACGCCGGAGAGCCGCACGATATAGACTCCGGCGCTCACTGACCGGAGGTCAAGCCTGAATGACGATTTGCCAATGATGAGTGACGAATGAACGCAGCGGCCCGAGACGTCGAGGATGCTCATCTGCACCGGACCACTCGACCACCGGGTTGGGCCACTCAGACTGAGTGTCGCCGCGCCAGCGCGGAGCGGGTTCGGGGTAATACGCACCGCGCGTGACCCATCACGTATCACGTCGGCCGCCGCGACTCCACCCCGGGATTGCGGCCCGCAGTCAGTGGCCTGCACCGTGTACGGCACGTACTGCCAGAACTCCAGAGTCTTGTTGCCCTTGAAGGCATAGAGCAGGTCCGCCGCAGGAGTTATGTCGCCGCCCGCCTTCACCTTCTTTTTCTTGCCCGTCGTGCCGAACTGCGGCATCGTGTCCAGCTCGTGCCAGGAATCCAGCGCCGGGTTGTAGCGCCAAAACTCCTGCGTGTTGCCGCCCTTGAGCGCATAGATGGCGCCTCGGAGCCAGGCGCCGCACCCGCCATCCTTCGATTTCTTGCTCCTTCCCATCATGCCGATGAAGGGCATGCCGCCCAATGCCGGACCCCAGGTCCCGGCTTGGAGGTCATAGGCGTAGAAACCGTGGTACTTGGCCTGGTGCGCAAAGACCGTCTTTGTGCCGTCATAAACCAGCCAGGAACCTTTGTCCCATTTGGCGGCCGGAGCATCCGGCAGCGATGACCAACTGTCCTTGGCCGGCGAATATCGCCAGAACTCGTTCCTGTAGCCCTTGAGCAGGTACAGGCGGTCGGGGTCGGGGACGAAGACGATGTCAGTGCCGCCCTTCACCTTCTTGTTCGTCGTGCCGAGCGGTACGTCGGCCAGTTGATGCCAGGAGTCCCTGCCCGCGACGTACTCGAAGAAGCCCTGCGTATTGTTGCCCTTGGTCGCATAGACGACTCCGTGGCCGTTGGCGCAGCCGACCGAGCCCTTGCCCGGTTGCTTGTTCTCTCTGCCGTCGGGCATGGGCGCGAGCCGGGTCCATGAATCTCCGGTCGGGTTGTAGGCGTAGAAATCTGTGGTCTTGTTCCCTTTCGCGGCGTAGACCAGACCGTTGCCGGCGTCAAGCGCGAGCCAGCCACCGTCCCTGACCTGCTTGCCCGATGGCGGCCCGGGCAATGGATGCTTCTCGTGCCAGCCCGGCGGGAGCGGCGGCGCGTTTGCCGCCACGACGAACCGGCCTCCCACCGTATCGTTCGCCGGGTTCTGGTCGTTGACGACGTAGGTCGAGCAGCGGGTCCAGTACTGGTCCGGGGCATGGGGTCTGGGCCACTCGCCGAACCTCGCGCGCACGGTGTCCCCGGGACCAAGATTCGCGACGGTCAGGGTATCGCGGTACACGTTGCCCGCCGCCGCGTCAATCAGGAAGAATGCCTTGAATGTCGCCGCGGTCGCGCCGTAGTTGCCGACAATCGCGGCCGGACGCACCAGGGCGCCCGAGTCTATCGTGTCGGTCGGCACGACAATGCTGACTGCTCCGACATCCACGTTGCGCACTGTGAAGGCCGCGCTCACCGTGTCGTTGATGCGTACCTGGTCGCTGGCCAGGTATAAGGAACAGCGAGCTAAGTAGTTGCCCGGTGTGGCGGTCCAACTCGCGAAGCCCAGCGTCGTGTCGGCCAAAGGGAGTCCGCTCGGCAGTTGCAGACTGTCTGAGTAGGCCGGTGCCGAATTGATGGTGAAAAAGGCCTTACACGGCTCGCGCACGGTTCCGCAATTCCTCACCGTCGCCTCGGGTGTGAACGGACCAGGCGGCGCTGCTCCAGAGGGCGCGGTAATCGCGATGGCGGCGACATCGTGCACGGCCACGGTCACGCTGCCCGCGACCGAGTTGTTTGCCGGCCGGACGTCCCCGGCCAGCATGGTCGTACACCTGGTTGTGAGCGTGCCGCGCCGGGTCGCAGTCCAGGGCGCGAATACGACGCTGACGGTCGCGCGGGGGCGGAGGTTTGAGACGGTAGTGGTGTTAGCGTAGCCGTCGGAGACTGTGAATCTTGCGTCAAACGTGACCGTTGAGTTGCCGTTGTTGCGCACCGTGGCGCTCGGCTGCACCGGTGTCCCCGAATCGACCGTGCCGGTCGGTGCTTCAATGGAGACGGCCTCGACATCTTTCAGCCGCGTGAACACCGAGCCGGTCGCGACGTTGTTGGTCGGTACGAGGTCGCCCGCGAGCATGGTCGTGCACCGGGTCGTGAACCCGCCCAACTGGGTCGCAGTCCACGTAGCGAAGTCCAGCGTCTCCGCGGCGTTCGGGGCCAGACCGTAAACGGTCCGTGTGTCTGAGTAACCGTCAGCGATTGTGAACCGGAGGCTGCAAGTCGCCGGAGTGTTGCCGCTATTACACACAACCGCGCGGGGAAATACGGACGCGCCGGAGTCGACCGTATCAGTGGGCGCGAGGATTGCGAGCGCCTGAGCGTCGAGCACGCGGATGAAGACCGTGCCGGTGCACAGGTTGTTACTTGGGTACACGTCGCCGTTCAGCTGCGTCGTGCAGCGCAACGGCCAGGAGCCGCGCGTCTTCAGGGTGTACGGGTTGAACGTTACAGTCTGGGTGGCGCCTGGGGCGAGGTCTGTGACCGACTTGGTGTTTGAGTACAAACCCGTAATCTCAAACGATACAGGGAAGCTCGCGGCCGGGACTCCGTCATTGCGAACCGTGGCTTGGGGTGAAAGCGTGGTGCCGGAGTCGACGGTATCCGGGGGAGCGTCTATCGAGAGCGCCTGCGCATCGAGCACCCGCACCATGACCGAATCAACCTTGAGGTCGTTGGAGCGCGCCGTGTCGTTCGCAAGCTCGGTCGAGCAGCGTATCACCACATAACCGCGCGGCATCGCCGTCCACGAAACAGGAAAGGTGACGTGGACCCTTGTGCTGGGCGGGTGTGCTGTCACCTGTGCAGTCTGGTTGTAGCCGGTCCCGATTCTCATCCGTACCGTGTAGGTTTCCGCAGTCGTCCCGAAGTTGTACACTGAGCAGGCCGGCGTAACCGCCGTGCCCGAGTCGATGACACCGGCCGGCGCCACGATGTGCGTGCAGCCGACGTCATGAGTCGGGGGCGCAGACGCCACGATGCCCCGTCGGAAGAAAACGTCGGGATAGTTCTCGCTGTACCGGCCGTCGCCGTAGACCACGCCGATCGTATCATTGCCCACGACCGCCAGCGTCGGCCGCTGCGACGTATTGGCAGCATTGGTCAGGCGGAAAGAGTCGCCCCATGTGACGCCATTGTCGGTGGAGCGCTTGTAGATGTTCTCGTAGTTGCCCGCGAAATTGTCTTCATACGTCACATGCAGTATGTTGCTTGGGGTTGCGAAGATGCAGGGGTCCTCCTGCGAACTGGAGCCTCCGGCGATTGTGACCGGCGGCTGCCACGTAGCGCCGGCATCGGTCGAACCGCGGAACCGGACGTCGTAGGTGCCGCTGCCGTTGTCATACCATACGATGGAACCGTTGCTTCCCCTCACGGCCACTGAGCTGATGTCGGCATTGTTGCTGGCGGTCTCAATCGCCTGGGCAGAGGCAAAGTTCGCGCCGCCATCGGTCGAGCGGCGCAGGTAGATGTCCCACGCGGAACCGGAGCCCACTGAGTACGAGACAAGTACGTTATTGCCGTCAACCGCCACCGAGCCGGTTGCCGCGGAGGAGGAAATCGTGGTCTGTGACAGCCAGCTCACACCACCGTCGGTGGAGCGGCGATAGTAGAGCGCGCTGCCGCCGTCGTCCCAGACTACGTGGACATTGTTGCCTGAAACCGCAATCGCCGGTACCTCGTTGAAATCCCCGCCGGAAGAGACAGTCTGGGTAGTGAGCCAGGTCCCGCCAGCGTTGGTAGAACGGCGATATTTGATGTCGTAGGCGCTCATGCCGGCGTTTAGCTCGAGCCATACGGCATGGACTGTGTTACCGTCGACCGCGATGGCGGGGAACATAGCGAAGTACAGGTAGCTTCCACCGGAAAGCTGAGCCCGCGACGTCCAGTTGGCACCGTTGTCGGTCGAACGGGTATAATAGACGCGAGAGTCCCAGGAGACGTCGTTGAACTCGTGATAGACCACATGGATGGCGTTGCTGGTCATGGCCACGCAGTGGGCGTTGCCGGCACTCACCATGTCTATCAGCGACGTGTTGCTGGTCAGCCGACGTTCCGCGTCCCACTGGCCAAGAGCAACGGTGGCGATACTCAGGACTGACAGGGCAATGAGAATACGGTTCCTACGCATACTGCCTCCTCGGACTGTGCGGCCCGCGACGGCCGAGCGGGCCCTGCGTTTCCAGGCTCGCCAGCTATTGGCATAAGTCAGGCCGCGCGACCTTCGGTATGCTAGTCAAGCGGCGTCCAGAGTATAGAACCGCGCCTCAGCGTGTCAACACGGCTTACAGGGTCCGCAAGAAGGGGTCGGGGCGTGTCCGACGGAACGGGCGCGATGCCCTGCCTCGCGCCGCTGACCGGGGAGGGCTAGCGCGGGCCGCAGAGGCTGTCGACTTTGATGGTGTCGGGCGCAGACCAGCCCGAGAGCCGCTCGTCAGTGTTCCTAGCCTGGCCGCGGACCGCGTAGGTCGTTCGTCATCTCACCTCCTCCTGACAATCTCTTTCACTGGCTGACCACCAGCTTGCGCGTGCGGATCCGTCCATCGGCCTCAAGCCGCACGACGTAAACACCGGGGCGGTTCGCCTGCCACGTGACCGAGCCGGAACCGGGCGCGCCGCTATGGTCCACGAGCCTTGCCACGACCCGTCCCTGCAGGTCGAAAACGGACAGGTCAACTCGGGACTGCGGCGGCGCTACGTATGATATGACGCTCGCGCCTCGGGCCGGGTTCGGCACCGGCTCATCCAGTACGAGCCGACCCGCGGGCGCGCTCGTCCGAGCACCGGCGAGCCCGGCCAGCATGAGAAACCCTGCCAGCAACCGAAGACCCGGGACAGGCCCGATGTTCGGCCGTCTCGTCATCCGCAATTCGTCACTCGTCAATATACCCTACAGCCTGCCCTCCCAGTTCCGGGCAATCTTGGCCCGGACTTCCTCGTCGGTGGGCGGGCCGTCGCAGACGTCAAGCATCGCTCCACCGCGCTTCTCCAGCAGGTCCGCCACTTCGTGCGGCACGAACCGGGTCAACTGAGCGTAGGCGTGGCCGTCGCCCAGCGCGTAGCGCTTATAGTAGTAGCGCAGCGGGAAAACGACGTAGAGCCAGTCCCTGGCCCGGGTCACGGCCACGTAGAACAGCCGGCGCTCCTCCTCGATGTCTTCGTCATCCTCGGTGGCCATATCCGAGGGAATCATCCCGTCGGCCGCGTGGATGATGTACACGACTTTCCATTCGCACCCCTTGGCCGAGTGCATGGTCGACAGCACCAGCCAGTCCTCGTCCTTGTAGGGCGGGCCGGCAAAGTCCGCGGTCGAGTCGGGCGGGTCAAGGGTCAGGTCGGTAAGGAAGTTGGCGCGCGACCGGTAACGCCGGGCCACAAGCTCGAGCTGCTCCAGGTCGCGCATCCGCGGCTCGGGGTTGTCGTACAGCCGGAGCAGGAACGGGCTATAGTAGTCCCGGAGCCGCTCCATCTCCGCTGCCACCGACGTACCCTTGGCTTCGCGCAGGGAGGTGATAAGCTCGGCCAACTGGCTGAATTGAGCTCCGGCTGCGGGCGGCATCGGGATTTCATTCAGCCGGGCCAGGTCGAACCCGTGCGCCTCGAACGCGACCGTGAACCGCTCCGCGGTTCTCGGGCCCACGCCGTCGAGCATCCCGAGCACGCGGAACCAGCTCATGTCGTCGCGCGGGTTCTCGAGGATGCGCAAGAGAGCCATCATGTCTTTCACGTGCGCGGCTTCGAGGAACTTGAGCCCGCCGTACTTGTGGAACGGGATATTCCTGCGGGTGAGCTCGATTTCAAGCTGGTCTGAGTGGTGCCCGGCCCGAAACAGCACCGCCTGGTGTTGGAGCGGTATCCCCTCCTCGCGGTGCTCTAGAATCGTGTCGCATACGAACCGCGTCTGTTCGTCCTCGTCGCGGCAGACCATGAGCACCGGCTTCTGCCCGCTCTGCCGCGCGGACCGAAGATTCTTCGTGTAACGCTCCCGGGCCGGCTTCATCACCGCGTTGCCCACGTTCAGTATCGGCTGTACCGACCGGTAGTTCTCCTCCAGGGTCACGACGGTCGCACCCGGGAACTGGTCCGGGAAGTCAAGGATGTTCCTGATAGTCGCGGCGCGGAACGAGTATATCGCCTGCGCGTCGTCGCCCACTACCGTGATGTTCCGGTTCTTCTGTCTCATGCGCGCGAGGATTTCCGCCTGGATGATGTTCGTGTCCTGGTACTCGTCCACGAGGATGTGTTGGAACCGGCCGCCCATCATCTCAGCCATGCCCGGCTGCTCCAGCGCGTGATTCCAGAAGAGCAGCAGGTCGTCGTAATCCAGCACCTTGCGCTGGCCCTTGCGCCTGGTGTATTCGCTGAAGATACGGCGCAGCCCTTCCTCGGCCTCGACGCACCACGGAAAATCGCGCTTGAGAACCGCTTCCAGCGGCTGGCGCGAGTTCACAACCTTGGAGTAGATTTCGCGGATGGTCGCCTTGCGCGGGAACCGCTTCTCCTTGGTGTCGAACCCGAACCTCGCACGTATGACCCCGAGCATGTCCGCCGCGTCCGACTCGTCCATCACCGTGAAATCCGGAGCAAGCCCGACCGAGCGGCCGTACATCCGGAGCAGCCGGTTGGCGATGGCGTGGAACGTCCCGCCCCAGACTCGGGCGGCTTTAGGGAAGCCGACGCCCCGGGCCCGATTGAGCATCTCCTGCGCGGCCCGGCGCGTAAAGGTGAGCAGGAGTATCTGCTCGGGCCTGACCCCCTGCTGAATCAGGTATGCTACCCGGTACGCGAGCGTATTGGTCTTGCCCGTGCCGGCTCCGGCGATAATCAGGAGCGGGCCCTCGCCGTGCGTCACCGCGGCGCGCTGCTGCGGGTTCAGGACGGAAAGCCAGTTGGATTCGCCGGTCATGAGGGTAGACATGATTATAGACCGGCAGCCGGCCCGCGCAAACTCAGCGCTGCTTCGACCCGGGTCGTCTGCGCAGGTGCCTGCCGTAGATGCGCCAGGCCGAGAACCAGGCGCCGTGGTCCTGCCGCAAGCGCGGCAGGGCCGTGCGCGCCCCAGCCCGAAACTCCCGGCGCCACTCGACCGGGTAGTTGACGGCCATGCGGCCGCGCGTCTTCGGGATGAGCGCCAGGAGCCGCGGGACAAAGGCCCTGAAATCCGCGGGCCGGTCGAACAGGTTGACGACGACGTCCCGGTAAAGGCGGCCGCGTTCGACGTGGCTGTTGCGGTTCAGGTGAACCGGCACGCCGTCGAGCAAGAATCCGCCGGCATTGACGCAAGCCCGCCGGGCCGGAAGCAGTCGCGAGTAGAACCACCCCATGCGCTGACGGAAGATGGTTCTCCGGCCGAGCTTCACGTAGTGACGGAAGATGTCCTTGCAAGGTCTTAGACGCGGCCGCGCCAGGTTCCTGGGGCGACGCCAATAGACGTCGGTGGCAAAGACGTCCTCAAGCCTCATCCCGAGCTTGTCCATGACCCGGAAGGTCGGCGCGGTGCCCCGGCGGTCGAGCGTATTCAGGCCGGCCCAGGTGCGGCCGGCCTTGCGTACGAGCGGGAACAGCGCGCGTGTGAACCGGGTGGCGATGCCGCGGTTCTGGAACCGGGAATCTACGCGCATGCCCCAGAGCCAGGCATCGTCCCGATTCAGGTAGGCAACCGCGCTGAACGCGACGAGCTTGCCATCCTCGCGCCACACGCAGCACCGGCCCGGCCAGACGTTTCTCGCGTGGGCATCGATTATCATCCGGACGTAGAAGAACGCGCCGAGCTTCCGGGCAAACGCCCGGATCTCGCGGTAGAACTCGGGCCGGTACTCCTCGAGCACAGGCTGCTAGCGGATGTAGGTTACTCTAACGGTCTCACCCGTGGCCGTCCGCAGGTGATACACGCCCGGCTCGACCTCTGGGCCCGGCTGCCACACGCCGCCTGAGAGAACCGCCACGCGACGACCAAGAGCGTCCAGCACCTCGACCTCAGCACCCGGCCGGCTCACCCGGCACGCCTGCCGGAACGGGTTCGGCACGGCCACAGGCGTCATGCGTCGAGCCTGAAGCGTCGGGCGTGCTTCAGCCACGCCTGTCACTGCGGCCAGAACGTCAATCCGGCCCGCGCCGTACGCGTTGTCCTTGCCCGAAGGTCCGAGGTCAACCGCCGAGACCTCGAGCAGCGAATCAATCCCAGCCGGGGTCAGCGACGAATCGGCCGAAAGCAGCAGCGCCACTGCCCCGCCCACAAACCCGCACGACCACGACGTGCCGGAGACGGTCGTGTAGCCGCCGCCGAGAGCGCACGTCTTGATGTTGACCCCGGGCGCGCAGAACTCGGGCTTGGTCAAGCCGGGCGGGTAGGCATAGTCGTCGAACGGCGCAATGCCCTGCCACGTCACCGGGCCCTGGCCTGAGAAAGACGCCAGGTTGTCCGACTCGTCGGTCGCGCCGGCAGTGATGCCGCCGGACAGAGCGCCCGTCCCGGTGTTCTCCGGATTCCACCACGGCGGCGGCACGTGACCCGGGCAGCGCAGGTTGTAGGGCGGGTTGCCGCTGCCGTCGGCACCGGCGCTAAAGACCTGGGAAAGTCCGGCTGCCTGCACGTTGTCCACGGCCGTGCGCCACACCGCCTGGTGCGGCTGCCATGCCATCATCCAGCCCAGGGTCGTCACGTACAAGTCAGCGCCGCTGGCCGGCGAGAGCGGCGGCGCGACGCAGAACTCCATCGCCTGCCAGCACTGGCTCTCGGAAATCGAGTCCGCCGTGGTCCGCACCCGGCAGAACATCAATTGAGCGTCAGGCGCGGCCCCGCACTGCGAGCCTGAGGTTCCGTCCGACGCAACGCAGCCCGCGGTATACGTGCCGTGCCCATTGTCGTCCATCGGGTCATTATCGTTGTTCTCGAAATCCCAGCCGTGGTGCGGATAGTTCACATCAGTCCAGAGATGGTCCGCGAAGTCCGGGTGATTGTAGTTGCAGCCCGTGTCAATGATACCAACGACGATGCCCTGGCCCGTGTGGCCAAGGGCCCAGACCGCGGGCGCGTTGATGCGCTCCACGCCCCAGGGTATCTCCGCGGTTGGCGGCGCGGGCTCGCCCGGCTCCTCCAGTTCGCCGGGCGCGTACGCAAGGTCGTAACCGACATAGGCCACGTCCGGCCGCTCCGAGACCTGCCGTATCACGTCCGGCGTGGCCTCGCAACAGACGGCGTTCACTATCCACAATGGAGTCACCTTGCGGGCGTTGCCCGCGGCAAGGAACTGAAGCAGGTCAGACTGCTGACCGTCCGAGAAGTCCCGAAGAATGCGGGCGACTTCTGCCCGGCGCGCCGCTCTGGGCATGCCCGCCACCAGCGAGTTCAGCAGGCTCGGGTCAAACTGCTCCTTCATGACGACGTGCACCGGCAGCAGAGCATCCGGTGCGGCCGTGGCGACGTGCCTTTTCAGTTCGGGCGACACCAACCCGAAACTCATATTGACCAACGCGGCCAGGAAAACAAAGATGCGACCAATCACGTGTTCCTCCTCGGTCTATTCTGAACCATCATGCAGCCTTTGGAGCCTCATGTCAACTGAATCTCAAGACCCCGCCGGGGACACAACCGGCGGCGCGGGACATAACCGAACTCCGAGGGACACGACCGAATTGCGTCCGGGCAATTCGGATCGTGTCCCGAGTCCGGAGCCCGAAATCCCCATTCCGACGCGCAGCCTGGTATTACATCCGTGACAACTTCTCAAAGGCCCGAAGACGGGGTTTAACTCTCGCACGTACAAGATGATGGGCGAAAACCGACCCACACCCCCCGGGTCACCCGGGGGATAGTCCCCCGGGCCGTCCCGGGGGTTGTCCTCGGGGCCGTCCCCTGGACGTGTTTCTGGCGGCATCCCCCCTGGGGATTCCGGGCCACACGCGTCGGGACTGCCATCCGATTCCCCGCTGCGGGAATCAGTGGCTGTGCCACTCCGCTGCCGCCGGCTTGCGCTTGGCGCTTGAGCTTGTGCTGGCGTCCTCGCTGCCGCTTGACACCGTCCCTTGCGCGCCTAACCTCCCTACTGATGCAAGGCCAAAGCAGGCCGCACAGCGGCGACCCCGCCGCCCTCGCCATCGCCGCGCCCGGCCCGCCGCAAGCGTATTCCCTCGCCTGTCCGCACCCCCGCCCGAAATGTGCAAGGCGTACCCTGAACTCCCAAGTCTGGCCAGCGGAAAGCGGAACGCGAGCTTGACTCTGTTGCCTTATAGGGTAGCATAGTGCTGAGCCGTGAGGTATTGCGTTCCGGGCGACGGTGCACCGCTGCGCGATAGACAAACGTCTGCCGCCGTCCTAGGATGTAGCACATGGCAGCACGAGGTCGCCTGGCCTTGACGGAAACGAGATAAGCTATGTCCCGTTTCTTCGCTGGTAATACGGGACGTGGGGTTTTTCGTGGTAGCAGGACGAAAGGAGCCAAGGAATGAAGCCCAAGCTGATAGGGACGTTCGAGTTCGAACCGACCGCGTCGCTGGATAAACTATGGAGAGTCGTAGACCCGAGGGAAGAGGACTGTGCCTATGCCTATCTAGTGACAACCGCGCAGCCCGTGAGTTACGGCACGAGCCGGTCTCGCATTATCTACATCGGGAAGGGGAAGCGCACACATAACCCCAACTACTACCAGTGTCGCGCGTTCGAGTCATTCGGCCAGACGCTCGTCTCGCTCATGGACGGTACGCCAAGCCACAAAGGTGGGCACGACGAGGTGAGGAAGCAGTTCGCCGATGGCAAGCTGAGGCTGCAGCTTCATCTGCTCCCGTGCAAGGATGCCGGGGCCGACGACCCGCGTCTTTGGGAAGGAGCGCTGCTGCAGACTTTCTGGGAGATGTACAAAGAAGTCCCGAAGTTCAACATCCGGAAGGGCGCGACCCCTCCTCCGGAACTCGTCGCCCTTGCCAAGCAAGTGCTGACGGAGTTCGCAGGATAGACGACTTCCGCGGCACGGCGGGAATTCCGGGGGACGCAATAAGAGATTCCTGACGCAACGTCATTCCAGATGGTAGACTCTCGGCTAGGGGTTCGGGATCAGGGGTCAGGGGCTGGCAGAGCGGCGGACGCCGTTGTTGACCGTATGGCTGAAATACGTACAATGTAATCGTGCCTGAACTGCGATTCGTTTGGGACCCGCGGAAGAGCCGGGCCAACCGGCGCAAGCACGGCATCACGTTCGAGGAGGCCCAGACCGTCTTCTACGACGAGCGCGCCCGGGAATACTCCGACCCGGACCATTCCGAGAGCGAGGAGCGCTTCATTCTGCTGGGCATGAGCCGTCGCCTGCGGGTCCTGGTCGTATGTCACTGTTACCGCGAGAGCGAGTCCGTCATACGAATCATATCGGGAAACTAGGGACAGGCACCAATTCGGTCGTCGCCCGACCCGCCTTCCCCGCGCGTTTGACAAGCCCGGCCCTGACGCTACCCTGTCCGCCATTGAATCCGGACCCCTGCCGACATTGACGGGTGGGAATTAGGGACAGGCACCAATTAGGTCGGACCCGGCCGCGAGGTCAATGTTGGGACTGCGCCACGATTCCCGGGACAGGTCGCGCCAGCCCGGCAGGCCCGCAACCGGCCCGGCCTGGCCGGCGACATGGCCGGGGGAATGCCTCCCCGGGTAT
>Ga0315282_10004418_pt1 | contig 24528 bp, 24 predicted proteins | sample YL17G07_20_MG_FD_203693 | JGI IMG/M metagenome (GOLD analysis project Ga0315282, IMG submission 203693) | Sediment microbial communities from Yellowstone Lake, YNP, Wyoming, USA - YL17G07_20 | ecosystem: Environmental > Aquatic > Freshwater > Lake > Sediment | place: USA: Wyoming | collected... | reverse complement strand
TTTCAGAAGGCCAACAAGCGGTGGGAACAGCGCCGGGCGAGTCAGCGCCGGCCCAAGGCCCGGGCCAAAGTCAGCAGGAAAGCCGCGTGAATGGACGTGGAAAGTTACACAAAAGAATCGACACTACCAGGACAACGGGGCGAGCGGAACGGTACAGCCACCAGCTTCCGAAGCGGGAAATTGGATGGCAGTCCCGACGCGTGTGGCCCGGAATCTCCAGGGGGGGATGCCGCCAGAAACACGTCCAGGGGACGGCCCCGAGGATAACCCAGGGGACGGCCCGGAGAGGAGCCCCGGGTGACGGGCTTGGGACACAATCCGAAATCGTCGGAGGGGGACAGTCCCAGCCTTCGGCAGCCCAGGGTACAGTCCCCACGATTTCGGTTATGTCCCGCGCAATTCGGTCATGTCCCTTCGCCCCGCGGCATCGGTCATGTCCCTCGCCAGCGACGGCCGTTGCTTGATTAGCCGGCCTCGCCGGCCTAGACTTTCGTGTGCCCCGCATCCTCTGCATTGACTATGGCGAGCGTCGCACCGGCGTCGCGGTGTCGGACGAGACCAAGACCATCGCGCAGGGACTGCCGACCATCGACCACCGCAGCGCCCGCGAGCAGATTGACGCGGTCAAGCGTCTGATAGCCGAGCATGAGGTGGACGAGATTGTCGTCGGGCTGCCGATAAGCCGGAGCGGCAAACCGAGTTCACGGTCCCGGCAGGTCTCGGTGTTCGTGGAAATGCTCGGCGATGTCACCGGCCTGCCGGTCAAGACCTTCGACGAGCGGTTCTCCACTGTTCGGGCGAACGAAGTCTTGGAGGAGACGTATGGCCGGAGCGACGTCCGTTCGCGCAACCGGCCGCCTGGGACCGGGACGGCGCGGCGGCGCAAGGCCGCGGTTGATAAGATAGCCGCGACCATCATCCTCGAAGATTATCTCGCTTCCCGGCGATAGATGATTCCGCGACAAGAGCGCGAGCCGGAAACCGGAGGACGGAATTCGTGTTCCGTTATTCGAGCATGGGCGCGGGGCCTTGGCGTCTTCGTTGCAGGCACGCTGCTCTTGGCTTCCTGCGGCCGCAGGCCTGCGCCGGCGCTCAATGGCCGCATGGTCGAAGTGCACATCAGGCCCGGCATGTCCATCAAGGCGATTGGCGACACGTTGCAGCGGCACGGAGTCATCGATAACCGGCTCGACTTCCGTTTTCTCGCCTGGCTGAATCACTACGGCAAGGAGGTCAGGCCGGGCCGCTATCGGCTGGCCGAGGGCTCCAAGGAAGGCCACGTGCTCAGGGTGATTACCCGCGAGGAGCCGGCCCGCCTGATGGTTACGATTCCCGAGGGCTATACGGCGAAGCAGATTGCCGGGCTGCTTGAGGAAGACGGCATCTGCACGTCCGGGGACTTCATGCACGCGTGTCTGGATACGGTCCTGCTCCGCAGCTTCAGCGTCCAGTCCTCCTCGGCCGAGGGGTGTCTTTTTCCCGAGACCTACGAAGTATCCACGGCGATGCCGGCCGATGACGTGATACGGCTGTTTCTGCGCCAGTTCCGCAGGGTGATGACCGAGATGAAGCCCGAGGCCGGGACGAACCTCACCGAGGATGAACTGGTCACGCTTGCGTCAATCGTGCAGGGGGAGGCGCAGGTGCCGGATGAGTTCCCGCGCATCGCCGGCGTGTTCATGAACCGCCTCAGGCGGCGCCTGCCGCTGCAATCCTGCGCCACGGTCGAGTACCTCATGCCCGAGCGCAAGGGGCGGCTTTCGGTCGAGGACACGAGACTTGATTCTCCCTACAACACCTACCTGCATCCCGGGCTCCCGCCCGGGCCCATCTGCAATCCCGGGCGCCGCGCCCTTGCCGCCGCGCTCTCGCCCGAGCGCAATGACTACCTGTTCTTTGTCGCCAGAGGGGACGGGTCCCACATCTTCTCGCGGACGTCAGCCGAACACGACGCCGCGTGCCGGCGCGTTCGCAGCAGCGGCTAGTAGTTCCGGGGGGCGGTCAGCGCCGGCCGACGACGACCAGGAACCGGTACAATATCAGTCCGAACATGACCAGGACATAGACGGCGAGAAGGTACAGGATGATGCGGACCCGCAGCGGTTGTCTGGCCGCCATCCGGTTACTGCTCCGCGGCCAGCAGGTCCTTGTGCCTGACCGCGCCGGTCAGCTTGCCCTTCTCGTCGACCATAGGCAGTGAGCGGAACCCGTACTTCGTAAACTCCCGCGCCGCGTCGGCCAGGCTGTCGCCAGGAGCCAGCGTTACCACCTGGCCGGTCATGATGCTCTCCAACGTCGCTTCCGGCTTTGCCTGAATCATCTCGCGGATGTCGACAACGCCCTTGAGCAGTCCTTCCGGGTCCACGACGTAGACGTACATGATGACGTCGTAGCGTTTCGAACGGTCGCGGAACCGGTCCAGCGCTTCGGCCACCGATGCGTTGGCCGGCAGGGCCAGGTAGTTGCTGGTGGCAATCGAGACCAGGCTGACCTCGTGCTCGCTAAGCAGCGCGCTGACCTTGGCCTTGGTCTCAGCCGGCAGCGTGCCCAGCAGGGCGTCGGCTTCGACCCTGGGCAGAATCTCGAGGATGTCGGCAATCTGGGCCGGGGTCATGGTGTTGAGCAGTTCAACGACCCGCTCGCGGCGCACCGCGGCGATGAGCTGTCGCTGGACCCTGGGTTCGGTCTCCTCAAGCGTGTCGGCCGCGGTCTCGGTGTCGAGCGTGTCGAACACCGACATCCGCTCCTCGCCGCTGAGTTCCTCGAGGATATCGGCAAGGTCGGCAGGGTGGATGTCGGCAATCTTCTCGCGCGAGACGTTGAGCTTCACGTCGCCCTTGAACCGGCCGATGTCCGAAGGCAGGGGCTGAACGTAGCGCCAGGGCAGCAGTTTCATGTGCTTCAGGTCGCCGTAGAGCAGGCGCGCCAGCCATCCCAGCCGCAACCGGCGGAGCATCCCGGCCCGGCTCACGTCGACGTGCACCACGAAGAGCCGCTTTTCGGTGTAGAGCAGGTGGATGTCGTAGACGACTTCCACCTCGTACTCATCGGTGTCGATGATACGCTTGTCCAGAATCATGTCCTTCACGAGGACCCGTTCCGGTTCCTGGCGGTACTCGTTCAACCTTACGTCGGGCGGTACGTCGACGATTGTCTTCCGGGCGTCGACCGACTGCACCATGTTCATCGGGACGATGAGGGGCAGGCGCCCGAACGGCCGCGCTACGATGAGGTTTGTCACTTCCGGGTAACGTCCCTCGAGCCTGACTTCCGCGTCGGCGAGGGTGCCGATGACCCGGCCCGGCTGCTGGATTACCCGGTCATGGAGCAGCTCGCTCAAGAAGAAGAACTCGGGCAGGGCCCGGCTCTGAGGCGCCGGCGCGGGGCTGGCGCTGCGGTTCTCGGCCATCTAGGCGCCTCCCAGCACGCCCGGGAAGAGCACCGAGAGTCCGAACCCCACCGACAGCACGATTACGACGAGGGTTATGGCCCAGTCCACGAGATTCAGCAGGCGGCCGTTGGCGTACCGCCCCATCAGTTGCCGGTCGTTGAGGAGAAGCAACATGCCGACGAGCGAGACCGGCAGGAGCGTCATCGCAACCACCTGCACGAAGAGCGTAATCTCGACGAGGGGCGCGCCCGGTATCAATACGACGCCGCCCGAGGTCAGGAGCATCAGAGCGAACGAGACGTAGAACCACGGCGCCTCGCGCACTTTCTTGTTCAGTGAATGCGCCCAGCCCGATATCTCGCCGATAGCCCAGGAGCTTGAAAGCGACAGGCAGATGGCGCCCAGGAGGCCGGCGTTGAACAGCCCGACGGCGAAGAGCACGCCGGCCAGCCTTCCGCCGATGGGGATGAACATCGCGGCCGCCTGGGCCGCGTCGGTTATCTCGACCGGAACCGGCCGGTAGTGGAACGCCGCGGCGCCGCAAATCATGATGAGAAGGGGCACGACGCAGGTGAAGACGGAACCGAGCAGCGTGTCCATCCGCGCGTAGGGAATGTCCTTTTCGTCCAGCCCCTTGTCAACGATTGAGCTCTGCTGGAACACGATCTGCCACGGCGTGATGGTAGTGCCGATGACCGCCATCACGAGCATGAAGGCGGCGTTGCCGAATCCGCCCGGGAATGACGGGCGGACAATCGACCGCATCACATCGGGCAGGACCGGCTTCGCGAGAATCGCCGCGGGCACGTACAGCACGTTGAAAACACAGAAGAGCAGCGCCAGTTTCTCGAACGTCCAGTACCGGCCGCTCACGACCATCACGATGAGCAGGAGGCAGGCCGCGGCCACGGTGACGGCCGCGGGCACTCCGAGAATCCGCAGCGCCGACGTCATGCCGATGAACTCGGTAACAAGCGTCAGCCAGTTGACGACGACGAGGTCCGCCATGCGGAACCAGCCCCAGGCTTTCCCGAAGTTCTGGAAGACCGACTGGGCGTGTCCCTGTTTGGTCACGGCGCCGATGCGCACGGTCATCTCCTGGACGAAGTAGACCATCGGGAACATCAGGAAGACGAGCCAGAGCAGGTTGTAGCCGTGCCGGGCCCCGGCCACGGTGTACGTGGTGATGCCGCCGGCATCGTTGTCGGCAACGAGCACGATGATGCCCGGCCCGGCAATCGCCAGGAAGATGGCGATGCGCTTGGCCGCGCGTCGGTACCAGTAAAAGAGGCTGGCGACCAGGCCCATGCCCGGTCGGCGGGCTCCGGCGTTTGCAGAAAACGGACGCATCTGTTAGCACTGCTCCTGTATCGAAAGACGTAGCTGTTCGGCCTGCATGGCAGAAAAACGCGGGCGATTGTAGCTCTGGAGTCCGGCCCGGTCAAGCCTGATTCGGCCCTCGCGTCAAGGCGACCGGCCCGAGCGTCTCTTCCGGGCGAGAATGACGACGAAGCTTGCGCCTTTGACGTAGCCGGGCTTCGGCGCTTCCAGTTCGACCGTCTCGCCCGGGCCCTGGAACAGCGTCGAGACGGTCCGGATGACCTCGAACCCGGCTTGTTCGGTCAGACGCTTCACTTCTTCATACGTGTCGAAGTGCGCGCGGCTGAACAGCGGGTGGCCGGCCCTGCCTTTCTCAACATAGCTTGCGCCCCATTTGCCGTCCCGGTCGAGGCAGGCGTTGACGAGCATGCCGTCAGGCTTGAGTACGCGATGACACTCGCGCAGCACCTTGGGCGGGTCGGCCAGGAACTCCCACGTTGTCAGCAGGAAGACGGCGCCGAAACTTGCGGCACGGAAGACCAGCTCTTCGCCTTCGCCCCACAGTACGTCGATGCCGCGCTGCCGTGCCAGCGCCAAAAGCGACTCCGAAGGGTCGATGCCGAGAGGGATGCCCAGGGCCTGGGCGAACCGGCCCGTGCCGACCCCGACCTCAAGCCACGGTTTGGGCAGACCGGGCAGGAGCGGCCGCAACGCGGCCAGCTCAATCTGAAATGCCAGCCTGCCCTTGGAGTCATACCAGGAATCGTACTTGTCCGCGAGGGAATCGAACGGGTTCGGCCCGTGGTCTTCCGTCACCTAGACGACGAGGACTTCGCAGCCCTGCTCCATGTACCGCGCGATGCTCGCGTGACCGTTCATCTCTTCACATAGCTTCAGGTTCTGCTCGATGACCGCGGGCAGGACGCCGTTCTTCTGTGCGCATCCTTTGCAGACGCAGTCTATCAGACCGAGCAGCTTCGCCCTGCGGAATTCCAGCGCGCCCGGCTTGGTTTCATTGCGCAGCAGCGAGACGAGCTTGGTCGCGTCACCCTCGACCACGACCTTGACGTCATAACCCCGGTCCTTCATGTCCATCGCGTTCAACAACATGAGCATGAAGCGCAGCGGGTCCGCATCGAACGTAAACAAAGCGACCTTCTTCATTGGATGGCTCCTTTGGGCATACTCACGCCCGGGCAGAGTACAGGCATGTTAGACGAGCGGCGCCGGCTGTCAACCGCCGTCCCTTGTTGACCGCCCGGGTAATCCGGCTATCCTCGAAACCGTGAGACTGAGACTCGTCGCCCTGGTACTCGTAGTGCTCGCGCACGCCGCGCCGGTCCCCCGCCTGGTTGTCGGCTATCGCTTCGACGACCATGCTGCGCCGCTGTACGACGCCTGCATCTTCCCCGGGGAGTTCAAGAGCCGCTACGGACTGTTCCTGAGAGAAGTCGCTCGCCACGAGCAGTACGACCTCTACGACGGGTCGCGTCCGCTCTTGTTCCTTTCGCTCAGGCCCGGGGATACGGACTCGGCCGTCCTGCAGGCGTTGCTTTCCGGCTCAAGCGACGTCGGCATACTCGCGGCCGAGCCGGTGATGCGGGCAAGGCTGGACGGAAAGCCGGTGCGCGTCATCGCTGCGCTGGAACGCCGGGGGGATATGCTCGTAGTCAACGAGTCAGTGCCCGCCTCGGACTGGGTCGGTTTTGTCAAGTGGGTCAAAGCCCGGACCCGGCCGGTCGTCGTCGGCTATGCCGGACGCGAGTCAATGACGCTTTTGGGCTTTGAGCAGGCCCTGGAGTACGAGAACATCAGGTACAGCCGTGATTCGCTGGACCCGAAAGCGCAGGTGCGCCTCGTCGGCACGAAGCCCGGGCCCGGAACCGAACTCCGGCCGGGCCGTCTTGACGCCGCGGTGCTCTCGGAACCGGCGGCCACGCTCGCGGGCAGCGAGCCGGGCAACCGCGTCATTACGAGCATCGACACCCTGCCTCCCAACCGGTTCGAGGACCGGCCCGGGACCGTCATCGCCGCGACCGATTCCGGCATCCGCGCCCGCGGGCCCGACATCGGCAGATTCCTTGAATTGATGGGCGTGGCGACCCACTATGCGAACAACCGCACGCACAATACGCTGGTCGCGGCGACAAGATGGCTCGGCACGTCCCCGCAGTTCGAGAGCACGGCCATGGTCCACATCGGGTACTCGTCGATGCCCGACCGGGCCTTCCGCAACGGGCTTTGGAACTGGTACTTCGCCTTGAGGCTCAAGGGACAGGTGCCTGACAGCCTGTCCGGGTTCATGGACCGGGATGAGTGGCTGGGGATTCCTTACGACTCTTCGCTGGTCGGGCCGGCGCTGGACCGCGCCGGAACGAGGATAATCCGCTAGCGCGCCCGGCTTACGTTTGCCCGACCGGTTCTCTTATTACACGGAGTTGGCCGCTGTCGGCCATGAGTTCGGCCGGCCGGCCCAGGCTCATGAAATCAAGCAGGCTCATCGTGTACCCATACGCGCCCGCATTGAGGAAACCGACGATGTCCCCAGGCTCGGGCCTGGGCAGCCGCGCCGCCCGGCCTATGCAGTCGAGCGGCGTGCATATCGGGCCGCAGACGTCGACTTCGGTCGAGGCCGGTTCGGCGATACGGTTGAGCAGCCTGACCGGGTGGCTTATGCGCATGAAGACCGGCCGAGAGAAGCCGTTCATGCCGCCGTCGCAGATGGCGAACATGCGGCCGCGCGACTCTTTGACGCGCACGACCTGCGTCGCAAACACGCCTGACTCGGCCACCACGTATCGGCCCGATTCAAAGAGCAGCCGGCAATCGGAAATGCCGGGCTTGTGCCGGTCGAGCAGCCGGTCGGTCGCCTGAGCGATGGCGGCAAGGTCCAGCTCCGGGTCCGCCTCGTTGTAGGGCACGCCGAAACCGCCGCCGAAGTCGATACACGTGAGTTTGAGCCCGAGCCGGCGCGACAACCGCTCAGCCAGACTCAGGACGTACTCGATGTGATTGATGATGAAGCCGGCGTCGAGCGACTGGCTTGCGGAGTAGACCTGGATACCGGCCACCTGAGCGTGGTTCAGTTTGACGCCGCCCGCGTCGCGCGCCACGGTTTCTTCGTCGAACCCGAACTTGCTCGGCCCGCCGACCATCTTCTCCTGCGCGGCGGGCTGCTCCATAGTGTTGATGCGCAGCAGCGTGCTCATCGGCCTGCCCCGCTGCCGCGCCGCGTTCTCGACTTGTTCCAGTTCGTCTGCCGAGTCGACGACCAGAGCGTGGACGCCGGCGTCAATCGCCGCCTCGATGTCCGGCGTCGTCTTGGCCGGTCCCACGAAAACGATGTTCCCAGGGCTGATGCCGGCGGCGAGGGCCGTGCGCAACTCGGCCCGGGAGCTGACCTCAGCGCCTGCGCCGAGCGCGGCCAGCACGCGGACGACCTCGAGATTGGGATTGGCCTTGAGCGAGTAGCAGACGTCGAAGCCGGGAAAGTGCTGCTTCAGGCGGCGATACTTCTCGCGGATGACCGAGGCCGCGTAGAGGTAGAACGGCGTGGCTTGAACCGCGAGAATGTCAGCCAGGCGCACGCCGTCGGCTGAGAACCCGCCGTCCCGGGTGAAACGTTCCTCGAGTGCCATCATCCTCTCCGGTAAATCTCTATCGTGCTCGTGCCCTGGAAGATGTAGAACGGAAACGGCTCGGAGACCACGGCATCCACCCCAAACGTCCGGCAGTATTCCTCGCCGAAGTTCGCCCCGGTCTCGGCGAATATGAGCAACTTCGTCCCGGCCTTTCGCGCCTCGGCGATAATCAGGTCCAACGAGTCGGTGGCAATCGTCATGCCGGTTACAATCGCGAGGTCAGACTTGCCCACAAGGTCGTAGGTCTTCGTGCCGTCCTCGACAAACACGCCGTGCACTGCGGTGCCGACCATGTCTTTCTCCATGTCGCTGGCCAGCACCTCATAGCCGCGGGCCTTGAGCTCGCGAATCACGTTCCCGACCACGCCCACGTTCACGACCCGGGCCTGCCGGCCGCAGATGCCCGCGAGCAGCCGCTCCGCTTCGGCCATGATGGCGCTCGTGCGCGAGCCGGTCTTCTCGACCGGATTACCGCGCAGCTCGAAAACCGCGGCGGGCTTCCGTTCAAGCGAGGCGTACAGCGAATCCAGCGCCGCAATGGAGATACAGGTTCGGTCCCCAAGCAACGACCGCACATCGCTGCCCACGAGTTCCCGGCCGCGCGGGTCATCGCCGGTGCAGTAGCAGCATCCCTGGCCCCGGGTCATCGCCAGCCAGAACGTGTACTGGAACGTCCGCTCGGCCGGATTGGGCCGGAACGCGAGCTCCACCTTCCACATGCCCCGCAGGAGAAAATCCTCGTCGCTCCAGCCCGATGTCCGCGCCAGCAGCCGCTCGCGCAGGCCCGCGAATACGTCGGTTGTCATGGGCTGAACGCTTCCTGCTTGAGCCAGCGCCCCAGCACCGCTGCCAGCTTCGCTTCGTAACCCAGGTAATTGTGCGGCGCGCCCTCGACGACGATGCCGGTAAACGACGGGCAGTTCTTCAGGCACGCGGCAACCCGATCCACAAACCCCTGAGCCGCGCCAACGAAATACTCCTCGATTGTGCCGACGACAAGCAGGACCGGCACCTTGACTGCGGCAAGCTCGGGGAACTGTTGCCGGTCGGTCCGGCTCATGTTGAACATCCCGGTCAGCGACCTCGGGCCGAAGGCGTTGACAAACGTCCGTGCGGAAATCGGGCTGTCGTACAGCCGTGACGGCAGCAGCTCAGTGCTCCGTCCCTGCCGGACCAGCCGCCGTGCGTAGCGCAGCACCCCGGGAAATTCCCTGCCCAGCTTCCGGCGAATCCAGCCAAGGCCGTCCGCAGGCGAGAGCAGAATCAGGCCGGCGACTCTGGAATCCCTTGTCTTCGTGAGGTAGTGAGTCGCCTTTGTTGCGCCGAGGCTGTGGCCTTGCAGGAACACTCTCCGGCATCCACGGTTCTGTGTGAAGTCTACCGCGGCAGCCACGTCCGGCAGGCATTCTTCGAACCGTTCATAGACCCCGCCCATCTGCACGTAGTCTTGGTCTGCCGGCCGAAGCAAGTCGGAGATGTAGTCGTGCCCGCGGTTGTTGAACGCGGCTAGACCCAGGCCCAGCCGGGAGCACGTTGCCGCCGTACGGTCAATGAACCGGTTCTCGTAGAAGTTGCCGTCCCAGCCATGTACATGTACGACCGCAGTGGGCGCGGGACATGACCCAATTCCGTTCGGGGAATTGGGATTGTGTCCCAAGCCGGACCGCGGCGCTGAATAGAACCCCTGCAACTCCAGTCCGTCTTCGGTTCTGATACGGCAGAACTCGCCGCTGATGCCGGGCGCCGACTTCGTCACAGCAACGATTCTAGCACCGGCCGCCGATTCTGCAATCTGCGCCGCAGGGCGGAAGCCCCCCCGCCCAATCCGGTTGCAGCCACGGATTCTTGGGGCTTTCCTGGCCATTGATGCTTGTTTGTGCCTTAGAGCTCCCCGGTTCGCGATTCCGAGTAAGCTGGATCAGTTCGGGTCGGCTATCTGCTCGAGTCTGGACACCAGTGCCGGCAGGTCAGCCGTGACCACGTCCCAGATGATGTCGAAGTCGACATAGAAGTAGTCGTGGACGACCTTGTGGCGGATGCCGGCGATATTCCGCCAGGGTATGTCGGGGTGGGCGTCCTGGAGTGCTGGTGAAACGCGCCGGGCTGCCTCGCCGATGTTCTGCACGAGACGGCCCAGCGCCAGCCGGACCCTGGTCGTGCGGGTCGTCGTAGTCCCAGCCGAACCCGCGCAACAACCGCCAATGTGGTCGCGCCTTGACACCGGCCCGCAGACCGGTAAGCTGACGGGCGATGGGCAAGATACCACCGGCCAGGTCAATGCTTCCTTCACACCAGCCCGTGCTGCGGAGTCGAGGCAGCGTCGAGCAGGGGTTGTTGACCGACCGCCCGGTCGAGATAGGATGAGTCATGCCGCAGCTAGACAGCAAAGCTGAGAAGGCTGAGCTGCGATTCTTCGAGGCGCTCAGAGATGTGTTCGTCGGTGCGAAGGTCGAGGGGCAGTCGGGTTTCATCAACCTGATGCACATCAAGCATCGCTACTACAAAGACGGCGTATTCCCGAAGCTCCAGAAGGACATCGAGGCCGCGCTCAAGCCGTTTCCGGGCTTCAGGCAGGAACTGTTCGACAAGCTCTACGACTTCTTCCACCGCTATTTCAGCCCGAGCGGGTCAATCTACTTCCAGCACACCCCGGCCCACAAGAACATCTACGAGAAGGTCTACACCGACGACCGCGACGTTGTGCTCTTCTGGAAGACCCACATGCTCTACTACGTTAAGACCGACCGGCTGTTCAACAGCCTTGAGGTCGAGGTAGACGACCGCAAGTTCTTCTTCGACGCCTCGACGCTGGAGCACAAGCGGGCCAACGAGAAGCGGGAGCTGGTCTACGAGTTCACGGGGAAGCGCGAGGACGGCGCGCTGGTCTTCGCCACCGCCTACTCCGAGAAAGGCCGGAAGACCAAGCTGGACGACATCATGCGCCAGTTGCACAAGCTCGGCGTCGAGGCGAAGGAAGAGGCGGTCGAGCGGGCGTTCCGGGTGTTCGAGCGGCAGAGCGAGGTTGACTACTTCATCAACAAGAATGCCAAGGCCTTCCTGCGCGAGCAGTTCGACCTCTGGCTCTTCCAGTACGTCTTCTCGGGCGAGAGCGAATGGACCGAGCAGCGCATCAAGCAGTTGCAGGTCCTGAAAGACATCGCGCTCAAGAACCTGGGATTCGTCAAATCCACGACGGAGGCTCGAAGAATGGCAAGCGTCTTGCTTCTTCCCGCCCTGGTTGGCTCAGCAACATGAGAACTCTTCCCCTATTCGGAATGCCCCAGATTAACGACGACTTTGACCCTACCGCCCGTGTCGTGCTCCACACTGGCGACTCGCTTGCGTTCCTTCGGACACTCCCCTCGGAACTGGCCGCGCTCGTGGTCAGCTCTCCTCCGTATAACCTCGGCAAGGAGTACGAGAGGAAACAGGGCATCCATGAATACCTGAAGGAGCAAGAGCCCGTGCTTGCCGAACTCGTACGGATACTGGCGAGCAACGGCAGCCTCTGCTGGCAGGTCGGAAACTATGTGGACAACGGCGAGGTGATTCCGCTCGACGTGCTCTACTACCCCATCTTCGAGAAGCTCGGACTCAGGATGCGGAACCGCATCATCTGGAGCTTCGGCCACGGCCTCCACGCCTCGCGCCGCTTCTCCGGCCGCTACGAAGTGATCATGTGGATAACAAAGGGCGACGACTACAAGTTCAACCTCGATGCCGTGCGCGTACCATCGAAGTACCCTGGCAAGACGCACTTCAAGGGCCCAAAGAAGGGTCTTCCCTCAGGCAACCCGCTGGGCAAGAATCCGTCGGATGTCTGGCAGTCTATCGCGGATGACTGGGAATGCGGAATCTGGGACATACCAAACGTCAAGGCGAACCACCCGGAGAAGACAGACCATCCTTGCCAATTCCCAGTGGAACTGGTCGAGCGTTGCGTGCTCGCGCTGACCGATGAGAACGACTGGGTGCTCGATCCTTACGCCGGTGTCGGTAGCTCGATGGTCGCCGGACTGATGCACGATCGGCGCGTCATTGGCTGCGACAGGGAACCGCGCTACACCGAACTCGCGCGCAAGCGAATCGCGGACTACTACTCCGGGACCCTGCGGATCCGCAAGATCGGCACGCCCGTGCACGTCCCAACCGGCCGCGAAAAGGTGAGCCAGATGCCGCTTCAGTGGGTAGCCAAGGACGGCAAACGGAGGAAGAGATGAAGATTGCGGGCCGTTACTCCTTCAACGGTGGAGCCGAGGCAGTCCAGATTCACTACCCAAAGCTGCTCGGTGAGATCGAGACCGCAATCGATGGGGTCGACGCGCACACGCACAAGACCAAGGAGAGCAAGGAAAAGACCATGCGCGGCACGATGCTCTATAGCCCGCGCGATCTCAACGAGAGCTTCAAACGCGAGTTCGCCAAGCTCGGATGGACCAGTGTGCGCGTCCATTGCGATTACTCGAAGGATTTCTACGTTGCCGACAGACCGGCCCAGAGAATGGTGGCGGGTGCGTTCCGCGAGATGGACTTCATCAAGGAGAAGTTGGGCGTGGAGGTGCAGTTCGGCAAGTACGCCTTCATGGTCTACAATGTCTGCGCCAAGATGACCATTTTCCGCAACCTGGGCCATATCGACACTGGCGTCGAGATTGTCCCGGTGAAGGCCTTTGCTGACCAGATGTCATCTGGAGTCTCGTACTTCGAGCAGTTCGTATGGGACCTGGAGACTCGCGGCATCTCCAATATCGACATCCCGGTCCTCGTCCTCGGCATTGACCACGAATGAGCACGTCCTCATTTCTCAATCCCAAGTTCGTGCTCAACTCCAACTACGTCATCACGCGCGAGGCCGCATGAAGTTTCTGATTGACACCAACGTTTTCATACCAGTCGAACCGACACGTGCCTCCGAAGTGGACGACCGTACGGTTCGCTTTGCCGAGTTCGTGAGGTTGGTCCAGACTGCTGAGCACCAAGTCTACGTGCACCCGGCCCAACGCGAGGACATCGCCCGTGACTCGAATACTGAACGCCGGGCGCTCCACGAGGCCCAATTTCCGAAGTACCCTGTGCTACCCGACCCGCCGGGTATTTCGGAACGTCTTCGACAGCGCATAGGCACTTCTGTTCATCCGTCAAACGACTGGGTCGATGACATGCTCCTGGCGGCTCTTGACGGCGACGCGGTCGACTTCTTGGTGACCGAAGACCAGGACATGCATCGCAAGGCCCGCCTTAGTGGACGGCAGGACAGAGTGATGTCCGTTGCGGACGCGCTGCTGTTCGTGCAGCGGCTCTTCGACCGGCGACCGCCGGCATTACCTGCGGTGCGACATAGTTATGCTCATGAGCTGGATTCCTCAGACCCCATCTTCCAGAGCTTCCGCCTCGACTACCCCGGCTTCGATGATTGGCTCGTGCGGGCGAAGCGCGCGCACAGGTTAGTCTGGATGATAACAGGCGAGAGCAACGAGCTGGCCGGCTTCTGCATGGTGAAACCGGAGGCTGATTGCGGAATCGGACTCACGGGCAGGGTTCTGAAGCTCTGCTGCTTCAAAGTATCGGAACGTTACAGCGGGTTCCGCTATGGCGAACTGCTGTTGAAAGCCATGTTTGAGCATACAGTGGCCAACCATTATGATTGGGTCTACGTGACTGTATTCGAGCAGCACGCCGGGCTTGTTGGCCTGTTCGGAGATTTCGGTTTCTCCGAGACTCAGAAGCGAACAGACCTCGGCGAATTGGTACTGGCCAAGCCATTCACTTTCGACCCGACTACGACCGTCAACATCTCTCCGCTGGACTTCAACATAAGGTACGGGCCGCAAGCGGTCAGAGTAACTGGTGTTCCTGCCTATGTCGTTCCGATTCAGCCTCGCTTCCACCGGCTCCTGTTCCCCGAGGCCGAGAAACAACTGGACCTCGCTGCAGGGCAGTTCGCCTTTGGTAACAGCATTCGGAAGGCATATCTCTGCAATTCGTCTATTAGAAGGCTCAGGGCTGGCTCAAACCTCCTGTTCTACCGTTCGGGCGACACTCGCGCAGTCACCACGCTTGGGGTCGTGGAGAGCACTGTCGTGACAAAGAAACCGGAGACCGTCGCCAAGTTCGTAGGGAACCGCACAGTCTACTCATTCCCGCAGATAACCGACCTTTGCTCACAGCCGGTACTAGCCGTCTTATTCAGGCAGGCGCAAGTTCTGCGGAAGCCCATCACGCTGCGAGAGCTAAAGAGCAATGGGCTACTGCGCGGAGCCCCGATCACGATAGTCACTGCGCCTTCGGGCACGACGCGGTGGCTCGAGTCGCGACTATGCGCATAGTGCTGCTTCCGGTCAAACCGCGGTTCGCTCAGGCACTAATGGACGGAAGCAAGAAAGTCGAATACCGCAAAGCGCCATTTCCGGATCATGTAACGAACGTAGTCGTGTACGCCAGCAGCCCGTCGCAGAGGATACTTGGCTATTTCGGGGTACACGAGATCGTCCGCGATTCTCCAGACCGCATCTGGAGGAAGTATGGTGGATTTGGCTGCATATCTCGGCAGGAGTACGCTGCCTATTACGACGGAGTCGCGAAGGCCGTGGCGCTGGTAGTGGGCACCGTATGGACGCTGCCGAAGCCTCTGCCGCTGTCGTCCCTCGGGATGGGCCATCGGGCGCCGCAGAGCTATGCCTATCTGAACGCAGCGGAGTTTGAGACAATCCGCTGCAACCGGCATCATGCCGCACAGCCCTTTTGACACGCCCGCCCGCGAGTCCAAGAACCCGGCTCACACGCGTCTCGGCGGAGCGCCGCCAAGCCATGAAGGACACGGAACCGGACTGTCCTCGAAGTCCTTGAAATCGGATGCAACATCATGACCGTGGACCGGCACTTTGACAGCTAGAGATATCAGAGCCGCAGTCGGCATCGGCATCACCGTACTGCTGGGCATTAGCACGGTGCTCGGCGGGTTGTTCATCAAAGGCATTGGGGTGGCGTTGGGGGTGGTCGGCGTCGCCTGCATGGTCGTTGTTTGCGGACTGCTCTACATGTGGTGGCGGCATCGTCCGCATCCGGACCTGGGTCCGGCGGGTTTTGCCTACCCCATGCCGAGTTGGTTCTCGCAGCGTCACGAGGACGTGGACGCGATCACCGAGCTGGCCAAGGCCGCATTCGTCCTTCTGGGCATCGACAAGACGCCAACTGGCCTTTGGGGCTGGACCTATGTCTACCGGCGAGTCATCGGGCCGAAAGCCACTGGTCTCACTGCGGCCTTCGGAAGTCTTGGAGGCGCCTCGCTAGTCACAAACGCCGTGCATTCAGTTGTCGGGACTGGAAACGGCGAGGTCAATGACTGGCTTCGGCACCCGAGGAATGAAACGCTGGCTTTCATGATTCGTGATAGCGGCATGTATATCAGGAGACTGGGGGACCACGGCCCGGACCCGGACATTGATTTCGAAGAACCACAACACGCGGGCAGCGCGAACCTGATGGCGTTGTGGGATCACTCGGGAGGCCCTGTGGACGAAAGGCACCTGAGGACCATTCGGGCACTCTGTGAGCACAAGAGGGTCACGCAACCGTACTATCGAGCGATGGTAGCTCGTGACCTGTTGCAGGCCTCGACCACGCACTCTGTTCCTCCCCAGGACCGGAAGGGAGCCAAGAAGGCCTGCCTGGAACTGCTCGACCTGCTCATTGCGCACGCCGAATCCGCCCCTCAAGCAGCGCGTGTGTGGGCGGCGGAGCACGGAGTGACACTCAGCTTGTCCAATCAATGGTCAGCTACGTGGGCAGTGCTCCCGTTCCTTGTCGAAGGCGCGACCGATGGCCGACGGCGGCACAGACTGGCAGCCATCATTGAGAGGATGCTCATCGCACAGGCCGCGTGCTTCTCGGACGCAGATGCCCTTCTGCCGCGTGGAATCGACGAATCGGGGAAGGGGTTCGGCTTCTCAGTCTACGGAACGAGCATGGCGGTAACAGCGTGGAGGACCCTGCACGAGCACGGGTTTGCCTCGCGACGGATGGCCGCCCTCGGCGCGGGGGAAGATCATCGAGCCCTCCATAGGCTTGTGGCCAACCGTCTCGCGGTGATCGAACGGCCCTCAACCCAACCTGATGGCCAGGAGCTGTCGGTGGAAGGCTACTTCGCCTGGGCCGGCGTTCTGCTGGCAGCCGCGAGCCTGGGCGTTCGTCTCTCTGCCGATGAGGCAAGGAAGTGCTTGAGACTGGCAGACGAACTAATCAGGTCCGTCAACGCAGAGTCGCTCGAGGACGAGCTCCAAGAGACCATGACACGACACGCGCTCAATGCAGGTCTGTTCGCGGCAGATGCCGCGAGCGCCGTCGGCCGCGCAGCCGCGCGCGTGACACTAATCGCCAACCGTGTTCGGGCCGCCACGGCAGGACCGGGGAATTCGGCGTCGTCCGCACCCGAACTGCACGCCTTCCGATCAGCGTCTGGAGACTTGGGACCGAAGGGACGGGTTTGACAAGCAACTGGTATGCTATATCTTCTAGCTGCAAAATGAGCCAGTTGAATCCTCTGATCACCCGCGCGCCAATTGAGGTCCCATTGGCTTGCGTCGCACGGCCGAGCGGAGCGGTCTGACTGCATGCGGGTCTTCGAGTATAAGTCGCGCGAGGAGTACCTGACCATCCAGTACGACACGAACGCGCACCGTAAGCACAGGACAATTGAGAAGGTCGCACTAAGGTCTCAGGATATCGACAACATCGAGAGTCACTTCGTGGGCCGACGATGCCTCTGCCTTGGTTGCCGCCACGACTCAGAGGTGGACGCCTTCACGGCTAGAGGATTCACTGCATCTGGGATAGACATACTGCCGACCGAACGGCAGGTGCTGGGCGACATGCACGAGCTGCACAGGTTCTTCGCTCCCAGTTCGTTCGACATCTGCTACTGCTGCCACGGGTTGGAGCACAGCCGAGATCCCCTTCGCGTGCTGCGGGAGGTTCGAGACGTATGCGCCGAGGGTCTCTACCTTGTGCTTCCTCTCCGGGATGCCCCCAACGAGGAAGAGCCCGTCCTTCTTGACTTCATGAGGACGCACCAGGCGGCTGACCTTGCAGAGTTGCAGGAGGGACTCGGTGCCTTCACGGTGGCTGGTATCTGGTTGCGGACTGACGCATCGCAGCCAAGCGGTGCGGAGGTCGCTTGCGCCATCAAATGGCGCCAGGATCCCCATGAAGCCCCCGTCCTTTCGACCGCACAGCTTCCGTTCCCCGAGCAGGAGCAACATTGAGTCGGTTTGACCGTTTGCGCGGCAAGCTGAGCTGGCTTGTCCGCGACCCCGACGGGGCCCTTGTGACTCTCGCTATTCTCGTTGTGGCGCCCACCGTGGCATTCCCGCTCTATTTGTTTCTCACTGCAAATGGACCAGGGCGTCCGGATGGCACGTCGACCTACATCTTGCGACATCCGCTCGGAGTTGCGCTTTCGCTACTCGTCGTGCTGCTTTTGGTGATCGGTCTGTGCGAAACTAGGCGGAAGCGCGAGTTTTGGCAGCGGGGCAAGGAGTGGGTACAGCAGATCATAAGACCTCTACTGTGGGGAGCTTTCGTTGGTCTCCTGGCGTTCGTTGCGTACCTGCTGCTGACAATCCGCGGCGTGAGATTCGACCCGGACAACGTACTGGCAACATCCCTGCAGCTCTATCTGGCCTGCTGCGGCGTGTTCGTCGCATTCCACGGGATCTTCTACGAGAAGATGCCAATTCTAGATCTGGGCATTCTGATGGACAGACTGACGGACGACCTCACGCGTTGCTCCGGCAAAGTCGTCTTCGCCTATCCAGGGCTATCGCTAGGCTCGATATCGGTCGGGGGCACTCGTTACACTCGCTATGTGGCTGCGCTTGAGGGACTACTCGACAGGCATGATATCGCAAAACACTTCGTGGTCTATAACGCTGAGGACATCATCGGGCTCTACGGTGTGTACGTAGAGCACCTCATCGCGAGCGTCCTCGCCATCCCTACCAGCCGCAAGACAGAACATCTATTCTCGCAGGATGAGATGGGAAAGATCGGCGAGGCTCTGACCTGCGGACGGAGCGATGAGGTTAGAACTCTGGTCCAAGGTGCCCTGGGTACCGCTGGCTACGACCGTGTGAAGAAGCAACTGGAGGGCAGGTTGGCATATCGTTCCGCCATCGACACCGCAATGCGCGACTCACTTCGGTTAATGGAGACGATGCAGCACGACGCCGACGAGACAGCACGACTGCTCAAGCCCCTTCCGTACGAGATCGCATTTGTCGAGCCAGCATTCAGGTCCTACGCAATCATCATTGATGACGTCATATACTTCCTGAGCCCATTCGGGTTGCCGATATGGTCCAGGAACGAAGGTAAGTTCGTGGCAGCCGCTGAGCCGGAAGAGACGCTCATTGTGGATTTCCTCGCGACTAGGGTGAAGAATGCCGCGGTCGCTGCGATGTACACAAAGCTCATTCGCGGGGAGTCACACGAGTTCGACAGCAACCCGAAGCTCGCGGGTGACATCAAGGACACTCTGAAGTTGTATGGAATCGAATGGCAGTGACCGCAAGTTGACCCGGCCAAACCAAGCCGTCGCCGTGCTCACTGACGAGAGGAGAAACAGATGAGAATCGCGCATTCCGGCAAACTCAAAATGGCAAGGCGCTTTGCAGGCGTGTCAGCGCTCGCGCTGGCATCCCTATCTGTGCTGTCCTGCCCCGGCAAAGGGGGCGGCATTCGCGCCAAGCCCATCAGGATTGCGGTCTTCCAGATAGTCGACTACGAGCTCATCGCCAACATGCGAAGGGCGTTCGCCGAGGAGATCCAGAAGTCCGACCTGGCGAAGAAGCGCGCGGTCGTCGTACAGGAACAGAAGGACGCGCATAACGACGTTAACCTGACAAACCAGATAGCCGACCAACTCATAGCCGACAAACCCGACCTCATCTACGTGCTTGGAACCCCCGCCGCGCAGGCGTTGGTGCAGCGAACGACTACAATACCCATCGTCCAGGGTGCTGTAACGGACCCGGTGGCTGCCGGGATGGCGGCCTCGTGGGAGGGTTCAGGCCGTAACTACGCGGCCTCAACTGATTTCCCGCCCGTCGAGGCCCAGTTCGACCTCTTGGGCAAGATTCTCCCGAAAGCCAAGCGGGTTGGTGCCATCTACTCGTCGGCCGAGAGCAACTCGCAGGCTCTCATGACTCGTGTGCGGCCCGCCTGCAAAGCACGCGGCTACGAACTCGTGGAAAGACCCGTGACTGGAACGGCGGAGGTGACGATGTCCGCGACCGCGCTCGTGGGCAAGGTGGATGTGATCTACGTGACCACTGATAACACAGTGCTCACGGCCCTGCCGACACTCCTCGAGATAGCGCGCGACAACAAGATACCCGTCGTCACATGCACCAAGGAGGATGTCAAGCAAGGCGCGCTGTTCGCCTTGGGCGCCAGCTACGAGGAGCTTGCACGCATCGCAGCGAGGATAGCCGTACGCATTCTCTCGGGTGAGAACCCTGCGACCATACCCATCGCGTTCATCGACAAGCCCGAACTCTACTGGAACCAAGGCGTCGCGGAGCGACTCGGTATTTCTCTGCCACCGGACCTCAAGCCCAGGGTATCCGTTTGGTACAGAGACGGGCAAGAAATCCCGGCTCCATGAGGGGCTAGCGGTATCGAGCAGGTACTATACAAGCTCTTCTCGGCTCTGGCACAGGGGGCAGCGTTCTCTCTATTCACGCTCGGAGTGGGAGTTGCCTTCAGGTGGATCAAGTTCCCTGACCTGACGGGCGATGGGTCGTTTACGCTCGGAGGAGTCGTCACTGCCCGCCTCGTTTGGCTCGGCGTCCCCATCGGGCTAGCGATGCCCGTCGCTGCAATCGGTGGTTTCGTTGCCGGTCTCTGCACTTACGCCATGTACCGTTACTTGCGCGTACCGAAGATACTGGCCGGAGTTCTCACAACAATGGCCTTGTACACCGTAAACCTGAGGGTGCTCGGCAAGCCGAATCTCGAACTCCCAAGAGACAGAGGATTACTTGGACTCCTACCTCAAGCGACTGGGTACATATGGTCATTGTACTCTTTGTTGGCGATGCTGGCCGTCATGGCATTCGCTGTCGTGCTGCTGTATGTCTACCTCGAATCACGTTCGGGTCTGCTGTTGCGCGTAGCCGGCGCGAATCCGAAGATGGCGGTCGCGCAGGGGATTGGACCAAACCGGATGTTCTGGGGCTTGGGACTATCGAATGCACTGGTCGCTCTCTCCGGCTCGCTCATTGCCCAGCGCTCATACAACGCCGACATCCACATGGGAACGGGACAGGTCATAGTCGCCGTGGCGGCGCTCTTCGTAGGCATGGTCATGTTCCGCAAGCCGACCGCAGCGCACTTGGTCGCAGCGGGGCTTGGTGGCTCCTTTCTGTACATGCTACTTATGCAACTCGCGCTGGAAGTCGGAGTGCAGGCCCAGGATTTTCGCCTGATCAGTACTTTGGTCGTTCTTGTGGCAATCCTCATCGGAATGAAGCGTGGCGGTGGTGACCCGCTGAGGCGCGGAGTCGACGCCTTTGGCATTGAAGGCTAGCGGTGTTGGCGATCGAGAACCTGGTCAAACGATTCCCTGCAAGAGGGGCGCGCAGGGGCTTCGTACTGGACATAGCAGATCTGGTCATCGAACGCGGGGAGATCGTCTACCTTGTCGGCCCCAACGGGTCAGGAAAGACCACGCTGTTTGGCCTTCTTCTGGGATACGTGAGCCCGGATGGCGGAGCGGTGTGGTTGTCCGGCGCCAACGGCCTCCCACGGATGGACATCCTGACTTTGCCCCCGCACCGGCGCGCAGGCGTACTCGGTGTCGTGCCTCAAGATAGCGGAGACATCCTAGTCGACGAGATGACGATCGCAGAGCACCTGCTGGTCGGACTGGCGAGGGCCAGACGTCTCCCATGGCTTTTCCCGAAGACACGCCGAAGACGGGAAGCCAGAGCGATGGTTGCCGGCTTCGGCCTGGGATTGGACGACAGACTCGGAGAGCCGGTCGGGAATCTGTCTGGCGGCGAGAGGCAGTTGCTTACATTCTGTCTTGCGTCTGTGACCAAACCTGCTATGCTACTCCTCGATGAACCCACGGGAGCACTCGACCCTGAGATGGCCCGAAAGGTTCTTGCCATCGTGATGGCGTCGATTCGGACGAGCGGCCTGAGTTCGATGATTGTCACGCATAGGCACGTCGAAGCCGTACAGTACGCCGACCGTGTGGTGGTCCTGCACCATGGAAAGGTCTATCAGGAAATGCGGAAGGGCGAGAATGGGTTCGGCGAAGCTCAGCTCAGGCAGGTATTCGAGACCCTATACCGCAGTTGACCGGACATGCCAAAACCACACGCAGATTGGGAGATTCGACAGATTGGAGTGTGATGTGAGATTACTTGAACAGGTTTCGGAATGGGATTCAACGTACCGGAAGCTGAAGGAGAACGAGGTCCTCTGGTCACAGAATCCCGAGATTGAGGACTTCGTGCCGCTGCTCAAGAAGAGCCGAGCTACCCGGATACTGGACGCCGGATGTGGCGACGGGAAGAACTTGGTCAGCCTCATACAGGATGAGGAGTTCTTTTGTGTCGGGTGTGACGGTTCGCCTACCGCACTCCGCGTGTGCGACCGCCAGGTCCAGAAGGCGGTCGAGCAACTGGCGACTGGAGGCTCTCTTCCGAAGGAGAGAATGCGGCACTACTGCTTGGTTGAAGCTGAGCTTGCCCGCATGCCTTTTCTGGATGATCACTTCGACGCCGCACTATGCATCGACGTGATCAACCACAACCCGAATCCGTTCCCAATCCTCACGGAACTTCGGCGGGTCGTGAAGCCGGGGGGCTACGTCTATCTTAGTCTTTTCAACACGGACGATGAGATCGTCCAGGATCCCAAGCAGAAAGCCCTCATGACGGAAATGCCACGTGGAATCAGAGGGCGCGAGTACCTATACGAATTCGTAAACGGTGACATGGGATCTGTCAGGTATTACTTCAGGTTCATCAAAGCTGGCGAGGTGGACGATTTCCTCGCGCCTGCAGGATTCCAGTTGGTGGAGAAGCATGTCAAGGCCTGGCCGAACCCACCGCACCCACATTTCCGTCCCTATCCGCACACCCACTGCAATCACATGGTGACGCTCAAGAACACGAAGTAGCTCAACAACGACTGCCGGCCGGGACCATAGTCCGTCGACATTGCCCTAAGCATCCACATGTTCGAAATCGGCAAGATCGCCCTCTCCAGCGACAGCCGTGCGCTGGTCGATGACCCTCTTCTGCTATCGCTCGGACAATCTGAGCGATGAGCAGAAGGAACGGATCATTGACTTCCGCAACTATGACGACAACGGGAGGTGGTACGTTCTGCTCGACGAGGCGCACAAGGGCGACAAGGAAGACTCCAAGCGCCAGCACATCTATTCGATTCTTGCCCGCAACGGCTTTCTGTTCAACTTCTCGGCCACGTTCACCGACGAGCGTGACATCGCGACCACGGTCTGCGACTTCAACCTGGCCCGATTCACGCAAGCCGGGTACGGCAAGCATCTTGCCATCCTCCAGCAGGAGTTCCGAGCGTTCCGGGACCAGGATGACTACACCGGCGAGGAGAAGCAGAAGATTGTGCTCAAGTCGCTGATGCTACTGGCCTATTGTATGAAGCTGGCTGAGCGGCTGAGGACGAAGCAGCCGAACCTGCCTGCGCCGCGACCTTCGGCGGGACAGTTCTGCGTCTACGTGCTCAAGTGCTCGGATGGGTCGTTCTACATCGGCCAGACAGAGGATTTCCCTCGACGCATTGAACAGCACGAGAAACAGGAGGTAAGCTGGACTGCGTGCCGTCTGCCAGTGGAGCCAATTCACTGGGAAATCCTCGCTTCCAGAGAAGAGGCCGTCACTCGGGAACAGCACCTGAAGACGGGCCTCGGCAGGAAGTGGCTCAAGCGCGAGTATGCGGCGGGCCGATTGGCAGCCGCGTCGCGGCAGGCAGGTCTACCTGCGCCGTCTTCCGCGTCGCGGCAGGCAGGGATGTACCATCGGCCGCTGCTTCTGACCCTGGTCAACTCCGTGAATACCGAGGACGCGGACCTGAAGCGGTTCTTCCGGGAATTGGAGCGAGCCGGAAAGGGCGAAGTAGCGGACAGTGTCTGGCAGGCGGCGAAGAAGGAGCTGCTGGACGAACTCAGCCAGCGCCCGGCGCCGGTGTTCGAGAGCGACAGCGTGGTTTCGATACAGGAAGACGTGCTGCGCGGGCTGAAGCCAAAGGACATGTTGAAGCTCGTGTTCAACGCGAGTTCTCCGGGTGAGATTGAGGTCCTGGTCAGGCCCTCGAACCGGCAGGAACTGGCATTCAAGCTCAAGACCAGCGAGCGGCCATTTGCCCGACTTCGTTGGCTCGGCGGATTCGTGCATCGTCCATCGTTTTCGGCCACGCACTGTCCGGCCGCCGAGGCCAACCGACGATGTACGAACGAACGATGTACGATTCTTGTCGGTCGGCCGGGGCGTGAGGATTGAGCCGCTTCAAGGGCGACGCCAGCGGCTGAAGTTCCTCAACAACGCCGGACTGCTTGCGAAAGGCGTCTATGGACAGATTCAGGATGATGCGCAGGCGCTGGAGACTCTGTTTGTGATGGGCACGAATCGGGATGCCCTGCAGGAGGTTGAGGTCAAGGTTGAGGTTGAGGTTGAGTCCGGCTTAACCTTGGCCTTAACCTTAGCCTCTCCGAGTCGCTTATCCCGGTCTATCGAACCGCCAGCGGATTGATGGCCGAGCAGCGCGAGTTGCCGGGGTTCGAGGTGACGCGGCCCGAGTTTGACCTGCTGAAGTGTCGTTCATCGTTGGTTCGTTCATCGTTCATCGTTGACGGAGCGGGCGGGGTACGTTCAGGAACGAAGAACGAGTAACGAGGAACGAAGAACGAGGACGTGACCCGACGCGTGTTGGCCTACTTCGGAATCGCGCCACAGGAGTTCGACCGGCTGAAGGAACTGGACAAGGAGATTTGCCATTACCTCGGAGTGCCCCCGGTGGCATGGACACCAAGGAAAGTGGGTGTAGCATGAAACCGGAGGTACGAATTGAGTCTGGAAAAGAGACCGCGGAAGAGCTATACGCGTGAGTACAAACTCAACGCGATAC
>Ga0315282_10004417_pt1 | contig 24539 bp, 22 predicted proteins | sample YL17G07_20_MG_FD_203693 | JGI IMG/M metagenome (GOLD analysis project Ga0315282, IMG submission 203693) | Sediment microbial communities from Yellowstone Lake, YNP, Wyoming, USA - YL17G07_20 | ecosystem: Environmental > Aquatic > Freshwater > Lake > Sediment | place: USA: Wyoming | collected... | reverse complement strand
AGACCTGACGAACGAACGGTTTGTCCCCGATCCCTTCAGGGAGGAGGGGACAGGGCGCATGTACCGCACGGGCGACTTGTGCCGCTGGTTGCCCGACGGCAACACTTATTACTTGGGGCGAATCGACCATCAAATCAAGCTGCGCGGCTTCCGAATCGAATTGGGTGAGATTGAGGCGACGCTCGATCGGCACCCCCTTGTACGCCAAAGCGTGGTCGTCGTCCGCGAGGAAGAGCCGGGCGCGAAGCAACTGGTGGCATACGTCGTGCCCGACTCGGGGGGCGCGCCGCAAGCAGAAGAGTTGCGCCAATACATCAAAGAGCGCCTACCGGATTTCATGGTGCCATCCACGGTTGTGCCGTTGGACGCGTTTCCTCTCACGCCAAACGGCAAGATCGACCGCAAATCTCTTCCTGCCCCCACGCAATACCTCGAGGTCACAAGCGAGTTCGTTGCGCCCCGCGACCCCCTCGAGCAGTTGCTTGCCCAGATTTGGGGGAATGTCCTGAAAGTGAAACGCGTAGGGTTACACGATAATTTCTTCGAGTTGGGAGGCCATTCCCTGCTCGCCGTGCGCCTCATTCTTGAGGTCGAGAAGCTTTCGAAAACACGCTTGCCGCTCGCGGTGTTACTCCAGGCTCCCACCGTCGCCGGCCTGGCAGAGGTGCTTCGGAGGAAGCATTGGGCGCCCTCCTGGTCGTCGCTGGTTCCGATCCGGGCGGGCGGGTCCAAGCCGCCTCTTTTCCTTATGCACGCGCATGGCGGCAATGTCCTGGAATACTATCCGCTGGTGCACCACCTGGCGCCTGATCAGCCGGTATACGCTCTTCAGGCCAGAGGCCTCGATGGCCATATTGTGAAGGATTCATCGTTGGAAGAGATGGCTTCGGCATATCTCGATGAGTTGAGAACTCTTCAATCGGAAGGTCCGTACTTTCTAGGGGGCTTTTGCTTTGGTGGATTCCTGGCCTTGGAAGCGGCTCGACAATTGACGGCGGCAGGACAAGAAGTGGCGTTAGTGGTCTTGATCCAGTCGATGCATCCAGATGCCATGCGTTTCAAACCGGGAACTAGGGTGTTCCAGCGTTGGTGGTATCGCACAGCAAAGCGAATCGATCTGGAGTTGGAGAACCTGTCTCACCGAGGGAAGAATTACCTTGTGGAGAGATCTCGGCATGTTTGGAACCGCGCCCGTGCCGGGGCAGCAATTACCTTCGACAATGTGACGCATAGAGAACCGGCCGATCCATCACGTTTGCCGATGAACTATATTCTTGAGGCCCTTGCGATTGAACACGGCAAAGCTCTCAAGAAATATGCACCCGGTCCGTATGGTGGCGAGGTTGTTCTATTTCGTGCCAGCAAACAGTTATCTGGATTAGCTGCTGATGAATACCTGGGTTGGAAACATGTTCTGCAAGGCAATTTGGAGGTCTGTGAAGTTCCCGGACATCAGCAAAATGTGCTGCTCGAACCGAATGTTCGACGGCTTGCGAAGGAACTTACCACGCGATTAGAAGCTGCCCAGCACCGAAGCCTACTTTCCCGGTAGCTTCGTCGACCTTAGCATGGCAGGTGGGGGATGCTCAACGAACACACTGCCCCCGTGAAAGTGAGGTGCCCGTCGTGTGGGTCTGCACTTGGGCACTTTCCGTCATCCCAGGAGAATCCTGTTCGCTGCCCTCGGTGCGCCTATTGCATCATCTGGAATGGGGACTGCTGGGATGCTTGTATTGACAAAGCCTATCCCCGGGACTTCGCCAGGCAGTGGGTCTTGTGGGAAGCTGGAAAGCTAGGGGACCCCAATCTCGTCTACGGGCATGATCCCCCCGCATTATCTCGGAGGCGGTAACATGACAATCGGTGAAAACACCCGGATATTCATAGCTGGTTGCGGCGGGATGTTAGGCGAGGCTGTCTATGGGACTCTCGGCCGGACCTCCGAGGTGGCAGCAACTGACATCGTCGTCAACGAGCCCTGGCTCAGCTACGCAGACGTTCGCGACTTCCACGCTGTGTCGAAGGCAATCCAAAGTTTCAAACCGGACATCATCATCAACCTGGCCGCCCTGACCGACATGGAGTATTGCGAGACCCAGCCTGACAATGCCTGGCTAACAAACGCTCTCGGTGCTGAGAATTTGGCGCTCATCGCGGCACAGCTCGACGCGGTATACGTGTACATCTGTACGGCAGGCATCTTTGACGGGCGGCAGGAAAGCTACAACGATTTTGATCAGCCCAATCCCCTCTCGGTTTATGCCCGGTCCAAGTATCACGGTGAGGTCTTTACTCGCGAGCACGTCCCCAGACACTACGTCATCCGCGCAGGTTGGATGATGGGCGGTGGACCCGCCAAGGATAAGAAGTTCATCAATAAGATCTACAAGCAACTCCTAACCGGACAGCGAGAGCTCAAGGTCGTGACCGATAAGGCTGGAACCCCTACGTACACCTGGGACTTTGCGCGCGGGATCATCAGGCTTCTGGAGAGTGACCTATACGGCGTCTACAATCAGGTTTGTGAAGGATCGGCAACGCGTTACGACGTAGCTGTAGAGTTCGTAAGGCTGCTGGGTCTGAAGGATGAGGTTAGGATCACGGAGGTGCCCTCGGACTTCTTTCAGGCAGAGTACTTTGCCCCCCGCCCCGCCAGCGAAAAACTGGTCAATACAAAGCTCTCGGCGCGAGGGCTGAACGTCATGCGCGACTGGCGGGAGTGTCTTCGGGAATACAGCTCGGTGTTCCTCGCGCACCTGCGAAAGGCGCGGCAGGAAGGCCTTCAGGACGCATCTCTCCATCCCGCACCAGCAACACGCTGTGACAGGGAGAGGGGCGAGCCTCAGGATCGTTAGCCGCGAGGTTGCCTTCACTCGTAATCCGCATGAGCAAAGCGGAGTCATTTATACGCCTGCTTGGGAGTCCAAAAAGGGATTGCCAGATCGTTCTGGAGTGGAGGAGAGAATGAAGGTCCGATTCAGTGTATTGATCCCTGTTTTCAACATAGAGAGATATGTCCGCCAGACGATCGACTCGGTCTTATCCCAAAGCTTCACGGACTATGAGGTGATTGTGATTGACGACGGATCCACAGATCAGACGCTGCAAGTGCTGGAATCATACGGAAAACGCATCAAGCTAATTCGACAACCTAATCAGGGACCAGAGGTCGCTCGGAACAAGGGGGCTGCGCTAGCTCATGGGGAATACCTTGCCATGCTGGACCATGACGATCTTTTTCTGCCTTACACACTTGCGACATACGATCAGATCATCCGGACCTTTGATTCACCCCCCCTGATCATTGGGTCCGTGAAAAATTTTCGAGATGGACAATCCATCCCAGCCGAAGCACAGGCGTCGCGCCAAGTGCAGATTCTAAGGTATCCGGACTATTTATCGAAGGATGTGCCACTCGGCCATTTCACCAGCCAAATCGTCATCCGGAAGTCGGTATTCGACAAGGTAGGGGGCTATGGAAACAGCGGTGTCGTACCCTCCCCGGATGACGTCAATCTTCTCCTTAAGGTCGGGACTTACGGACCGTGCATTGTCGTCCAAAAACCTTACACATTTGCATATCGCGAATACGAGACACAAGGCAAACGGAATTTAAAAGCGATAGCGAGCGGAATTCTTGGTCTGGCTCGCTCCGAACATCAGGGACGATACCCTGGAGGGAGGAAACGCCGCTCGGCCCGATACGCCGTAATCGGCGGACTCGCCGCGACATATGCCGTCAACTACTGCTGGCGGGGAGAGCAGCGAAAACTGGCGCTTCGATTGCTTCTTGGCACGGTCCCGATGGTATTTGCCGCAATATGCAAGAAATTTTTGAGATACTTGCGCCAACCCACTCAGCCGATCGTTTTGCCCGAAGAGTAATTCCAGCAGATCTTCCGCGTTGAGCAGTGGATCACGCCAGAGTAGGACCAGCCCACGGCCGGGCCCAAGCGAGCATCGGATTGCCGGTGGTGCTCGATCCACCCGCAATCGACGTGGGTACTGTCGCGGGGACATTCATAGCGACCAAGCGATCAGCTCCTTCATAATTTCATTCGTGCCGGCGTAGATGCGCTGCACGCGGCTGTCGGCCCACATGCGGGCGATGGGATACTCCGTCATGTAGCCGTAGCCGCCGTGCAACTGCACGCATTCATCGACGATGCGGCACTGGCACTCGGTAAGCCAATACTTCGCCATGGCGGCGGTGACAGGATCGAGCTGGCCGGCGATGAAACGCTCGATGCAGTGGTCGATGAAGACGCGGCCGACATGGGCCTCCGTCTTACACTCGGCCAACTTGAAGCGCGTATTCTGAAAATCGATCAGCGGCTTGCCGAAGGCCATGCGCTCCTTCACATACTTGGTGGTGATGGCCACGGCTTGTTCCGCCGTTGCGACTGCGCCCAGACCGATGGTGAGGCGCTCATAGCTCAATTGCTCCATCATCTGGGAGAACCCCAGGCCTTCGGCGGGACCGAGGAGATTCGAGGCCGGGACGCGCACATCGTCAAAGAAAAGCTCGCAGGTGTCCAGCGCGTGCATGCCAACTTTTTCGAGCATGTTCCCGACGCGGTAGCCGGAGAGATCTTTCGTTTCCACGATGATGAGCGAGATGCCCTTCAAGCCGGCGGCCCGGGGGTCGGTCTTCAGGGCAACGCAGACGAGGCCGGCGTGCCAGCCGTTGGTGATGAACGTCTTCGAGCCATTGATGACATAGTGGCCGCCGTCGCGGCGGGCGGTGGTTTTGATGCCCTGCAAGTCGGAACCGGCGGCGGGCTCGGTCATGGCAATGGCGCCCACCAACTCGCCGCGCGCCATACGGGAAAGCCAGTGGCGTTTTTGCTCCTCGCTGCCGTAGGCGAGGATGTAATGCGCCACGATACTATGGACGCCGGAACCGAAATGGACTCCGGCTTGAGCCAGTTCTTCCGTCACGACGGCTTCGTGGGCGAAGGTTCCTCCCCCTCCGCCGTATTTTTCGGGCACGTCGGTGAGCAGGAGGCCCGTCGCGCCGGCCTTCGTCCAGGCTTCCGCATCGGGGCGATGCTGCTGGCGCCAGCGAGTTTGGTGCGGCGTGAGTTCTTCTTGAATAAAGCGGCGAACCGTCTTGCGGAACATTCGCAGCTCGTCATTCATCCAGGGGGATTGGTAGGTAATGGTAGACATAATAGCACTGGCGACGGATTATAGCGCAGCCACGGCGGTATCGCCAGTACGGTTGACGTGGGACAGGGTTGGGGTGGGACAAGAATGACTAACGTGATTATCGATCGCCTCCGGTGCCCTGACGATTTGTTTCAGATAGGGATGGTGGGAGAGCTGTCGGGGGACCCTGGGTTCTTCAATTTCGGTAAAGATCTCATCTGCTACGGGAAATGTTCCGCTTTCGCCCCCAGCCGGACTTTTAGCTGGGCATTACACGACGCTCTGGAGTACGCCCGTGTCGATCAAGGAGCTGTGTCCCTTCCTTTTCATTTGTCCGAGGTTGTCGAGGCCCTCCGCCGGGAAGAATACACCGCCGCTCTAGGGCATAAGGCGCGCAACTGGTCGCAGAACCGCTTTTTCCGGATGGGCTACTACTTAGCCCGGCCATTATTGCCGGTCTCGGTTCGCAAGCATCTTCAAAGGCTTTCATTGCGCGGATGGCACAAACAGCCCTTTCCGCGCTGGCCGGTGGATACGACCGTCGAGCAGATTATTGAATCCATTCTCGTCATGATCCTCCGGGAGAGGAATGATCAGACTATACCCTTTATTTGGTTTTGGCCGGAAGGCAAGCAGGCCTGCGCCCTAATGACTCACGACGTGGAGACGAGCGAGGGTAGGGATTTCTGTGAAAGCCTCATGGACGTTGATGACTCCTTTGGGATCAAGGCGTCATTCCAAGTTATTCCGGAACGCCGGTATAAGGTTCCGGGGAGCTACCTCACCAGCATCTCACAACGCGGATTTGAGGTGAATGTCCAGGACCTGAATCACGATGGACGGCTATTTGACCACTATGAGGAGTTCCAACGCCGGACGAAAGCCATCAATAAGTATGCCGGCGTTTTCAAGGCACGCGGGTTTAGGTCCGCCGTCTTGTATCGGAAGGTTGATTGGTTGAACTCGCTAGACTTTGAATATGACATGTCGATTCCCAATGTTGCCCATCTCGATCCCCAGCGGGGTGGATGCTGTACGATTTTTCCCTATTTCGTCGGAGACATTTTGGAGATTCCGGTGACGACGACCCAGGACTATACGCTTTTCCACATTTTCCGAGACTATTCCCTTGATCTTTGGAGAGAGCAGACCAGCCGTATCCTCGCGAGGCACGGAGTAATGAACTTCATCATCCATCCGGATTATGTGACCGGGGATCAGGAAATGCGAGTTTTCAAGGACCTCCTGGCGTATCTTGCCAAGTTGCGTGCCGAGGCGGGCCTATGGACTCCGCTACCCCGCGAGCTCAACGAATGGTGGAGGCAGCGGAGCCGGATGCAACTTGTCAAAAACGGAAGCGGTTGGGAGATTGTAGGTGAAGGCAAGGAACGAGCGCGACTCGCTTACGCCAGAGGGGAGAACGGGAAGCTGGTTTACGGCCTCTGAGCTTTCGCCTCGCCTCCAGGGGAGGCGGAGCGGGGAAATGGTACTATGCCGGTTCCCTACCGCGGTCGGAACTAAAGACAGCCGGCAATGACATTAGCGTCGACACGGTTTTCCGATTTGGAGTCTGACCCTGTCACCTCCTTTACTCCAGAGCCTCAGCCGACCGCCGCTTGTGATTATTAGGGGGCCACTGTAAGCACGGGGGGCGCCCGCATCGTCCCACGCGCTCGAACCAATCCGTCCGCCTCTGATAGTCCAGATTCACTCACCACCCGTTGCTCCTGGCTGAATCAGGTGGAGCGCTGGTACGGACTCCTCACGGATCGCATGATTCGCCGAGGGACCTTTCACAGCGTCGAAGAACGGGAGCGTGCCATCTACCCGTGGCTGGCCCGTTGGAACCACGAACCGAAACCGTTCGTCTGGCGGGCGTCGCCAGATGTCATCCTCGACAAGGTGCGCCGTTGCAAAGAACTAGCTAGGACGGCACACTAATACCAACGGTACATTGACCCTTCTTCAATCTATCATGAGAATGTCATTAGCGTTCGGCCGTCATTGCGACTTGCAAATTCATCAACCCAGGTCAACTTAACCGAAACGCAAGACTGCTTGCGACCAGAGGCAACAGAAAGCGCATGACTCACGCCCAGATTAACACTCGACGGGATTACCCCTTAGGGCGAAGCCCGCACGAATTCATCGAAGAACAAGTCGAGCGAACGCCGCAGGCTCCCGCGTTGATAATGGGTGCCATGAGGTTGTCCTACGCGGAGCTGAATGCAAGGGTCAACCGACTTGCTCATTTTCTCAGGGAGCAGGGAATAGGCCCGGAGCACCTGGTGGGCGTGTACGTCGACCGCAAGGACCACGCCTGACGGCAGCCAACTGGAGGAAGCACGTGCGACAGCGGATCGAGACCTTGGATTGGGAGCGAGTCCGGGCGGACGTTAGGCCGTTTCTGGAGCGGGAGCGTGATCTGGATCTGGTGAGCAAAGATGTGCTCGTCCGTCTGCTTGCATGAAAGATTTGGTGAGCAAGAATCTAAGCTTATCCTAATGTCCCAATCCAATCCAACTTCAATCTCTCTGGCAGGAAGGCTATTGCTGGCGTGAATATCTGCATTGGATATCTGCTGCCCATCGCCCAAATGAATTGGCGTTGAACTCCATAGACCGGCGGCATTTGGGACCCCTTCTTGCCATACTGAGCACAACGACATTTTTGTTTCCTATGTACGGCGTCATAAGTAATTGTCCATAGATCGATCTGGTGACAAATTAGCGGCATGAGCGCAATTGAATCGGTCCGAACTTTCATTCAGGCGGAAATCGCCCCGTCGCGGAATGTTGAACTGACCAACTCCACGAGCCTGATCGAGAGCGGGATCATCGACTCCTTGGGAGTCATGAAGATGATCGCGTTCGTCGAGCAGAAGTACTCGGTGACCCTCAATTCTGACGATCTGGTCCCCGAGAACTTCGAGACCCTGGACGCAATTACCGCGCTGCTCAACCGATACATCAAGTCGTAAAAGGAGGGTATCCATGGACTTCGCGCTTACCGAGGACCAGGAGGGGTATCGCGACTGTGTCATGAAGTTCGCTCGCAAGGAGCTGAACGCGCACGCGGCCGAATACGATGCGGCCGGCACATTCCCGCGTGAAGAGTGGGGCAAGGCAGCTGCCGAGGGCCTGACAGCGCTCTGCATCCCGCAGGCCTACGGCGGGTTGGGGTACGACCTCGTGACCACGGCTGCGATCATGGATGCGTTCGGATACGCCTGTGTCGACAGCGGCTTGGTGCATGCGGTTGGCGCTCACTTGATTTCCGCCACCACGATCAACCTGTTTGGCACGGAGGAACAGAAACGCAAGTATCTGCCGCCCATGTGCCGTGGGGAGTGGATTGGGGCCACGGCCGCCACAGAACCGGAGGCCGGTTCCGATAGCGGGGCCATCCGTACGCGGGCCGAGAAGTGCGACGGCGGCTTCCTCATCAACGGGAACAAGATGTTCATCTCCAACGGCCCGGTCGCGGATGTTGTTCTGGTCCTGGCCGTGACGGATCCGACGCGCAAGTCGCTGGGGCGGATTTCCTGCCTGATCGTGGACGGAAACACCGAGGGTTTCCGGCGGGGCAAGCCGCTCGAAAAGATGGGACTGCGATCCCTGCCGACCAGTGAACTCGTTTTCATGGACTGCCGCATTCCGGCCGGGAATGTCCTGGGAAAGGAAGGTCAGGGCTCACTCATCTTTGGCGAGTCCATGGAATGGGAACGCGTGTTGCTGTTCGCATGCCAGGCCGGAATGCTGCAGCGGGTGCTGGAGAACTCGGCGACCTATGCGGGTCAGCGTGTCCAGTTCGGGCAGCAGATCGCGAAGTTCCAGTCGGTCTCGAACAAAATCGCGAACATGCGGGTGAGCATGGAGCTGGCCCGGCTGGCGGTCTACAAGACCGCTTGGTTGAAGGACCGGGGCAAGCGCGCGGCATTGGAGTCCTCCATCACCAAGTTGTTTGTCAGCGAGAGTCTGAAGGCCGCATGCCTGGACGCGGTCCAGATCCACGGCGCATACGGTTTCAGTCGCGAGTATCCGGTTGAGCGGGAGCTCCGCGACAGCATCGCGGCGACGATCTATTCGGGGTCGTCGGAGGTTCAGAGGAATATCATCTCGCGACTGTCGGGGTGCTGATGTCACATTTCCTTGTCCAGCGTTACCTGGAGGAGGGCGCTGCCCGGGCGGCACAGGAGCGGCCGGCCGTGGTGGACAGCAATGCCATGCTCTCCTACGCGGAGCTCGCACGGGCGACCAACCGTCTTGCCCGCGGCTTGCGGGAGGCGGGTATACGGGGCGGGGATCGCGTCGCCTTCTGTCTGGAGCGCTCGACCCGGCCGGTTGTGGCGGTGCTGGGCATCCTGAAGTCCGGCGCGGCCTACGTTCCGGTTCATCGGAAGACGCCGCCTGAGCGGATGGCCGCCGTTTTCAAGGACTGTGCGCCCTGCGCCGTTGTGTGCGACTCGGCAACGCTTGCGCACGTCCGGTCCGCCATTGCCCTCAGCGGGGGCGCGGTCCGGATCGTGCTCCTTGGCGCGTCCCCCGCCGGAGCTCTGGCGGCCGACCCGGACGTCGTGTTTCAACGAGACATCGACGCGCTGGATGATGCCCCTCTGGACTGCGATCGTGTGGCATCGAGTCCGGCCTACCTGCTTTACACGTCGGCCAGTACCGGGCACCCCAAGGGTGTGATTGTCACGCATCAGAATATCCGGGACTACATTGATTGGGCCGCGCGGGAGTTCGCCGTAGGTGCGGAGGACCGGGTCCTGGGGACGGCGCCGTTCTCCTTCGACATGTCGACGTTCGACATCTTCTGCCCCCTCAAGTGCGGCGCGGCCCTCTATATCGCCCCGGAGGCGGCCCTGGTGTTTCCGGTGGAACTGGTTCGGTTCATGGAGCGGCACAGGGTGACGATCTGGAAAGGCGTGTCCTCTCTGCTGATGTATATGGCGCGCACCGGCGCGATTGGCCCGGCCCGGGTTCCCAGCCTTCGCACGGTCATCTTTGCCGGAGAGGTGCTGCCGACGAAGTACCTGATGGAATGGATGCGCACTTTCCCGGACAAGACGTTCTACAATGCCTATGGCCCCACGGAGACAACCGGCGTGTCGGCCTGCTACCGCATTCCGGTCATGCCCGACAAGCCGGATGACCCGATTCCCATCGGCAAACCGCGTGACAGGACCACGCTGCTTGTGCTCGACGAGAAGCGGATGCCGGTGCCGGCCGGGCAACCCGGCGAGATCTGCATCGGCGGCGCAGGCGTGAGTCCGGGCTACTGGAATGACGAGGATCTGAGCCGACGTGCTTTCTGCGAGATCACGGCCGGGGATGGAGCGCCGCAGCGCGCGTTCATGACGGGCGACCTTGGCGTGCTGAGGGCGGACGGGCACTGCCTCTACCTTGGCCGCACGGATGCACAGGTGAAGATCATGGGCTACCGCATCGAATTGGGGGACATCGAGCGGGTTCTCTCATCGGTGGGGTGGGTGCGGGATGCGGCCGTGGTGGTGAGGCCAACCGAGCACGCTGAGATGCCGGAACTCGTGGCTTTCGTGGAGCTCGATGGAACGCGGGCCGGTGACGATGTTGCGGCCGAATTGGCGGCGCGCCTTCCGCCCTACATGATACCGCGGAGAGTCGTCACACTGCCCCGGCTTCCCCGGACGGACCGCGGGAAGATCGATCGCCAGTTGCTGATGAAGCGGGGGCTCGGCGATGATGCTGAATGTTGAAACGGTTGAGCGGCATTTGGCAGCTGCACGCGAGACGGGCACACCCCGCCGCTTACTCGATGTGCATGCCCACCCCTTCGAGTTCTTCATCGACCAGCCCGCGTATGCTGCTGATGCAGCGTGCCCCGGGGTCTACGTCGCCGGGGGCGGATCGGGCTACACCAGGCCGGAGCGGGGGAAGCTGACGCTCAGTGACGACGGGGAATTCAGGCTCCGGGATGACGTGTTGCGAGGCTGGACGATCCGGATGCTCCGGCAGAAGTACCGGTGCGTGGGGCCCAAGGTCTTCACCGATCAGATGGATTTGTGCGGAATCGAGGGCGTGGTCCTTCACCCTGTGCTGCCGCCGGGTGATCCTGGCGACGAGGCGATGAACCGGTTCACGGCGATCTATGGTGAAGGCGGGCGGCTGCTTCCTTCGTATTGCGTTCCTGATGCGGTGGCGTCGGACGCAGTTGCCGCCGTGGTGCGAAAGGCCGTGTCCGACCACCACATCCGGGCCGTCAAGGTGCATCCCAATCGAAGTCGGATCGACCTGGGGTCCGCCGCCGGGGTGGCGCGGGTGGAGGCAATTCTCGCGGCCTGCGACAGCGCGGCGCTCCCGCTCCTTGTGCACGGAGGGCGGAGCATGCTGCTCGAGGACTCCGGGAGCGCAGCGTTCGCGACGATCGACAAGCTGGCGCGGGTTGACTGGGGAATCAGTGCTCATCCCGTCATCATTGCTCATGCGGGCGCGTATGACTGCGCGCTGCCGGAGGCAGAGTCATCCGTACTGCCCGTCGCGAGGCGACTGCTGGATCGCCATGCCAACCTGTGGGTGGATACCTCCGGGCTCGGGTTCGACTTGTTGCGGCTTGTTGTGGGGGGACTGGACCGTGACCGGGTTCTCTTCGGCTCCGATGCGCTGTATTCCTCCGTCTGGGGGCAGGTGGCGTTGGTCATGCATGCTTTTGAGACGCTTGGGCTGCAGCCACAGCAGGAGTTCGACCGGATTGCCGGGGTCAATCCGGCGCGCGTTTTTGCAAAAGAAAGGAAGGCCGGGCCATGATCGAGAGTCTGCTCGTCAAGATCTGTCAGGTGGTCGAGTTTCTGAAAGAGAAGAACGGCTTTCGTGCCATCGGCAAGGGCTTCTACTGGTGCGGGGAACTGGTGCCGGTCGAGCGCGATCTGGCATCAGCACCTGCGGTCGATGAACTGCTTCGCAAAGCGAACGCACAGCTCATCCACATTACGCCGGGGAACTGCGGGGAGCACCCGGTCACGTATGCGGTGGCGAGCCGCCGGCACAAGGCGCGCAAGTATCTTGGTCGGGGTTACTCCTGTTTTGCCCTGGTGCGGGAGGGCGAGGTCCTGGGCGATACCTGGCATGCGCGGCCCGGCGCGTCGCGAGAAGAGCTGGCTCATTATGACTTCGATGTTCTGGGCATCTCGCCGGGCCCCAAGGATGTCTATCTCTTCGATATGTTCCTTGATCCGAAACACCGCGGAGAGGCCCTGGCCATGCCGCTGATGGGTGGGGCCTTGCATGGGCTCGGGCAGGAGGGTTGGGCGAAGGGCTACGGCTTCTTCAAGGGCGACAACGTTCCGGCCCTCTGGGTGCACCGTGTGCTCAAGTACAAGGAGCTTCCACGCGTACGTGTCCGGCGCATTCTCTGGTTCAACAAAGTGTTGCCGCCAAAACCGAAAACCGCGCCTTGAAGCTAGAATAGGAATAATGACATGGAGCTCGGCAGAGAGGCTATCTCGTTCCTTACTCTGACGGATACCCGGTGGTAGGGCCTCGCCGCATCTCATGACGCGAGCGCGCGCAGACCAGTACGTCAGCGACCTTCCTGGAACAGGGTCTCGATTCTCTTTCTCTCACTCAAGTTGCCTTCGCTATCCGCAAGACATTCGGTGTCAGAGTGAGCTTCAGCCAGCTCATGAAAGAGTTGCCGAGCATTGAAATGCTCGCGGCACATTTAGATGCTGCCCTTTCCCCGGATCAGTTTGCAGCAAACCCACCACCGGAGCCTTTTGTGAAACCTCCGTCGGAGGTTGCGGATGCTTCGGGCGCCGATTCAAGGCTGAAAATCATCGAAGGAGTCGTCGCCGAACAAGCGCGCACGATCGATCGCTTGGTAAACCTCCTGGAGAAACTGGGGATAGATCGAAAACCCGCCACGCCTGAAGACAGCCCTGCCATGATTTCCAAAGGTTCAAGAGACGGCGGGGTAATCCCGGAATCGGGTCCAGTGGCGGTCGCCTCGACTGCCCCGCAGCGCGGAATATACGCATCATCGCGGCTGTCGAATAATCTGTCAGCTTCCTATAACGAGTCCATGAACCTGCGTCTAACCGGCGCCATCTCCGTGCAGAAGCTGACGCGGGCCATGGAACGGTTAGTGCAGCGTCATGACGCGCTCCGCGCTTCCTTTGATGAATCTGGCGCGTTAATGCAGATCATGCCAGCCCCGGTGGTCAATGTCCCGGTGACTGATCTCACGACGGTTTCAAACCCAAGAGCCCGGGAGGAGCGCCTCGATCAACTCCTCCGGCAGGAGACTGCGAAGCCGTTCCCGTTGCCGGGGGGGCCGCTATTTCGCACCCAAATTGTATTACTGGGCGCTGACTCTGCTGCCCTGGTTTTCACCGGACACCACATCATCTGCGATGGATGGTCGTTGGACGTTTTGATTCACGATCTGTGTGCTTTCTACTCGGAAGAGATCTCAGGCCAGCCCGCGCGACTTCGACCTGCGGGTAGCTATTCCGAATATGCTCAGGGGGTTTCGCAGCGTGAGCACTCCGTGGAATTTCGAGAGGCGCGGGCTTACTGGCAGAGCAAATTTGCCGAGGGTTTTCAGGGCCTCGTCCTTCCCGCGGACCATGCTCGGCCTGTCCGGCGGGAATTCGCCGCCCGGCGTCTGGATCGTGCCGTTGCCGCTCCCTTGGTTCAAAACCTCCGGACGCTTGGGGCGGAGCAGGGTTGTAGTTTCTTTTCGGTGATCCTCTCAGCATTGTCAATATTACTCGCTCGCGTTTCTGGGCAGCAGCGCTTTGTAATTGTGCTGCCCACGGCGGAACAGCCCGCGGTCGGCCAACCCGATTTGGTTGGCCACTGTGTGAGTCTCCTCCCCTTCGCCGTTGATCTGGTCGAGGGCGAATCGGTCGGCGCTCTCCTTACCAGAGTGCAGAACGAACTGGCTGCGGCTCAAGATCACTCGGCCTATACGTTGATTAGCCTGCTGGAGGAATTGCGCCCGGTTGCGACTCTACGCGGCGTTTCACCCATTTCAGCGGGCCTCACCAGTGTGAAAAAATTCCAGCCGCAAGACCTGCCCCAGTCCGGCTTTAGCGCCGATTACGACGCCAACCCCATGAGCTTTCAATCCTTTGAATGGTATTTGAACGTTGTGGAGGTTGGCAATTCCCTGGAGTTGAAGTGCCATGACGATACCGGGCTTTTTGAACGCAGCACAGTGCAGGCTTGGCTTGAGGCGTTCGATGGGATTCTCCGGGATATTGTGGCGGATCCGTCCCGGGAAGCGGCTAAACTCGCGGGGTTGAATGGGGAAGGGAAGTCCTCAGCAGCCGAAGTTTTGTATGCCCTGGCGGCTGAGGAGAACATTGGGGATAGCTTGCCTCTGAGGACATCGATCTCAGGGCAGGAGTCTCCCCACCGACCTGTTTTGTCCTCCGGGCATCGACCTGCGCAAGAAGCGAATTTGCTGAAAGCGATGCTGGATATCTGGCGGCGGGTCTTGGATGTTCGAACTGTTGAGCCGGATGATGACTTCTTTATGCTGGGTGGCCATTCGATAGTTGCCGCACAGCTATTCATGTTGATCGAGCAGGAGCTAGGAAGGAAGGCCCCCTTGGCGGCATTGTACGAATCGTCCACGCCCCGGACCCTTACCAGGATGCTGGCCCGAGGGGATGGGCAGGAAGCTTGGCAATCCTTGATCCCGATCAACCGGGCCGGTAACCGTCGTCCTCTTTTCCTGGTTCATGCTGCTGAGGGAAATATCCTGCTTTATCGAAATCTGGCCCGCCATCTGGGACCCGATCAACCCGTTTACGGTCTTCAGGCGGCGGGGTTGGATGGCAAATCACCTATCGATGCTCAATTCGAGCATGTGGCTAGCCGATATATCGACGAAATCCGGCAGGTACAGCCGGAGGGCCCTTACATGCTGGGTGGGTACTGCCTGGGCGGGACGATTGCACTGGAAGTGGCACAACAATTGATCTCGGCGGGAGAGACGATCGGATTACTTGCCATGATCGAGAACTTCAACATCAAGTCAACAGCTTGGCCTCTTCCGCTGCATTTGCGCCTCTTCAACCATTTCTTGAACCCGTATTACCACCTTCTAAACCTCCTCGCCGCAGAAGGTGGGGGGCGATGGAAGTTTTTCCGGGAAAAGGCTGGCGTAGAGTTCTCGCGAGCGACGATCGCGGCCCGCGTGGCGCTTTCCCGCACTCTCCACTGGTTGGGCATGCCTAGCGAGTATCCGCACATCAGAGTGAGAAATGCCTTCGATCAGGCACTCCAACAATACGAAGTCAAGCCTTATCCTGGAGAGCTGACCATCTTCATGGCGCAGCGGCACTTAGCGGGAATGGGAGATCGGTTAGGCGGCTGGGGACAGGTTGTCGAGGGAGGTGTGCGAGTCTTCACATGGCCGCTTAGCCGCAGAGGTTCACTTGTGGAGCCGTACGTTCAGGTGCTCGCCGCGCAGCTTCGCGAGTGTCTCGAGACCGCCAATGATCCGGGACTTCGGCAGACGAATTCGAGGCTACCGAAAAACCTCCTTCCGGGCAGTAGCCACGTGGACCAAGAGGCTGAGTCGGCTGCATGACCCGCCATGGAAGTGTTCGAGGCAATGCGGATGGCGCTAGATTCAACCACTGCTCTGAAGCTTAAGGGGACCCCTGTGAAATTCGAGCCCACCGCTGCCTTTGAGAGTATCGAAAGCGCACAGGAATACTTAGGGCTACTGGCTCAGGTAATTAGTGAGTCTCAACAGGCTGTTCAAACGGACATCCAAGGGAATGTGGAATCGGACCGCCCCCGCATGGTGGAGGCGTTGCGCCTGATTGGATACAACCTAGAGAAGCTTGCGACCCACATCAAGACGAGCCGCCGGATACTCAACGATCTGCGGATGCTGCGCCGGATCCTTCAACAGAGGGGGTTGGCGGAATGAATGAGTAGCGAGGTTGAGGTGTGGCAAACGGCGAATGCCGAATTGACGTTTCCCTCGGACCGCATCGATGTTTGGCGGGTGCGACTTGATCCTCATGAGCTGCCCGAGCAAGATTTACGGGGTATCCTTGCGCTGGATGAGGTGGCCCGCTCCTCCCGATTTCACTTCGAAAAGGATCGAGGACGATACATAAGGGGCCGGGCTACGCTGAGGATTCTTCTCGGCCGATACCTTGAGACGCCGCCGGCTGAAATTCTTTTTCAGTACGAAAACAATGGCAAGCCGGAGATTGCCCTCCCGCAAGACTCCCGCGGTTTGCGCTTCAACGTCTCGAATTCGGGTGAATTAGCACTGATTGCTGTCGGTTCCGGGAGCGCGATTGGCGTAGATATCGAGAAAGTTCGTCCCATGCCGGACCTCTTGGACATTGCTAGGCGGTTCTTTTCTGCCCGCGAAGTCCAGGCTCTACTTGCGGTGAGCGAGAACAAGAGGCAGGAGGCTTTCTTCGCCTGCTGGACTCGCAAAGAGGCCTTTTTGAAAGCAACCGGCTTCGGGCTCTCGTACCCATTATCGGGGTTTTCGGTATCCGTTGACCCCGATGGGCCAGCCGAGCTGTGTGAAGGGGAGGGAAACGGCAAGGGCGCCGGCCACTGGTCTCTGACCGATGTACGGCCCGGCGAGGGGTTCAGGGGAGCTCTGGCTTGGGAGGGCGAGTGCCGGCGCATCGAGCAATGGGAGTTTAACCTTGATGAGTAGGATCACCGAAAACGGATGGCAGTGACCGCCCGCATCTTGAAGGCGGGACGTTCACCATTCGCCGGTGCGATAAGGCTGGAGGGCACACTCCAGCCACTGCCGGCGGGCCGAGAGTGAGCGAAGACAAATCAGCACCGGATTCTTGAAAGGCACTCCAGAGTGCAATCAGGATCCGAAATCGGAAGGCAATATGGCGATGGGCAAAGACAGGGCTTCGGAAGAGTGGATTGATTTTATTATAGAAACCCTAAAGCATCTCGACGAGGGTGTGCAGGCGGCGTTCTTGCAGGAATTTCTCCTGGGGCTGGTGAGCCTGGAAGTTTCTGAGAAGGAAGCTGTTACCCATTGGGAAGGAGTTTTGGCTCTCCAGCGTGAATTGGTCGAGAAACTGGGCCGGCCGGTGCCGCTCAGGACCGCCGCGGTGGATTACTTCGGGGACTTGCGCATCTTGCGGAACCCCATCGTCATGGAGTACGACGAGCTGAGGAAATTGCGACACAATGCGGCCACCGATCCCCTCACCGGCTTGTACAATCGGCGCAGATTTGAAGAAAACCTGCATCGGGAGATCAAGCGCGCCCGCCGTTACGGATCCTCGTTTGCGCTGCTGGTGTTTGATCTTCGCGAATTCAAAAGCGTCAATGACACCTATGGGCACAGCGCGGGAGACGACATCTTGCGCGCCGTGGCCCGCGCGATTCTGGAAAACATTCGCGGGTCTGACGTTTCCTGCCGGACCGGCGGGGACGAGTTCGCCATCCTTCTTCCCCAAGGCGAACGCGGCAGCACCCAAGTGCTGGCAGAAAGAATCGCGCGGAAATTCAAGACATATGCGGATTCCATCGCCCCCCGCACCTCGGTGGCGATGGATTATGGAATTGCCATCTTTCCTGAAGACGGGCATGACGCCGCCACCATGTTTGTGGCGGCTGACAAGAACCTCTATGCCAACAAAAACACGTCGCACGGCCAACTGGCAAGTCCCCCGCTTCCGTTAGAGGAAACAAACCGTCAAATCAGGGAACCCGCGACAGCGGCCGGGAGCGAAGTGGACTCCGGTAGCCAAAACCCAAGCCGCCTTTGGACACCTCCGGTAAATCCCGTGACCATCGAGGGGCAAGCCCGCATCTCTGCTCGCGGCCACAGCGGCCGAAAGGACGAACGTATCCAGCTTGAAGGAACCCCCGCGCTGGGGATCGTCCAGGTAGGCGAGAAGAGCAGGACCGTCAGGGTGTTGGACCTGAGCCGCGGCGGGGTGTGTCTATTGGTTGACCAAACGGATTTGCCGGAGAGTTTCCCCGCCCGGCTCCAGGTTCCCTTGGTGCCCGGAGGCGAATTGACCTTGCACCGCGTTTACTCCCTGCTGCTCACGGAGGGAAAACGGCGGGTGGGTTGCTCGTTTACTCCCATCACTGAGCCGTTCTCGCTGTGAACCCTGCAGCTGAGGGTGCGGCAATTATAATGAAAGGTGTGATCTCCCGCAGGCGCCATCAAACCCCCGTCCGTGTATCCCTTTTCTCACCGGACCTGATTTCCGGCTCAACGCCGCCCTGCGGTGTTTTGTGGCATACCGATTGAATCACCGGCGCAGGAGGATAAACTACTGTTCAAGCGCAATCTCAGCGATAAACACACCAGACAGGTCATCGTATCAAGAGCGTTGGGGGCCGGCTGCATCGGTGTTTTGTGCTGCATCTTGGCCGCGGGCCTCACACCATTCAACCCCTATCCCAAAAATGAGGTCAGTTGGCAGACTGGCAAGAATGGACTCCGCTTCGGTGAAAATGGGACGATTTTCACTGCCGGCAGCTTTCAAACGGCCGGATCACCAGACGGAGCGATGTGCACGATTGAACTTTGGCTGGAGCCGGCATTCGAATTTGATACTATCGTCGCCTTCTATTCGCCCGAAAATCCCCTGCGTTTCCGGCTCCAGCAAAAAATGGACAACCTCCTGGTGCTGCGTGACATTCGGGATCCCAATGGCCATCTTCGAACGGCCGGAATGGAAATCGATCACGTCTTCAAGCGGCGCAAACGCGTGTTCATCACCCTTGCATCTGGCGCGGACGGAACATCAGCCTACGTCGACGGCAAGCTGGCCGCACATTCGCAAACTTTGGGCTTGACGAGCCATGATATGTCGGGTCGGCTTATCATTGGCACTTCGCCCACGGTCGATACGGCTTGGTCCGGTGAATTGCTGGGGTTCGCTGTTTACCATTCTGAACTCTCCGCAACGGAGGTTCGCGAGCACTACGACAGTTGGACCCAGCGTGGCCATCCGGAAGGTATCGAGAAGGAGCGTGTGGCGGCCCTCTACGAATTCGATGAACAAGGTGGCAACGTTGTTCACAACCGTGCAGGCTCGGCCCCGGACCTTCAAATCCCCAAGCATTTTCTTGTCTTGCACAAACCCATGCTGACCCTTCCCTGGAAGGAATACCGTCCGGGCTGGGGATATCTTGAAGATCTTTCAATCAACATAGCCGGCTTTATACCGTTGGGGTTTATGTTCTTCCTCTTTTTTTCTGCACGAAACATTCGCCGTGCGGCCCTGAAGACGGTCATTCTTGGGGGATTGGTGAGTTTATTCATCGAAGTTTCGCAGGCGTATATCCCCGTTCGAAGTTCAGGTATGACAGACATCATTACGAACACCTCTGGGACGGCATTGGGCGTGGTGCTTTGCCAATTTCAACCCGTCAGAAGGATTCTCTCAAGGTTCAGAATTACTCCAGGCCAAAGCGCGTGAGCGCCCAGGCGGGGGATAACACCTCTCATGAAGCAGACCGCAGGTTTGGATCAGGGAGCATGCGAGCGTGTTTCCCATGAATCGACGCCCTTGCCCCGATGGCCGCGGCCTAATGACCCACGATACCTATCTGTTAAGGGAGGGGAACAGTGGGGATCGCAGAAAAAGGAACTATCTTGCCTTGGTGGATTCACTGTCGACCGAGGCAATTTCCGAGCAGGAAGATCGACAGGTGCCCATCTTGGATGCTGGGGCGGGACCCACGGTAGGAGCCGGCGATCATGGTCAAAGTGATTCTCACGGCATGAATGCCGCGAGAGCCGCTCGAGAAATTCACGACAAGGTGTGAACTGACATGCTGAAAACGTTGGAAATCAGTTCCCAATGCCTCCAGGTCACCGAAATGAATCCTCAAACGGATCCCCGGTGGGAGTCTTTCGTTGTTGGGCATCCGAACGGGTCGATCTATCATCACCCGCTCTGGGTAGAGGCGCTTGAGCGAGAGTACGGGCAGAAGGGGGTCTATCTAAGTTGTGTGGATGCCGCGGGCCAGGTTCTGGCGATTCTCCCCCTGCTTTACACTCGAGGGCTTCCTTTCAACTGGGGCGGAGCGGTGGCTGGACGCCGTCTTTCGTCTCTTCCCCGCACCCCCATAGCGGGCCCGCTCTCCATTGATCCACGGGCCACCGTTGCCGTGCTCCAGGAGGCAGTCCGGCGGGTCTCTCAAAAACCCGGGACTCGACTTCAGATCAAAACGCAGCGGACCGAACTCGACGGATTGGTCGACGGGCTTGTTTGCACGCCATGGAGGCTATCGTACGTGTTACAGTTAACGGACGGTGCAGAGGAGCCCTTCCGGATCGGAAGGAGTCATCATCGCCGCGGCATCAAGTCTAATATCAACAAAGCCGAGAAGCTTGGTGTGCATGTCCGCGCAGCAGAAACGGAGGCGGATCTTCGTATATGGCACATGCTTTACGCCGACACCATGCGGCGTAACTTCGTCCCGCCTCGCCCATACCGCTTCTTTGCCGTCCTTTGGGAGCTCATGCATCCCCGCGAAATGATGCAATTGCTGCTAGCTGAGCAAGAAAGGGCCGGGCGAAAGAAAATCCTGGCTGGCTCCATCTATCTGCGGTTCGGACGGACCGTCACGTACGCCTTCAATGGATCAAGCTTTGATGATCTCTTGCTCCGGCCGAACGATGCCATCTTTTGGCACGCTCTCAACGCGGCGCATAGACAGGGCTTTCAGTCGTTCGATTTTGGTGAAGTGGCGGAAGGGAACTCCGAGTTGGCCAGTTACAAATGCAAGTGGGGCTCAACGCCAGTGCGCTTGTATCGGTACTATTATCCGGCCTTTCGTGACTTGGAGAGCGGCTACTTCGAATCGGGAGGCTTCCTGCAATCCTTAGGGGCGGCCGTATGGAGTCGGTTGCCGCTCAAGGCAACCACTTGGCTAGGTGACCGAATCTATAGATATCTGTAGGAGTTGGCCCCTGAGGGCTTGTCTATGCTGCCTAAAATCGGCCGGGCGGAATACGGCGAAAGCAGCCTGCCCGCAGTCAGTCCTTGTCGTCGTCTTGGAATGCAGCCGCCTCCCAGCTCCAGTTGACCGGGAACTGATACGTTATGGACCCGGGGCACTTGGATGAGACATGCTGACATCGGTGCTTATGTCCCGCAGCTCCGACCTCACAACCGGCGGCGTGACCAAGCGCTCTTCTTCATGATCTCACGGCGACCCCTTCGGGAGTTGTCCCACGAGGATTTTCTTCTCTACGACAGTATTGATGGGCGGAAGACCGTGGCCGAGTTGGAGGCGTTGCACCATGGTGCGCGCGATCGTCTACTGGCGTGGCGTGAAGCTGCCATCATCGAACTGATCCCTCCGATTACGCCGCCGGCCGGCCCGCACCTTGTGGTCGTTGAACCGCACATGGACGACGCCGTGCTGAGTGTCGGGGGGCGCCTGCTCAACCGCCGGGGCCGTTGCCGCACCACCATCCTGTCGGTAGTGAAGTGGAGTAACTTTACCTCCTATTTGACGCTGGGTCGCGATTTCATGAATGTTCAAGAGATCACTGACCTGAGGGTGCAGGAGTCTGTCCTCGCAGCAAAACTTCTGGGAGCAGAGTACAGTTGTTTGGACTGGAGTGACGCACCGCTCCGTTTTTGGCCGGCGGAGCGCTGGTCAGCGGCCACGGCTGAGAGATTCAGGCGGGAATCGTTCGTTTTCACCAATTTCGTCCCGGACCCAAAGGAGGTGTCCCAGCTCGCCGAGCAGCTCCTGCAACATCTGAACGCGCTCGCGCCAGACGAGTTATGGATTCCCATGGGATTGGGTAATCACGCCGATCATCGGACCACGCGCAGCGCATGCCTCCTTATGCTTTCTCAGGCGCGCCAGCGGTTCTCCGGCGTTCCGGTGATCATGTATGAGGACCTGCCCTATGCTCTCACCCCCGGCCACGCCGACCGGATTCGTGCCGCCATGTCGAAATGCGGGACCCGCCTGGTGCGTAATACCGAAGATGTAACGGATGTCTTCGAAGAGAAGCTGCGGGGCATTTCCGTTTACGCATCGCAATTCAAGCTCGCGTATGTAGCGCCCGAGATTCGCCGGCTTGCCGAGCGCGAAGGAAGCGCCGCAGGCAAGCTCGCAGAGGCCTATCATTGCTTGGAAGGGAAGGTGTGCCTGCCGCCGGAGCCGCGTCTCTCTCGGGAGTGTGCCGGTCTTATGGCGCTTCAGTCCGGGGTGCGGGCGTTGCGGAAGGACAGGACGAAGTGTCGCCGTATGACGGTACTGGCACTGCCGTCAGGAAGCCTGGGGAAGTGGAAAACGGACAGCGAGTTATTAGTGGCGGCCTTTCCGAACGCTGATTTTCGCGTCTACGCCCCGGAAGATATGGCTTGGCAAGCGGTGGAAGGTGGGAATGAAAAGTTGAGGCTCGATCTTGTGCGAGGGGGTTGGCGGGGATGGGTCGGCGTGATTTGGCGTGAGCTCTTTCGTTTCGGAACCCCCACGATTGTTCTGTGGCGGGGCGCCTATGGTTCGGCACCTTGGCTAAAGCGCAAGAAGCTCACCAACCTGTTCATCAAGTTGTGCCTCCCCTTCCGCCGCGTGCTGCTGGCCAGGACGCTGTGGGATTTCCGCGCATGCTGAACGCAGATCTCGAGGAAGGTCGGGTATCCAGTGAGAAGTTCTCATCTCGGGACCAGATGCATTGAGAGCCTTCAGCGATCCGGAGGTCAGGAAGATAGTCTGCTTCGGGTTCCCGTTACTTTCCCGCGACGGCAGTTTATGAAGAAGTTGGTAGGAAATATGCACGCAAGTCAAAATCGAGCAGGCGGCTTCCTGGCAACGGACGCTCCCTGTTTTTCGAGGTTCTGTTGTATATGTCGGATCCACTTAGTGAAGGGCGGATGCGTGCCAGCAGTGCTGGCAGCGAGGATAACTGTCAATCTCAGCCAGAAGTCCGATACAGTGTCATCATTACGTGCTACAACCAGCAGGAGTTCATCAAAGATGCCGTGGAGTCGGTTCTGTCGCAGGAGTGCGCCTCAAAAGAAGTGATTGTGGTCGATGATGGATCGCAAGATCGATCATTGGAGATCCTGGAACAGTACGGAACCTTTCTCCAATTGCTGGCACTTCCGGCCAACTGTGGGGTGAACGAAGCGCGTAATCGAGGAGCGGCCATTGCCAGGGGGAAGTATCTGATTTTTCTCGATGGGGACGATCTCTTCACGCCGTGGGCTTTGGAAGTCTATGAATGCCTAATCAAAGAGAAGCAGCCCTGCACGATCCTTTCCAGCGGGCGGTGGTTTGAGGGCGCGGTCCCGGTGCTTCAGCCGGCTGACGTACCGAAGAGACTGGAATTTGTAGAGTACGAATCCTTGATGGAGAGGGACCGAAGTGCTGCCATGTTGATAGGAGCATTCGTGATTGACAGGCGAGCTTTTCACGACGTGGGTGGCTGGACCCCCGGGATGTGGCATCTGGATGGCCAGGACCTGTACCTGAAACTGGCTTACTCAGGCAGCGCCATTCTGGTCTGTTCGCCCTATACATTGCTCTACCGAATGCACGCCGGCAACTGCATAAAGCGTGTCTCTCCGTACGTACAGGCGGCCCGCTTCATGATCAACCGAGAGCGGGCCGGTTACTATCCTGGCGGGCGACGGAAGCGGTTCGAAAGATATGCGCGGCTGGGCGGATGGATTCACTTCTGCACAAAGAGATTGCTGCTCGCTGGCCAATACAACGGAGCCCTGCGGGTGATGGCCTGTGGGTGGCCAATGATTCTAGCCGCGATATTCCACAAGCTGATTGCCCGGCTCAGGGGTCGGCGGCCAGTGCAAATTCGTGAATTGAGGCCACAAGAAGCTCTCCGCCCCCGTGGCCCAGATCCCTGAGTTAATCAGTATTGTCCAACTGTCGGATCTAGATTTTCTTCTAAGCCGAACGCGAATATGAACTTACAGGGTAATTTTGCTTAAATCGATTTGAAAATCCGGCTATTCTTTCTCGATCCCGAACCCACATGAGGAATGATGAATGAATGCCGGTCGGACGATCTTCTCCCAACTGATGGACGTTCTGCCTCTGGCGGATTTTCCTCCTGCAATTCATTACGCGTTTAACAAGCCAGCCATCCTGCCTCAGACGCCTACGAAGCGTCCAGATTCGTAGTTCCTTCCCCCTCAGCAGCAATCCGCAACCCGCTTTGTGCGGCCCGACTGGGCCCATGCCCTCAGCCTCGTGGCCGCGGCGGCCGTCGGTTCGAGTATTGCCCGCCAGGCAGCAAACGCTTCCAGTCCCTCCCCTGTTTCAATTAACTCACGGTTAGGGTAAGGGTCACACTGTGGCTCAGGGTCGAAGATCCTGAGACCACGCTGCCCGTTACCGTCAGCGTGTAGCTTCCGGCGGGTGTTCCAGGGT